>Ga0315289_10008058_pt1 | contig 15266 bp, 11 predicted proteins | sample YL17G11_40_MG_FD_203452 | JGI IMG/M metagenome (GOLD analysis project Ga0315289, IMG submission 203452) | Sediment microbial communities from Yellowstone Lake, YNP, Wyoming, USA - YL17G11_40 | ecosystem: Environmental > Aquatic > Freshwater > Lake > Sediment | place: USA: Wyoming | collected... | reverse complement strand
ATTTTATGTAAGGTCTCGCTCTTGGCCAATGCGAAAAACCCTGGGCATTCCCCCTTGCAGAGGAAGAAGTAGCGCTTCTTTTCCTTGGCGTCTTCCGTACCGGGCGTCCAGATGCCGTGAAAGCCAACGACGGCGGTGTTTTGTTGGAGGTCGATGGTCTGTTTGCCGCTGCACCAACCGCTTCCTCCGTCACAATTATCATCGAGGTGCTTGCCCGTACCGCTGTTGCTGTAACTATACGATGTTTGTTCTGATTCAAGTGTGATCAGCTCGGGGTTGAGGTAGCATATCTCCTGGTCGATGTCGCCCTTTCTGAGGGTTATGGATTTTTTGGGACACGCCCTGATCATCTGCAGGAGCTCGCCGGGATTCAATGCTCCGCTATGCGGGAAGTCCGCGAGCAGCGTGCGGTCGTCCTGTGTTATTCCGAGGTAGGCGTTCTTTATCGCCTCTGTCAGGGCTTGGCATATTTCCGTCTCGCCTTGTTGGTCTTCGCAATCGTTACAGACCCACCCGGTTGCGGGGCAGTCGCCGTCCGCCACCATGGTGGCATCGCAGAGCTCGCACACCCCGCATGATCTGAACCGATATGTCGTACCGGTGACGGGCGTGCCGTCCACCTCGCAACTGTCGCAACTGTCGCACTCCTCTGCCTCGTTGGGTGCGCTCGCAATCGTTAGGCAGTTCTTGCATTCACTGCAATTATAAACGGTCTCGGGAACGCTGAGCTCGTTCTTTATATCGGACCAGGTAAGCGGCGGGTCTATGCCGACCTCGCCCGCTGCCGGTTCAATGGGATGTATAAATCCTCCGTAATCGAGCGACGTATACAGCCGTGAGCTGTATTCCCCTTCAGTTGCCGTGGCCGCCTCGCCGCCGAAGGCCTCCTTCTCGAGCTTCAAGCCGAGGAACGACGTCCACGGCACGCCCATGGCCCATATGGCCATCACAACGCCCAACGCGAGCGCTATCAATAGGAGTATGATTTCCTTCAGTCCCCATTTGACGGCTATTTCTGGCATTGCTATCCCTGCTCGATTATCGTTAATGGTATGATCTCAAGGGTGCTTCCCGTGTCAATGACGTATAACTGCGGCGTGATCTTCAGCGTGCCGCTGTAGCTGTCGGCGGTGTAAAAAATGTATTTCTGGTTCAGATTGATTGTGTGATAATCGTTGTACTTTATACACATGTCCGTTTCGTTCAGATTGCATCGTTCGCTGTTGATTGTTAGCGTCCTCATTAGTTGTGCTGATGAAAAGCCCGAGCTTGGTCGGCCCTCGATGGTGAAACTATCGCCGCATGTCGTGAAAGCAGTACCGACCTCCTCCTCCGTTGGGGTGATTGAAAAAAGAGGGTAGTACCTAGTTTTAAGATGTACCGTCGCCGTATCCGTACCGCTCAGAAGATGTTGCACCGTGCCGTTTGCCTTTATCGAATCTATGTCGTATGCTTCTGGCTGATACATATCGAATAAAAACATTGAGATTGGCTTGTAGTGCTTGCACCATGTCAACGGATCCGTACCGCACCATCCGGCACAGAAGTCGTCTGTAAGCGACGATTGCCATTTGGTAAGGTTCCACGGAACATCGCCCGTTATCCTTAAGCCGACCCTGTTTCCGCAGCTCGATTCGTCTATCCCCAGGTCGGTGCAGAGCTCGCTCTTTACGTCCGCATCGTCCGAATTCAGCCAGCCCCAGTCGCGCCAACCGACCGTCATCGCGTCAGCGATGCGCTTGGCGCTGTATGTGCCGTCGAGGCTGACCGTGAAGGGCGGATATCTTATTCGCTTGGCGCCTACCGTATGACCGTCCCAATTGATTAAATCAGGATAGGACTTATAGGAAGGGCTGTCGCTGACATTGAAGAACAGCGTCTTGTTGTACAGCTTCATCATGCTGCTGCTGGGGCTGTCCGTGATGGCGCGCTGGCCGCAAAGATAAACATTATAGGAGCAGTCTTCACCCTGGGGAATGACGAAGTTCTGCAGTTTTGCCGAACCGTATGTGTTCAATATGCTGCCCAGCCAGCAACGTTCAAATTTTGAAGTGGGAAAATACTTGGATCTAATCATGCCAGATGTGCACGGATTAATCTGAAAATCATACTTATAGACGAGTTCGTTGTCCTTCCATATCTTTATCCATTCGGGCGCCCATGCTTGATCCTCTAGGGGGTTTATGTCGGTCTGCTTGCCGATAACGAGCCACCAGCCTTGCACGCTGCCTGCCGGAACGGTGACCGTCGCTTTCGTAGTATCGTGCGTGCCCCCTGTTGGATCATTGCCTTTGAAATCTTTGCCTAGTTTCACGCAGCCGGGCGGCGTATAGTCGTTGGTGTCTGTCGGCGTGTTAGACAAGTCCCAACAGAGGAAGGCGGGCGCAACCGTGCCCGTCAGTTCTCCAAACTCGCCGTCGACCGTCTTTACCTCCACGGTGACCTCGACGCTGTTCTGGCTTTTACCAGAGACTACTGAAGAACGTGTGTCCACGTTCGAAATGAGCGCCCTATAATGCATGCCCTTGGGTGTTTCGTCGCTGAAGAATCCCGTGTTTGACTGCAATATGTTGTTCTCCGCAAGTGTGCTGTTCTCGCCGCATTCGATAAAGGTGCGCCTCTCGTCCCACGGCCAGCTGTCGGGCTGAACAATTTGCACGGAAACCGGAGAGCTGTCCGTATCATCATTTTTGAAATAGTGAGAACCACCAAAAGCAATGAGTTTGCCTTCGTAGTATACGCTGAAGTAATCCATGTGATAGTCGTCCCTTGACCATGCATCGTCCTTGGGCTTTTTGAGCCAGAGACGTTTGATACCGCTCGGAATGTTCACTATCCAGGTGTCTGTTTGGTGCCACTCAAACTTTCCTATGGGCCCGAGCACTCTATTTATATTGCCGAGGTCCCCCAGGTTGGTGCATCCTCCGTCCCAACAAAGATCAAGCGATCCGTCGAAACCATAACCGTCCTGGTCGCCTGTTTTTATCACCACCGAAACTGGTATGGTGGCTGGCAGTGCCGTATCGAACGTCTTGGGCTTGAACTTGCATATGAGCTGCGTCCCGCCCTCAGGCAGGTCGGTGTATAGGTCCTCCTCCTTGCAGTTGGCCAGCGCATCTAACAGGTTCTTCTTGAACGTGGCCGTGTTTGTGTTTCCGACAGGCACGTCATCAAGGATGTCGCATCCTGTGCCGCCCCAGGTCTTGATACAATCCTTAACCATTGCACAGATGTCCGGCTCGCTCGGTGTCGTGCAACCGCCCGTGCAATCGCCGCATTTCTGGCAGTCGTTGTAGGAAAGCACATCGTTCTCTGGTTCCGGACCGGACCAACAACCCATGCATCCGCGGTAGTTCTTTTCGCCCGCCGACAATCCAGAACCGTCATATTTGTACGAGCAGTATTTGCAGAACTGCTGCGTGCCGAACGCTGAACAGTTGGCGCAGTCCGTGCACGTCTCTCCTGAACAACCCGTGCAGGCATCGCAAAGACCGTAGCTGCCCGACATGCTGTTGCAGTCCGTACAGACTCCGCAGGTCCAATTGCCGTCGCCCAGCTGTATGCATTGGTTGCAACCCTTGCAGGTGGGCTTCCTGTCCTGACACTTCTCGCACCACTTGCAGCTCGTGCAGTTGTCCGCATAGTCTGGCGTCTCAACATCCGTAACAAGACAACCGCTGCACTCCAGACAACTGTCGCAATCGGTATAGTCTATGGTGTCACTCGGGTAGTCGGATTTTCCGCTGGCGCAGGCGCCGCACATGGCGCATTCGCCCGTCCTGTTGTTGCAAGCCCAGCAATCACTGCATTTCGCAATCGACCTGTTAAAGTTTTGAAAATCTAGACAGCCTGTGCAGCCGTTGCAGGTTATGCAGTCCTCGGCCGTATAATATTGCGTCGGCAGAAAGAACGTCTCTCTGACGGCGTTGTCCGTGTTGAACGTATCCTCCTCGCTGTAATTTATCATGATGTGCGTCCATTCGAAATTCGCCTCTGTTATTTTGCAGTCGGACGGACATGTATCGATAGTCTCGCCGGCCCATCCATCGCACTCGCCGTTGCCGCACGTGCCAAGAATGAACTGACCTATGGGGACCTTTAAGACGAACATCATCATTCCCAGTAGCACGAAAGCGCCTATGACCGTAATAAGAACTATATAAACCGCAGATACAGCGCCACGCATGCCTATTATCTCTAAACGCGCCTAAATAAACCTATGCGCAACTGCCGCCGCGGCTACCGACAGCCACGAGCATCCCTGGTATACGGTACAAGACTGCGCACAGAAGGCTCTGGGGAGAATGCCCGCTCCATATCATCCATACTACGGCCCCAACTATGGCCACAATTACGATCCCGATCACTATTAGCATCATATAGTTCAACGGCATTTCGGTGGCCGCTTCCTTCTCAGGTTCTTCCGGCATATCACCCGCCCCATCCGCATATGTTGCGCAGCCAACCGCAGAGTTGTTCGGCCGGCATTATCGCGCCTATGAGCTTGGGCGGCGCCTTCTTGTAGGCCAGCACGCATGCCCTGAAGGACATCTCCTTCACGCAAACGAAGTTCGTTATCAGGTAGACTACTACGAGCAGTACGGCCATCAGGATTATGACACCAACCAGTATCAGTGCGAGCGATGCCATCTCAACACCCCGGAATGAACGTGGAGCACCACATCTTGACCTCGAATGTCATCAATTCGAGTATGTTCGCGCCAGGCAGGTCGCGGCTACGTGGCTGTATGACTACCAGTACGCCCCATACAGCAACCGCAATCAGCAGAGCTATTACTACGAAGATGAGCATCTTGACGTACTGTTCTTTTTCCTCGGTCATTCATCCCACCTTGAATATGTTGAGGTACGTGTTAAGCCCCAGAAAGATTATCCCGGCTATGATTATGAATATTACCAGCCAGAACACCATTGACCACATTTCCTGTCCTCGCATTCAATCACTGTCGCAAAACGTTATCATGGGCCATTTGTCTCCAAGCATGCCCACCCTTAGTTTTAACGTACCCCCACATATATTACCGCTGCACTTGTAACGTATGCTTCCTTCGTTTTCGGCCGGTGCAAGGCCCGTTTTCCAGCATTCCGTGCCCAATCCGGCATCGGGAGTGTCCGTCCAGTCGAATAATTTTTTGTAGCAGCCTTTGCCCGCCAGGTAATCTGGCGCCTCGTGCGGACAGCAGATGTTTGACGTCGATGAGATGGTCAACACCGTTCCGTCGCAGCATTTGTTGTTAGATGCGTCCATGCATTCGTCTCCTGACATACAATAAAAATCATTAAACATGATGCCGGAGGAATCGTAGCCGCACGGCACCGAGACATCGTAGTAACCGGAAGGATACGTGTTCCCTTCTGCACTGAAGGATAATGATTTGTCTCCGAATCCTTCCGTAATATTATTGACAATGTCACCCGGCGTTACCGTCTCGGTCCCGAGGTCGATGTAGAACGTGTAATATGTTTTATCGAGCGTTTCGCACTTCTGTGTGTTGTTGTTCCATTCCGTACCGCTCTGGCAGCATACCAAATTCGCGGCGCATACCGTGCCCGACGGACAACAGTAAGGAACGTTCAAGAAAAGACCGCATTCTGTTGTTATTCCAGGCAAACAGATGAAGCTTCCTTGTGACGCGTCAAAAGAGTCGACTGTGCGTTCGGAATGGGCATAGCCCGGGTTCCACCATCTGATCAGCTTGTATACCTTAGTTGTCGCCGCGTCCCCTGATGCGATGTATGTCGGCCACACCATCTCACCTACGCCAACGGCTATCTCCTCTGGCGGTTTCTCCTCGCCTATGACAGGCTTGAAAAGCTCGAAACCCTTGCCGCCGGCCGCCTGTATCTGCGGTACAAAGACCATCAATCCGATCAACACGACAGCCACGCCTACAATTATTGCCAATAGGAAGCTGAATGATACCTTCTCTGGCATAATCACTCCTCACAAACGGCAACGATACCGGAAATGAAACCGGGTTCGGAATGCTCGCAGGTGCCTGGGTTCTTGGTAGCACCTATGCATGCATCTCCTGAATTGCAGCACTTCTTTACGGCTTTCCAGTCCGATGTGCATTGTTTCAGACCGAGCTCTAAGCAGGTCTTGTCACGGTCGCTGGCGTCGTATGTCTCATACACGTAATCCCGCCGCATGGCCGTGTTGATTGTCAGATTTTTGTCCTTGTTGCAGTCGTGATCGCTCCCGCACCACCAGTAGATGCTTCGCGTCCTGCTCGCCTTGTCGCCGCTGGTCAGCGTTGTTTTGTAATCGCCGCCCCAGCTGCTCATGCATGCACGTGAATCCTCCTTGACGTCCCAGTGCGGGTGCCACCAGCTCTCGCCTTTGCGGAACGGATTGTCGTAGAGCCCGGACTTTATAGCGCTCACTATTGTTTCTGGCGTGTAGTCGCGCTCGAGCCTTATGGTCCACGCGCCCCAGTAGTACAGATCCGGCCTAAGGTTTATGTTGCATGAGCAGGAACATGTTATCAGATAATTCTTTGAACAGGAACAACCGCTCCTCGAGCATGAGTCCCATGGCCATGTCAGATCGAACGATGTTGTGACGTCAACTGTTACTGGTGTGGCCTCTGCGCTGCCGTTGCGCAAATAGTAAGGCACGGTCCGAATTCTGCCAAGCTCAAGCGTGCGGAACACATCATATATTTTTATCGTGCTCGCTCCCTCTTCTGTCGCTATGGCCGGCTGAAAACAGATTCGCGAAACGAACTGGCAATTACCGGCAGAATCCGCATCGGCTATGCTAATGACAATTTTCGTCTTACCTGAGCCTAGATAGCCATCAACGTCGCGAGATATGTCTGTTGGCGGATGCGGCGAACTGTCGGTGAGATAGTGATCCTTGGACACGTAATATGTGGCCGTTGCGGCGGGCGTTGCAAATCCTTCATCTATGCTTTGTTCATAGCCTGGTCCCGTCCTGGGGTTTGAAACATAATTGCATGTCGCAAAATCAAGGCCATTGGAATCACTTACGACAATACCGTATTCTGCAAAGTTCTTCTGATATTTACATAGTTTCTGACTTACTCCTGGGGCTATGCTGTAGTTCAATAGTTCATCTGCACATTTGCCGCTAATCGGGAGAAAATGGAACATTAGCAGATCGCCGATATCGTTACCCTGATAGGTTACGGTGTCCACCTCGCAGGGCCTGTGCGTCCGCGCCACGTTCTTTATGCAGTTTTTCAGCCGCGTGCAGAAAGTATCGCTTGAAAGGTAGCCCTCTATGCTGGAATACTGATCATTCGGTATGCCGTTGCCGTCCAGCAGGACGTTGGCATAGGAAAGTGGCGGCTTTATTTCAAGTTCTTCGGCCGTTGGCGGCTTGGCCGCAGTGCCGGATATGGTCGGAACGAACGCTACCAATACGACCGCAACGACGACTACTGCGATTATCACGCTTATCAAAAAGGGCAGTGCGCCTCGCATGCAATTAGATTGCTTGTGTTGGTATAAAAATCAGCTGTAGGCGCATACCTGAACGGTCGGCGTCAGCAGGACCTTGTCGGCCCAGCACTTGCCGGCGCTCTGCTCATAGCTGCTGTAGTACTTTTGGCAGCACTTGTTCGTGTTCTTTGACGAGTCTACGCAGGTATCGCCCTCACCGCACTTCACACCGACCTCGTGTGATATAGGCCAGCCTTCGTCCTTCTTACCGCACTCAACGCCATTGTTGCCCGTGCCACCACCATAGGCGTCCTTCACGTCGTACGTCTTCCTGACGCCTATGCTTAGGCGAATCATCTTGGCTGTTGCGAAATTGTCGCCACTGTAATAGAAGAGCGTGGGTTGGCTGACAGGAATGCCTATCACGCCGCCCGGAACCAGTATTTTCGAACAGGTGCTGTCGCTGGCTGACGAACCGGCAACTGCGCTTGTAGTCCACGGCGCATAGTTGAAATATGCACCTTTGGCATACATGAGCGGCCTGGGCCAGCTCTTCGCGAGCCTGCTGTTGTCGTAGTTCTCCCTGGTCCATTCCCAGAACGCCGCATCCAACGCAGCAATTATGGCGTTCAGGTTGCCTTTCTCGTCCGCACCGTATTGTAACTCATAGTAGTGCGGCATATAACCGTACGGCACCACGGGAGTGCAACCTGAATATGGAAACACCGTATATTCATCGCATCCCATCTCGCGCTCCATGTCCGCATAGAGCAGCTTGAACAATTGAGCCGTCAGATTGTACTCGGTCGAACCTATGGCCGGCTGACCGCATATGAAAAGATTGTAGCTGCATGTGCCATCGGCATTGACTGTTCCGTTCTGCAGCACGATATGCTGCTTGCCGCCGGTGCCCTCGAACTCGAAATTTCCCACATGGGTTGGTGCGTCATAATAATACGGGGGGCTGTATATGTACTCTCTGTTTGTCAATGGCCAGTTGAAGTCGCGCTCGAACCAACACCCATGGATCCATGGTTCTTTGGCATAGAACGGATTTTCTGCGGCGGAAAGTACATTGGTAGTCTGGTTCTCCCAAAACGGATCGGTTGTTATCTGCTTAGATGCCTCAAAATCGCAGACCGTGCGTAGACCGCCCTCGAGCTTCTCGCGAACCGGACCATCTGCACAGAACCTTGCCATAAAAGATTTTAAGCTGCTGTCAAAGGTGCCAGAGCCATAGTCGACTATGCCAATGTCGCAGGGTATGCCCCTCTGCCTTATGGATGTGAGCAGGCACTGCTTTAGCTTGGTGCAGAAGTTTCCTGGGTTGCTGAAATATTCCATACGGTTCGTCTCGACCGGCTGGCTAAAATCAACAAGATAATTGCTTATGTCGAACGTGTAAGGTCTGACGGGCTCGAATATCTGCTCTAACACGGGCAGGACGTTCTCCTCGGCCGATTTTCGGGTGCCGCTGACAACGGTGAGCGCCACAATCGCAATTATCAGTACAAGAATGAAACCGAAAAGTATTGCAACGACTCCTCCTCTCATGTTTACACCGGAAATATCGATATGCTGAAGCCGCGCGATGTCAGCAAGATATACAACAATATCGCCAGCACTACAAGAAACAACAACACGGCCACGATCAGTTCGCGTTTTTGACCCTTCATCTCATCACATCGTCGGCGTCAGCAGCTGCGCTATCGAACCGCCAAACATGCTGTAGGCGGCCATCCACGTGACCACATATATGATCAGTCCGAATATCAGCGTTATGCCAACTGTCCAGCGTTCTCCGACCGCATCCTCACCGTACTGGACGCGATTCGTGAACAGAGCCAGCAAAAAAGCCGTCTGAACCATGTAGAGACCGACTATGAGCTGGAAGGCGGCGGGCGATATTGGGAGACCGCCTCCTGCCATGCTCGGGAACAGCAGACCAGACTGCAGTGCCGTCATGCTGCCCCCGCCCGTGCCGACTATGGAAGGAATTGTCGCGCCCATCTTCGTCAATATCTGCAAGATTATGACCGCCATCGTCACTGTCACGCCAGCCACCATAGGCGCAAGGAACATGGCGAGGAACTTCATAGAGGATACGGTCTCGCCCAGTATCTCGTTCATCTCCTCCTTGACATCATGCACGCCCTTCAGATAATTGGATATGGTAATCATGGCGTCGGCCGAAGCTGACAAGGATTTCTTCGAAGACTCGATGACTGTGCGCATTACGGATGTTATGAGCCTGCTCGGATAGTGCCATATAGCACCGACATTGCTATCGAACAGCGACTGCTCGAATGTCATGCCGAACTTCTTCATGTTCATGGTGGCTATCTTAAACAGCTCAGCAATCTTCATGTCCTTCAAAGCGATCACCGCCTTGTCCAAGGCCACTTCAAGCGGCGCGCCGCCTGAGACGGTATTACCTAGCTGGAACAGGGCAACCGTGAACTCGTCCTCTATCCTTTCTATGTCCTGGCGCATTTTCATCTTCTGCCACGCATCCAGCATCACATAGACTATAATGCCGAGCGCGAGGGCTGATATGATGCCCATGGAAAAGTTCACGGACGAGAACACAATACTATAGCATGCTTCCATGAGCTCTGGCGGGGGCGCAAGGCAATCGGATATCGCAAAAGTGCTACCGAACAATATTGGTAATGCCACGGCCGCAGCAAATGGCCATACTGGCAGCACCGTTCCACCGATAATGATGTGGCCCATGGGCGCGATGCCCTTGGCCTTCGAAATATCCGGCTGCGAGAACGTGGGCGGTTTGGTTGAGAGCACGTAGTCAAGGAAGAAATAAAGGGTTATTGGCAGGAGCACATTGTAACCAAAAAATATGAACCATGGCTTTACCACGTCGGCCATGAAAATCATTACCACTGGGAACAGCACCAGCCCCATGACAGGCAGCAGCACTCCCATGGCATGCACAAGCATCATGGGCATGCGAAGACCAGCTGCGTAATGCTTTGTACGTTCGCGCGTACCGTTCAATATAACGTTCAGCGTTTCCTGGAAGAGTATCTCCCTGCGGGCTGGCTCAACGGCTATGCCCCTGAGCATGTTAAGGGCCTCGGCGAACTCCACGTTCTTGTCCTTCCACTTCTCGACATAGGTGATTAGCGCCGCATCGGCCGAGGCATAGGCGCCGACCTCGATGTCCCACATCAGTTTCTTAAGGTCCCATGAGAGCGGACCCTCAAGGTTCTCGGCTGCGAATTTAAGTCCGCCCTCGATGTTCGGGCTTGCGCGCATGTAAACGATCATGTAGAGTACTGCCAACACCGTGTCCGCTGACATGCGCATGAGCATCACGCGTGCATTGAAAGCGGGATAGCTGTAGATGTAGAAACCCGCACCGAGGATGGCCGCCATAATGAATATGCCCAGTGTGACTCCTACGCCAAGGGCTATGGCCAATATGCCCGGAATCAACAGCGCGATGGTAGTGATGATAGCAAGCGTGAAAACGCCGGTCGGTGTGGCAGTGATATAGGAAGCGTTGATGTTCTGACTGAGCTTTCTCGCGATTTCGTTGGGCGGCTTGATAGGCAGAATCTTCTCAACTGCTGCGGCTGCACGTTCGAACAGTGTTGCCGGTTTCGGCTTGACTTCAGCGAGGAACTGTTTGTACTCTGCGGGCTTCGGTGGCGTGAACTGCTCCTTGCCCTTTGGCGGCAGTTTAATCTCCATCATTTTGACTATCTTGGCATACTGCGCCCTTTTGGACTCTTCTGCTGCTTTTGCCGCTTCCTCCTCTTTCTGTTTCTTGGTCTTGAACAATTGCATAGCTATCAGAATCTCCAATATTTGCTTATGCCCTGTCTCTTATGCAGGTCGTACACGGGTTTAGTGACGTGATGGTATTTGATGAGCTTGTAGCCGCACTTCGGACATTTGTGATGGACCTGGGCCTTCAGCCAATGGCCGCCCGCTGTCCTCTTTTTAATCATCACGGTCTTTATGCCGCGCATCTCCGTACCGCATCTCGGGCAGAACGGGGTGAGGAACCAATCCATTATCATTACCCATAACAGCAATGCTGCGATCGCGGATGCGAGACTGGAGGAAAAAATTATCAGACCCATTTCCGTGCCTATGAAAACGTCGATATAGGATGAGACGATCGTGAGGGCCGTCGAGAATATCGCGGCACCGAAAAACAGCATCTTATGTTTCTGCACGTCGACTGCGATGTTAACCATGTCATCCCTTCTTCGCCACTGCCTTGAACCATTCGAGCCATTCGTTGTAAACGCGATTGCTGTCCACCGCACCCGTCTCCGTCCTCGAGCGCTCGGCCAGCTCGTGGAACTTCTGGTTCGAGATGGTTGTCGTGGATGCTTCCATCAAATCCTTCTTTCCTGTCTGGTTGGCTATGTCAACGATAGATTTCAATATTTTTGCACGCAGCTGTATGTTGTCCCAGACGCGCTCCCATCTGCCCGACCAGCCGGGCGTGCGCAAGGCAATCTGGTTGAGCACGAACGACTCGCCGTTAAGCAGCGTGTCCGTCGGCCGCAGATTATCATCACCGCTCGAATATTCCATCAGGTTCACGAAACCGCCCTCTTCAACGGGGTCGCGCTGCCAGTGCTTGCGTACCTCCGTAACTTCTGTAATGCGCCTGAAAGTGCGCAGGCCGTCGGACGTTCGCAGCTTGTTCGCGATAACGACCAGGTCGGTGGCCTTGAAGCTTGTCGGCGGCACGCCTAAATCGTTGACGACACGGTCGAAGACGCCGTAGGCCGATTCGCCGTGGATTGTGCCAGCGACCACGTTGGCCATGGCGCCGATACGCATCGCCTCGTACAATGCCTTCGCCTCCGTAGAACGGACCTCGCCTATGAACAGACATGAATCTCCCAGACGCAGAGCCGTGCGCAGCACTTCTTCTGCAGGCAGCTCGAGCTCCACGCGCGTTATCACCGAACGCGACTTGAGACGCTCTATGTTGTATCCGAGACCACGTAAAGCCTCGACGGGCAACTCGAACGTGTCTTCTGAAGTGATTATGCGGTAGTACGGCAGTATCTGCAGCATCAGGCTGCCGAGCACGGAAGATTTTCCTGCACCGCGCGTACCGGCTATAAGTATGGTCCTTCCGTAGCTCGCCATGAACCACAGCAGTCCGCCGAAGAGGGGATTGAACATCTTCTCGTTGATGAACAGCGGGAACGTCCACGGCTTGAAGCGGTGGCGACGCAACGCGAACGCCAGTCCTTCGGGCGAAAGCCTAGGATTGATGGCAGCTACTCTGGCCATGCCGTTCGGAACTGCTATCTCAGTGTCCAGCACCGGATTGGCCTCGTCCAGCGGCCTTCCAGAAATGAGCCTGAACCGCGTTGCCCATCTGTCGCCGTCTGAACGCGTCGGAACGAGGTTCGTCTCGCACTCGTCGAATTCCTGGTGGTTGATGAATATCGGCAGCTGGCCCATCGGGCTGTTCACGAAAACGTCCTGGACGTTGTCGTCTGCCAACAAGAGCTCTAACACGCCAAGGCCTGCCGTATGCCTCGTGAGTATGTCCGCCAGCTTTGCCATCTCCATCTCCGCCGGCCGCAGTCCCATTGTCTCGGACAGGTCGCGCAGCAGGTCTAGGCTGAGCGTGTGGAACAGCTCGCGCAGCTTTTCCTGTTCGCGCATTTCGAGCTCGCGCGGCCTCCGTTCCTCCAGCACTCGCCGAGCAGCATCCAGCAGCGTATACTCCGTCTCGCTCAGTCTGAACTCCGGAGGCATTATGAAATAGACCGGCCTTATCCTGCCCGGCACCCTGAATATCTCCACGTCCGCATCGCGTATGCGATAGCGCGCTATGGTCTGGCCGCCGGCAGGCGGCACTGTCATGAACTTTGTGAACATGAAATTGGGCCTGATCGTTGGGTGGAAGAATTTTCTGTATAGCGTTCGGTCGGCTATATGGTAGCTCGTCAGGAACGGCTTGGCCTTCTGTATGAGCAAGCACTTTTCCAGGATGCTCTGCATGGGCAGCAATGCATTGTCAATATAGTGCACGAAGCATTTGGCCTCTTCCGGTTCCGCATGGGCGGCCTTGGCCCGCAGGTGCCTTATCTCCCTGTTGAGGTTGACGTATGCGCCTATAGGGTCCCCGCGCAGCTGCACGTTGACAGTATCGTGCAACCACGTATACCACGTGCCGACATATTTTTGGCAGTGCCTGTCGGAAGGCGCTATGTTCCTTATCGAAACGAGCTTTGACCGCAATATCTCGTCTATGGCCTCGGCAATCTCCGCCAGCATGTCCGTCTGCTCAGGATCATACTCATAGTCGCGCGTCTCGGAAAGAACGATGGAGATGACCTTTTTCTCTTCCATCAGCTTGTCGATGATATTGGCCATGACGTTGTCATAGTCCTCGATCGATGGCCCGAACAGTGAACCCATGAAGTCTACGCGCATCACTCCGTCCGTAACCGTATGCTCGAAAACCATAGTCTCACTGGTTAGTTTTATATCGGAGCTATTAAATATATTAATCACTGTTGCGAGTTGATAGTATGCCTGAGCGTGATGTGGACACCAAGGTCAATGAACTGGTGCGGCGTTCTAACGAGATCATGAGGCGCCTGCGCGTCCTTGAAGAGAGGGACAGCATCATAGAGGCCAGGCTAGCGAGCATGCAGGACGCCCTGCTGCGCATGACCGATGATGTCCGCAAGGAATTCGACAACATGGACGGCAGAATGAAGGATTTCGAGAACCGGCTCATAGTCGCCAGCAACGAAATAATGAAAATGGTCAAGAACATGGAGAAGATGGCGCGCAAGAGCGAGCTGGCCGAACTGAGCTCGCTGATAGAACTTTACAATCCGATTAAGGCAAGCTTTATAACCAAGGAAGAAGCAGAAAGATTGGTGGAAGAAAAGTTGAGGGAGTGAGTTAATGGTACTTTTCCTGCGTAAAAAACCTGCGGCACCGTCGCAAACGGCACAAGGTTATGTTCCTGTTGACCTCGTACAGAGGATGGCATCTACCGGCATGGCCGAGCCTGAAATCGCTTCCTATCTTGGCAAGCAGGGCTTCTCATCGGCACAGATAGACACTGCCATGCGCGAGGCATTGAAAGCGCAAGTAAGCGCCCCGCCCATGCAGTTTATGCAGGCCCCGCCAGGACCGATGTCACAGGAGGAAACTGAGGTAAACGTACCTGCCACACCGACAATGAATTTCCCAGGACCCGCAGAGATGCCAGGAGCGCCCCCTGAACAAATGCCTTACCCTGTTCAAAGACAGCCTTCGCCTCAACCGCAAAGACCCGCTTATCCTGCACCTACATCTATGCCTCCGCGAAGGCCGCTCGGATTGATGCCACCGCGAGAGGCCATGCGTGCATCCAGAGAGGACATAGGCGTGCCGCCCGAGCGCATCATGCCCGCATCTACAAGGCCCGTGCAGTACTCGACCGCACCGACCGAGGAAGAGATGATGGGCGGAAGACAGCCCAGGCGCATACCCGAATCAGCGTCGGAAATAACGCTCGAGGAGATTGTAGAAGGCATCGTTGCCGAGCACTGGTCCGAATTCGAGGACAGGCTTTCCAACTTCGAGAAGCGTGACATCCAGTTGCAGTCGCAGATCCAGGACCTGAAGAAGGCTATAGGCGAACTTGAAGGTAAGCAGACAGCAAGGGAAGCGGACATGATAACCCGGCTTGAGGGCATGGGCGAGTCCATGACAGGCATCCAAGGCAGGATAGGCTCCATAGAAAAGGTCTTCAGGGACTTTCTGCCCCAGATGACCGAGAACGTAAGGACCATGGCTGACGTGGTTGAGAAGCTAAGGGCCGGAAAATA
>Ga0315289_10008057_pt1 | contig 15269 bp, 11 predicted proteins | sample YL17G11_40_MG_FD_203452 | JGI IMG/M metagenome (GOLD analysis project Ga0315289, IMG submission 203452) | Sediment microbial communities from Yellowstone Lake, YNP, Wyoming, USA - YL17G11_40 | ecosystem: Environmental > Aquatic > Freshwater > Lake > Sediment | place: USA: Wyoming | collected... | reverse complement strand
CGCGCGCGACGGCGAGCGCCTGGCCTTTGTTGAAGTGCGCGCGCGAAGCAGCGCGGCCTTTGGCACGCCGGAGGAGTCGGTCACGCCACGCAAGCAAGCCCGTCTGGCTGCCGTGGCGCGCAGCTACCTGCAGCAGATGGGCTCGGAGGACGTCGACTGGGGCATCGACGTGGTGGCCATTGAGTTCACCCCGCGTGGTGACCTGCAGCGCATCGCGCTGATCCGCAACGCGGTCATGGAGATGCCATGACAGCCGTGTTCAGCGCACGCCCCCTGGTTGCCATCGTGGGGCCCACGGCGGCCGGCAAGACCGCGCTGGCCCTGCGCCTGGCTGAGGCGCTGCCCGTGGAGGTGGTGTCGGCCGATTCGCGCCAGGTCTACCGCTACATGGACATCGGCACGGCCAAGCCTACGCGGGAGGAGCGCGAACGCGTCCCGCACCACCTGCTGGACGTGGTCGATCCCGACGCGGCCTTCACCCTGGCCCAGTATCAGGAACTGGCCTATCGCGCCATCGACGATGTGCAGCGGCGTGGGCGCATCCCGCTGCTGGTGGGAGGGACGGGCCTCTACGTCAGGGCCGTGCTGGAGGGACTCCACATCCCACACGTGGAGCCGGACCCGCGGTTGCGCCAGCAACTCCTGGCCGAGGCTGACTCTCAGGGCTTTGCCGTGCTGCACGAGCGGCTGCGGGCGCTGGATCCGGTGGCCGCCGAGCGCATCGATGCACGCAACGTGCGGCGCGTCGTACGCGCGCTCGAGGTCTGCTGTCGCCTGGGGCAGCCCATCTCCAGCCTGCAGCGCGCATCGCCTCCGCCGTACCAGGTTCTGCGCATTGGACTGCACATGCCGCGCGCTCGGCTCTACCAGCGCATCGATGCTCGCATTGATGCCATGTTGAGCGCAGGCCTGGTGGAAGAGGTGCGCGCGCTAGTAGCACGCGCATATGGCTTGGATCTGCCTTCCATGTCGGGCCTGGGGTATCGGCAGATCGGCATGTACTTGAGCGGGGAGACAACGTTGCCAGAAGCCGTGGCGCTGATCCAACGTCACACGCGGCGCTTTGTGCGGCAGCAGGCCAACTGGTTCCGTGAAGATGACCCGGCCGTGGCCTGGTTCGATGCTTCTGGCTATGCGGCAGAGGCCGTCTTGGCGCGCATTTCGAGTTTCCTCGCGCAGTTTGGTTGATGCGAGCCGCTGCCCGGCTCCGATGTGGCACGCGCGGCGAACTATTGGCGGGAGGGTGCATGGCGCTCAAAGTGGGCGATGTCCTGGCAGGCAAGTACCAGATCACGGCAGAGATCGGCGAGGGTGGATTCGGCAAGACCTACCTGGGCTACGATGCCGGCATGGACCGTCAGGTGGCAGTCAAGGAGCTGTTGCACGATCAGGCCCAGGTCTCTCCCGACGAGTACGAGGACTATAAGCGTCGCTTCCGCAAGGAAGCCCAGGTCGTCAGCAAGTTCGCACACCCCAACGTCGTGGGCGCGTACTCGCTGGAGACCGACGACCGGGGTGACCTGTACCTGGTTCTGGAGTTCGTGGACGGCGGCAGCCTGAAGAATCTGCTGGACCAGGGGCCGCTGGTGCCTGCGCAGGCCGTGGCGATTGCTGCGGACCTGTGCGACGCCATTGAGGCCATCTGGAAGCTGGACATCGTGCACCGCGACATCAAGCCCAGCAACGTCCTGCTGACCAAAGGGGGCCAGGCCAAGCTGACTGACTTTGGCGTGGCGCAGGTGGGGCACGAGACGCGCCGCACGCAGGTGGCCCAGGGCCATCCCGGCACGCCGGCCTACAAGTCGCCCGAGCAGGCCAGCAGCAGCGGCTACCTCGACCAGCGTTCGGACCTGTACGCGCTGGGACTGGTGCTGTACGAGATGCTGACGGGCAAGCTCTACCTGCGCAATCGCGTGCCGCCGCGTCGCTTCAACCGCAAGGTATCGCGTGCGCTGAGCGCCGTGGTGATGAAGGCCCTGCAGGAGGACCCTGCCGAGCGCTACCAGTCGGCGCCGGAGATGCGCGCTGCCCTCGTAGAGGCCAGCAAGGGGGGGCAGATGCAGGGCTTGCGCGCCGCATTCAGCGGCCTTGGCGATGCGATCCCGGCGCGCGGCGTGGCGTTCGCATTTGGCCTGCTCGCGCTGGCAGCAGTGGTCTACCTGGGTGCGCATGCCTATGACAGCTCTCGATCGGGCCAGGCGCTGCAGACCGCCACCGCTGAGGCGCGGCGTGAGACGCTGCGAGCAGCGCTTTTGGCCACTGCCACCTTCACACCGACGCCCACGCCAGCTCTGGCCGACGCCTACGAGCCTGACGATGTCAATCCGAGATCGTTCTCTCTGGGCGAGACGGAGCGGCACAACTTTTACCCGGATGGCGACGTGGACAAGGTGAGTTTCCGCGTCAAGCCAGGGCGCGTGTATGCCATCATCACCTCCGATCTGGCCGCGGGTGTCGACACTATGGTCGTGGTTTCGGCAGCGGGTCAGCGCTACGAGAACGACGATGCCAGCACCGGCAGCCTGGGGTCCGAGGTGCGCTTCACGGCCGCAGCCGAGGCCGTGGCTGTGGCCAGTATCAGCAACAAGGGCAAGTATGGCCCGGACATGACCTACGAGCTGACGGTGATCGAGGTCCCGCCCACGCCCACGCCGACCCCCAGCGGGACGCTGCTGCCTACCTTCACACCGACCGGCACGCCCACGCCGACGCAGACCGGCACGCCGACGCCCACCGCCACGCAAACGCCGACGGGGACGCCCACCGCGACGCGCACCGTCACGAGCACGCCAACGGCGACGTACACGCCCACTGCCACCCGCACACCGACCGAAACGCGGGTGCCTGTGACGGCCACGCCGACCGAAACGCTGGTCCCGGCGACAGCCACGCCGACCGAAACGCGCGTGCCACCTACTGCAACGCCCACCGAGACGCCGACGCAGACTGTCACCTCGACACCCACGAGCACGGAGACGCCAACTGAGACCCCGCAGGCGTAGTCAGCCTCAAGCGGGCCTTTCCATGCCTAGAAGAGCAAGACGGAGATAGCTACGGTGTTTCAACGCAAAGACTGGATGGCCATCCTGCTGCTGGTTGCCCTGGTGTTGGCCGTGTTCTACAAGGCCGTTCTAGGGGGCGTCTTTTACTTTGGCGATATCTACCAGTTGCACTATCCCTTGCACAGCGCCTATGCGCGTGAGCTATCGCACGGGTCGCTGCCTCTCTGGACGACGGACGTGCTGGCAGGCTACCCGCTAGTGGCCGAAGGCCAGCTTGGCGCGCTCTACCCCCCGAACCTGGTGCTCTACGCCCTCCTGCCCGTGCCGATTGCCATGAACGTTTTCATCGTGGGACACCTCTGCCTGGCCGCCCTGGGAGTGTATGGTTTTGCACGGCGGTTGCGGGTGCATCGCCTGGCGGCTCTATGCTCGGGGTGGGTCTACGCGTTGGGCGGTTTCTTGGTCGCGCACCTGAATCACATCAATATTCTAGCGTGTGCCGCCTGGCTGCCCTGGCTCTTCCTGCTGACGGACCGCCTGCTGGTGGGCGAAGCCACGCGGCGGCGCACTGGCGACACCATTCTGCTGGCTGTGGTGCTGGGCCTGGAGTTCCTGGCCGGTCACGTGCAGATCGCCCTGCTTTCCCTCCTGGCCGTGGTGCTCTACGCGCTGTTCTTGGTCTGGGCCATCCGGCCCAAGGCCGAGCTGTTGGCCCGCTTCCTGATCGCGCTGGGGGTGGGGGTGGGCCTGGCGGCGGCGCAATTGCTGCCCAGCTTTGAGCTGACCCAGCTTTCGGTGCGGGCCGGAGGGCTTGACCCAGCGTTCTTCACCTCGTTCTCACTGCACCCTCTGTACCTGGTCAGCCTGCTCTTGCCCTTTGTGCGGGGCAATCCCTATCCCAATGCCTCGGTGGAGCTGGTGGGCTACGTGGGTTGGCTGCCCCTGCTCATCGCGCTGGTGGCGCCCTTTGTGCGGCACCAGGGCCCCGACGTTGCGCTGCGTCCTGTGCGTCGCACGGGGTTCTTTGCCTTACTGGCGGTCGTGGGCGTGCTGCTGGCGCTGGGCCGCTGGAACCCGGCCTACATGCTCCTGCTGCGCCTGCCACTCTTCAACCTCTTTCGCGTTCCGGCCCGCTACCTGTACCTGTTCTCCTTCTCCGTGGCCATGCTGACCGGCCTGGGCCTGGATGCGCTGCTGAGTCGTGTGCAGGGCCAGACGCGCCCGGCAGAAGGCAAGTATGACTGGCTGCTGATCGTCGTTGTGGCCCTCCTGGTGCTGCTGGCAACCTCGCACGCGCGCTCGGTGGACGACCTGGTCGCTATCTGGCGCTGGCTGCCCTTGCTCCTGGGCCTGCTCGCCGCCTGCTGGCTGGTGCAGGCCTGGTTGGGCCACGGCTCACAGCGTCTGCTGGTCACGCTGGCGCTGCTGCTGGTCGTCACCGACCTGCTGGCTTTCAACGCCGTCTACAACCGCACCTACAATCAGACCATGCCGCTCCAGGACTTTACCGCAGCTCCCCGTTCGCTGTCGTTCTTCGGCGACGAAGCCGAGCCGTACCGCCTGTACACTTCGCAGGAGATCGTGCCCGTGCTGCCCGTCATGCGCGAATCGTACTATCCGAACCTCTCCCTGATTCAGGGCCTGCCCTCCGGCAACGGCAACTTTCCTCTTGTGCCGGAGCGCTACCAGCAGTATCTGGATCAGATGACGCCACGCATGCTTGACCTGCTGGGCATCAAGTACTACCTGATCCCGCAGGTGTTGCCCGTGAACGAAGCAAGCGAGTTCTACGACGTGGAGGACCGCTTTACCTTGAATCCGGTAGGGCGCAGCGTATCCATCGCGCCCACCCAGGTGGTCAAGATGGAAGTGGAGTCTTACCTGAGCCATTCCGTCCAGTTGCCCGATGGGGAGCCAGTTGCCGAGATCCACCTGCGCGGAGCCGGTGGCGAAGAGGAGGTCATCGTACTGCGAGCCGGCTGGCACACGGCCGAGTGGGCCTACGACCGCAGCGACGTGAGCCTGGCCATCCGCCACCCACAGCCCCAGGTGGCGCGTTCGTGGAGTGCCCGTTCGGGCTTTCCACCCGAGAACCACAGAGGTTTCACCTACAAGGCCGAATTCCGGCTAGAGAGACCCATCACGGTCACCGAGGTGGAGGTCCGGCCAACGATCCCCAAAGCCTACCTGCGCATCGAGCGTTTGAACCTGGTGGACGGGACGGGACAGGCGCAACTGCTGGCGCACCTCGCCAACGCCGGCGACCACACGCTGGCCTATCGCAACGAGGACGTGGCTGTCTATCTCAATCACGATGTGCTGCCGCGTGCCTTCATCGTGCACCAGGCGCGCGCCGTGCCCGACGATGCAGAAGCCCTGAATCTGCTGCGCCAGCCGTCCTTCGACCCTGCCACCGAGGTGCTCCTGGCCACAGAGCAGACTGCCACCGTGCAGGCCGCGCCGGCGGGCCAGGACACGGTCGAGATGGTCTCCTACACCTCGCGCAAGGTGACCCTGCGGGTGCATGCGGCGGCAGATGGCTACCTGTTGCTGGCCGATGCCTGGTATCCTGGCTGGCGCGCGTCTGTGGATGGGCGCGAGGCACCCATTCTGCGTGCGGACCTGGTCTTCCGCGCGGTCTTTCTCGCGGCAGGCGACCACGTGGTCCAGTTCGCGTATGCGCCCCAGTCATTTCAGCTGGGTCTGTGGGTGAGCGTCACGGCGATTCTGGTGCTTGTGGCCGTGTGGACCTGGGGATGGCTCACGCGCGTCAAGCCGGCCTGAGCGTTGCGGAGGATTCCGGACGGGTGGCATAGGGCCCTGTGCGGGTCCTCATGGAGAGACCCTTCGAGAAGGTCACGCCACTGCACTTGCCCCGCTTGCGCAAGGCGTGTATAATCGGACCCAGGTAGCGGGCGCTTTCGCGAATCAGGGGCTCAAGGAGGAAAACCGATGAACCTGTTCAACCGTGCCGTGGTCATCCTCGAGATTCTGCTTCTCATTGTGCTGCTGATCGTTTCGGCCGTCTTTCCCAAGGAAGTGCTGGACACACTGCTGGACACTCTGAAACTCGCCCGGAGTGCCTTCGACCCAGGCAGGCTAGCGACGTACGTGTTCTTCCTGCTGGCCGACATCGTGCTGGTGCTCCTGTTGGTGGCGTTGCTGTGGCTGGAGCTGCGGCCTGTGCCCAAAAAGGCGGTCGCCGTGCGCAACGTGAGCGGAACCAAGGCAGATATGAGCACCACGTCCGTCGAACAAAGCCTGCAGCACCGCATCGGAGAGATTGCCGAGGTGCTGAAGGTCAAACCGATCGTGCGCGGCAGCCGCGGCGGAGTGAAGGTGGCCATCGACCTGGAGACCACGCCCGACATCGACGTGCCGGCCAAGGCGGCCGAGGTGGCGCAGGCTGCGCGAGAGGTCGTGGAAGGGAAAATGGGCCTCAAGGTAGCGGGCATCAAAGTGCATATCCGGCAGGCGGCGTACGGCAAGCACAAACCGTCTGCAGCCGCGCCACCGGTCGCCACGGGTGTGCCCGGCGAGCCCACGCCCATAAGCGCTCCCGAGCCCTCCACACGCGCCGCGACGACAGGGAGCGACAATCCCTTGACACAATCGTAGCGGCCGACGCGGGCCCGTTCGCACGTTGAGCTTGGAGGCCCATTTCAGGCGGCAAATGTCCCAAGAGAGCGTTTCACAATCCGTCCCAACAGAACAGCGCGCGAGCGAGTTCGCGCTGGAACTGGCCTCCCGGATCGAGGCTCTGCTCTTCGTGGCCGATGCGCCGGTGAGCGCCCAACAACTGGCGCAGGCCCTGGAGACTGATGAAAACGAAATCGAGGCGGGCCTGGAGCAGCTTGGCGCTCACTACCAGACACGCGGCCTGCGTTTGCAACGCCAGAATCGCGCGGTGCAGTTCGTCACTGCGCCCGAGGCGGCACCATACGTGGAACGTTTCCTGAATCTGGACCTGAGCAGCCGGCTGTCCACCGCCGCCCTGGAGACCCTGGCGCTGATTGCCTACCAGCAGCCGATCACGCGCATGCAGATCGAGGCCATCCGCGGCGTGAACTGCGACGGCGTGTTGCGCACGCTGCTCTCGCGAGGCCTGGTAGCCCCGCAGGGACGCCTCGACCAGGCGGGACGCCCCATTGTCTATGGCACCACCTTTGAGTTCCTGCAGTACTTTGGATTGTCGGACCTCAGCGAACTGCCAGCACTGGAGCCTGTCCAGTCAGCCCATGAGGGAGGAGGCGAGTCGAATGAGCCCGGACGCGAGGCGAACGCGACGGCCTCGGAGCGTGAGGTTTGAGAACACACCGAGCCTGGCTGTGAAGCCGCAGCGTGAATCCAGGGGGAGGACCGAGAAGGCCAGATCCAGTACATGGCTTGGGGGCCACGTCTTGAACCCCTACATTGGTTTTCTGACACTGTGCGGCATCGGAGTGGCCACGTTCCGGCTGGAACCCGCCCTGCGGCTCACGCTGCTGTGGCTGGTGCTGCTGGTCCTGGTCCTGATCGATGCCGAAAGCGGTAGGTTCAAAGCAAGCTACGGTCTGCTGAACCTGGGCCGCGGTGTGCTGGTCGGTGTTGTGGTCGCTCTGCCCTTTTACCTCTTTGCCAAGGACTTTTTTCACGCGACGGCTTCGCTGCTCTACGGAGTGGATGACCTGCTCGTATTGCTTGAGCGTGTCGTTGTTCTGGTACCGATCCTGGAAGAGTTCTTCTTCCGGGGCGTCGTGCAGCGCGAGCGCGGACTGCTCGAGGGGGCCCTGTTCTTTGGCCTGGCGCAAGCGCTGTACTTTATCCCCATGGCGGGTGGCTTCCCACTGGTCGTGGGTGCCTTTGTGTTGGGCATGGCGCTGCTGGGCTTGCTCTACGGATACCTATACCAGCGCTACGGGCTGACGACGAGCATCGCCTGTCACGTGGCGGTGAGTTTCGTACTGCTGGTGCTGCCCCCGCTGGCGGCTCGCATCGGCATTCTGATGGGCTGAGGACGCTGCACGCTGCTGTCGTTTGACTAATGCCCGTTTCTATGCTATTATGGCTCCGCTCTGGGGGGGCGTGGTGCAGTGGCCTAGCATACCTCCCTGTCAAGGAGGAGACCGCGGGTTCGAAACCCGCCGCTCCCGTAGCGGAACTCCTCTTCTCGCGTGAGAAGGGGAGTTCTCGTTTGTGCGACTACATTGACGTCTCACATCACGCATCGTCTTGGAGGAGCGAAAGCATGGAACGTCCCAAGTTGCAGGTTGCGCTGGACGTGCTGACGCTGCCAGAAGCCGTACGCATCGCGAATCAGGTTGCGCCGTGGGCCGACTGGATCGAGGTGGGTACCTTGCTCATCGTGAGCGAGGGCCTGCACGCCGTGCGCGCCCTGCGCCAGCGCCTGCCACAGACCACTCTGGTGGCCGACGTCAAGGTGGCCGACGGGGCCAGGCACTTGGCCAGCGCCGCCTTTGCGGCCGGCGCGGACATCCTGAGCACGCTGAGCGCGGCCGATGACAAGACCATCGCCACGTGCGTGGAGATCGCGCACGCAGGCCAGCACAAGGTGCTGGGGGACTATCTCTCGCGCACGTTCGCGCCTGAGGGGCTGCAGCGCTTGGCCGGACTGGGCGTGGACTATGTAGGTCTGCACCTGCCCAAGGACGCCTCTGCCTCCGCCTCGGTCGGGGCGGTCAAGGCTGCCGTCAGCGCGGTCTCGCTGCCCGTGGTGTTGGCGGGCGGCGTGGATGCGAGACTGCTGCGCCAGTTGCGCGGCATTCCGCTGGGCGCCGTGGTAGTGGGCGGTGCGATCATCGCGGCCGCCGATCCGGCCGCCGAGGCGCAGCGTATCGCTGGGCTGCTGCGCGAGTGGTAGGCAACAAGACCTCAGGGGTTTCTCTGACCTTGAGGTCTTTTGTTCACTTCCCGGAAAGGTACTCCCTCAACCGCGCCATGCCCTCTGCGATGTTCTCGATGGAATTGGCATACGAGAAACGCAGGAATCCCTCACCATTGGTGCCAAAGTCGATGCCAGGGGCCACGGCCACGTGCGCCTTGTTCAGGATGTCAAAGGCCAGCGTGTAGCAGTCGCTGGTGTAGCAGTGCGCGTCGGCAAACACGTAGAACGCCCCGGTCGGTTCCACCACCACCCCCAACCCCAGCTCACGCAGGCTCTTGACCATGAACCTGCGTCGTTCGTCGTAGGTGGCAACCATGCGCGGAATCTCCGGATGGTCCTCCGTCAACGCGGCCAGGCCGGCCCACTGCGAGATCGAGTTGGCGCAGATGAACAGGTTCTGCTGCGACTTTTGTATGGGCCGCACGAACTCTTTGGGCGCAATGATATAGCCCAGTCGCCAGCCGGTCATGGCGTAGAGCTTGGAGAAGCCGTTCAACACAAAGGCGTGGTCGGTGTACTCCAGGATCGAGTGCTCGCGCTCGCCATACACCAGACCGTGGTAGATCTCGTCCGAAATGACATAGGGGCCTAGCTCGCCGATGGCCCGCAGCACGTCGGGCGGCAGCAGGTTACCCGTCGGGTTGGAGGGCGAGTTCACGAGGATTGCTTTGGTGCGTGGTCCCAGCTTCTGGCGCACGGCGGGGGGCTCCAGGGCAAAGCCCTCCCCGGCATGGACCGGCACAGAGACCGGCTGTCCCTCGATGTAGCGGATAAAGTTGGGGTAGCAGGCGTAGGTGGGGTTGGGAAGGATCACTTCGTCGCCCGGGTTCAGCAGCGAACAAAGCGTCAGCAGCAACCCGTGCGAGGTGCCCATCGTGACGATGACCTGGTCGGGCGAGACCGAGACGCCGTAGCGCCGATTGTAGTGGGCCGCGATGGCCTCGCGCAGCGGCAGGATGCCCAGGCTGTGGGTGTAGTGCGTCTTGCCGGCCTGGATGGCCGCGATGGCCGCCGCTGTGATCTTGGCAGGCGTGGCGAAATCGGGCTCGCCAATCTCCAGGTGGATCACGTCTTGGCCCGCGCGTTCCAGCTCCTGGGCCTTTTCCAGGACTTCCATCACGATGAAGGGCGGGATGTTCTCCGAACGAAGCGATGCCATGCTACCTCATTTCGGGTCGGGTCTCTGCTCGATCAGTGCTTGAGCACAATTGGGACATAGGCGCGATAGGTGTGCCCACTCATCGGCGTGCGGGTGGGTGTGGCCGTAACCGATGGCGTGCGTGTCGGTGACGTCGTAACCGTCGGAGTGCATGCCAGACGCTGCTCCGTGGCTTGTGTCTGCAACGGTTGCTGGGTGTAGGCCGGGTAGGTGGGCCCCACACGCGGCTGGTTGGGCGGCAGGATGTAGCTCGACACAGTCAGTGCGGCGCGGCTGCCGGGGGGTGGCGATGTACACGCCCGTACGAGGGGCGGCCCCGGCCAGAACACCCTGGCACAGCAAGACCATGCACGTGACGGCCATGAGGACTGGGACAGGGCGCACAGGAGCTCCTCCTCTTCTGCAAGACAGTGTGTGGTGGTGAGGCGGGCCCATTATAGAGCCTGGGGTGGCGCAGCGCCAAATCCGCAGGTCATCCTGACCAGCGTCACAGCTACCGTGCAGGACGCGACCCCAGCACGTGACGAGTACCACATCCGTTTCGCAGCGTTGTGTGGTATACTGTTGGCAATCTAGAGAGCGATGCGAAACCCGAAGGCACTTTCTGCGTAGTACTGGATGCAAACCCTGAAAGGAGTAATCAAATGCCGAACCTCAACAACTCGAATCCAACCCGCTCCAACGTCCGCAGGTTGATTCCCGGCCTGGTCCTGATCCTCATCGGCGTGCTGGCCCTGATCGGCCAGTTCGTGGGCGGCGACGTGCTGGGCCGCTTTTTCCTGCTGGCCCTGGGCCTGGGCTTTGTAGTGTGGGGCATCGCGAGTCGCTCTGCAGGCCTGTTTATCCCAGGTGGCATTCTTACCGGTCTGGGGGCGGGCGTTCTGTTGGAGGATATTCTGAGTGCGAGTGGCGATCTATCCGGCGCGATCGTTCTACTGTGCTTTGCCGCTGGCTGGGGTTTGATCCCGCTGCTCTCGATCCTGTTCACGCGCGACAGAATGCTGTGGGCACTGATCCCGGGCGGCATCATGGCCTTGATCGGTTTGGCCCTATTGGCCGGGCCGGAGGGACTCAACATCCTGGGCGCGGTTGGCAAGTTCTGGCCCGTGATTCTGATCCTCGTGGGCCTCTACCTCATCATCTGGCGCGCCCGTCCGCGCTCGTAGCACAACTCACCCCCTCCCGCAGGCAACAGCCTGCGGGAGGCTTTACTCTGCCCCGCTTCCAGTTCCCGGTATCCGGTTTCCAGTTCCCAGTCAGCAGTCTCCTGGCTCTCCGATTCCGCATTCAACATTCCTCATTCTTCATTCTCAATGCCCCATTTTCCTCTGGTTGACACTTGTCTCCGCTTGGTCTATACTGCGCTTGCGCCGCGCAATTGGCGCGGCAAGTCGGTTTCAACCTACTATGGGAGTGCAGTCCGTGCCACCACCTTCGCGATCCAATCCCGACTCCGTACGTGTGCCATCCACCTTTGCAGCCCTGCGCCACCGCAACTTCAGACTGTGGTTCGTAGGTCAGTTGCTCTCCCTGATGGGCACCTGGATGCAATCCGTGGCTCAGGGCTGGGTCGTCTACGCGATGACCGGTAGCGAGTTGGCACTGGGGACCATCACCTTCTTTGGCAGCCTGCCCACGCTGTTCTTGATGCTGCCGGCAGGCGCCCTGGCCGACCGGATCCCCAAGCGCAGGCTGATCGTGATTACCCAGACTGCGATGATGCTGCAGGCTTTTGTCCTCAGCTTCCTGGCGGCTACCCACGTCCTGCGGGTCTGGCACGTGGCGCTGCTGGCCTTTTGTCTGGGCATCCTCAACTCGTTTGACGCACCTGCTCGCCAGGCCATGGCCGTCGAGATGGTGGATGATCGGCGGGATCTGATGAATGCCGTGGCCTTGAACTCGACCATGTTCAACATGGCACGCGTAGTAGGCCCGGCGGTGGGCGGCATTGTGCTGGCCCTGATGGGCCCGGCCTGGTGCTTCGGGCTGAATGGGCTTTCCTTTGTGGCCGTGATCCTGGCCTTGCTGTCGATGCAGTTCCCACCTTTCGAGCGCCAGCCGCAAACCGAGTCGACCTTGACTCAGGTCCAAGTCGGGCTGCAATACATCCTGTCGAACCCGGACATCCGTACCATGATGTCTCTGGTTGGCGTTTCCCAGTTGTTTGGCTTTATGTACGCCGTGCTGTTGCCAGCCTACGCGGCGCAGGTGCTACACGTCGGAGAGACAGGCCTTGGCACGCTGAATGCCGCCACCGGCATCGGGGCTTTGGTGGGTTCGCTGATTGTCGTTTCGCTTGGACACTCGCGCAGCAAGGGGATGCTCCTGACCTTGGGCAGCTTCCTCTTTCCGGCCGCGGTGCTGCTGCTTGCGGCCTCGAACTGGCTGGCATTCTCGATGGGCTGCCTGGCGCTTGCCGGCATGGGCTTTGTCGCACAGAATGCCACGATCAACACGCTGATTCAGAACAAGATTCCCGACGAGTTGCGCGGGCGCGTCATGGCCGTCTACGCGCTGATGTTCTTTGGCACTACCCCCTTTGCGGCCCTGCTGGCCGGTAGCTTGGGGCAATCGCTGGGCGTGCGCGCGGGCGTCGCGATCGGAGGTGGGGTGACCATGCTCTTCACCATCGCAGTGTTCCTGTTAGTGCCTTCTCTGAGACATGTGGAGGGGTGAAACCTATGGGGTCTGTCAGACCCTTGAGGTTCCTGGGGGAACGCTATGACTGTCCATCTGTACCTCGCGCCGGCCGGCGCGGGTAAGACCGCCTGGGCGCTGCACCTGGCGCGTGAGGCCGCGCGCGACCTACGCTTGACGCCACGCGTGGTGGTGCCCACCCAGCTCCAGGTGCGTGCTTGGCGGCGTCGCCTGGCCGCGGGCGGGGGCACGCTCGGCGTGCGGGTGGGCACGTTCGATGCGTTGTACACCGAGTGCCTCAATGCCAGCGGTGAGGTCTTCACCGAGCTGAGCGACCCCATCCAATACCGCCTGCTCCGCGCCGTGGTGGATGGGATGCCGCTGCAACACTATGCGCCGCTCCGGGACCGTCCGGGCTTCATCCAGGTCCTGCAGCGGCTGGTGGGCGAACTCAAGTCCGCGCGTATCCTGCCGGATGTGTTCGCGCAGGCAGTGCGGGGGCTGGGCTGCGGGCCGCGCCTGAGCGAGTTGGCGCAGGTCTACAGCGCCTACCAGGAGCGCCTGCAGGCGCAAGGCTGGGCCGACCGCGCTGGCATGGCCTGGCTGGCAGTTGAGGCGCTCGAAAGGCGCGCGCCCCAGGTGGCCAGGGACTGGCCGCTCCTGATCGTGGATGGCCTGGACGACCTGACCGAGGTGCAGCTTGCGCTGCTCAAGGTGCTGGCAGGCCGCGTGGGCGAGCTGGTGCTCACATTGACCGGCCGCGTGGACGGCGCGCCGCGGCCGTTGGTCCACCACCGCTTCGTGCAGACCGCGCGGCGTGTGCAAGAGGCGCTGCAAGTTCAGGCCGAGCCTCTCCCGGTCCAACAAGTGCAGCGCGCGCCTGCGCTAAGACACCTGGAGGCTGGGCTGTATGAGGGCGCGCCGAGTCCGGTGGACGCTGACGTCGCGTTGGAGTTGGTAGAAGCGCCGGACCGCGCCGGTGAGGTACGCGCGGCGCTGCGCTGGCTCAAGGCGCGCCTGCTGCAGGATCACATGTCACTGGCTGACGTGGCCCTCCTGGCCCGCGACGTGACGCCCTATCGCCCCTTTGTCCTGCAGACCGCGGCCGAATTCGGCTTGCCGGTTCGCCTGATCGGAGGCCTGCCGTTGGCCTCCAACCCTGCCATTGCTGCCCTGCTCGATCTGCTGCACCTGGCCTTGCCCACTTCCGCGCACGACCCGCGTCCTGCGCTGCCGCGCCGGCTCGTGGTGGAGGCCTGGCGCTGCCCCTACCTGGACTGGTCGGCGCTGCCCACGCCCGACGCGGCACAGTCAGTTGGCATCGGCCCGGGCGACGCAGATGCGCTCGACGCTGCAGCGCGTTGGGGCCAGGTCATTGGCGGCCTGGGTCAGTGGGAGGAGGCGCTGCAGCGCTTGGCTGAGCGCGCTCCCCGTCGCGGAGCCGAGGAAGAGCGCGACCTGCCCGCTAGCGTTCCTCTGGGCTCGGACGCGCGGCGACTGCTGGAGACCTTCCGGCGCTTTGTGCAGCGCGTGACGCCGCCGCAGACCGCAGGTAGCTACCGTGAGTTTGTGGGCTGGTTGGAGACGTTGATCGGCTCCGACCCGGAGCCAGGTGCAGCCCCTGGGGGCTTTGCACCGCGCGAAGAGCCCACCTCGCTGCAGGTGGTGGCGCGCGCGCGTCAGGCTGTGGACGCGGCCGGGCTAGACGTGGCCGCACCGCCCCGCGCAGACGGGGCCGCGCTACAGGCGCTCAAGGACGTGCTTCGCGGGCTGGTGTGGGCGGAGGAGGCGGTGGAGACCGGCCGGCTGGTTGACCTAGCGCGCTTCCTGAACGACCTGGAGGGCGCGGTGCAGGCCAGCTCCTATCGCCCGCCGCTGGATGCGCAGCGCCAGGAGCTGCTGGTGGCCGACGTGGTGCAAGCCCGTGGCACCTCGTTCCGCGCTGTGGCCGTGCTGGGCCTGGCCGAGGGCGAGTTCCCCAAATCGTTGGACGAGGACCCCTTCCTGCGCGACGCCGATCGTCTGTTGCTGCGGAATGGCTTCGGTCTGCCGCTGCGACCTTCCACCGAAAGCGCGGAGGCCGAGTTCTTCTACGAGACTCTGGCCCACCCGCGCGAGAGGCTGCTGCTCACCCGCCCGCGCCTGGCCGACAACGGCGCCGAATGGCAGGCCTCGCCCTACTGGCAGGAGGTGCTGCGCTGGGTACACGCCCGGCCGCGCGTGCTGGTGGGCGAAGGCGCGCCGGCGCCAGCGGAGGTGGCCTCCTGGCACGAGCTGATGGAGAGTCTGGTCACGCACCCAGGTACTGGCCCGCTGGCAGAGTGGGCGCGCCAACAGGATCCTGCCCGCTGCACTGCGCTCGGGACGGCCGCGCGCGTGGTGAGCTTGCGGCGCTCCTTCGCCGAGGCCAGCCCCTTTGACGGGGACCTCACTGGCTTGGCCGACGAGTTTGGAAAGGTCTATGGCCCCGGCAGCCCCTGGAGCGCCAGCCGCCTGGAGGCCTATCGCGGATGCCCGTTCCGCTTCTTTGTCGCGCACGTGCTGCGCCTGCAACCGCGCGAGGAGCCGGAGGAAGGGCTGGACGTGG
>Ga0315289_10008056_pt1 | contig 15270 bp, 20 predicted proteins | sample YL17G11_40_MG_FD_203452 | JGI IMG/M metagenome (GOLD analysis project Ga0315289, IMG submission 203452) | Sediment microbial communities from Yellowstone Lake, YNP, Wyoming, USA - YL17G11_40 | ecosystem: Environmental > Aquatic > Freshwater > Lake > Sediment | place: USA: Wyoming | collected... | reverse complement strand
CTCAATATCCCCCAGACCTTCACCCTGCTTCACGCTCACATTTGGAGCATAGAGGCTTACAAAAGCAACATCTCCATTTAAGGTTTGTAAGAAATCTGTAATACCAACCTTTGCTATTTCTCCATCGAGCTCAACCCAGCATCCATCTTCGTGATAGAGCAATCCCTTCTTGGCCTTAAAAACGAATTTATCAAACTTATATTCCAGGTAACTCATAGCTTAGCTTCTCCTTCATTTATTTTTATTTTTTCACAACTCAAACCCCTCAATATCTTGCTGCTGCATTCACGAGCCTCCTCAAGGGGTATCCTTTTTACAATTTCCACCTTTCTCATATCCTCAATCACAATCTCATCCTCTTTAAGCCACTTGCTTAAATTGGAAAGAATGAATTGCACATATTCGTTAGTACTATTTTGAACTAATGAATAAAATACCCAGCGTCCATCTTTCCTGTCCTGGATTAACCTCGCTGACTTTAATATCCAAAGATGCTTTGAAACTGTTGATTGGCTCAAGCCCAGCACAGCTACGATCTGGCACACGCAAAGCTCGTACTTGCTTAACAGTTTAAGAACACGAATTCTCGCTGGTACTGAAATCGCCTTAAAGACTAACTCAAAATCAAAAAGCATATAACCTCAAATATAACATATCGTTATTTATCAATATATAATAACAAAAGATCGAACTTTTTCAATATTGCGATTCGAATCATAAAAGTACTTGTGTAGCTTCCTTCAGCTTCTTTACGTAGTCCAGGACCTCCTTTGAAATATCGGAAAAATCGGTGGGTACAGCACTCTCTTGAACACATCTATTCCTCCTTCAAGAGCCCATGCCTTTTGGCTGCTTCCCGGATATCCTCCTCTGTTATGCCGAACTTTGCTTGATTGGTGGCCATTGTTACCAAAGTATCTCTATCAGGAAGGTTGCCGATAGTCGCCAAAGTATCCTCTATGTAAAGTAGAGGGTAGATAGAGTCACCGAAATATTTCTCTGCAACAGAGACTAAATCATCTGGGCTCCAGTTTCCCTGCTGCTTATCTATCACCTCGACCTCGTCTATCCCCTTGAGCCAACCTTCCACTACCTCACGTACGTACTCCGGCGGATAGCTGGAACAGCATGACTTCAAACCGCCATCTAATACAATTGTAACCTTCATTTTGTTTCCTCCTCACACAATCTTATTATTTCAGTTATGGCCCTTTCCAGATCTTCCTCTTTATAGTCAAAAGGCTTGAACGGTCCTATTTTGGGTATCTTTAGGTCAAGCAGCAAATTGAGAGTTTTATCTATCTTAAAGCCATCCTTTTCTAGAATTTTCGTGGCACATTTGTTATAACAGCCGTCAACAACAATAATTCTTCTGGCTCGCCCCGTTGTCTTTCGGTGTTTGGGTACTCCAGCTGCTATGGCAGCGGTGCAGAATAGACCGTTCTTCTCCTTATCCAGTCTTTTATAAGCCTCCAGCACCGCCACACCGGTTAGCGTGCCAACGCTGGACATGCAGCCAAAACAGCAGAAAATTGCGTTCTCTGGCACCATATCGTGGTTAGTGCCCTCCTCTCGTCGTATGTCCGATTCTGACATTTCTTTATTCTCCTCACTTCAAATGCTGACGGCGATATTCTACTGCCCAGGGCGTTAAGGTATAATCGAGCATTTGGGGAAAACCAATGTCAAAAGGTGTCGGATAGGCTGCTACCTTTGCCGTTTGCCGCATCCCCTCTAAAATCTTATCATACATACTATATGGAAAAGCCACGGTTACTTCATCCTCTTGCGCTAAAGCGGTTTTACGGTCGCCGAAGCAGGGCAATCCCAACGCGATATCCTGCGAAATGTAAGCCTGGGCAATGCTATCGGCGCACAGGCTCCATTCACCACCAGTGGAAAAATGGACCCGACCACCTTTTTCATAAAGATATCCCTGGACGACCCGCATAATTTGAGCAGTGTTGCCATACATAACCACAATATCCGGTTCAAAGTTCAGTTTAGCCATAGGAGCTACAGCTACAGTTTTAAATTTTCCATAAGGGATTATTGCTACTTGCGTAGTGAACTCGCGCGCTGACTTCGGATCAGCATGAAGCATCTTCGCTATTTCATCATTTTTCATAATCTCGGGCTCTGGAATTAACCCCATAGTCACACCACCCACGACACAAGCCATATCATCGGCGGTAAAATACATGGATCGGCCATAATATCGCACGATGGCGGTAATCTGACAGGTGTTCATAGGATGATGTGGGCGTATTATTCCAGTAGGTCTTCCCTCCAGTGTTTCATAAAATTTTACCCCGAAGGGATAGGTCTTAGGCCGTAGCATAGCCGATAATTCACAACATACTTCAACACTTCTTGTTTTGTTTGTCATTTTATGACCTTCTCTCATCAGAAATTTGATTTTTTATTTTGAACTCCCAGACCAGTGAAACTTCTGTTCTCCGGCAGCGATGATAGCGTCTGCCACCAGATTGACGTCATCATTAGTGAATGCCAGGCTGCTAAAAGGCCCTTGTTTGGTCAGATGGAGATTCTCTTCCACAAAGTTCAGGTAAACATCGGGCACGATGCCCTTGTCCGCCAGCAAATGTTTTGCACAGGCATTGTGACATCCATCAATCACCATCAGACTTTCCACATGCTGCATCAGGGCTGATTGTCTGCGCACTTGGTTCAAGATGGCCGGCAAAGAGCAAATGCCAACTGTTTCGTGTGCCAGACGTCTCACCACCTCAAATGCGGCCATACCAGTGAGCGATCCGGGTTGGAGCCGCCACTGAAGCAGGCGAACAGTCCAACTTTTGGTAACTTTATCTCATTATCACCCATACCTGATTACTCCTTACTTCTAATTTTGTTATCCCCTTGCTTACTGATTAATTCGGCGCTACATAGCTAGTTAATACTCTTTCCTGGAAATCATTGATACCCCTATACGTTAATTAAATCACTAAAAAACTCGTAGTTTATTCAACGAAAATTATTGAAGAATGCTCCAGGCTTTTGGCTCCGGCCTAAATTATGTGTACAAACAAAAAGTACTCTAGTAAATTAGTCGTTTTTTCATTCTTCTACTATTGACTTAACGATAAGATCCTTTGCTTTCTGCACCTCATCCTGGGATATGTACTCCATAACAGGTTTTAGATCTTGTCCGATGTCCTCATGCAGCGCCTTCTTTTTCATCCCTATATCTCTAGTGAGCACGATGCTCTTAGTTAACTTGAATCCAGCTTGCTCAGCAGTCTTTCGGCTACATTCAAAGGGACAGCCATCCACAGTTATGACCTTCTTGGCTGCTTTAGTTTTGCCCACAACCGGTTTCACCCCATGTTGCAATCCTGCTAAACAGCCTATAACTACCTTCTCCAGACCCACTTCCTTAACCGCTTCTAGACAAGCCAGGGCACTAGTTATGCCGGTGTTTGACATTCCACCATAACATGAAAATATGACATTCTCGTGGGTTTTTATACCTTCTTCCCAACTCTTTTCTTCTGCCATTTTTCTCCTCCTATGTTTTATTTTTACTAACTAAATTAGACATCACTATCATCAATAACGATTGATATTAAAGAATGATCATAATTATATCGTTCAATCGTCATATGTCAATAATTTACTTGGTAACTTGACAACAAAAAGCATATAATATACTATATCAATCGTTATTGATACAATGATTATTGAAGTACGTTTAAAACTTGTTAAGCAACATTTTACTAAAAAGGAGGTTAAGAGATATGACTGCAAAATATATTCCACCGGATTGGGCATTCGAGTTTCACGGTCACCTTTGTCCGTTTATGCCCATTGGTTACCGAATGGGCAAGCTGGCAATGGAATATCTCGGTGTAGAACGTGAGAAGGACCATGGCTTCTTCGTATTTCCAGAAATCGGTGAAGGTCATCCGCAGACCTGCATGGCAGACGGGATACAGATAGCCACCGGTGCCACCTATGGTAAGATACTCATGGCCATGACTTTCTACGGCAAACTCGCGGCTACTTTCCATCATCCGCAGAAGGGGGCTGTGCGTTACTCTCTCACACCTGATTTCATAGACGAGATGGGTAAATATGAGTTTTTTGTATATCGCAAAAAGGGAGTTGAGCCGTCTCAGATTCCCCAACGGGTTTCAGAAGAGGTCACTAACTGGACATATGAGCAATCAGATGACTTCATGTTTAAGGTTGAGCCTAAACCTGATTTCAAGTTTACTCCGGCTAAAGGCTCATTCAATAAAGCAAAATGCAATGTCTGTGGCGAATATGTGTTTGAAAGGTACTTACGAACAAAAGACGGAAAGCCTGTGTGTATCCCGTGCTCCGGCTTCACGAAATCAATGCCGGGTGCCTAAGAGGCATGCAGTGGGGCATCCACAATATGGATATTAGTATTACGCTTCTGTACGCCGTCATCTTTGCCTTTCTGATAGCTTTTGTATTCTCGATGTTTGGCCAGGGCGGAGGGTCGGTATACTCCCCGCTGCTACTTCTACTTGGTTACCCGGTATTGCTTTCCACTTCCACATCCCTGGTGTTGAATCTAATAACATCGGTGTCTGCGGGTTATATTTTCTACCGTAACAAGATGATTGACTTCAAAGCTTCCTTCACATTCGTGCCGGGTATCTGCGTCGGCGCCTTCATAGGAGGAGCTCTAGCCAAATTTGTTAATACCACCATTTTATTATGGTTGTTCGTGGTTTTCCTGGTTGGTTTGGGAGCGAGGATGGTCTATACCTATTGGGAAAAGAAGAAGGTCGAGGAAAAGCCTCCTGAAAGGCTGTCTGTTGCCATGTACGCGCTCATCGCGGTCTTCGGTTTTGCTGTTGGATTAATCTCCGGCCTGCTGGGGGTCGGCGGCGGTATATTCATCGTTCCTTTCATGGTCTACGTCTGCAAGTACCCAACAAAGTTCGCAGCAGGGTCGTCGCATTTAATTATATCCTTCTCGGCACTTGCCGGAATAATAGGCCATGCGACATCTCACCGTCTCGATATTCCATTGATTTTAATAACTGGCGTTGTCGTTCTCATCGGTGGGAATCTCGGGGCGAGATTCAGCATGAGGTTCAAATCTAAAATGTTAAGGGCCGGGCTCGGCCTTCTAATGTGGGCTCTTGCGGCCCAGCTCCTGGTGAAGCTCCTGGGATATATGTGAGGGGTACATGAAAAGTTTGCATCCAATGCTCAGAATATAAGGGATAAAAAAATATGCTTTACCTTGTGCCGTTGATTTTCTTCTGCATTGCTTTTGTTTTTTCCATGCTGGGCATGGGAGGGTCTCAGCTCTACATTCCTATCCTCTATTGGATGGGTCTTGATTTCAAGACTGAGGCCATTCCTCTCGGTATGTTATTGAATGTAGTAAATAGTGCCACTGCAGCAACGACTTACACGATTAAAAAAATAGTGGATTGGCGAGCGGCTTTGCCCTTTGCCGTTACCATGCTGATTCTTCCACCGGTTGGAGCATTGCTGAATGCTCAGATCCCTACCAAGCCGCTCATTGCCTTCTTTGCAGTCTTTACAGCCACAGCAGCAACCCTCATGCTGTCCGGCTGGAAACCCAAACAAGGGAAAATGTCCTCGAAAGGACGCATCATTATCGGTCTGTCCGGGGGGAGTATTTTAGGACTTATTGCTGGCCTTATCGGGCGTGGTGGTGGTTCTTTTGTCGTGCCTTTGCTCTATATTGCAGGGCTGGAGGCAAAAGCTGCTGCGGCCACCTCCGCATTTGTGGTCACCTGCTCGGGCGTGTCGAGTTTCATTGCTCACTTGGCTATAGCGGCAAAACCCAATTGGTTCATCTGGACGAGTTGCGTGGTTGCTGTATTTTTAGGTAGCGAGATCGGTTCTCACGTTATGGCTGAGAAACTGAAACCTAAAGGAGTGCGCACCATATTTGGCATTATGCTATGGGGAGTAGCGCTCTTCCTATTCGTGAACGATGTGCTTTTGAAATAAAGCCAATGGAGAAAAAAAGTATGTTAACTTACACACAAAGATTGACGGTACCGATTAAGCTATGAAACCAAAATGTTGTAAAGATAAAAGGTCAATTGCCAAGTTGTTACAAGCTGTCGAGTTTCTGAGGGTAATCAGTGATGAAAATCGATTAAAAATTCTTTGTTTGCTAAGAGATAAAGAAAAATGCGTTTGCGATATATGGCAATACTTCGAATTACCCCAAAACCTCACATCGCACCATCTTAAAGTTTTAAAAAACTTCAACTTGGTTGAATCTCGAAAAGAAGGATTGAAAGTGTTCTATTCAATTAATAATAAAGCCATAAATAAATACTTAAAATTATTAAATAAATTTATTTTGCCAAAGGAAGATTAACTTCGAGTGAAAAATACTATGGAAAACAAAATTAAGATCATTAAAAATTTGGGTTCTAGTTGTTCTAATTGCCAGAAACTGGAGGCGCATGCCAAGCAGGCGGTTCAAGAACTTAACCTCTCCAATGTTTGGGTGGAGCGTATATATGAAATAGATAAAATCGCGGAATATGGCATTATATCGACGCCTGCCATTAATATCGCCGCAATTTTTTTAACTATGTCAGTTCTGGGTTTTAAAATCGGACTGGCTCGTATTATAGATGCTGTTCTACTTTCAATATTAGTTGGTTTGTCAACGCAGTTGATTTTTAGGGAAAAAGTGGAAGAGTGGGGAATTTTCACAGAAAAATCTAAAGATGTACAAATTAATGAGAAGCTATTAGGCATTTTCATTGGTGCCATGGTCGGAATTTTAGTGGTAAACGGATTATAAATAAATCAGACCATAAAATATTTTTTATAAAAAAAACTAATTAACTGACTTTTAATTGAAAAGGGGTGACTTATGGGAAATATTGCAATTGTTACTGATAGCACTTCTGATCTGCCAAGCAATATCTATGTAGGATATGATCTTAGTATTGTGCCTTTATCTGTTGTATTTGGTGTTAAAACTTACTTAGATGATGGTATAGATATTAAAGAAGATGATTTTTATAAAATGATGGAAAGCTCAACCGAGATGCCCAAAGCAGCGCAGCCATCTCCTGGTGATTTTATTAATATTTACAGTAAATTAACTCAGCAGGGTAAAGAAATTATATCCATACATATTTCCAGGAAATTATCCGGTACCCTTAACTCTGCAGAACTTGCTGCCGGGCAATTTAAAAAAGAAAAAATTGAAGTTATGGATTCAGAAGTAGTCCATATGCCTTGTGGCTTTATGGCATTAAAAGCAGCAAAAATGGCAGACGAAGGTAATAAAAAGGAAGATATAATAAAAGAATTAAGTAGTTTTAGGAATAAGATAAATTCATTTTTTGTACCAAAATCACTAGATAATTTAATAAAAGGTGGCCGGATTAATAAAATTAAAGGAAAGCTTGCAACTTTATTAGAAGTAAAGCCAATTCTTACTCTAAAGGATGGGGAAGTTGCCCTGTATAAAAATTCAAGGAAATGGGAACTAGCCAAAAAAGAATTGTTAAATTCTATGGAAGGCCTAATTAAAGACAGCAATAAACTTACTGTATCTATTGGAGATGTTGCATCTAGTAAAGAAGCAGATGATATGGAAAAAAATATTAAGGAAAGATTTAATCCTTCCCAAATAATTAGGGTAAAAATAGGTATAGTGGTAGGTTCCCACCTAGGAATTGGAGGCCTTAGCATTACTTTTTTTGAAGAGTGGATTAGAATTAAAGAATTAGATAAAGATAATATTCTAAATTATACATTACTCTTGCCTTAATATAATTGTTTGGATTATAGAAGGTTTCTTGCGGATACAGTATATGCAGGAGATGATTTTTCCAAGAGAAACTTAAGTTATTAGACCGTTGGTGACACAAGAAAATGAATAGTGAAAATTTTGAAGAATTTTTTAAACGTTACGAAGGAAATCCGATTTTAACTTTGGAAAATTGGCCTTACAGAGTAGGAGCCGTCTTTAATCCTGGTGCAATAAAATTTAATGATGAGATATTGCTTTTGGTTCGAGCCGAAGATAAACAAGGGTATTCCCATTTAACTATTGCTAAAAGTAAAGATGGAAAAACAAATTGGCAGATAAATTCTGTGCCAATATTGATAGCAGAACAAGAATTTGGCGAAGCTATATTTGGATTAGAAGATCCCAGAATTGTTTGGTTAGAAGACCGGCAAGAATATATAATTACTTGTATTTCCTTCTTTGATGGAGTGGCTTGTGAACCACCTGGTATTTCTCTGATATCAACTAAAGATTTTTTAAATTTCCAACGCTTAGGGCAGAAATTAATACCTCCCAATAAAGATGCTTCTTTGTTCCCTAAAACTTTCAAGGGTTATTACGCCCTTATAAACAGACCAATTGTTGAAGGAAGAGCTGATATTTGGGTTTCTTTCTCCAAAGATTTGGATTTCTGGGGGAAAGATAGAGTATTAATTCCTACCAGACATAGATCCTGGGATTCTGATAGAGTAGGGTTAGGCCCCCCACCTATTGAGACGCCAGATGGTTGGTTAATTATTTACCATGGGGCAAGAAATACAGCCTCAGGTGCTATTTATCGAGTGGGACTAGCTTTGTTAGATTTAGAAACTCTTGAAGTAATCCGTCGGAGTAAAGATTGGGTTTTGGGGCCAAAAGAGAGTTACGAAAGAGTGGGTGATGCAGACAATGTTGTTTTTCCTTGTGGTGCGGTTATTGATGAAAAAACAAATGAACTTTTAGTTTATTATGGCGCTGCTGATTCAGTAGTAGCTCTAGCTATCGCTAATTTAAATGATATCCTGACTTATTTAAAAAAATGTACCAAATGTTAATAAAGAGCCTGCCAAGGCGAGCCCCTGTTGCCTATATAAAAATTTAAACGAATCTTAGAAAAGATGATTCTGAAATGACAACTCCAGATGATGCCCTGATTTTTCTGTAAAAGCTCTTTTCAAATTAGCCATCGTTCTCCAAAATTTAGAGTGGTTATCAAAACAAACTAAACAAGGAGAAAACGATAACTCAAAAGAAGAGTAACAAGTCAAAAGATGTAGTGCAAGAGGCATTAATTAACGATGAGAAATTTTTAAAGGTAATGGTTGAAAAAGTATGCCAAAGGATAATGGAAGCAGAGATGACTGATTTTCTGGGCGCTGAACCCAATGAGAGAACTGAAGATAGAGCTGGCTACCGTAACGGCTACAAACCAAGGATCTTAAGAACCAGGGTTGGTGAACTAAATCTAATGGCGCCCAAGGACCGGGAGGGTAACTTCTCCACCAAGCTTTTTAGTCGATACCAGCGCAACAAAAAAGCGCTTGTGCTTGCTCTGCAACAGATGTATCTGCAGGGAGTATCAACGCGCAAGGTGAAGGAGATTACTGAAAGTTTGTGCGGGTTAGAGTTCTCCAAGTCCCTGATATCTGATTTAGCCAAGGATCTTGATTTTGATCAGCGACAATTAAATCTCCCGTCCGCGTTGACTCATCTAATATGTTACTGAGATCATGTAGTTGCCTCAACAAAATGTTACCGAAAAAGGAGAGCAACAATGTCAATGAAAATCAGCAGGAGCGCCAAGGAAGAGCTCATCAGAGCTCTGCGCGAGCGTTATCGAGTTTCGTCGAAGAGGGAAAAATCGAGGATTTTGGATGAGTTCAAGGCATTGACCGGCTCCCATCGAAAGCACGCCATTCGCTTGCTCAATGGATACCCAGCAGATCACGAGGTTAAGCATAGTTATAGCCGTCGCATCTACGATGAGGCTGTTAAAGAAGCTCTAGTGATCATTTGGGAGGCCGGAGACCGGATTTGCGGAAAAAGATTAAAAGCTATTTTGTCTACTCTGGTGGATGCTATGGAGCGCCATGGCCATCTGCAGCTCGATCCGGAAGTGCGGAGATGTCTTTTGGCAGCAAGCGCCTCAACCCTGGATAGGCTCCTGCAGCCGGTACGAAAAAAAGCCAAGCCCGGCAAACAGAAACGGCGAAGGCCTACAAAGCCGAGCGGGAGTGTCCGAGTCCGAACCTTCTACGATTGGAATGACCCGCCGCCTGGATATCTGGAGATTGATTTTGTTGAGCATAACGGCGGCTCAACTGCTGGAGCTTATATCTATAGTCTGGTTGCTGTCGATGTCTGTTCGGCGTGGGTAGAAAGTGTACCTCTTCTTGCTAGAAGCCAGGAACTGGTAGTGGAAGCGCTCGAGGTGATCAGCCGACAGCTTCCCATCCCCGTCTTGGGAATCGATTCGGATAATGATAGCGCATTCATTAACGACACTTTATTGGGTTATTGCCAGGGAAAAAACATCGAATTCACAAGGTCGCGAGCTTACCGGAAGAACGATCAAGCCTGGATTGAACAGAAGAACGGAGCTGTGATCCGTCGTTTCGTCGGCCATGATCGCTACGCTGGTCTCATCGCCGGCCAGGCCCTGGCGAACCTTTTTCAGGCCTCCCGGCTTTATGTGAATCACTTCCAACCGTCCTTCAAGCTGCGGGAAAAGGAAAAGCAGGCCGGAAAGGTAAAGAGACATTATGAAAAGCCCAAAACACCTTGTGAATGCCTCTTAAACCATCCGGCTGTACCCGACGATGTGAAAGAGAAGCTGATGTTGCAGACCAAGTCCATCGACCCTCTTGATCTGCTTCATCGAATTCGGGAACAGCAGGCTACGTTAGCAGCGCTGGCTTGCCATGATACTTCCGCGGCGGGACCGGGCAGAGAGAGCTTGGAGCAGTTCATGAAACAGCTGGGAGAGCTGTGGCGACAGGGTGAAGTTCGAGCGACCCATCGTACTTCTCCCCAAAAAGCCCACTATTGGCGGACTCGTAAGGATCCGTTTGAGACAGTCTGGCCGGATATTCTTCTTTGGCTTCAAGACACGCCTGACGTCACGGCTAAAGAACTTTTTGAGAGAATCCAAGAAGAACAGCCAGGTTGTTTCCCTGATGGACAACTTCGAACGTTACAAAGAAGGGTTCGGGCATGGCGCCATGTGATGGCGAGGGGTCTTGTCCTTGCAGGAATAAATGAACCTGATTTATCAGTAGAGGCTACTCCCGTGGGTCTCGACAGAATACCGATTCTTGGGTAACATTCTTGGTTGAGGCAACGGGGAAATATAATTGACGCCAATCAATGCCTGGCAAAACAGAAAGCTTACCCAGCCTTACCCATATTTAATTGTAGATGCCAGATATGAACGTGTAAGGATAAATAGTGCAATAGTATCCCAGGGTGTGTTAATCGTTGTTGGAATTGGAGCTGATGGTAAACGGGAGATACTCTCTGTTGATGTTGCTGATAGTGAATGCTAAGCAAGTTGGAGCGACGTATTTGCAAACCTAAAGGATAGAGGATTATCGGGCGTTAAGCTCATCGCCTCTGATGACCATGGTGGTCTTGTTAATGCAGCACACCGTCATTTCCATAACGTTGCCTGGCAAAGATGTCAGTTTCACTTCACCAAAAATATAGGAGACCTGTCCCCAAAGAAGGAAAGAAAACAGATATGTGTAGAGCTTAAAAGTATATTTGAGTCACCAGATATCAAAAAAGCCAAAAGCAGGTTATCTGAATTAATTGAAGATTACCAGAATAAATACCCAAGGCTTGCCCAAAAGCTCTCAAACGAAGCTGAGGATGCTTTATCCATATTTTATCTACCTTCTGCTCACCGCAGAAGGCTAAGACCACTAACTCTCTTGAGCGTTTTAATCAGGAGATTAAACGAAGGACTAGGGTAGTTAGGATATTCCCAAATCAAGAGTCAGCTATAAGGTGGAAGCATCTATTTTTCCGTGATAAACGGAATTTTAGATGCTAACATTTTTAAACAATCCATTTTTTACGAATATTAAAAATGCTAAAATAAAATAATCCTACGCAAAATATTACAAGAAGAATTATATCAAGCAAAATTGATATTGAATTATTTTTTGAAATTGCATATTTTAAAACATCAACCCCATATGTTATTGGTAAAATATATGATATTGGACGAATATAAAACGGCAGTGATACAATTGGAATAAATAAACCACATAAAAAAATCATAGGAAATCTAAAAAAATTTGAAAAAGTCTGTGCTTCAAAAACCTCCTTTGCAGAAACCGCAATAGAAAGTCCAAGCAAAGTTGAAACAATAGACAAAAGAATTATACCTGTAAATAATAAATACCAGTTTAAGACCGCAGATTTGAAGTATAATACAGATATTAATATAGGTATAATACTATTAAGAATGCCGAATAAAATAGCTCCGGATATTTTTGAAAATACCAACAATTCTATGCTTATAGGTGCCAGTAACAATCGCTCAAATGAGCGGGATTTTCTTTCAAAAGTAATAGTAACTGCAAGCATTGAAGTTGTACCGAAAAGAATTGACATAGCTATTATTCCAGGGAACGTATCGTTAATATTAAAAGCAGACTGGGATTTTATAAAAATCATTAACATCCATGCAAAAGGAAAAATTATCCCCCAGCTAATATTGGGTGGCTTTAGATAATAGTTTTTCATATCTTTTAAAAGAATATTCCAAAATGCTATGTATGATTTCATTTTTTTTCTTTCTCCTTTTTCATAATATCTATCTCAATTCCAGTCATTTTCACAAAAGCATCCTCTAACGTTGGTCTTATTAATTTTGCTTCAAGGATATAAATATTATTAGATGATAAAAAAGAAACAATAGGCGAAATGTCTATCTTATCGGGGCTTATAACTATAATAGTATTTTCATTTTTAAATGTACATTCTACATCAGGAAAGTTCTGATTTAATTTCTTAAGTAAAATATTTTTATTAACAGAGATAGAATCAAAAAGGACTTCGATAATATTGGATTCTTTAATATCTTCAATAAACTTATCTACTGTGCCTATTTTTATTATCTTGCCATTTTTAATAAATGCAATTCTACTGCATAGTCTTTCTGCTTCTTCTATATAATGTGTTGTTAAAAAAATCGTTGTTCCATTACCATTTAGTTTTTTTATAAGATTTCTTATCTGTCTTGAACTTGCAATGTCAATACCTGTTGTCGGTTCATCTAAAAATAATATTTCAGGTTCATGAACTAAAGATGCAGCGATTGTAAGCTTTCTTTTCATACCCTTGGAATAGGTTTTAAACCTTCTATGGCTAGCTTCAGATAGTTGAAAAACTTCCAATAATTCTTTGGCTTTCTTTTCTCTTTTGGACCTAAAAACCCCATATAGTGATGCGCTAAAACATAGATTTTCATAACCAGTAAGCTCTTCATAAAGATTGCTTTCATCAGGAACAACACCTATATATCTTTGAAATTTTTTAATTTTAGTTGTTAAATTATTGTCTTTATAAAATATTTGTCCATTACTGATCTTTGCCATTCCCGTAAGCATATTTATTGTGGTTGTTTTACCAGCAGCGTTTGGACCTAAAAAACCAAATATTTCACCCTTATAGACACAAAATGATATATTATTCACAGCAGTAAGATTTCCATAATTTTTTGTTAAATTTTTAACTTCAATAATAGATTCCATCTATTAACCTCTTTTAAATTGACTTTTATATAAAACTGAATTTCTATGTTATGAACATATGCTCATAAACAGAAATTATAGCAATGTTTTTAAAATAAGGCAAAATGTTATCATTGGAGTTGGTATTACATTTAGTTTGAGCTAGGTTTAATTCTTTAGTATTAATGCTACTAGTGGTATTTGATTTTATTATTAACTGAATTTTATACCTGTAAGAACGAACAGACTTGCATACTTTATATCAGAGGTGTTAAAAATTCTATCTCTGTCAATACCCAGAAAATAATGTGTTGATATCTTAAAAAACACGCTAATATAATCTGATATTTCTGACAAGTTCTGATGCTTCCTTTGTCTAGTTAGCATCTAAAATTCCGTGATGGGACTTAATTCATTATATTTTTTAGCAGTTAATAACATTAGTTGTTTATTTTTAGATTCAAATTTTAATGTATTTAGTTGGAAGCTCTTATATGAACTCAACATATGGGTTTATGCGACGACAAACTAAATAGAAGCTTAATGCTATTAATACATTTCTAAAACAGGTGACATTATTATGAAGATTGTGTATATCCCAGGAAGTCCTAGAAAACATAGTAACACCGATTATCTTTTAAAACTCACATCAACCATAACGGGTGGACAATTTGTAAAGCTTTCAGATTATCAAATTGAGCCCTGCAAAGCTTGTTGGACATGCCAAAAGCTATCTCGATGCGCAATTGATGATGAAATGAGTAATATTATCATACCAATGCCAATGCTATTGGATAGCGAGGGAATTGTTTTAGGTAGTCCAGTTTATTTCAATTGTGTGTCTGCTCAACTTAAAGCCTTTATGGACCGAATTGCTTAATTTTTAATGTAAATTCAAAAACTTCAGGATATGTTTCTTTATTTGATTTCTTGTTTTCCTGAACACCTTGATTTTCTCTTCTTCTGTTCCCTGAGCCTGTGCTGGATCTTCTAAATCCCAGTGTATTTTTATATATTTTCCCGTAAATATAGGGCAGCTTTGCCTGGCACTGTCGCATAAGGTGATAACATAATCAAATAACTGACCTAAAAATTCATCAACAGATTTCGATCTTTGTCTTGAAATATCAATTCCTATTTCCTCCATAACTTTTACGGACAAAGGATTAACTTCAGTTGGATTAACGCCTGCGCTTACCACATTAAATCTGCCAGGCGCTATATGTCTTAATAGTCCCTCTGCCATCTGACTTCTGGCAGAATTACCTGTGCACAGAAATAGGACTCTTTTATTCTTCATTGTGGCTAATGAATCCTGATCGAAGGAAATAAACTCATACCCGTATGGCATTTTCTATCTCTTCTAACGATAAAAGTGCCTTCGTCTCCAAACTCTTCTCTTTTTCTGACATCATCTTCTTTTTTGATAAAGAGGAGACATTGCTCTCAATCTTTCAACTACGGTAGGTAAGATTTCAAGTAGATAATCTATATCCTCATTAGTATTGTCTCTTCCAAGCGTAAAACGTAAAGATCCTTGTGCAACTGCCGGTGAGATTCCAACTGCTAATAGAACATGAGATGGTTCTATGATACTCGATGTGCAGGCAGAACCCGAAGAGGCACAAATACCATTTATATCAAGTTGGAGAATCATTGATTCCCCTTCCACGAACTCAATACATACGTTCACGTTGCCGGGTAGCCTTTTTGTGGGATGGCCATTCAGCCTGGTAAAGCTTA
>Ga0315289_10008055_pt1 | contig 15271 bp, 8 predicted proteins | sample YL17G11_40_MG_FD_203452 | JGI IMG/M metagenome (GOLD analysis project Ga0315289, IMG submission 203452) | Sediment microbial communities from Yellowstone Lake, YNP, Wyoming, USA - YL17G11_40 | ecosystem: Environmental > Aquatic > Freshwater > Lake > Sediment | place: USA: Wyoming | collected... | reverse complement strand
GCTTCCTTGATCAGTGGAGGACAGTCCTTCCAACAAGATGCAGGAGTTCATCGACAGGCACAGATACAGCTTCTAGGACAGGCATTCGGAACAAAGGCATGGGTAAGACTCGGGTCCGCCCGGCTACCGCCACAACCGCCTCTGCACGACATAAAGAAGAGGGCGGCGCCTCTCTCATCGTCCACTCCTAGTGCTTCCCTTCTTCACAGTCCGGGAAGTCGCTTGCACTATTGTGCCCTACCGACATACATGCGATTGAGTTTTATACAACCTCGACTGAAAGAGGATGGTTGCGGGGAACTCACAGTGGTGGAACTAAGCTTCTTTGGCGGAGTTAACGAGATAGGCGGCAACAAGATACTCCTTCAGGATGGAAAGACTCGAGTCTTCTTGGACTTCGGACTTAGCTTTGGTCTGCAAGGAACGTACTATGACGAATACCTTCAAGCTCGATCATTTGGGACAATTGATGAATACGTGGCATTTGGCCTGCTTCCCGGAATAAAGGGGCTCTATCGGCAGGACCACTTAGTACATACTTCCCCAAAACACGAGTTACTAGACTCCAAGAAAGCCGCCGAGGCTGTCGTGATTAGCCATGCACACATGGATCACGTTGGATTGGTTCCGTACCTACGACCTGACATCCAGCTAGTGGGTTCTGGTACTACACACAACATTCTGTCCTACTTTCAGGAAACAACTGACGGAGATGCTCAGGATTTCTGTGACTGGTACCCATCTTTCAGGCTCATCTCGATGAAACGAGGGGAGGGCATGAAGCGGGCGACCAGCACGGACTTGGAATCTGAGAAGAAGACCCGCGAGTATACCACTCTGCAGAAGGGACGACCACGTCAGCTGGGTGACATCGAGGTCGTCATGTATCCAGTGGACCACAGCCTGCCGGGCTCAGATGCGTATGTCATCACAACGAGTTCAGGCACTATAGCGTATACAGGAGACCTAAGATTCCACGGATACAACTCGGGCACGACTAGAGAGTTCGCAAAGGCTCTTGAGGGCGCGGACGTCAAGGTTCTTCTATGTGAGGGTACGCGTGCAAGCGAGAAACCGGGTTTCACTGAGGAAACACTTGGGAAAGAACTCACACGGGTCTTTGGTAGCACGAAGAAGCTCGTGTTGGTGAACTACTCGGCGCGCGACACAAGCCGACTTCTTACGCTCTCAAAGGCTGCGGCTGCTTGCGGGAGGAGATTGCTGATCAATCCCAAGCAGGCCTACTACCTCAAGGTCCTGCGTGACGGAGGTGAGAAGGTTCTCCCTGCTGAGAATGACGTGGACATCCTGCTGCCGAGAAAGGGTTGGGGTGTCTGGGGCAACTCTGATTATGACGAGAAGAACCAGAAAGAGGACTACACCCGCAGCTACCCAAAGGCTGTGAGAGAACATCTATTTCAACAGTCGAACCTGGTGACTCCCCAGGATGTAGCAGACTCACAGACCGACTATGTGGTCACGTGCAGCTTCTACGAGATTAACCTGCTTCACGACTTGAAGCCTGAAGAGGGCAGTTGCTTCATCTGGTCCCAATCGGAGCCGTATGACGAGGAAACTGTTATCGACTTCAATCGGGTCAAAAACTGGCTCACTCACTTTGGACTGGGAGAACCTCTTCGGTTGCACTGCTCCGGTCACATGTGTGGCGAAGAAATCGAGCAACTGATAGAGAGTACCAATCCGGGGGTGGTTGTGCCGATTCACACTGAGAAGCCGGACCTCTTCAAGAAGTGGCACAAGAACGTGATGGTCGTTCAGCGTAACGGAGTCCTGTCAGTCTAGCAGGAGTCTTTGGAGGGACAGCCGATGGTCAAACAAGCCTACATCACACTGATGGGTAGAAGTCCGTGGGCAGTTGTGAACTCGTTTCATGCCCTTGTGATTGAAACTGACTTCAGACCCGACAGAATTGTCTTCATCTATGAGTCTCAATATTCCAAGGTAATCGAACCCGTCATCAAGGGCTTGGAAACAATCCAACAAACCTTCACCAAACCTCGGATCGAGGGGATTGAGGTGCCTGACTGGGACATGCACGCCGCTGGTGAGCAAACCCGGCTTGTTGTGAAGAAACTTGAGGAGGATGGTGCTGAAGTCGCTCTGAACATCACTGCCGGTAGAAAGGCGCTTGTTGCAGGCACCCTTCTGGGGCTTCTTGGAAGACGTCTTGATTATTTGTACTACCTGACAATCGAAACCACCGGAGATGCGGCCAAGCCGTATCTCATGATACCCAAGCGGATTCAGCAGCTCAGAGAATTGAAGAAAAATGCTGTTTGTACTAGAGATATAGTCCTAGACCCCGGAACGGGATGGGTGGGTATGGAGTTGGCACGAGAGTACCTGATGGTCGTGCTGAACCATGCGTACAAGGAACACGTGAGAATCGTGGTCAAAGCGCCTCTGCTCGATTCGGATATTATTGAATTGGACCCGTTCGAGAGAAAAGTGCACATGCTTACAGACCGGGCGAGATACGATGCGAGTCTGCGTGCGTGTAGGGACATTGACTGGGATCACCCCACCTACTCCCAGCTTCGCGAATCTCTGTGCTTCTCCGGGATCTTGGAGTATAGAACCGGAAATCAGTTCCGCGAGTTTCTTCTCGAGAGCTACAGAAGGCACCGCGACCCGAGGTCGAGCCTGGGCAAATGGTACCTCTCTTTAGACTCGAACCTGTTCTATGGCGGTGTGGTTTCCTGTCTGGACTTGTTTGAGAGAACGAATCAGATACGCCGCGGTGAGCTATTGTATGTGACATCCGATGGCGTGGTCCAAGAGATTGACCGCAAGGTCGCCAGGAAGTACCCCGCGGAATACCTGCGGGCCGCAAAGGCCGGATGTCAATCTGGAAAAACACGATTGCTGGATGAGTTCCACAATAGAAACACGCTCGAAACAAGAATTGCCAAGATGGCGAGTTCGGAGCTGTCCAAATTGATGAAGTGGCCAACTCACGAACGAGCCGAGTGTGGTGAGCTGCCGATTGACCACGAAGCCGCGGATAGAGTCATTGTGAAGTCTGTAAGCGAGTTTGCAGCCAGGAAAGGGGCAACTGTCACGTTCCTTTCTGCTGAGCCAAACATGGAAAACCACTGTAGGAGCGCCGGGAACTTGGGCTGCTTTGTCCTTGAACCACCTAATGAGATACCTCACACACTTGAGATCACAGACCAAGGGTTCATTGACCTCTTGGTTGCGCTCAGTGTGCTTTATGGCGTGGTCAAGCTCGACAGAATAGGATACCTCTTCGGCGACTACGGAGGAAAAGGCTCTGTAGATTACATGTCAACTGTCAAGGTTGTCTTCGACAACCTACATAGGGCCAAACTCGTTGAAGAGCATATCAACACCTGCAGGAAACTGATTGAACTCGGAATATCGGAATAAATATGTAAGGGAATGGAGGCTGGACTGCGACCAACAAGTCCCCACAGCGACGAGAAACCGGAGCAACCGGAGCTATGGGGTGAATCTGGAGTCCTTGCTTTGCTGGCAGCTCAGATCCTGAACCTACCGATTGTAACTAGTCTTTGGCCTCAGGCAACAAGGCGAGTGCGCTGATTGCACTTGGACAGCGGAAGGTCGGTTTCTAGATGGAAACTCACAGTATATCGAATCCGCATCGACAATCGATTGGAAACATAAAGCATTAATCCCCGGCATATGCAGAGGAGTTGCCGCGCACAGGCGTTCATTGTTCAGGGGGTGTTGATATGTCAACGACCGATCCTCTTCGTGAGCTGAAGTATGAGATGAGTCGAGTCATGGAGAAGCATTCGCTGAACCATGATAACGCATTCACCCTTTGGTTTCTCTTGGCCTATTTGACGGACTCCGAGGATATAGCACTCAAAGCTCTGACAGGGGGCCCGAGAGACAAGAACATCGACGCGATTGTCATCGACAGCAAAGCAAGGCAAGTGGATATTGTCCAATGCAAATACCGTAAGAATACGGGACATAAAGAGCTCAGAAACGATGTCATTGGCTTTGCTCGATTGGCCTCTCTTCCATGGGCGGACAAAGAAACACTCGATGTCTTCTATTCCGATCTAGATTCACGTGTATCAGAGAGATTCAAAGACTCAGTCCGCTATCTGAAGTCGCAAGGCTATGCGTTGAAGCTGTTCTATGTTACAACTGGCAGAGTTGCTGACAAACTGAAACGGGCAGCGGAATCTGAGGTGGAAAACCTGCATGTCAATGCTGCCATCACAGTATTGGACTCTGGCCGGACTCTTGTTGTCTTTGACGATTACATTGACTCGGTGCCATCAGTGCCCCCGATCATTATGCATATCTCTCCAAGGGGTCCCGGCCACCATGAAGGGTATGTGTATCGACATGATCACAGCACAGAAATTGAATCTTGGATTTTTAGCATGTCTGGTCGGGATATCGGAAATCTCTGCAAAGAAGTAGGGCGGCGGCTATTTGCGAGAAACATAAGGGGATACCGGGATAGGAGCCACGTGAATGAATCCATGAAAGATACAATAGATAATGAGCCCCAGAATTTCTGGTATTATAACAACGGCATCACTGTAGTTTGCGATGAAGCAAGATTCGTTCAGAAGGAGGGCGAGGAAACACTGGTTGTTGAAGGTGCTCAGATAATCAATGGCCAGCAGACGACCGTGACCTTGAGCAAATGCGATCCGAATCGGGTTAGTGTTCTTGTGAGGGTCATCAAAATACCTCGCCGCCCTTCAGCAGGCCAAGAATACGAAGACCTCGTGAAGAACATGGTCAAGGCCACCAACACACAGAATAGGATATATGCGTCTGACCTGAAATCGAATGATCGCGTCCAGGTCTATATCGAGAAGGAACTGAGGAAGGCCGGTTACCAGTACATTAGAAAGAGCATGGGCGACGCGGAGAAGCTACAGTGCTATGGACCCAAGACCCGTTACCAGATTGACAAAATCGACATGGCAAAGGCAGTCACAGCTTGTGAGATTGATTCGCACACAGCCAGAACCAAGAAGGACGCCCTCTTTGAGGAATCCTACTATGGCAAGATATTCAAAGAGAAGCCTGTATCCTTCTATCTATCAAGGTACCTCTTGATGAAAAGAGTGTTCGGGCTTGCACATGGCGACCGCAATAGGAGGTATGCAAAGTGGCTAGTGCTTCATCTGGCATGGGAGATCATCGGGAATATGCTCGACTCAAGCAGACTGGAGCGACAGTTTCGCTTTGTTTGTGAACGAGAAGCCAAGAACGCCAGAGTATTGGCTCCGCTAGAGAAGAGCATAGTACTCATTTTCAAATCCGCCCAAGCCTTCTACACAAGAAACAGTCATTCAGGAGATGACGTCTATGACCTACCCACTTTCTTCAAGCGCTCGAAGCTCGATTCTCCTTTTCGTAGCTATTGGTATTCGCGAATCAACCCCCACCGGGCGAGATTCGTACAGAGCATTCAGCAATTCGAAACAAGACTGGAATCACTGGACATGGAATAAGCAGACCTTGCTTCGGAGTGCCAGATCCATGGGTCATTTCCGTGGTGCGCTGGTTTGCACTGTATTCAACATGACGTTGTTGCGGCATCGTAGCGTTCATTGCCCTTCACGAGATGTCAGCCGGTTCGGCATGTAGATTCAATAGCGAACGTGGTGTCGCTCCTCTGTTGACCAACTTCTCGATGGTCGTCAGATCTCAAGCGCAGTCAGCCAAACCGAACAGATTAAAGACAAGCATTCCCTTGATCAAGGATATTCCTGAAGTCGCCGCCGCGAAGCTCTACACTGACTTCTCATCTTCTCTGGCGAATGTCTTAAATCTGGCTTCGCGTCAAGAAAACAGAGGAAGGAGTTCCAGCATGGCAGTACTGATAAGTGATGACGAGTTCGAATCGAAGGTCCACCGAGAGGTTACAAAACTTGGGGGTCCAACTTCAGGCTTCCCTCGTTGGTACCTGACTGATCTGGTTGGGCTCAGAGGGGCGAACGTGGATTCTGCCCTTTGCGATCCGACGAAAGATCTCGGCTTGGATGCATTCTATGCCGATGAGGAGTTCTTCTATCTCCTACAGTTCAAGTATCATCATCCTGCTCCTGGATCGATTGTTAGCAAGGCTTCAGACAATGCTCTAAACCAGCTGAGGAACTGCTGGGGTGTCGTTTCTGACCTCAAAAAGGCGACGCAGATGTGGAACGAGGGAGCTATACGAGAAACGCTTCTCAGCGCAGCAAAATCGTTCAATCTCTATGTCTTGAATGACGTTAAGAAAGTCAAGATGGTCGTTGTTGAGTTCACGAAGGGGGACACCGCCGATGCTGAAGACTGGTATGCTGATCTTTGCATGGATCTCGTTGGCAATGAGCATTTCGCTGATACTCCGGTCATTGTAAGCAACTTCCACACAATGCTAAACACTTGGATGCAGAACTACGTTCCATCCAGCAGAATAGAGGCAGTACATACTCTTCCTTACCTAGCAGACCAAGGCGTGATCGAATACGTCCCGACTGGCGGCGTTAGCCCTACCAAATATAAAATCGGTTCAGGTGGCATGATTGACGGAACATCGGTTGTTGTGAACGTGAAAGGGATAGACTTGGCCTTGTTGTATGAGCAGCGAGACGTGAGGGACCGCCTTTTCGACCCGAATGTCCGGTTTGAGATACCGCAGGGAACCGAGTTCAAGAAAGACATGAAGGAAACAATCGAACAATCCCCGGAGCACTTCTGGCACTACAACAACGGCATTACAGTCTTGTGTAGGGAGTTTGAAGTGACATCGACGGGGGAGCTCAAGATTCTGGCACCCGGTGTCGTCAATGGATGCCAGACCATAAAGCAGCTTCACCGCACTCATCCAACCAAGGGTTTGCAGGTCTTGGTTCGAGTGATGAAATCAAACAACGAAGACCTTGATCGTGACATCGCTCTATACACTAACACGCAGAACCCGGTAACCAGACGCGACTTGATGTCCGGCAGACTCGAGCAGAAGTACTACTCTCGGACTTTCAGAGAGCTAGACAACGCATGGTTTCTGGAGATAAAGAGAGGATCTTGGGGCACCTTGACCCGCCCGGAACAGGAGTCCTACAAGGCACTAGGTCAGGGCAGGCCCAAGAGGATGCTAAGCAACGAGTATGTACTTAGTGCAGCTATTGCATTCTGTCTCCAAGACCCAGTCATTGCCAAGACTGACAAGTCCCGATGGTGGGACAAGAAATACTACGATGAGGTATTCCTAAAGAAGAGAAGTCCCTATGAGCTGATCGCTGCTGCGCTTGTCCAAATGGCTCTTGAAAAGCTGCGCGACGAAACGGACTCGGAAGGGAAACCAGTTCGTCCCCAGATGAGCTACTGTGTGCCTCATCTGAGCGCTCTTGTAAAGATGGCAATTGCTGATAAATACGCAAGCCCAAGCGAAGGGGAATGGAAAAAGGTCTACTCGGCTCTCATGGATCCTACGACGAAGTACCCCAGAGATGACAGCTTCGTGAAGAGCCTATATGACGGCTTTCTTTCCGACTTTCTGGATGAGCTATTTGACCTGCATCGAACGGCTCAGCAGAAGGCCGACCCCACGGTCGATTGGGATCCTGCGACATACTTCAAGAATGCAGCCAACTGGAACAGCACGGCAATTGCCGGATCGTTCTTGCCTTACTACGACAAATTCCTTCAGAAGCGGAAGAAACTTGCAGTACCGAAGCCGAAAGACTACATTCCCTAGGAAACGAAGTTCTGATAGACTGCTCTTCATTGCTCAAGAGTGCTTGAGTCACAAATCCAGAGTATGTTCTCCCTCCCAGACTCCAAAGCACATTTGGCGGCGTCTGCGCAATCCTTCCGCGGTGCGATTTCTGTCTTGTCAGGCAAGAAGAACTGAGCGAAATACTCTTGCCGCCTTGTGTCTGTGTTTCTTGAGAAGCAGATCGCACATTCCTATCGTTTATTCCTAGCGAGGGGGATTATCTTGAGGACCTGCTCTAATGTGAACATGCCCGTTTTCACAAGGAAGAGGGCGGCGAAGAGTTTCGCTCGTCCAGCTCCGCTCTTGATCAATCGATCGCGCTTAGTGTGTTTCTCGTACGCGATGGGCGATCGACTCTCCTCCCAGTCATATCTGTAATTCAAATCCTCGAGAATCCATAGCCATTTGAGGACTAGGAGGAACAATCTTGAATCGATGCCCGACAGCGAGGGAGGATTTCTGATTAGAACATTTCTGCTGTAGACGCCATACAGTATCTGCCAGAACTCCTCACTGACGGTCTTGTTCTCCGCGAAATCCTTTAGCATCCTCTCGAATGTGAACCCAGCCCCGCTCAATGGCGTTCCATTTGAATATGGTTGAACAAGAAAGTCATATAGATTGACCCACCCGTTGCCATCCGGGGGTCGACGATGCTCTACCTTCTTACCCGGATAGACAATGCTCACGAGAGGAGAGGAGTCGTCCAACTCAACATAGAACTCAAGAGGATGCCTCCTTTTCAGCCTATACGGAGCCAAGGCCTGAGCTATTTCAGGGTAAGGAAATGCATAGTTAGTTATCGGCAGGTTCCGGCCCTAGTTCTCTGCACCCCTAGGCTTAAGGACATTGCATGCGATCCAGAGTTCTTCTGACGTGTTCCGCCTGCCACTGTGTCAGTTCATCGAAACCAGATAGTCTGTCCAGACTCTCTCGAGAAACGATGTGTTCTCTGAACGCGCATTCCAAGTGGAACCATCGACCGCCTGCCCTTATTCTCATTTCGTTTTTGGATATTGCCTTACTGCAGGTCGCACAAATGGACCTGCTACTCTTGGCGACCTCTATCTTTGGCTTCTTTCCGGCGATTGCATCGAGCTCCCACGGATCGACATCATAGTCGTAGGAGAACAACCGGCCTATCTCGGGTATCTTTACCTCGTCTGGGATTAGCTCAATGGGAACAAGGAAGACATCGGCCTTGCTGTACTTAGAGTCTTTTCTTTCTAATCGGTCCTTGTTCTCGATTACCCAATCTTTGAACTTGTGCCAGTCCACGACGACTGCATTGTCCATGTTGTAGAACTGGATTAGGATGTCGGCTTCACAGTATTGTCCCCAGCCCTCGATGTGGTCTTCTCTGTCATGCCACCATTCCACGCCAAGGTTTCCCGTTGTGTCCATGACTATATCGAACTTCACCTCCACTTTCCGACCGTCGCCCAGAACAATGTCGTGGTCTTTCTGTATTTCCTTAGGCAACTCTGGCTTGTACCCTGCCTTTTTCAGGAACGCATAGGCCTTCTTGACAGCCAGTTCCCCCGTCTTCTTGTCTTTGGCAAACATTGACATGATAAAATGGATGACTGACATTGTCCTTAAGGCCCAGTATTATCCATTCAATTTAGGCTCCTAGCCCATGTGAGGCTGTCCGATTCTGCGGCATGTTTATCAGGTCCAGCCAAGACAGAGATGCATAGCGGGAAAGCAGGTGCTGCCGTGTACGCCTACTTCAAACTTTTCAACAGCATAAAGGATGAACATGAGGTTGAGCTGGCCCGTCTTGAGCTTGAGAGTCTGGCCGGTGCGGTTGAGCCCGTACGCAATTTCGCTGACGCGCTACGCGAGAAGCCCCTGAAGTCGCTTGTCAATACAACACAAGTCACTTTGAGAGGCGACGAGAGCGACACTGTACGGTTTCAGGACTTCCTCACCCACGAGCTGGCCTACGGAAGAGTGCAGGGATTCGTTACCGAAGACATCAAGCCTCGTGATGTGCCAAGACTGGTACGTAAGCTGGGCTATACGCGGGAGATCTATCTAGTTGATGAGAGGACTTCTTGGAAGACCTTCCTGAAGGCGGTCCTTCCACAGGGGAACGTAGGGCGGAACTGCAATGTGTTCTTCTCGAAGGGCTTAGTGGCCGTAAGGACCATCACAAACCAGTACTTCCTAGAGAACTCTGAATACGTGACGAAGGTGACGCCATCTCTGGAAAGAAGCCAGGTCGCACGCTTTGCAGACAGTCTTTTCGACAATCTCATGCGCCACATCTACAGAATACCCGCCTCAGGCAAGGCTCGCGTGGGCAAGAGATTCTTGGACTATCTCGCGGAACGAGGGGAAGGCTCTCTCTATCTTTCACATGGGTTACATCCCTACAAAGGTAAGTTTCACCCCAAGATGACGAGGGCACTGGTCAATATAGTCCGTCCGGATGACAAGGGCACTATCGTGGACAACTTCGCCGGTAGTGGAACGCTTCTCGTCGAGTCGTGCCTCATGGGCTTCGACAGCTATGGAATTGAGATAAACCCCATGTCTGTGCTCATGGCAAACGCGAAATGCGCCCTCATGAGAGTGAAACTCGGGGATCTTGACGAGGCCGCCAAGAAGTTTCTTGCTGTTCTGCATTCGGAGCTGGAGCTGATGCAGCAGCAAAGTGACGGTCAGGCAACCCTGGAAACAATGGGCTATCCTCCCGAGTCTGCAATCCTTGAGGAGATCAAATCCGTCGCACCTGATGTATACGATGACTTTGCACCCAAACACGTTCTTGAGGAGATTGTGGTCGCGCGCCGCGTCATCGAGGGCGAGTTCGAAGGTGACATCCGCGATCTTCTGCTGCTTGGTTTGGCGATGGCAATCAGCAACCTGAAGGGAAAGAAGAACAAGGATTTCCAGGACCAGATTGGTTCCACCGTTGAGGACATCTACCGGAGATGCTATCTTTTCAACTACCTGAGGGAGGTCCTTCAGTTCGATGTTGGATACGGGACTTCCATCGAAGCCGATGCCAGTGATCTCAGGAATATCTCAGCGTTGAAACGAGCACATGGCAATGTGAACTCACCCCCCTATTCGACTGCTCTCGACTACATCAGGAATGACCTCGCGCAGCTCGCCCTTCTGGGTATGGTGAAGAACGCTGAAGGGCTTAGGGAACTAGAGGCGAAGATGGGCGGGAACCCTCGTGCGGAGTATGACACTGACGCTATGCACGCTAAAGTCACAGAGAACCCCGCGGGACTTCCCGATTATGCTATGGTTCTCATCAGGCTCTTTGAACACTACGGAAAAAGCAACCATGCATATCGCCTCTACGAGTTCTTCGATCTGATCAAACGATCGTTTGGAGAGCAGATGCGCATACTTGAGAAGGGTTCAAAGATTGCGACCGTGATCGGCAACAATCACTTCAAGCTGACTGACGAAGTCGACGCCTTGGGTTCCAGCGGGATCAGGATTGGCGAAGGAATCTGCCCCGTGGAAGTGCACAGTGTCAAGAACAACATGAAACCTCTTGACGTCAAACCGATAACAGGCGAATCGCTTCTCTCGCGGTATAGTGGGACTCTGCCTGTCAAGGTGTCTGTTTCGGGTGCCTCCGCGAGCAGTGCTCAGGATGGAGTGTACGTGGAAGTTGAGAACGAGAGGGTCATCCTGCTTCTAGCAATGATGGTTGGATTCCGACCCTGTATGGTGATCAACAGGTACATCGAGAAGACTCTGAGAGGCAACATCCGCTATGAGTCTATAGTCATAATGGAGAAACCCTAAGAATTGTCGTTCCCAGCTGGCGTGCCACTCTGACTAAGCCGTCTGCTTTTGGGGAATTGGTGGATTGACCAGTGCCAATAGATAAGGGTCAAGAGAGCAGGCACGCATAGGTGTGTGGCCGTCATCAGGTATGCTGCCGCAAACGCAGATATCCAGCATAGGCAGCACACGGCAACGATCCGGGTCAAGGAGCGGGAAGGTAAGATGAACAACTGCATAGCCACTTGTGCATCTGAAACCCGTCTAGAGAAGCAATCCTGACTGCCGCAGGATCTCTATCGACTTCTTGGTTGACAGCGAGATCGGTGTGAGAAAGACCTTCCTGATTGACGAGCTATTGTGACTATCCATTGCAGCGTCAACATCGGGCGATCTAAGCAACACCGCTTCCGCCTTCTCGATTGCCTCTTGATGGCATGTGGCAAGAACGAAGCGGTGCTCAGGGGAACTGCCCTTTTCGAGGCAAATCCCGTATACTCTATTCCTACTCCTAGTCAAGGTGGAAACTCACCAGTGGAAGTCCAAGTGTGAGTGCGGACCGAGCCAGATAAGCCCCGATGCTAATGATATGACGGCTCCGAGAGACCTTCGTTCTGGATCGTGAGTCCCATCTGATGCAGGCATGACGGCTTCTAGTATTCTGCCAGCTACACAAGCTGTTACATCGTTAGGTGACTTCGCTGAGTTGCGAGTAGGAGAGTATGTATCAGGAACGCCTGACTGCCGACGGACGCCCACAGGAACCAAAAAAGTGGACAGTAAGTGAGGTCCGTCAACTGGGGTCATCGGCCTTTGAACAACGGATTATGGAGGAGTCAGGTTTCGAGGTATACTTCTCAAACCAAGGACGTGATCCAAAGGAAGACCCTCTCTGGAACAAGCGACGTATGAAGACTACTGGTTCGCACAAATGCTCTGCACTGGTATCTGGCGGAAAGGAGTGCAAAGAAACCACGAGATCGCCCTTTGGCGTGTGCGCGAAACACCGTGTCTTTCCACTGAGTTACCATCCCGTTGACTGGGTAGGGTTCCTTAAAGTTCCAAGCGAATTACTGGAGAATCTGAGTAGTGACATTCGTAGTGATATCCTTAGCCGCAGAAGACTGATTGTACCCATGCATGGTTGGCTCATAGAGCGTCTCCTGACTTGGTCGTGCAATGACGGCGAGAAGAAACAGACAGTCTCCACTCTCATGAAATCGATAGAAGAGAGTGTACCCTCCAGAATACCCGATGCCACATCACTACAGGAAATGCTGCAGACAGTCAAGGCCGGGCGCGGATCGAATGAACTCATGAGCCCAGACAGCATCTGCATCAACGTGAAACGAATCTTGGACGATGCTTTCCCGGAAGCAAACTTCAGTGGAGCTACCGTACCGCACTGCCGTTTCACGAGCAGGCCTAAGAAGACAGCAGTTCGGGACGATGCGGTCGGGGAAAAACCCTTCTCGTTAGAGATCCCAAACATGCCCGTGAGAGTGGTTGCTGCAATCACCATCTTGGCCATGGTCGCAGAGGAAGCGAATCGTGGCGATGCTTGGTTTAGGAATCGCTATGGCCTAGGCGAGCCTGAGAGAGCAGGAGCGCATTTCGCCTACACTGTCTACGTCCTGAGGAACGAAGGTCGAATGAGCATCAAGCAGATTTGCAAACTGCTCCAAGTGCCGCCATGGACGTGAGCTCCTTGACACCTACTAATGTGCCGGCTCCTCTCCGAAGTACAGAGTCCTTCTCGTGGGCGAACAACACTCTACAATCGCGCAAGGCTAGGCCGTACACAGGACGCTCTCGGATATGGGGGTCTGAACAATATGAAACGTGAGGACCCCGTAGCAGTTCACGGGGCGTGACTGAAGCAGAACTCTCAGAATCCGGTTCCTTCTCACAACTAGCTCTCAGAAAAAAGGACTATACCATATGCGTCCACAGGACGACTGAGCTGGACCTTGGCGTGACTCAGCAGAGTCGAAGCTCCTGCCAGGCGCGCATAAGTTGACATCCATGGGACAGCCCGCGCAGAGCATACCGTTCCGGCAAAGGCAAACCAGAAAGATTGACGGGAAGAATACTGCGGAGGGTGGTCCTACTACGAGCGCATGCACGTTCGATAGAAGCCGGAGCACCGTCCATCGAGATTCCAGGTATCAAATAGGACCGAGAGAGAGTTCTAGGTCTTCAATTGACAGTATGCTTATAGCAGAACCAAACTCATGGCCTGTACGAGATTCCCTTTGGGGTTAGAGATACGAATCCATCCAGATTACTCTGCTGCACTTCATATCCATGCACCGATATCGCCAAGGGCACATTCACAGTCCCGGGTGTTGACATCAACCCCGACAGCATTCGCATCTTCATGATAGCCGAAGCTGCGCCTGCCGATCCGAAAGACTATTTCTACGCAGGGGCAGACTCTTTCTACGCGAAGACAACTCTGGACGCCTTCAGCAATGCTGGATACCACGTTTCCTCGATGCAGGACATCATCGACCTTGGAGTCTACATCACCACTGCGATAAAGTGTGCAAAGACCGGCTACGGCGTTTCTCTCGCGACCGTCGAGAACTGCACACAGAATGTCCTAGAGAAGGAACTGTCCCTCTTTCCAAACGTCAAAGTCATCCTGCTGATGGGCGATGTCGCCATCAAGGCAATGAACCGCATCGCCAAGCGAACAACCGGCAAGCCCATCAGCCCAAGTGAGCCGACCTGGAAAATCCGGAAGGGGACCTACTACTTCGGAGACCGGCCTGTCATCCCGTCCTATCTCATGACTGGCAAGAGCTACCTCATTGAGAAGAGTAAACAGAAGATGATAGCCGAGGACATCAAGCACGCGATTGAGCTGGTCAGCTAGACTCTCTGCATGTCTTGAGTCGTCGGGCAATGCATATTAGATACGAGTGATAGGTTCCTCGTTGCTCTCTAGATGACCTTGATTGCAGGAGGACACTGAAAGACCTGCTCCTGATGGCACAGCCACCCTCAAGGGCTGCACCGATCTCGCCTCGGCGGCAGCAGTTGGACTCTTTCTGGGCATCGCAGAGACTCACGTGACAAGGGGTAAGAGGAATGGATAGGTCGTACGCTGCTCTCATTGTTGTGACACTCATGTTGTTTTCAGTAGGCGCACTTGTGCCGCCTTTCCTGACAGGTACTCAGACGGTCCCGGAGGGACAAGGGGCTGAGTCACTGGGCATGTTGGAAAAGGAAACACGAGAAACGGATGTGGAACTAAACACGATGCACTTCGCTGTTTCAGGATCAAGCGAGGACGATATCTACTACGTGTGCCGCAGAGGGGTCGATGTGGTCGCTTACTTCGGGGCCTCGGAGGTCCATTATGCCGTTGGTGATACCTTCCTCAGGCTTGAGTTTTCGGGCAGCAGCCAGACCATCCCTGTCGGTGAGGAACCAACGGGCTCAGTCACGAACTACATGTATGGGAACGACCCGAGCAGGTGGAGAACCGGACTGAAGGACTGCGCAGTGCTCAGATACGCGGACCTCTACCCGGGAATCGATCTTGTGTACGGGTTCCTCGATGGGAACCTCAAGTACGAGTTCGTTGTCACACCCAATGCGGACCCTGGGCTGATACGACTGAGTTACCTTGACGCAGACCTGATTGATGTGCAGGAGAGCTCCGTGACCATCTGGAAGGGGGCTCTCGCGATCTCCGATCGTGGGCTCATGGCGTTCCAAGAAGACCCTGTGCCCAATACTGTCGATTGTGGCTTT
>Ga0315289_10008054_pt1 | contig 15272 bp, 16 predicted proteins | sample YL17G11_40_MG_FD_203452 | JGI IMG/M metagenome (GOLD analysis project Ga0315289, IMG submission 203452) | Sediment microbial communities from Yellowstone Lake, YNP, Wyoming, USA - YL17G11_40 | ecosystem: Environmental > Aquatic > Freshwater > Lake > Sediment | place: USA: Wyoming | collected... | reverse complement strand
CCGGCAAGACCGGCAAGACCGGCAAGACCGGCAAGACCGGCAAGACCGGCAAGACCGGCAAGACCGGCAAGACCGGCAAGACCGGCAAGACCGGCAAGACCGGCAAGACCGGCAAGACCGGCAAGACCGGCAAGACTGGTAAAACAGGCCACACCGGCCCTTCGGGACTTGTTGAGCCGATTAATACGCTTACGTTTGATACGACGCCGATAGTAGGTTCGTATGTTGAAGGAAAGATTTTCTATGACGAGACTTGGCAGACATTTTCTGCCCAGATAGGTCGAGACGTTACCCTTCAAATAGGCCAGGAATCACTTACCCGGGTTTATAACAATACCGGAGTAACTATCTATAACGGCCAAGCAGTCTATGTTACGGGCGTATATTCCGGAGGAACAAATAACGTTCCAACAGTAGCACCAGCTTTAGCGAATGCCGAAGCAACAGCATTTGTTTATGGGGTAGCTACTCAGGACATTGCAGATAGTTTTTATGGGCTCATTACGGTTCGAGGTTTTGTTAATGACCTAGATACGAATCGTATTGGTAGTGCCTATCTTGTTACTCAAGGTATCGCATTCGATGCACTAGTAGGTGGCACGGTAGGAAATGCTTATACGCTTCAGGTAGTTAATACGGGTATCGGAGGACTTACCTATACAGAACCATCCGGAGCGGTTGTTATTGATTTGGGTGGAACAACTCCCACTCGAGCTCAGGTAATAGCACTTATTAACACGACAACACCCTCGGCCTATATCCGAGGAGTCCTTGTGTCCGCTGGGAACGTTATTGTTGCAAGCGTGCTTCCTTTTGCAGGAGGCATCGCAACGGTGGCGGGCAATACGCTTTATTTATCTGAGAATATACCGGGTAAATTAAAGGTTACTGTTCCAGACGCTCCAAACATAGAAGTACGTGTAGGGACGTTAATCACTAAGTCTGCGACCGTAGGCCGAGTTAACGTTCGGATAAATACTGCCTATCGTTTAAATGATCTTTCAGACGTTTCAGTAGTGTCTCCGGTTGTGGATGATACGATTCGTTGGGATGGAACAGCTTGGGTGTTGGGTCCTCCAGTTACTTCTTCGGCGAGTGCCGGTATTGAATGGTGGCCGGATACTACTGATATTATCGCTAAGACAACAGAAAATGCTTTTGTAGTTGAGACATTGGGAAAAACTCCAGTTACTACTGCTGAGAGTGTTGAAGCTATAGCTTGTACTACAAATACGGTGGTTGGGTCGGCATATCTTTATAATACCGCTCTTGACCGAACTGTTTTAGATGGCGGTAACTGGTCTTTTGATATTTGGGCTTCTGTGAGTTCTACGCTTGGAGGACGTATATCGTCTTTAACTTTTAATCTTTATTACGCGCGTCCGTATACAAGTCCGACGGTTACTATGACGGGAGGACCCGGAACCACGACTAGGACGTGTACTGCGAGTAGTGGAACTCCTTTTGCGATCACGAAGATTGATGCTTCAGCAACGAATACGGTAGCGAGTTATGTACAGACTCCTAAGGGTATGTATCAGATTACGGCTATAACCAGTGACACGGTTGTAACTATCGCGGTTCCTGCAGCTTATACGAATGAAAGTGCAGTTGCGTTTAGTGTTTGGAAGAAATTTGGGGGAACTAATTCTGGGACAATTACAAATCTCACAACTAATTATGGGTCTTATGCCGCGTCGTTTGCTAGCGGGGCAGTTACTATTGAGGTGACAGATAAACTTGGTTTAATTGTTTTCGGTACCTCTAATAACACTACGACTGTCAATTACGTATATAATGGCACAACGCATTATAGTCATTTTAGTTCGCCTCTAGTTACTCTACATAATAATCTTGCAGGTTTGAATGCGGGTGATTATGTACATCTTACCGCGGCTAATCATACCGATTTGACGGATGGAGGGACGACTACTCTCCATACGCACACAGGTATTACTGGGCACACAGGTAAAACCGGCAAGACAGGTAAAACGGGTAAGACAGGTAAAACGGGTAAGACAGGTAAGACAGGTAAGACAGGTAAAACGGGCAAGACTGGTAAAACAGGCAAGACCGGTAAGACAGGTAAGACAGGTAAGACAGGTAAGACAGGTAAGACAGGTAAGACAGGTAAGACAGGTAAAACGGGGAAGACAGGTCTCACCGGCAAGACTGGGAAGACCGGTAAAACGGGTAAGACCGGCAAGACCGGCAAGACGGGGAAGACAGGTAAGACAGGCAAGACAGGCAAGACAGGCAAGACAGGTAAGACAGGTAAGACAGGTAAGACCGGTAAAACAGGAAAGACAGGTAAGACAGGTAAAACGGGGAAGACCGGATCTACCGGCAAGACAGGCAAGACAGGCAAGACTGGCAAGACAGGTAAGACAGGTAAGACAGGTAAGACCGGACTCACAGGTAAGACGGGCAAGACCGGTAAAACAGGCAAGACCGGTAAAACGGGGAAGACGGGTAAGACCGGTAAAACGGGTAAGACGGGTAAGACCGGTACTACTGGGTTTGGAAGAACTGGTCATACAGGTAAGACAGGCAAGACCGGTAAAACGGGTAAGACAGGTAAGACAGGTAAGACAGGTAAGACAGGTAAGACAGGTAAGACCGGACTCACAGGTAAGACGGGCAAGACCGGTAAGACAGGCAAGACTGGTAAGACAGGTAAAACAGGGAAGACCGGTAAGACAGGCAAGACCGGTAAAACGGGCAAGACTGGCAAGACGGGTCTCACCGGCAAGACTGGTAAGACTGGTAAGACTGGCAAGACTGGCAAGACAGGTAAGACCGGTAAGACAGGTAAGACGGGTAAGACCGGTACTACTGGGTTTGGAAGAACTGGTCATACAGGTAAGACAGGTAAAACTGGTCCTACAGGTAAGACAGGTAAAACAGGCAAGACCGGTAAGACGGGCAAGACAGGTAAAACGGGGAAGACAGGTCTTACGGGCAAGACTGGTAAGACTGGTAAGACTGGTAAAACAGGTAAGACAGGTAAGACAGGTAAGACAGGTAAGACAGGTAAGACAGGCAAGACAGGTAAGACAGGTCTCACCGGTAAAACGGGGAAGACAGGCAAGACAGGCAAGACAGGCAAGACAGGCAAGACAGGTAAGACAGGTAAGACAGGTAAGACCGGTAAAACAGGAAAGACAGGTAAGACAGGTAAAACAGGTAAGACAGGCCCAACCGGAACTGTTGCGTCGACAGTAGTTGTTGCGAATGAAGCGACGGATACTTCTTGCTTTCCGGCGTTCTTTACGGCGCCCACGGGAGCGATGGGTCCCAAGACCGTAGCGACACTGACGTTCAACTCTAATACTGGAGCTTTAGCGTCTTCCCTCTTTACAGCGAATACGATTACAGCAAACACTGCTTTTGTTCCGGATGCAAATGATGGAGCCGCTTTAGGGACTACTGCTCTTCAATTCAGCGATCTGTTTGTGGCCTCCGGCGCGGTTTTGAATTTTGATAATGGGAACGTAACAGTCACCCATGCAGCTGGAACGTTAACTGTAGCGGCTACAACTTTTGCTTTGGGTTCTACGAATCTCACATTAACAGGTGCGATAGCGGCTACTGGAGCTCGGAGCTCTAAGGGTTGGTTTGCCGACCTCGAGTCGACAGCAGGGATTATATTAGGACTCGATGCTGCTACGAATACTGCAGGATATATTAAGATGTATTCCGCGGGAGCCAATGCCTATTACAGTACTTTTACTGCAGCGGAGCAGTCAGCGAATGCTACGTATACTCTACCAACCGCTATGCCCGCGAGTAACAAGCTCCTTCAGTCGACTAGCGCAGGGGTGATGAGTTGGGTAGATGCACCTGTTCCTACCACGATTACGGTTGCGAATGAAGCAACTGATACTAGTTGCAACATCGCATTTTTTACAGCGACCACAGGTGACCTTGGACCTAAGACTGTTGCGTCTTTAACGCTCAATTCAAACACAGGTCTTTTAACCGCCGCTTCGATGACTGTTTCTGGAGATCATGACGGAACTGCGGCATTAATCGGTAGTATTATGTATGGCACTGGAGATCCAGGAGCCAGTTTTACAAACGCGCCGGATGGTACTTTCTACATCAAGTACACGGCATAATCGAATTCTGAAAGGCAAGAACGATGGCTATCCCAAAACTTACACTTGACCAGGACGCGCAAGCGCGCATCGTTGAATTACACAAGAATGTACGGGAACGGCTAGCAAGTTTGGCTGGGGTTTTTAATGATGGAGTGACAGTCATTTACACTGCGGTTTTTGTAGTGGCGGCTCCTAACGGCATTTCTCTTGGGTCTCTTTGGGTTCTACTTACCGATTTTGAAACACAGTATACTAATCTTGATACCAGTTTTACTTCTTTGTATGCAACGTATGCGGCATCTCAGTGGAAGACTGATATCACAGCAGCGAAGACAGCACTTGCAGCTCTTAAGGTTGAGCTCAAGGCAGCAGCTGACGCTAATTACACTGCGGTAAATCCGGCAGCCGTATATCTTATTAAAGAGCTTTCAGCTGCGCACAAGACTTGGATTGCTGGCAAGATTACGGCTTATTTGGGGTAATCGATGTCTGATACTGGCCTAAATTATCCAAGCAGTTACGACGCGACGTATACCGTTACAAATCCGCAGAATGCGTATGGGGCGGGTACTGTGAACAATACCGGAGCACAATATGCTAAATACATAAATTTTGGCTTATCGATTCCAGCCGGGTCTACGATAAACGGTATTGAAGTTCAGTGTCGGTGTTATTGCGATTTTGGTGTTCATACGGCAAAAGCTACGCTCTATTATAACGGCAAGGCAACCGCCGCCCCGACGACCTATACTACAACAGTCTATGGGACGGTGGCTTCAACGAAAACGTTAGGTGGATCGACTACAAACTGGGGAAGAACTTGGGCGGTTGATGATTTTACTAATGCCAATTTTGCTTGTAGATACGATTCTAAAGCAGGTGATTTTGGTTATATGGACTGGATTCAGGTTAAGGTTTATTACACCACACCTACAGTCCCCGGGATTTGGGCAAATGTTGCAGGAGAGGCTAAGCGTGGAGCAGCAGTGTATGTGAATGTTGCGGGTGTATCCAAGACCATGAATAGCATGTCCGTTAACGTTGCGGGCGTAGCTAAGACGATGATTTTCTCCTAGAATCTATCTTCTCTTTACAAACGTGATAGCAGCGTTTACGCTACTTCTATGAACAGATATACGCGTAAACAAGCCATAGAAATGCACAACATTTTTGAAGTGTTGTCCAAGGTTCCTTTTAAACCCAAAACTGCAGTGCGGATTATACGTAATTTAACTACGTTAAAAGAGGCTGTACAAATTATGCGGTTTGCTGCGGAGCAGGTTAATCGTATTAAGGACTATGCTGAGTATAATGCGAAACGTACGGAGATTTGTACGACTCTCGCAGCAAAAAAAGAGGATGGGTCTGTTATTATAATGGATAATAGATATGCTTTTCCTACACAGGAAATTGCGAATCAAGCCGAGCGGGAAGTATTAGTTCTTTCGGAACAGTATAAAGACGCTGTTAACATTCAGAGAGAGTATGAGGAGCAGGTTGAGTTCCTTTTAAACGAAGAGGTCGAGTACGAGCTGCTGTTTATTAACATAGGAGATACCGAGACTTTTTTTACCCCTCAGCAGCTTTTACCGATTGTGGATTTGATAGAAGATTAGAAATCAGACCTGAATACCGCGGACCCAAACATCACAAGTCATCACAGTAGCAGTCGCTTCAGCCGTTTCTACGTTGACGTAGAGAGTGGCATTACCAGCAAGATGTTGTGTTTGAGCCGAAATGGGTACGATGCGCGTATCCCCAACGAGAATGAGGCCGGTCAGAGCAATACCTGCAGCAATCTGAGCTCCATCGGCTGCGGTACCTACGTTAATTGCACCCGGAGTACCGGGGGTACCAGTGACGGTTGCTACTTGAATGACGAGATGAGTCGGAACGAAATGTTTCGCAACATCGCCCGTAAGCACCCCTGTTTTCTCTGACTCGTCAGTGATGATGTTGACAGCAGAGGCTTTGGCATAAATGTGGTCGTCAACGATAGCGGCGAGGGTAGTTGCTTGAGCCGCGGACATGAACCCAGAGCTTACACCGGCAACAACGTCTGCATGCAGAGTTCCACCGAGTTGATTTCCGTGCGCGTGTACGTGGTCTTGATTAGAAGCCAGAAGGCTTGTACCGGCAGCAGCTGAACCGATAGCGGCGGGAGTTGCAGTAGCGGCTCCACGGCTGATTACGTACCAGGCAGTAGTGCGCCAAACAATAATATCGCCAAGCAGGAATACTTGCGCGGTATTGGTTTTGGTCGCATCGTTGTCTGTTACACCTGCGGTGCAGCGATAGACATAACCGTCTTTAACACCGGTGGTCGCGGTAGCGGCTGGGGGAGGAAAGTCGGAAGCAAGGGCGATGTTCCCCTTGAACTGGAAGGGAGCAGTAAGGGCTGGCCCTTGTTTAATCCAGGCGGTTCCACTCCAGACGATTTCGTCCCCTGCGAGAAATGCGTCGCCTTTATTAGTGTAGGTTGATCCTGCATTATCTGCGATGTCGGCCACGATGGTATAGAACCAACCGGTCTGAACTAGGGCGATGAGCGGAAAATCTGTATTAAGGGTGATGCCCCCTTTATACAGAAAGGGCCGAGTAATGGTTCCTACCGCAGTCTGCAGAGCAGTAATGTCCTTTCGGAAGGAATTGAGAGGAGCCCAATCTGCTTTGTTGTAAGTTGTATTTGCTCCCGAAGTATCATCGGTTCCAGTAGAAGTTACTTCGGTCAGAACCACGGTGCAGAGTCCCGCGGCTCGGAGTGCGTCGACTTGGGTGTTGATACGGTACCATTGGTCCCAGGAGCAAGTGTTTGTCAAAGTTCCGGATGCCGGAACTGTCCAGGAGAGGCGTCCCTCGGTCGGATGGGGGTCCTGAATAACGAGCTGGCCTCCCGTAGAAGTGATTGCGACTGATACTATCATGTTTTTTTACCTTTGGTTACGGGGGCTGCAAGGTGCCCGCCTTGTCTTTTTCATTCTAAGTAAGTATAGTATAGAATCTTGCAGAAACGAGTAGAACTCAAATTGCGATGCAGCAGTAGACCTAGATCGGGTTTGTGTCGTAAGTCGCCCACGCCCCTGACCCGTCGCTATATTGCGTGGTGTCGTTGGGCCATGCGACGTGAGGCGATTTATTTCCCGCGCGAAAATTGATCGCTCCCGTACGCCCCGCCGCTGTTACGTCTGTAGCAGAGCGTACAACTAGCGTAGATGCCGCACCCATCACACAAGCGTAATTCTCGGTCGTGCTATTAGGCGGATTCTTCAGCCAGTCGATCCGAACCATCGACCCCGGGCAAACTTTTAACACGCGCTGGCTTTTGTTCACATATGCGGACCAAATTTCAAGGCATCCCGTATTGATGCTCACCGCCTCCTGGTCAAATCCTATCTGGTCGATATACAGGTAATCGACTACTGCATATCTGCAGCCCCAGGCGTAAAAGCCCGAGCATAAAATCTCGGCGTAAATGCTATATTCTCCGCCTGTAGTGTTTACCGCCCTACGACAACATAGATACGAGATGTTTGTATCTGCTGAACATATATCGTTCCATTGCTCCTCTGCTTCATCGAAGTCGGATTGGGATTGAAACGGGTGAATATAATAGTCTTTTGCGAATAGGGCATCCTTGAAAATTCCAGGTTGTCCTGCGGTCACATTCACAACACACTCGTTAAACCAAACCCCACATGACCACCTAGATTCATCATCATATTTATCAATGAATGAGGAAGCACACAAAACGACTCCGATAGACCGGAACATCACCGGGTCAGGTCCTGCATCGGAAACAAAACGAACTCCCGCCATCCAGAATGAATTATCCTCAAATAATCCGCTGCAATTTCCAGTAATTATAGTAGGTGTGGCCGTCTCGACCACTACAGGTTCGGTGACGATTTCGAAGGTATCCCCCTCCTCGAAACCGATCCAATCTGGACTTAGCCGGATCGTGTCTGTAGTATTTTTGAACACCGGAAAAACGGACCCAGCCTGCGCACCGGTGAGAACGTGGACTGACTTTTTAAAGAACTCATCGACCGTCCACCCCGCCGCAGTGACCGTGAGATCTATCGCGAGTGCTGCGCCCAGAGGCCCCGGATCCGAGGCGTCTGCTACCGCTGATACTGTAAATGGCCCCTTGTATTTCGGCCAAGTGTTGTCTGTGCCGTCGAGCACTATTTTCCCATACCGCTCATGATTGATAAATGGTGTTGCAGGGAAGTAGGTATAAGTGCCCGCCGTGACGATAAATTTGATTTCGTGCTTAAGTTTCCTATCATCAAAGTCGTCAAGGCAGTGGAGCGTTTTAAAAGGATATGTAACAGACCCGTCACCAGTGGTATCGTTCCCGGTCGCACCGTTTACATACAGGGTTAGGTTTTCGTAGGTGGTTCGAACACCCGCCACTTGAACCCATTTTATACACGGGGTAATTTGTACAAGACGCCAGAGGGTTCCATCGTCGGTTTGGCTGTAGAGCGTCTCGAGATTACGCTCGTTAAAATCGATAGCTGCTTTTCGTGCGGCATAGTCATCGAAGGGAGTAGTAACGTAGGCCTGCAGGGCTGACACGTCAACACGTAAGGCATTTATACGAGCAGTATCTTGAGAGGCACTCCCTGCGTTTGCCGCGGGATACGTAGCGACTGTATAGGTGCAATTATCATTATCGCGGTTAACGTCCACAATAGAGGACATCCGGTTCCAAACCTCCCACTCGCAGACGAAGGTTTTAGACCCTCGAGCGGGTACGGATACTGTTGTTCTACTTTCGGCATCGGTAAAAGTGAGAGCACCTTTGAGAGAGTTGATTGTGACGGATAGTTTCATCGGTGTGACATCCTTTATCTTGTCATTATGTACATCCTAAATATACACTAGAATTTGAGAGAAGTGAGGTGCCCGATGCGTATCGTATATGCTGGCGAACCGGTGATTGACCAGTTTCCCGTTTGGAACGAAGAGCAGACTGCTAAGATTACCGGTATCACGTCTTTTACGAAGATTTCCTGGAAAAACGGAGTATCGCAGGTTATGTCGGTGACGATTACTGAGATTAGCGCGACTCCGGGTGAGTACATGATGACCTTCAATCCACCGGATGTAGGTTTTTGGAAGGTGGAGGTTGGGGTACCTTCTACGGGGGATTCTATCGTCGAAGTTTACGATGTGCGTAAGCGGCCCTATCGAGCGCGCTTCATGGCGGTGAAGGATACTATCGAACAAATTTTGATTGCTATTGCTGTTGAAAATGACGATGGTACTCGAGCGACTGACTTTACGACCGCAACGGCTTCTATCCTTTCTCCAGACGACGGCACGGTGATTTCTAATTTGGGCGCAGCTACACCCACTGCTCAAGGGGTATTCAACTATATCGCGGACAACGCAGACATACCCGCGGCCGCTGGGTACTTGATTTCTTTCGTAGGAACCAAAGGGTCTCTGACCTGGACTTACAATCTTTGGTTCACTAAGGTAGCGTGATGAGGAAGACTGCGGATGAAATAGCCGATGAGGTTTTAGGGCAAGAAGCTGTTGCCCGTAAGACGAAGGAGAAGTGGATTTCCTCTTTGGTCGGAAGTGCTGTCGGTACTGCAGGTGGTCTTGCCTCAAGAAATTTAGGAGTATCGTCTTTACCGTCGGAAGCAATTATGGCGGGATTAATGGGACTTGTGTTCGCTAAGGCTCCTAACGCTATCTGGAAGAATCCGGTTGAAAATGCAAATAAACCCCGTTGGTGGAAAGAAGATAATTCCCCTATGGAGCAAGGCTTAGTGCGGGGTGTTAGTACGGGGTTGGGTACTACGGGGGGTCATTTTTTAATGAAGGCTTTGAAGAATAAAGGGCTTCTTACTCCCGAGTTTCTTAAGTCTCCAAAGGGAGCCCTTGCCACCATTGGACTTCTAACAGTACCGTCTGTTGCGGGTTATTTGCTATCGGATAAACTTATGGAAATGCGTGATGAACGTCGCGATGCCTAATACCTTCACCGCCCAAACTCTTTTTGAGGTTCTCCGTAAGCTTTCCGAGGAAGACCGTAAACACATGAAGGTCACCATCTCGGATGATAATGATGAGCGGTCGGATGTTGATGATTATACGACTTGTCTTAATAGAGTTTTTCTTTGCGTAAAACGCACGTTTACTGTCTAGAAAAAACCCTTTAAAATGTGGTAAAAGAGAGTGAGCTACACGGTGTAGCCGTTCTATTTTTTGTCTTCCACTGAAAGGACCAAAATAAAATGACTCTTCGTATTCTGCATCACAATGACCCAGACGGATTTGCCTCTGCGTACATTGTTTACGACTACGCGCTTGGAGCGCGGATTGCTGAATCGGCACAGGATATTTGTTTTCATTCGATGGCTTACGGGATGCCTATTCCGGCGGAGATTGACTATGCCAAAGATAGTATTGTTATGGTCGACTTTTCGCTTCAGCCTCTGAGCGTTATGGAGGCATTTGCAGCTCGCATCCCTGAAAAACAATTTGTGTGGATTGATCACCATAAGACCTCGGTAGATATGGAAAAGGAATCTCCGGGAATTCTGGCTACCATCCCAGGTGTTCGTCGAGTTAATGACGATGCTGGTATCCCTATCGCGGCTTGTGAATTGACCTGGAAGTTCTTTCGACCGGACGAGGATGTTCCAGCAGGTATTGAGCTTTTAGGTAGCTGGGATACTTGGCGTTATGTGGCGCAGAATAATATTAACGCGAAGTATTTTATTACGTACTGTAATTCGATTGATTGTTTTGCGGATTCACCTGAGGGTCAAGAATTCTGGAGCAAGGTTATTTCTTCCACGAATGACCCTTATGGGTGGTTGATGGATACGGTTGTACACGAGGGTGAAGTTATTAGTCGTATCCTGAAAATCGAAAATAGAAAGCGCATATTAGGTCGAGGCTTCGCTGGAAAGTTTGCTGGGTATAGTGCTATTATGACGAATGATCGCGGGTCGTCTTTGATGTTCGAGGACTATAAGGTTCCGCCTTCTGAAGTGGATTTGATGGTTTCATTTCTATATTCGAAAGAAGGTTTTTGGAATGTAAGTCTGTATAGTACTCAAGACCGTATTGATTGCGGGGCTATAGCTAAAAGGTTAGGAGAGGCTGGACCGATCCCCTCCGGTGGGGGACATAAGGGCGCAGCTGGTTTTCAGTGTGATTGGCCGTATATCGAAAAACTGATTGAAAGGAAGGAATCAAAGAATGTCGCAAAAGAAGATTAAGCCTAAGGCATCGGTAAAAAGCATTCTGCGCGATGCGGACAAAGTCGTAGACGAACTACAAGGTATTAACGTTCGCCTAAAGAGCGCTAATGACCAACTTGCGCAGGCGCACGTAGCGATGTACGCATGGGTAAAGAAACTAGAGGAACGTATCGCGGCCGTAGAAGGTCATTGCGGGATGCTTCCGGCGCAGGAACTCCCGAGTGAGCCAACTACGAATACTGACCTTGAACGGCCAAGCGAAGAAGTAGCTCCAACCGGCGAGAGCACGGACGTACACGTTGAGCCTATCGAGAGTATTCCCGCCAGTAGCGTCGATAGCCAGTAGTTCATCTATGATGGCTTTTCTTTCGATATAATAACGCCCATACGCTAGTCCGATAGGTAAGGGAAATAAGAAGTATATTAACAGTCCGAGGATAGGACCTGTTTCCTTGAAGAAACGCAGGTGTGCGGCTTCGTGTTTTAAGAGGACATATGTGTGGGTTAAGGTTTTATCTGAGTACTCCCAATCTTGAGACATATAGATATGCCCGCATAGAGTGCTAGCTCGACGCATGAAGTCGTCATCGTTTGTGTGGAAGGTGAGAACGTTCCAGATGGAGTTTATGATTTTGCACCATCGTGTTTCACCTTTTTTACGCACAATTCCAGCGTGGATAAAGCGATTGCAAAAAGAACTCATCGATTCTGTAGAAAGCATTAACGTACCTCCTCATATGTGTTATCGTTTTAGGTAGTAAATAATTTTATGTCATAGGAGCGAAAATAGATGTCAAAAATGGATGAAATGGTCGCGGTCTTCCCGTCGTCTCTTTTGGTGCATTTTTCAAAAAGTGCTTGCTATCGATATAGTGAGGGCTTTTTAAACACGGTTCTTTCTAGGGTTTCTTTTAAGCGCCGAGGTGATGTAGAGACGGACGAGGATTGGCGGCAGCTTATTCCTTATGTCTATCTTTTTAATACGGAGGGTTTATTCCTTGCGTATCGCAGAACTCCCGCAGGGGGAGAGAACAGGTTGCACGCCCAAGTGTCGGTGGGGTTTGGTGGACACATAAATGAGGATGACGTAACTGGTGATTTTCGGCAGCTGTTACAGACTGCGGGTATGCGTGAGCTTTGCGAAGAGCTTAACTTTGGAGAAGAATTCATACGCCCGTTAATTCCTTCGGGGTTTTTGATTGGGTATGACACCGCGGTTGATCGGGTTCACTTTGGCGTATCTTTGGCTCTTCATTACACAGGTAATGACGTTAAGGCAAACGATGCAGAGTGTGAGATTCTAGGGTGGCGGAGTCAAAGTGAGCTGTTGCGTAATCCTAATCTGGAAAGCTGGTCTCTGAGGCTTTTACAACAGGACGGGAAAGGGGTGAAAAAGTAGGTCGATGAATAATATCAAGAAAATATATATTACGGACACACCGCATATAGCGGATCTCATAGTCCCGGCGTTAACGGCTTCGGGGTTGCTGTATTATGTACATGTACTTAATACAGAGGACGTTGTACAGCTTTTGAAAGAGTCTCCTTGGGAATCGTACATTCAAAGTAAGGTATTAGCGGAAGCTATTTCTCAGGAGACGCAACTGCATGTTGGGGCGAACGGTGGATTTCTTCCTCCGCTAGGACATATGGAAGGGCTGCTTTGTGTACTTCCTGGAATCGATCTTTCTAAGTATCTTGTTTGGTATTTAGTCGTGGGAATGCATGTAGGTATCGAAGGAGATTGCGAAGATTGTCCTGATGTGGCGGAATGTTTTAAGACTGTGGTGGAGGCGTGAGTTTGTTTTTAGGAAGTCTCTCCCTTATCGGGAGAGGCTTCTTTTTTGGTCAGACCGACATCTTTGATAAACTGCTCTCTAAGTTTCTCAGGTAGATTTCCCCCCAGTAGCGCCATTCCGCGCGTATAGAGGTCTTGCTTGGCTTGTGTAGAATTGAACGCCAAAGATAAGGATGACATCGAAAACACAATCGCTATTAGCACAGAGGCTTGTGACCAATCTAACGCGCGTGTAATGAATAGGATGTAGGCCGCCAGAGCAAAAAGGAATAATTCCATGATTAAAAAGGCTATAAACTTTTTGCTGCGGTGCCAAGCCTTATCGAGCAGGGCAAGTATCTCAAGGTACTGCATTGGTCGGTCCTTTCAGAAGACTCTCTAGGCTTTTAACAGGAACACATTCAGCGCAGTTGGGCTCGATGAGTTCGATAGTCTCATCGATTTCGTTTATCCGGTAAGAGTATTCTTGTGTATTAAGACCGTATTTGCTTGCGGCCTTCTGGAAACGCTCGTGTTCGAGATGGTTATAGGTTTGCTCCATCTGGCGCAGAGTTTCTTGTAGGGTAGATGCTTCGCAGGCGATAGCGGCGAGCTGCTGAGTCATCGCGTTGAGCTCTTCATCTTCCGTAAGCCGAACCATAACGCGTTTTTTTAGATTTTGCGTACAGTGAATGTCAGCAGTGATACAGGCTTTTGTACCTTCGGTAAGACGCTCGACTTCCGCGAGGTCCTTTTTATCGAGGCCTTGTTTAAGAGCCTGGTCCAACTGTTTTGTCAACGTGGCCATGGGACAGCGGTGGAGCTGTTGCAGAATGGCGGCCCCTTCACGCGACGGAGGAAGAGGATTAAGTTTTGTTCTGTCGATAGAGGGCCTGGTTTCAGGCGGAAGTCTAAGGCTCTGTTGTAGCTTCCCCATTTGGATTCTTTTTTCGAGTTCTGGGTGCATGTTCAATATCCTTTCAATCGAGAGATTCGAGCGTTGCAAACCTATATAAGGATAGGTTGTTGGGCAACTGGGTTATTTGTTGAGTATGAGTTACTCGGAAAGATTTTGAAAGGGAAATTTCTGTAGGTTCTGCATAGGTAGTTGCGGTTAAGAACCCGTGTCCTTCATAGAAGATAACAGCGTCCAAGGTCCACTCTTCTACCGTGATTTCAATGTCCGGGGGGAGCTCTCCGATACAGGATATATCGACGAGCAACCATTTGTTTCGAGAGGTAGGGGCTCTTGAAATTTGAACTGCACGACCGATGCGCTCGCCTGCTTTGTTCAGGATATAGATACGTTTTTCGAGGGAATGCGCGAGCTCATTTTCTTGTATCTGTCTTTGTCCTTCAACGGGTTCGTATGGGAAAGAATCGTTCATTTTTTCACCAAGAGCATGCGGGGGTTGGAGGTTGGTTGAGACCAACAAAAATCTCAGCAAGTTTTTTTTCTAGGTCGAGTGGGTCTCCGTCGTTAGATATAGTGTGGTTTATGAGAGCTGGGTCTATATCGTTTAGAGCTGTTTCGCTTAAATGAGTACGGTGCGCTGCGGTCATATCTGTGGAAGTTGTAGGATTTTGTTTCGTTAGGCGCAGGAGAGTACCCTTGAGCTGTGCGGTCACTAGGGTTGCTTCATTAGGAAACCGTACGTCCGGGATTACGATACGGGGGGCTTGTCGGGGTTGCGGAATGTGTACCGGGGCTAGGTGTAGGGGGTCTATCCCAGTTCGGAGATATTCGTTTATTCTTCTATAGAGAAGAACCGTCCAAACGTCTGGGTTATAAGCCCTCCCAAAATCTGTCCCTAAGTGCTGCATCATTTGTCGGATGCGTGCGCTCTTTTTTTCACTTGGTCCGAGAAGCACATCTAGGGGTATATCGAACCACCAATGAAGAGTAAGTTTTAGCTCATCGGAAATATTAAAGATTACGAAATCGTATTTGGACCTGAGGTAATGTGCTACGGTCGTTTTACCTACTCCAACATTTCCGATGATGCCTACCACGGTGCAGTCTGTGAGGTTATGCAATGTATTTTCTCCTTTCGGTTATTAGATAAATGTTATAACACAGCTCTCGGAGCAAAAAAAGAGCTTCTACTATTTTATTAGTAGAAGCTCTAAAAGTCCTCGTGTCTAAATCATCAAAGAGTCGGA
>Ga0315289_10008051_pt1 | contig 15273 bp, 20 predicted proteins | sample YL17G11_40_MG_FD_203452 | JGI IMG/M metagenome (GOLD analysis project Ga0315289, IMG submission 203452) | Sediment microbial communities from Yellowstone Lake, YNP, Wyoming, USA - YL17G11_40 | ecosystem: Environmental > Aquatic > Freshwater > Lake > Sediment | place: USA: Wyoming | collected... | reverse complement strand
CTTTGACCCTTGTTTGCCTTTAAGGCTATGAAAGCTCTTATGCCAAAACTGAATTTGTTAAAGTCTAAGAGGCAGGTATGTTTTTTGATTAAATCTCCCTCATATGACTTTATTCTTTCATAAACTGTTGTTATTGGTATGCCTGTTTTCTTGCTTATCTCTGTCAAACTCTGCCTTGCATTATCTCTTAATGCTGCTATTATCTGAGCATCTTTTTCCGATAACATTTTTGAAAACATTTCGTTAACCATGAAAGATATTCAGAATAACCGAAAAAAACTATATATAATTTTTGTATAGATTATATAGAGGGCTCTATAACTCTATAATTTCGAAAGATTTATATAATAATGGGGTTTTAAAGAAGTATGAAAAGGAAGATAGTAAAACAAGGCGGAACAGCCCTCACAATCACTTTGCCCAACAAATGGGCAAAAAAATGGGAGCTAAAGGCAGGAGATGAAGTTGAGGTAATTGAGAAGGGAAAAGAGATAATAGTTAACAGCAAAAAAACCCCATCCATAGGAAAAATAACCTTGGATGTTTCTGGTTTCCCCTCAGCCTTGATTACAAGGCACATTAATGCCGCTTATAAGCTGGGATATGATGAAATAGAGATTAAATTTGATAATCCAAAAGTGAGATATACTTCGGCCAAAGTCGAATATTCCTCCAAAGACAGATTCAGTTATGCTTCTGAGAAAAAAGAAATTGATACTTTAGAGCTTATTCAGACCATTACAGACAGACTGATGGGGCTGGAAATAATAGAGCAAGGCAAAGGCCATTGTATTGTAAAAGAGCTGGCAGAAATAAAAGAGATAGAGTTTAAAAATGTCTTAAGAAAAATTTTTCTTTTATTGGATTCCATGTTCGAGAACAATTTGATTTATTTAAAAGAAAAAGATAAGGATGTGCCTTCAATTATTTTTAATATTGAAAGCAATGTCAATAAATTTTGTCATTTTTGTTTAAGAATTTTAAATAAAAATGGATATGAAGATTACACAAAAACACAGATAATGTACCTCCTTGTATCACAATTAGAGCTGCTTGGAGATTTGCTCGCCAATTTCATAAAAAGCGAGCAAAAAAATTCTGAAAAAGCAGATAAAAATGCTATTGAAAAATGCAATGAAGCAAGGGTCATATTTAATGAATTTTATGAAAATTTTTATAAGTTTGATATCGAAAAACTTAAGAGCATTTATTACAAAAATTATGATAACAGAAAAAAGATATCTGATTTATTGAATAGGAACAATAGCGTAAAAACTCTAGAGTATTGCCAGTTCATTTCCGATTCAATAGCTGACTTGATCCAGTCTAATCTAGATCTTATCTTTTAATATCTCGCCAAGACTTCCAGAAATAAAGAACCAAATTCTTTTGTGTCTTCAAAATTATTTTTTAAATAACTAAGCTGGTTTTCAAGCGTTTCACGTATCCCCTTCATTTCCCTATTTGTTATCTCAGTTTTTCTTCTTAAACGATGGGTGTTGGAATAAACAGCGCCAAGATATACTGCTTTTTCGAATTGATTTAAATTTATTCTTGGCAATTTTGGCATCTTTTCTTTATTTTCAACAAGCTTATCTTCGTATGATTTTTCAAAACGCACATACAAAGTCTCATTTGATTTTTTAATTTTCGTGTGCGGAACCCTAAACTTCTCCCTCTCAGTAAAATAATATTCGATAAGAAGGGGGACAATTTTTCGTTGGTTAAAAGATTCTGAAACAGAACCATACAATTCTGGACATCCGAGCAAACATCCTATTTGTTGAGCGCAGGATCCTTCTTTCATAGACCCTGCATCCATTATTTTTTTTCCTGCGTAATGCTTAGAAAAACTGTCATGCTGAATTATAGTATTATATTGCGGTTTAGCCATATCCTTGGCAAACTCAGAAAAATTCTTTATCAGGCCTTCCTTAATATCTAAAGGAATATATTCAAAGGCATTTTCCAAGGATTTTTTGAATCTTTGAACACATTTTCTCGGCGTTAGTTTATCCAATTTTTTGATTTTCCCACCAGATAATGACTTAAGATTTTCATTTATTTGTTCTTTGTGCGCAGGCAGTTCGCTGTGCAGCCTAGCCACAGTTTTCAATACAGATGTTATTTCTAAAATATAATGCAAGGGGGAAAAATCCGTTAAACCCTCATTTGCATTGCTTATTATCTCACAAAGATCAAAATTTTCAATAAATTCTAAAAGAAGCATTTTTCTTTCATTAGATGTCCAATAAAGTTTTGGAAAAAGACCCTCACAATGTTCATTCGCAACGCTTAAAACTGCTTTTTCAGTTATGAAATCATCATAAGAATTTTCATAGTATCTTTTTAAAATAAAAGAGTTTTTTTTAATTTTCCTATCGCGAAATTCTCCACTAATAAATGCTGCAAAGGCATCTGATTTTGTTCCCTGATTTAACCAGCAGGATGGTAAAAATTTTACATCTCCGCGCCCGTATATACATAAAGTTTTTAAGATATCTTCTTTCAAGGCTTCATCTCTATCTAAACATTCTACCATATTTTCTCTTTTTATCTCATATTCATTAGCCATTTTAACAAGAACTAAACCTAATTTATATACTTTTCTAAAGTAGTAACAATAAAAGGTTATAAATCTGCAAAAAGTAATTCTATTTCTTCGATTTGATTCCAAGAATGCTTATTACAAAGACAACTGCATACATCACAAAGCCGTAAACGCACGCCGGAATTCCTGAAACAGCTGTGCAGCTTCCCATCGCGCAAAATTGCAATGCAAGCTCGGCATAAGAAAGATATCCTGAAAAAATCATTCCTGCCACTGAAAGCCACATTATTGCCTTCAATGCCGTTATTTTTTTCATAATCTTAAAATGTCTTGAGCATATTTAAATTTTGCGAGGTGCGAAGAAAGATTTTTAAACAGCAAGCTTATTGAGATTTAATCATGGCAAAAAAAATTATTAAAAGAAGTTTAGAGCTTGCGGCTCTTGCAGGGGCGGCAGGATTAATTTGCCATTTATGGGGGGGATGTATTGAAAGCAAGAACAAACCTGCTGCAATCCCATCAACTCAGACAATCCAAATTCAGAACTATGATCAGGATAATGCTGATTTAAATAAACTTATGGAAGATTACATGAAAAAAAGCAATAATTCCACATACAAAAACGAAAAATAAACATCTGTATTTTAATCATACTTGAAAATGCTTTGCATTTTCGGCACAAGGAAATATTGATTTCCTGTGCAAGAAATTGTTTTGCAATTTCTAAGCATGCTGAAAATTCCGATTTTCATCATACTTGAACAGATTGTTCTGCAGCACTTGAATATCCGGGCTCATGAGGAAAATATGGTCGTTTTTGCTTCTTAATCCCCTATATACTCTCTGGATAAATCCCCGCCTTGCTTGGTCAAAATAAAAGCTGTTATATTCTTTCGGCTTGCTTCTTTTCAGTATTTTCATAAAAAGGGAATCAACCGGCGGATAAGGGAATTTTGTCAGGATTATTGTGTTGCACATTTCTCCTGGAAAATCCATCCCTCTTGTTGAGGTTGTTGAATAAAGAATGTCAACTTCCTTGTTCTTGAACTTCTGAACAAGTTGTCCGAGGCCATATTTTTCATTCATTTCTTTCATTCTCTCCCTGGTTTCAAGGTCATAAAGATGAAGCTGCTCTCTTTCTTCTTCTGTCGGCAGGTCTGAAAAGCTATTAACATGGATAAGCACGGGTTTTTTTGCTTTTTTCACGCATTCTGCAAGCGCTTTAAGATATTGCTCTCTTGTAACTGCTCCAGATGAGAAAGTGCGGTGCCTGAAATTTCTTTCAAGCCCTGTGAAAACTCTTGATATTTTTCCCTGCTGTTCTGTCTCTGCCTCGATTATCTTATACTCGCCGGATTTTATCCCGAAAATCCCTTCAAGCACAGCAGGAGAATGGATTGTTCCGGACATCATCACAAAAACATTGTTCTTTTCCCTGAATTCATTAAGTTTTTTCTCAAGGCTTACAGTTATCAGATTCGCAACTATTTCATTTTTTGAGTTTTCGCTGTAAAGAACAAAAGTTTCGTTTAAAAGTCTTTCAAAACTTTTTGCAGAATCGCAAAACTGCTCGAGATCTTCATACTCTTCAAAGACTTCATTTGTTGCAAGCTCTCTGACTATATCTTCAAGCATTTTCTCTTTTTTCAGCTCAAGAATATGCCCTCTTATTATATTTTCTTTTGTCTGCGGGCTGTTTATTAATTCAAGCGCATAATCCCTCAGCCCGGAAATGACAACAGGAGTATTCTTTGATTCATTCCCAAGCTCTTTTGTTATTCTTTCAATATTGAGAAGCGTCAGATACAGATGATTCAGGTTTATTCTTCCTTCATTTGTAAAATCATCAAGGAATTTGTCGCACTCATCAATTATCTCAACAGCTGTTGCAGGCTTCCTGTCCATATAAGTTTCAAGCTCGTATTTTTTGCTGTTGAAAACAATTACATCAGAATCTGCATAGCTCAGGAACTGATCGTAATACTTGCATCCAGGTTTTCTTACAAATATGCTGAATTTTTTTCCATTCAGACCCCTGTACTCGATTTTTTGCCTTGCATCCGCGATATAACCATTAGAATTCTGCAATAAATCATCAGAAACAATCGGCATCCAATAGTCGCATGCAGGGGCAAGTGATTTTCTGCGGACATCTTTCAATGTCTTGAAGTCGCGCTCATTAACAAAAGGATTTTTTTTCAGATACTCGCGGATTTTCCCAATATTCTCCTCTTTTATCTCAATCTTGCACGGCAATGACGGACTGTCGCAGTTGCATCCAAGCGAATACAGGCAGTCGTGGTTTCTTCTTCCTGTAAGAACAGTTATTTTCAGAGGTTTTCCATCTTTCATGACTTCAAGCTTTTTTGTGTAATCATTTTCATACTGTTTTTGCAGGCTTCTAAGAGGAACAACTATCGAAGCCTGCCCCAGCTCTTTCGCAATATTCAAAGCAATGGCGCTTTTTCCTGTGCCGCAAACCCCCTTGATGAAAACAAATTTACATCCCAGATTTATCGCTTCAAGGACTTCATCAGCAATGTCTTCCTGAGTTTTTCCGTTAGAAAACCACAATGGCGGAAGATTTTTTTTACTGTTTTTTTCAGCCAAGCTCCATGCCATTTTCTCTGAAACAAGCGCTTGCTTAAAAATTTATCTGCTTCTCTTGACTCCGACTCGCAAGCAGTATTTTCTTATAGGGCATTTTGAACAGAAAGGGCTTATTGTCACGCAGACATGCTTGCCGAATAAAACAAAAAGGGTGTTCAGCTCAAACCAATACTTTCGAGGAACTATTTTCATTAACTCAAGTTCTGTCTGCTCCGGCTTCTTGGTTTTTACCCAGCCGAGCCTATTTGCAACAACATGAACATGCACATCAACAGGAATGCAGTCAGCTTTTCCAAAACCGAAAACCCTTGTAATAGCCGCTGTTTTTCTTCCCACGCCTTTTATTTTCATCAGCTCTTCAATGCTTGAAGGAACTTTCCCTCCATATTCTTCTAAAATTGTTTTTGAGACATGCTTTATTATTTTTGCCTTATTCCTGTAATAGCCAGAAGAATAAATCAGCTTTTCAAGCTTTTTCTGGGAAAGTTTCAGAATCTGTCGCGGAGTTTCGGCAACTGCAAACAGCGAGTCAGTCGCTTTTCTTGTGTTTGCATCCTGCGTTCTCAGCGAAAGAAGGCATGCAATCAGAGTTTTGAAAGGATTTTTTTCCTTGTGAGTGGAACGGAGAGTCGGATGCTCGTACTGCGAGCTCCATTTTCTAAGGATTTTAATAACCTTCGGAATATTTTTCATCAGGAATTATAACAAAAAACTTGATTTTAATATTTTGCTATCGGATAAATAATTCTTTTTATTCCGTTCTCTTGCAGTATTTTATCAGCTTCAAGAAGCCTGTTTTCAACAATTGATTTTATTTCTTTTGTGCCTCTCCCAAATCCGCCGTTTATTGTTTTTTCATCCAAATCTGTATGAAGATTGTATCCGGGAAGAGAAGGGTTCCTAAGCATGCTATACATTTTTGGCTTGTGGCTTGGAATGTTTCTAAATATGCTTTCTTTAGGAATTTTAAGTTCCTCTGAAGTCAACAAAATATATGAAAAGAGCATCAGCCTTCCGATATCGAAATCATCGCTTATTATCGCCACGCTTGTGCTTTCAGTAAGAGATTTATAGAAAGAAGTTGCGACAAGCTTAATGTCTGCATATGTATCCTCTTTGCTTCTTTCTTTTTTTCTTGGCAGCCTCTCTTTGCTTTTTCTTCTTAAATTAAGATTTTTGTCAAATAAAACCATGCTGTCAAAAAGAGCATTGTAAATTTCTTTTGTTCCATTGTCCGGCCTTATCACCCTGTCTGACAATGAATCTACAAAATAATAAAGAGAATCCAGAAGCTCCTTTATCTCTTCTTTATCAGAGCCATATCTTTTGTATCCCTTATTTATTCTTTTTTTCATTTTAGTATTGTGGAACCTGTACTGCTCTCCCAATATCGCCAGGTTTCGCTTTAATTCACTGTCAACTTCTTCGATTGTTGCTATATTTGGATTTGAGTTTATGAACTCAGTAAGGAAATCAAGATGCTCAACATTATCTCTTACCTCCTCTTTTTGCTCAGAATTTAACGCAAACAAATCTTTTTTGTCATAAAATTCCCAATTCAAATCTCCACCTCTAAATGGCCTTGTGATGCATCCGTCTACCAAAACAATTTTGTGATTTTTCGCAATTTCTTCAAGAGATTTTTTTATTTCTTCAATCATTTTACCTCGCTTTCATCCAGTACACAAGGCTCCTTAGCCTTGCTTGTTTTTCAGTTTTATCCATTTTTTCACTAAAAATATCCATATAATTGGAAAAGCCTTCAAGCACTTTTTCACCATATTTTTCTTCTATTTCTTTTCCAACTTTCAGAGCATTCATTGTTAAACTTTTAAACTGACAATATGTGCCCACAAAAAAAGCAATCGGTGCCAGGCTTCCATTAGAATGCAATTCCAGTTTGCGTTCTAAAAATGCTGTTAAAGAGCCCAACACAAGAGGGGTGTAGCAAGACGCCACTATCTTCACTATATTTTTGAGTCTTGCAAATTTTATCTTTTTAGTTAAATCATGATAAATTTCATCCATATCAGGAATCTTTTCTTTTTCTTGGGCATATCTGTCAACTATATCAAGAACGTCCAGTTTATCTTTTTTAAACCAATAGCCCGGCATAAAAGCGTTGACTATCGCCTTTAAATTTTCTTTAATTTTTCTTGCCATTTTTTCTTAAGAACAAGCTGAGGCTTGTTAGCACCCCTTCAAGAAACAGCGATTTGTTGATTTTTAAATCTTCGCAAGATTTAAATAAATCGCCCCCTTATTCATAGAAAATGAGGGCATTGATAGTTTATTTCTCCGCGACAGGAAATACTGCCAAAATTGCCAAAGCGATGGCGCAGATACTTAGGGCAAAAGTGAAGAAAGTTCAGGATGCGAAGCCAGGAGACATTTCAAAATATAATTTGATAGGCTTTGGCTCCGGCATCTATGCAATGAAACCAAGCCCTGCTTTGCTGAACTTTGTTGACAAAATGCCCTGCTCCAAGAAGAAGCAGAAGGCATTCATTTTTTCTACAAGGGGCGGCGGACCGACATGGCTTTATCACAGGGCATTGAGAAAAAAACTTACTGAAAGGGGATTTGAAATTGCCGGCGAATTCTCGTGCAAAGGACTTGACACATTCTGGCTTTTCAAGTGGTTTGGCGGGCTGAACAAGGGAAAGCCAGGCAAGAAAGAAGTACATGACGCCAAGAGCTTCGCAAGGCTGCTGGCTTCTTTCATCGTTCAGTAAAGTTTAAAAAGGTTAACACATGTTAACTATTTATGATTAAATGCCTGACGCAGAGGATAGAGCTTAATGTCATAATCCCGGCTCTTAGAAAAGAAATTTTTTCACAGCTAAGCGCAAAAAACATAAGTGATGCCGAGATATCAAGAAAGCTTGGAATAACGAAAGCTGCTGTCTCTCAGTACAAGCACAAGAAAAGGGGTAGGAAAGTGAATTTCTCAGTAAAAATCAGAAAAGAAATTGAAAAATCAGCGATTGCGATTGCCAAAGGCAAGAATGCAGATGCTGAAATCTCAAAAATAATCAGCAACATCAAAAAATCAAGGGAAATCTGCTGCATATGTGGAGAGTGCAAATGCCAATGACAAAACGAAAAATTCTTGTTTACTCTAAAACTGAATATCCGTGCCAGCGAGACGATCTTATCACAAAGAAAGGAAAAACCATCGCCACTATTTATACAGAAAAAGAAGCGGAAAAAGAAAAACTAGCACAAGGCATTAGAAAGGCAAAAAATGGTATTTATGACATTGTTATTTGTGGAACTGAAATTAATAATGAAATTGCCAGAAATGCGCTGAAAAATTTGGAGAAAAAAACCAATAAAGAATACAGATTTGTTTCGAAAAAAACATTTGAAGACAAGATTATTGATTATGCCAATAAGCTGAATAGCTTGGCAGATAAATACAAAGACAAAAACAACTGTTATGATTTCAGCAAAGCCAAAAGTCCCTCTAAGAAAAGAAATATAATAAAAAGCTGGATTGGAGAAATTCTGTATGAGGCGGTTGCTTATAAGAACGTCAAAGCTTTAAAATCATTGACAAAAATAATCGGAATTGAAATTAATGATATAATCAAACAAAAATGAAAGCAAAGCAAAGAATCTATATGGACCATGCAGCGACAACGCCTGTTGATTCCGAAGTCTTGAAAGAAATGCAGCCATACTTTAGCGAAAAATTCGGCAATGCGAGCAGTTTGCATTCATTCGGAATAGAGGCGAGAGATGCGCTTGAAGATGCAAGAGCAAGAATTGCAAGAATAATAAATGCAAACACTGAAGAGATAATTTTCACTTCAGGAGGCACTGAAGCAGACAACATGGCGATAAAGGAAATCGCATTTGCAAACAGAACAAAAACAAAAAATCACATTATAACAACCAAAATCGAGCATGATGCTGTTCTTGAATCCTGCAAGCTTCTTGAAAACGCTCAGAAATCGGAGATTTCTGGCGCGCCAAAATCTAAAGATTTTGAGCGAATGGGTTTCGAAATAACTTATCTTGATGTTGACAAAGACGGATTGGTGAAGCCTGTTGATGTTGAAAAAGCAATAACCCCTAAAACCTTGCTTGTTTCAATAATGCATGCCAACAATGAGATTGGTACAATTGAGCCGATTTCTGAAATCGGCAGGATTTGCCGTGAAAAAAGAGTTTATTTTCACACAGATGCTGTCCAGACATTTGGAAAACTTCCTATTGATGTCAAGAAAATGAATATTGATTTGCTTTCGGCAAGCTCTCACAAGATTTATGGGCCTAAAGGCGCGGGATTTTTGTACATTAGAAAGGGGACGAAAATCGGCGCGCTCATGCACGGCGGAGGGCATGAATTCGGGCTGAGAAGCGGAACAGAAAATGTTGCAGGCATTGTCGGAATGGCAAAAGCTGCCGAGCTCGCTTCAAAAAACATGTTTGAAGAGAACAAAAAACTATGCAAGCTGCGCGATTACATGATAAAAGAACTGCTCAAGATTCCTGGAACAAAATTAAACGGGCATTCGAGCTTGAGACTGGCAAACAACATAAACATCTCATTCAACAAAATAGAGGGAGAAAGCATTCTGCTTCATCTTGACAAATTTGGAATTGCGGCAAGCACAGGAAGTGCTTGCTCATCCAAAAGCCTGGAACCGAGCCATGTTCTGCTTGCTCTTGGCTTGTCTCATATTGAAGCTCACGGCTCGCTGAGGCTGACTCTCGGAAAATCTAATACAGAGAAAGACGCAGAATATGTTTTGAAAGTGCTTCCAAAAATAGTAAAAGATTTAAGAAAGCTTTCGCCTTTAAAATGACTGAAGAAAAGAACAGATGCGAGAATTGCAATAAGATGATAGAATTAAGAAAATATGATGTTTGTTTTTATAGTTCAAGAAACAGAGAATATCAAGGGAAATTATTAGGGATTATAGGTAGAAAGATAATTTATGAATGTTTAAAAAGAAAAACTGAGTATGCAAATAAAGGGGTTGGAGGATAAGATGAAAAAAGCGGGAAAATCAAAAACAATAAAGAAAGAAGCAAAGCAGAAAATCACAAAAGACATGACTCTTGCAGAAGCTGTAGCAAAATATCCCAAGACAATCCCTGTTTTCATGAAATACGGGATGCACTGCATCGGATGCCCCATGGCGATGCAGGAAACAGTTGAGCAGGGCGCGGAAGTTCACGGCATTGACTTGAAAAAAATGCTGAAAGACTTGAATGAATCTATAAAATGAACTACAAATCATACTGGAAAAAAGAGAAATTTATTTTGAAAGAAGCGCTTGTTCATGTTACTATAATATCTGCGATTGTGCTTGCTATCACGGTTTTTGCGATTGATTTTGAGCAGATAGGCTTGGTTTTAATCGGAGCAGGGCTTTTGCCCCTAATCAGCTTAAAGCTTACTGGCGAGAAAATAAAAGAAAGCATTTCAGAGATGGTTTTTGGGTTTGTAAACACAGGCCTGATTACAGCAATGGCGATTATAGGCTTTAATATTGAAGGGATTATCGGAGCAGTAATTGGAGTTGCATTGGGAGATGCGATAACAGAAGGATATTCCGGAATTTTAGAAGGGGAGGTTTCTGATGTGCTTCTAAAATGGAAAATCAAGGAAAAAATTGACCCCTTGAATTCATCTTTGGGAAAAATGGCTGGAGCATTATTTGGAGGAGGATTTGTGCTTTTGATATTCAGTCTGATTTAAAATGGAAAACTCGATAAAATACAGCAAAAAAGTGATGCGGCATTTCATGCATCCGAAAAATGCTGGCAGGATAGAGAACGCTGACGGAGTTGGCAAAGTCGGAAATCCGATTTGCGGGGATATTATGAAAGTTTACATAAAAGTGGGCAAGAACAAGAAAGGAGAAAAAATAATCAAAGACATCAAGTTTGAGACAATGGGTTGTGCGGCAGCCATCGCCACTAGCAGCATGGTTACTGAGATTGCAAAAGGCAAGACATTGAAAGAGGCGATGAAATTGACAAGAAATGATGTTGCAGGCGAGTTAGGCGGATTGCCTCCAATCAAAATGCATTGCAGCAACTTGGCGGCAGATGCGCTGCATGCTGCAATCAAAAATTATTTGAAAAAATGATAAAAATAGACTATAAAAAATGCTGCTGGAAGGATGGAAAATGCACATCTTGCGGCTGCGGCGGAGCTTGCAAAGGCTGCGTTGAAGCTTGCCCGACTGGAGCATTAAGAAGAGGAAAAAAAGTTGAATTCAATGCAAAGAAGTGCATTTCATGCGGGGCTTGCGTAAAGGCATGCAAGCATGGCGCGATTTCGCTTGAATAACCATAATGTTTATTAAATTGGAGAAAATAAAAAAACAATGACAAGCACAGGATTTGGATGGGTGAAGTACAACGACAAGATATATCAGCATGACATTATAATAACTGTTTCCGGAGAAGTCATTCCGAGAAATGAGGAAGAAATCAAAAGAAAATACGGAACTCCTCACGCGATTGATGCCAGCGAGATAAACTTTCTGCTTCAGCAAAAGCCCCGCGCCATTGTTATAGGCACAGGACAAGTGGGCATGGCAAGGCTGACAAAAGACGCCAATCTTGCTGTGCTTAAAAGCACCGCAAGGATAATTGAGGGCTCATCTCCTGCTGCCTGCAAGAAATTTGATGCCCTGTCAGGGCCGAAAGCCGCAATCATTCACGTAACTTGTTAATTTTTTATGTTCATGGCAAAGAAAAAAGCTAAAAAGAAGAAAAGCGCAAAATCTTGCTGTTGCTGCTGCAAGTAATAATCAATGAAAAACGAAAACGTTGGAATGCTGATTATAGGGATTGCTGTAATACTGGGAGTGATTGTACTGCTATTCAACAATGCTTTGACAACAATAGTCAGCACATCATGCTCACATGGCATTGAGTGCGCAATGTATGGAACAATAAAAACGCAGACTTACATTGCTGCCGCCCTTATTGGGATTATTGTCATAATCGGGATAGTTCTGATGATATCAAAAGAGGAAAAAAAGATCATAACAAAAACCATAAGAGAAAAGGAAAAGAAAATCCAAATTGACACAAGCAATCTGAACTCTGAAGAAAAGAAAATCATGCAGATAATCATGGATGCGAAAGGCTCAATTTTTCAGAGCGAGCTTTCTGAAAAGTCAGGTTTTGACAAAGTAAAAGTCACAAGAATTCTTGACAGGCTTGAAGGGCAGGGAATTATTGAAAGGCGAAGGCGCGGAATGACGAATATTGTTCTGCTGAAACAATAAGAGCCTGAAACTAGTTTCAAACAATCGCTTAAAAGCTGTTTCTTCTGATTGATTTCATGGTATTTGAAAAAATAAAAGACTTTTTCACAGAAGAAGTTCCTGAAGAGGAAAAAGAATTGAATGAAGAAACCACAGCAGAAAAAAATATAGATACGGGATTAAAAAATACAAAACACGAATGCTCCGGCTGCGGAAGAAGATATTTTATGAAAGAAGAGGCTGAAAAATGCTCGGCAACGCATGACTGCTGCGTTAATGTGAAGGACAGAAAAAAAGGTTTCATCAATGGAATAATCTATGGGCTTGTGCCGCACACATTCTGCATACTATTTATAATAGGAGCTGTGCTTGGCGTGACTTTATTCACATCAGCATTCAAGCCGTTTCTGGCAAGCAGAAATTTCTTTTATATCCTGATAGCATTATCATTCGGATTTGCAACCATCTCTGCTTTATTTTATTTGAAAAGAAATAACTGCTTATGCTGGACAGGAACTAAAAAAAGATGGAAATTCCTTTCAATACTCTATGCGACAACAATCGTAGTCAATCTGCTTTTCTTTTTTATTATTTTTCCTGCTGTTGCCAATATTCCGACAACTGCCGCAATATCCCCTGCAAACACAAATTCAGAATATCCGACATTAACATTGAAAGTGGATATTCCTTGCTCAGGACATGCCCCTTTAATTATCGGCGAGCTGAAAAATTTGGCGGGGGTTATTGATGTGAAATATGCATCCGGCAATTTTGTTGTCTATTATGACTCTTCGCAGACTTCAAAGAGCGAGATTTTGGGAATAAGCATATTTAAGGAATATCCTGCAACAATTGTGTCTGAATCTTCATCATCACTCTTATCACCTATAACCTCCCAGGCATCCTCTGCTCCTGCCGGCGGTGGAGGCTGCTGCGGGGGGTAAAATGAAAAAAGTATTGCTTGATATAAAGAACATGCACTGCGAGAATTGTGCTAAAACTATAAAGAATCTGTTTTGGGACGAAGGGCTTGATGCTGATATTGATTTTAACAATAACAAAGCCGAGATATCCCTCAATAAAGAGGAAGAAAGGCTTAAAATCCTGAAAATACTCGCCTTATTAAGAAAAAGAGGATACAAAACAGAGGTATTATGATTCATAAAACTGAATTTAAGATTTCTGGGATGCACTGCGCAAGCTGCGCCGCGACAATTGAGAGAAACCTGAAAAAATTGCCGGGAGTCGAATCTGTCAGTGTTAATTTTGCCTCTGAAACAGCGCATATTGAGCATTCGCATGAAGTTTCTAAAGAAAAGCTGAAAGAAACAATCGGCAAATTGGGGTATAAGGCGCTGGAGTCAAAAGCTCTTGAAGTTGACCATCAGCTGGAGCATGAACATCATGCTGAACAGCAAGAGCTTTGGAAGCGATTTAAAATCGCTTTTATTTTAAGCATTCCTCTGCTTTATTCCATGATTGCCGGGATTTTTGGATTATCGATGTTTTTTGATGATAAAATTATTGCAGTAATCCAGTTTCTGCTTGCTACAGGAGTTGTAATCGCCGGCTGGAATTTCTATCATCATGGTTTTATGACTGTCTGGAAAAACAAGACAGCCAATATGGACACTTTAGTCGCGCTGGGAACAGGGACAGCTTATATTTATTCCATTTTTGTCGGAATTTATATCCTGTTGGGGAAAGCGAATGCAAGCCAGCTTTATTTTGAAGCGACTGCTATGCTTCTTACATTCATTCTTCTCGGAGATTATTTTGAAGCGAGAACAAAAGGCAAGACAGGAGAAGCGATAAAAAAACTGCTTAAATTGCAGGCAAAAACCGCGACTGTTGTCAGAAATGGAAAAGAAATTAAAATTCCAATTGAAGAAGTCAAAGTCGGGGATATTGTGATTGTAAAGCCCGGGGAAAAGATTCCTGTTGACGGCAAAGTGATTTCAGGATATTCATCGGTTGATGAGAGCATGGTGACTGGAGAGAGCATTCCTGTTGAAAAAAAAGCCGGCGATGTTGTTATAGGGGCGACAATAAACAAAACAGGCAGTTTCAAGTTCAAAGCGGCAAAAGTCGGAAGCGAGACAATGCTTGCACAGATAATAAAACTTGTGCAGGAAGCCCAGGCGTCAAAAGCGCCAATCCAAAGGCTCGCTGATAAAATCTCAAGCATCTTTGTTCCTGCTGTTGTTCTTATGGGGTTGTTTGCTTTCTTTATATGGTGGCTTGTTCTCGGCAAAGATTTTTCTTTTGCCCTGAAGATTTTTATCACTGTTGTCATAATCTCCTGCCCATGCGCTCTCGGACTGGCAACTCCGACAGCGGTGATGATGGGAACTGGATTGGCTGCAAAACATGGAATAATAATCAAGTCTGCAGAAACTTTGCAGAAAGCAAGAAAACTTAATGCTGTTGTTTTTGATAAAACAGGCACTTTGACAAAGGGAAAGCCTGAAGTGACTGATATTATTCCTTTCAAGGGAATTGAAAGAGAAATTTTGCTTTATGCCGCGATTGCTGAAAAACGAAGCGAGCATCCTCTGGCAGAGGCAATTCTTAACAAGGCAAAATTGCTGAAAATAAAAATTCCAGAGCCTTCCAAATTCAGAGCAGTTCCTGGGAAAGGGATTTCTGCAGAATACAGGGGAAAAAAGATTCTGCTGGGAAGCAGAAAACTTGTTAAAATAAGCAAAGAAATTGACGGCCAAATTATCAATTTGGAAAATGAAGGAAAAACAGTGATGATTCTTTCTGTCAACGGCAAGCCAGCGGGTCTGATTGCAATTGCCGATAAGCTGAAAGAAAACAGCAGAGAAGCTGTTGAAAAACTTGATGAGATGGGAAAAGAAGTTTTCA
>Ga0315289_10008050_pt1 | contig 15273 bp, 16 predicted proteins | sample YL17G11_40_MG_FD_203452 | JGI IMG/M metagenome (GOLD analysis project Ga0315289, IMG submission 203452) | Sediment microbial communities from Yellowstone Lake, YNP, Wyoming, USA - YL17G11_40 | ecosystem: Environmental > Aquatic > Freshwater > Lake > Sediment | place: USA: Wyoming | collected... | reverse complement strand
TTTTTGCGCATTTGCACTTTCAAACTGAATATCCCTGCTGCCCCTCCCTATATAAAGCAAATCTTTGTATGTTAGCGTGAACTTTTTGCCATCGACAGTGATAGTGCCTGCATCGCCGATGTTGATAACGCCTATTTCCCGCCGCTCGGCAAAGTACTGACAGGCCAACTGTTCGCCTGCCTCCAGTTTCAGGGGGTTTCCCTTGGTCGGAACGGCTGAGCCGATTACCGCCCTGTCGTCAAACGAATAGACCAATTCTATTTTGCCGGCTCCGAACAGATTTTCTACCAGAAAGGTGCTTCTTATCTCCTCGGTATTCATTCTTTCAAATCGTATAGGGTCGGCAGAATATCGTGTTTCCATTTTTTCAAACTCCTAATTTTAGCCACGAAGACACCAGGACACGAAGATATTATGAATTATTTCAAAAATTTAGTGTCTTCGTGCCTTAGTGGCTCATTATATCATAGGCTTTGTTCTATTGCACAATTGAAACGGCACACCCCACGGGTCGCGCAACGTTATTACGCAGGAGCCGTCGCCGAGCTTTATTTCCTCAAAAACCGAAGCCCCTGCCGCAACTAATTTTTCCTTCAGCGCAGCTGGATTCGACACTGCAAAGGCAAAATGAAAACAAAGCGGGTGCTGTGATGAATAATCGGGAACAACCGCGTTCGGATTTGTATATATCTCCATACAAACCTTCCCTTTTTCATCGGCAAGAAAATGCGTCTGGTGCGGCTTGGGTATAGCCTGAACTATTTTCATATTGCAGTTTTTTACATACCATTCGGCCATTGCCGCTGCCGCCGGCACATTTATCCCAAAATGCTCAAATTGCATATTCATTATCTTTCCAATCGTCATTGCGAGGAGCGGAGCGACGAAGCAATCTTAACAACGCAACCGATAAACGCATCTGAATATCGTGGATATTCTAACCTATAAAAACATCAAAAGCAATTTCCTTTTTGTTGGGCCGTTGCCGTATCAGCGTCGTTCGTTTGCTTTAAGGCAAAACCCCGTAGGGGTAAAAAAATTCAAACATTAAACCCGGTTGAAGCTCGCTTCATAAAGGGTTTTGTTTGAATTTTATAGTCCCGATTTATCGGGACCACCTTAAAGCAAATTCCCTTTGTGTCTTAGTGCCTTTGTGGCAAAAAACTCTGTGTCCTCTGCCTGCCCCGTGAGACTTGTCCCGTGAGATGTCCTTTGGACTATCTCACCGGGATGTTTTCCCAAAAAGCTATCTCATCGGGGTTAATCCGTGTCCAATATTTTTTGATACAGTGTAAATCCGTGTTAATCCGTGTCTAATATTGACAGTGTTAATCCGTGTCTTTTTCATTGTGTTAGGTATTCCTAATTATTAATGTGCAAAATTTTCGCGCCGTCGAAGCCGTTGAATTTCGTCGTAGAAGCAATGCTGTATGCCCCTATGTTTTCCGTGTAAAAATAATCTCCGATTTGAAGATTCCCCGGCAGTTGTTCGGATACGGAAATTTTGTCGAAACTATCACAGGTAGGACCAACAACGGCACAAACTTCATTTTTGCCGCGTTTGAACGCCCGGAAATTCGGTATCCAGTGGTCAAAAACAATGCCTGAAAAAGTGTGATAGACGCCGTCATTTATATGATAGAAAATCTTGCCGTCCCGCCGAGCCTTTCCTATTATTTCCGAAACTAATGTCGCCGCCGTAGCCACCATAAACCTGCCCGGCTCAGCTATTAGTTCTATATCCTGAGGAAACAATCTTTTACATTCTGAATTTATTATTTCCGCAAGCTGCTCAAATTTCGGGACTTGCGAATCGTATGGCGCCGGAAATCCGCCGCCGATATCGACTATTTTCATATTATAGCCTTTCTTTCTCGAATCGTTGAAGATTTCAGAGGTTATCTGCAGCGCGGAACTATAATTATCAAAATTTGTGCATTGGCTTCCAACATGAAAGCTCAAACCTTCAACGGTCAATCCCAAATCGAACGCTAAATTTATCAAATCCACTGCTTCGCCCGGCTCTGCTCCGAATTTTGAGCCCATCTCCACCTGCGAGCCGCTGTCAGGCACTTTCAAACGCAAAACTAATCCTGCCGTCGGGCAATGTTCTTTTATCTTTTTCACTTCATCTGTGTTGTCATAAGTAACAAGAGGCTTGTATTTTTTGATTTTTTTTAAAGTGTGCCTGTCTTTTATTGTGTTGGAGAAAATTATCTTGTCCCAGATAAAAAAGTCCTTGTCTTTCTTCCCGAAACTCTTTACCTGTTCGTAAATCTGTATGAACTCATTGTAAGAAGCGACATCGAAGCTGGAACCTTCTTTAAACAGAGTTTTGATTATTTCCTGGTTTGAATTTGCCTTTACCGCGTAATACGCCTGAACTTTGGGGAGGTTTTTTTTAAAAGTGCGAAAATTCTCCCTTATTTTATTATGGTCTATAATAAACAATGGCGTCCCATACCTCTTCGCCAGTTGTTTAACCCCCACTTTCAGTGGGGGTTCGTTTTTCACAATCTTTTTTTTCATATCGTGGTCCCTGTTTAGCCCCCACTTTCAGTGGGGGTTCGTCAATTGTCGGGGGTCTGTTTCGTGTTCGTTTTACAATAATCTGTAATTGTCCCACAATCAAGGTTTTTATTATGTTTCGTTGTGTCCGCGAATATATTCTATCCTGTTGTTTAATTCCTGATAACTAAAACAATATCTTTTATCATAACCTTTAGACCATATTTTCCCTTCAAGACCATTTTTATTAAGTGCCGTTCTTGCAGCCGTTTTATAAAGTGCTGCAGTTGTTTCAATTGACTCTGGTATTTTCTCGACAAGCAGGTGTATATGGTTTGACAATACTGTTAATGCAAATACTTTTTGGTTAAGCCTTTTTGCTTCCTGGATGATTGAATCTTTAACGATTTCTTTTTGTTTAGAGTTGAACTTGATAGGTTGTTTTTTAAGACTTATTTTATTTATCTGTTCGAGCGTTTCGTTTTGATTTAATAGTTTCCCATCTTTTACATACCCTCTTTCATCACCTTGCAGCCACGTGCCATAAGTTCTCCATGTAAGCATATATCCAATCATTTTTCCCATGGTTTAGGATGATATTTTTTATTTGGAATTTATTCAAGATTTTTTTTATTTGTTTCGTTATTTCGTTGTTTTGTTGTTTTGTTGTTTAGCCCCCACTTTCCGTTGTTTAGCCCCCACTTCTAGTGGGGGTTCGTTCTTTGTTTGGGGGTTCGTTCTTTGTTTGGGGGTTCATTCTTGTATTTTTGTTGGGGGTTTATCCCTGTGAAAACAGGGAGTGGGAATCAGCATTCAATCCAAAAAACCCTTCAACTGGCCTATCGGAAATTGGCGATCGCCCTTATTATTTATTCTCCAGAGTCTATTCTCCGATAATCCACTTCCTTGCCGCTCCACCCTCTTCATATTGCTTAAAATAAAGTTCGTTCCATACCTTCTCCATTTCAGAATTTAACTTACCGTTTACGCAAATGTCTCCGCCCATCTCAACAATTTGCTTCTGGATCTCCTTGATTGTGGGAAGTTTCTTATCTTCCTCATCCCAAGATTTGAATGCACGTTTCCGGGCATTAGCATGAATGTCCTGTAAACCTATATACAACAGCCCCAGCAGTACAAATAACCCATAAAGAATATAGACAATTAACATTCCGTACCTATCAACAATTCCAAAATGTCATTCATAAGTTATTTCTCTTAAGATGTCACTAAGTATTCGTTTCTGTAGTCTCAACAATCTTGTTCCATTCCTCTTCCATTTTGGGACTTAGTTTGCCATCTACAATAATAGTACCACCCTTTTTTATTATCCGTTCCTGTATCTCATCAATCGACGGAAGAGTTTTGGGCCGCTTATAAGCCTTACCAATAATGCCATAACGAGAATTATCCCACATATCTTTGGCAATATTGAACAACATGGTTAGTATCAGAATAATCCCACCAATAATCAGAACGAATTTATTCATTCTTCAAAACTCCTCAAAAATTGTTTTTACTTATCCCTGATATTATTTTATTAACTTTCTACAACAAGATTACATATGTCTACAAACTTCTTTCCAAGTTGAGAGGCTTGGGTTATATGTTTTTCTGCCCCACCTTTGAATAACCCAAGAAATTCAATACGAGTCCAGAAAACATTTTTAAGACTATCAGGAAGATTACGAAGGAAGTTACGGCCACTGATAAAATTAACAAAAGATGAAATTTCGCATATTGTTAAAGCTTTTAATGCGTTACCGAGGAATCGCACTTCATATGCTTCTAACGAGTGAGAAGCGTAATATTCTATAAGCGCTGCGTAGTATTTGGTTTTGTCTTCATCTTCATCGCTTACAGCTTTTGCAATTATTTCATCCAACAAATCAAGATTTGGTTCGTTTTGTGTCTGGATTTCAAGATGCTTAACTCGTTGCTCAAGTGTGTGCAATAAACTTTCCAAACGTTTGGCAAATTTTTTGGAACGTCGTTCTCGTAAACAGTCTATTATTATTCCGGCAGTAGCTGCAGCAGGATTAACTACGCCAAAAAGTTTTGCAACCATTGCACCACCTGTTAATGCGACATCTGTATTATTTCCTGAATTACTGTGATCCACCATTGACATTTTCTCCCTGTCCTATTCAGATGTTAACCTAATAATCTACCACACTTTTTGCCGCTGCCGTAAGGCATCCCCTATGGGAGATGTCGTTTGGTTTTTAACTTTTAAGTTTCTTCCTCCGATGCTGTTCGCCAATTCAACATTAAAAAATAAATCTTTTTTGTTTTGTGACTTAGTGCCTTCGTGGCTACACAAATTATACTTTCTCTTTTTCCAAACTCAACACTATTTTTTATTCGCCCTTTTTTCTTTCTTTTTTGGCAAAATCTTCTTTTCTAATTTTTTGGTTCTTTCTACCAGCTTATCAAAGTCGCTTATTGGCTCTGTCGCCTCAATTTTTCTTATCTGCCGCAGTTATCCGGAATTTCCGGATAACTGCCTCTGGTAACAATTCGCCCTCGTCAAAAATATTCTGAATATGCTCATTTATAGTGCGCACATCTTTTTGAAAAAGCTCCGCCATTTGTTTTTGAGTGAGCCAGACGGTTTGTCCGGAAAAACGAACTTGAATATGGGTATCGCCGTCTGCCGCACGGTAGAGCAGAAAATCGGAAGTTGCAGCTGGCAGATTATCATCCATAATTATCCTCAGATTACATTTTTAAAATTCAGCAAAAATTATACCCCCTCTTTTTCCAAACTCAACGAACTTTCGGCGGATTCACTTGGTTATTGGAATTTGGTCTCTGGTTATTTTTGGAAAACAAAATCGGCGAAATCTGTGTAACCTGTGGTTAAGATAAATCTTGAATTATATCTTCTTTGTGCCTTCGTGCCTTAGTGGCTATCTTTTGTCCACATAATCAAAAGCGCGCAAGTTCGAGTTTGCGAAATTCCTCAAAACTTGCCAAAAACTCAAAAAAACTCCCAAAAAAATTGAAAATCCGTGTAATCTGTGTAATCCGTGGTTAAAACCACCCCCGTTTTTAGCGTAATTTTAAAAACTTGCGCGCTTATCAAAAAAACTTGCGCATTTTGCCGACAAAATCGTTCATAACTCCTTTATTCTTGCCCCGTGAGATGCCGTTGCTATCTCATCGGGGTAATTTTCAAAATAAGGACTTACAGCAAAAATCTGAGCGCAAACAAACGACTTACGACGACAGTTTTTGGATTAAATTCTTAAGTTTTTCGACTTCCTGGCGGTCAGAGAATGGTTATGGGAACAGCATCGTTTTTATCATCTATGGGCAGAGCCTTTTCTGCCATACAAATCACGATTCCATTGCCGATTTTTCTCTTGAATCTCGACAGAACGGAAAAGTGCCCTATCCAGTCTTTTTTCGGCATAGTGCTTTTTTTGACTTCTATGGGATACAGCCTTTCGTTCTTTTCAATGATAAAATCAATTTCTTTTTTATCCTTGTCGCGGTAATAATAAATCGCCGGCTCAAGTCCCCTGTGCCAGCAGCTTTTCAATATTTCCGCGAATATAAAGGTTTCAAAAACAGCGCCCGACATTGCGCCTGCCTCAAGAGCCGCAGGACTTGTCCATTCGGTCAGATAACTGCACAGGCCGGTATCAAGAAAGTACAATTTGGGCGTTTTGATTAGCCTTTTGGTAATATTGCTGTGATATGGCTGCAGCAGAAAGACCTGGAAACTGGCCCGAAGGATAGACAGCCATTTTTTTGCCGTTGGAATGCTTATATCGGTATCTCCGGCAAGGTCGGCAAGATTTAAAAGCTGGCCTGTCCTTGCGGCACAGGCCCTAACAAACTTCAAAAAAGACGTTTCGTCGCCGACCTGCGTTAAATCTCTTACATCCCGCTGCAGGTATGTCTGGAGATAGGAACTGTAATAAAGATTTCTGTTTTTCGCCGCCCCTGCAATCAGCGCCGGAAAACTGCCCAGCCAGATATTTTTGTAAATCTGCTTTAAATCGGGTTTCTTTGCATAAGAAAGTCTTTTTGCAAGTATTCTCTTTTCCGGTATAAAAGGTTCAGCGTCTAAATGTGAACGCATCCTCTCACGCTGCGAAAATCCAAGCAGATTCAGGATTGCCACCCTGCCGGCCAGAGTTTCAGATATGCCTTTCATCATTAAAAATTGCTGGGAGCCTGTAAGCCAGAATTGCCCTTTTTTGCCGCTCGAATCAACCACCATTTTGATATACGGCATTAAATTCGGGGCGTACTGTATCTCGTCGATTAGAAGCGGCGGAGTAAATCTTTTCATAAACAGGCCGGCATCTTCGCTTGCCAATGCCCGCGTCGGCGGGTCGTCTAATGTTATGTAAGACCGCTCGGCAGGACAGATATGTTTGAGGAAAGTTGTTTTGCCGACCTGCCGCGGCCCGGTGAGCAAAAGAACAGGGAATTGCTTTGAAGCCTTCAGCCAGACATCTTTTAGCGACCTTGAATAGTACATACCAATATATCGTCCAATATAAACTCAAACTTTAGTTTAGCCGATAGATTTGGTTTTGTCAATATTTAGTTCACAGCTTCTTTATTAGATTTTTAAGCTTTTCTACTTCCTTATTATTTTCAAGATAAGACTTGATGAGTTTCTCGTGCAGTTCTTGTCCTCTGTCATATAACCTCTTTAGTTTCTTGGGTTTAGTGGTTTGTATCACATAAGCGGTCATCATCGGAAATGCTACGGTTACATCGAGGTAGGCAGTTACGGTTTCTTCGAGTTTTGTCGGGTCGATTTTCCCCCAGCTTGCCGCTTCGCTCGGCGGTGCGCCGGAAAGTCCGCCAGTATCAGGTCTTGCGTCAGTTATATTGATATCATAATCCTGCCCCATTTCCGGTATCATAAGTACTTCCTGTATCTGTGGTTCCGTTTGCAACATAAAGTTTTTCGGACTCCCCCCGCCGATTAAAATCACCGCGGTTTTTCCTTTTTCATATCTCTTGGCGTTCAGCACTATGGCTGTCGAATCGTTGACATCCATACTGGGATTTATCTTCAGTTTAAACAAGGACTTAAGACCTGCCGCTTCTGCCAGAAGTTCAAGGCCGGCAACATTCATTCCGATAGTTGAATCTCCCGGCGAAGATGTAAAAACAGGAATGCCGTTTCTATACGCTGCTGCGAGAATGCTTACCTGGCCGAGATTGTCTTTTTCTTCGAGTTCGTTGACGATTTTGCCGAGATGATGATAAAATTCGCGCGTGCCCATTTCCTTCTGGAATTCGGGCCGGACAAGTATCTCTCTTAATCTCCTGTCGGTCTCCATCAGGACGTCTTCATAATCGAACAGGATGTCGTAGATTCTTGTTACGCCCTTTGCTCTCAAGTCTGCATCGTCAACATTATGGCTGCCTCTGAACATCGGCAGATTGAATGCGAAATGCAAATCGTGATACATATTTGCGCCGGTTGCGGTTATCCAATCGACAAAACCGTGATTCATCAGGGGAATTATCGTCGAAGGCCCTAATCCCGCCGGCGTTAATGCCCCTGCCAGGCTTAATCCCACTGTAACATCCTCCTGGGAATATCTGTCTTTCAGCAGGAGACAAGCTGCTCTTAATCTTCCGCCGTTATAGGCATCCATATTGTCTATCAGTTTTTCTATATCTGTGTCTTCAGTAATCGGCTTTGGAAGAATCCTTTTTCCCGACAGATATTTTGCCTTGCCCCCGACACCAATGCTTTGGTGTGGGGGTGTACCAGGGCAATTTGACTTATCGTGTTTCATTTTTTCTTTCCAAACTTTGTTTGTGAATTTTATCAAAAAACAGTAAAAGTTAAAATTAATGAAAAATGAAGGGATATTTTAGGATACCACTGGCCGTTAAACAATCAAAAAAACAAGGAATTCCCACTCTGCTGAAAGAGGATATAATGACAGATAGCAGGGAAATTTTGGGAAGGGAGTCTCGTGACAGAAAAAGCCAGCGATTGCCATATATACTCATCGATTTTTATCATTCTGACCGCGGGCATCAACAACACATCTTTTTCGTCGTCAACAATCAGTAGTTGCTTTACAATGCTCTGTCCCTGCGGTTAAAAACCGTTCTATCTTATTCATCAGTTCTTTCGCATCAAATGGCTTGACTATATAATCATCAGCACCGAAGCTTTTTGCCTTTTCGTCGGTCATAACCTCACCGTGAACAGTACATAAGATGATTGGTATGTGCCTTAAATTCTCGTCGTTTTTGACCCACCTGCATATCTCCGTTCCGTACATAATCGGTAAGATTACATCAATTAGCACTAAGTCAGGTTTCTCTTTCTGAATGAGACTGAGTGCGTCCCTGCTATTGACAGCGGTTTTTATCTCATAACCCTGTTTTTCCAACCTGAGTGATGTAAGCCTCAGTACATCCGGCTCATCATCAACGATCAATATTTTTTTCTTATCCATCTTTTTATCTCCAAATATAATATAATATTTAATGTCATACGAATACTCCTGCCGAAGTCGCGGGCTGCAATTGGCTCGCTTTCCTGATCAAATCTTTATTCTAACCACTTGTATATTCACTCGTCAATCACTTATAACCCTTAATTTTGCTCAAAAAACACGTCGTAACCTACTGTAAACGATAGTGTTATGGCGCAAGTTTCAGGTTGTCGAGCTGAAGGTAGAAAGTTCCGCCGTAAGGCATCCTGTGGAGAGCCCCTTCGGCCTCGTTGCGCAAGTTAATGGCTGGCAAGAAATTATATTTGTCAGCCTTTTTCTTTTTACCCCGTAGGGGACGGCTCTTTTAGATAATCTGCAACCTTTCAAATTGGCAATGAAAAAAGTCATATTTGGTCAAAAAACTTTATTTGACATATTTTTTAGACCAATATAATCCGATATATAATTAGGGACAAACACAGCAAAAAAGGTGTTTTGCTGGTTCAGCAATGGCTTATGTGCCAAAAAAGGGGCGGCTATTATACAATGCTTGGAAACAAACAAAGGATAAAGTCTGTTTGAATTCTATTAGCCAACCTTTTATGCATTTCTTTGCAAGGATGCTAAAGATGCTAAATAAGATAGAACAGCCAATCCGAAAAACAGGAATTGATATATTGGACAATGTGCCCTGGGGTGTGCATTTTTGTCTTTTTTATAAAACCAGGCCAGATTGGATAGAGACAGCAAAGGAGCAGGCAGGGATAACTGGTTTAACAAATTTAGCAGAATTTTTTTACTAACCCAAACTCTGCGGTGAAGACCATAGGATTTGGGTTTTTGGTTTTTGGGAGACTCACATGAAAAAAATAAGAGGAACGCCAAAAAAGAAAAAGATTATGCCTGCGGGTCCCAAAACAGCATCTTTTTCCATTATAGGTATCGGGGCATCAGCCGGGGGGCTTGAAGCATATCAGGAATTACTCAAGAATCTGTCGGCTAAACCGGGAATGGCAATTGTATTTATAATGCACTTAGCCCCGGGACATAAAAGCATGCTGACAGAACTGCTTGCCATGTCAACAAAAATGCCGGTAAGAGAAATAAAGAACGGTATGCCCATAGAAATCAACCATGTTTATGTAATACCGCCAGGCACCACTGTTTCTATCGCAGGTGGGAAACTAAAACTTAACAAAATTAAAGATGCCGGGTTAAAACGTATGCCGGTAGACTGGTTTTTCCGTTCGCTGGCAGAAGAGCATGGGAACAGGGCTATCGGAGTTATTCTTTCAGGAACAGCAACAGACGGGACGCTGGGTGCCGAGGCTATAAAGGCCGAAGGGGGTATTATTTTTGCTCAGGATGAAAAGAGCGCTAAATATGATGGTATGTCGCAAAGCGCGATTACCGCCGGATGTGTGGATTTTGTGCTTTCGCCCAAAAAGATTGCCCGTGAGCTGGAACGTATAGCAAAACATCCCCTTATGTTGTCTGCCGGGCTTGTTAAAGCAGATAAATCAATCATAACGGGGGGTAAAGGCCTTGAAGGTATTTTTGATATATTGCGCTTGGCCAAGGGGCTGGACTTCACTCATTATAAAACCACTACCATCAGCAGGCGCGTATCGCGGCGGATGGTTTTACTGAAATTGGAAAATCTCAAGAACTACATAAAGTTCCTGCGCGAGAATAAAGACGAGGTAGAAAATCTTTATGAAGACCTGCTGCTAAAGGTTACCAGTTTTTTCCGTGACCCGAAAGTTTTTCATATATTGGGAAAACGGGTAATACCCGCGATACTTAAAAACAAGACAAAAGGTCAGGAGGTAAGGATATGGGTTCCGGGATGTTCCAGCGGCGAGGAAGCTTATTCTATTGCCATAAGCCTTATTGAAGCAATGGGCAACAAAAGGAGTGTGGTCCCTCTCCAGATTTTTGCCACCGATGTAAGCGAAAACGGTATTAATAAGGCGCGACAGGGCATTTACGGCGAAAATATAAAAGACCATGTTACGCCTGAGCGATTAAAAAGATTTTTCACCAAAACAGGCAACTCTTATAAGGTTTCCAAGCTGCTGAGAGAGATGTGTGTTTTTTCAAAACAGAATGTGTTCAGCGACCCGCCTTTCTCCAATTTAGACCTTATAAGCTGCCGTAACCTGCTTATATACTTCCAGCCGGTTTTACAGAAAAAAGTATTCCATAATTTTCACTACGGTTTAAGGCCTGGCGGATTTCTCCTTTTAGGAAACGCGGAATCCGCAGGCGGTTATTCAAATGTTTTTAAGACGCTGGACAGAAGGCAGAAAATCTTTGTAAAAAAATATCTGTCTGTAGAGCCCAGATTTGAATTAGGTCAGAAATATTATCTGCCAAATAAATTAGAAATTAAGGGAAAGACAGATATCAAGAAAGGCAAAGAGCCTGATATTGAAAGCATGGTAGAACGGGCTGTGCTTAGCGAATACGCTCCCTGCGGGGTGCTGATAGACAGCAATATGGAGGTCGTTCAGTTCCGCGGGCATACCGGGCGCTATCTTGAATCAGCGGCAGGCAAACCGAGCCTTGACATATTCAAATTGGCGAAGGAAGGGTTGTTTCTGCCTTTGCGCGCGACGATATATGAAGCAAGGGAAACAAAACATACAGTAAAAAGAGAAGCGAATGATGAAAAGTATAATGGCCGCAGGATGAAGGTTAATATTACAGTCGTCCCTGTGAAATCCGGGCCCCTTAAAGAAGAATTCTTTCTGGTGCTTTTTGACGAAATTGCCAAGGCGGTTGCGTCTAAGAATTTGCCAAAAGGACGCGGGAAAATATCCTTAAAGGGGAAATCCGTAAAAAAAGATGAGTATATCAAGAATCTCCAAAAAGAACTTGCAGAAACAAAAGAATATCTTCAGTCAGTTATAGAAGAACAAGAGAGCGCGAATGAAGAAGTGAAAACAGCCAATGAGGAAATACTATCAAGTAATGAAGAACTGCAGAGCACCAACGAGGAACTGGAAACTGCCAAAGAGGAACTGCAGTCTTCAAATGAAGAATTGGTCACCACCAACGAGGAACTGCAGAACCGTAATAAGGAAGTCGTTCTGCTGAATAATGACTTGATAAACTTACTTAGCAGTATCAATATGCCGGTCATTATGATGGGGACAGACCTTGTGATACGCAGGATAACTCCCCAGGCAGAAAAGGCGCTTAATGTAATTTCTTCTGATGTCGGCAGGCCGATAAGTAAAATTAAACTCAATGTAGATATTCCGGATTTAGAGAAAATACTTTTGGATGTAATAGAGTCCCTTCATCCAAAGACATTTGAAATAAAAGACAAAGAGGAAAACTGGTATTCGGTATATATCAGGCCATACCGCACTTTAGATAATAAGATTAATGGCGTGGTCGCGATTTTTATTGATATCACCGAGCGCAAGGAAGCACAGCGAATAATCGAGGAAGCTCGTGCATATGCTGAAAACATAGTAGAGACAATGCGAGAGCCTTTGATAGTGCTGAATACTGACCTAAAGGTAATCTCAGCCAACAAATCCTTCTACCGGACCTTTAAGGTTGACCATAAGGAAACCGAGGGCCGGTTCATTTACGATTTGGGCAACCGACAGTGGGACATTCCCAAGCTGCGACAGCTTCTGGGAGATATTCTTACTAAAAAAACCACCGTTGATGGCTATGAGATTAAGCACAAGTTTGAGACTATTGGGCAGAAAGCGATGCTTTTCAATGCCCGGCGTCTTACCAACATGCATATGATTCTCATTACTATTGACGACATCACCGAGCACAAGCGATTGGAAGAAGAGCTGAAAAACGATACAGAGATGAAATCGAAGTTTACCTCTATGGTTTCACATGAGCTCAGAAGCCCGCTCGGGGCTATCAAAGAGGGCATAAATCTTGTTTTAGAGGGCCTGGCAGGAAATATCAATGATGAGCAGAGGGAACTCCTGGATACCGCAAAAAGGAATACCGATAGATTGGGACGCTTGATTAATAATGTTTTGGATTTCCAGAAAATGAAATCAGGGAAAATGACGTTTGATATCAGGGAAAATGATATTAATGAGGCCGTGCTGGAGGTCAATAAAGCCATGAGTCTTTTGGCAAAAGAAAAGGGCTTAGATTTAGCAGTAGATGCGGACGACAGCATACCCAAGATAAGGCTTGATAAAGACAAGATTATTCAGGTGCTTACTAATTTGGTGAGTAATGCTGTAAAATATACCGAAAAAGGAAATATTTCTATCAGCACGAAGCAGGAAGATAATACGGTGCATGTAATCGTGCAGGATACCGGCATGGGTATTAAAGCTGAAGATATGGAAAAGCTTTTTTGTGCCTTTGAGCAATTAGACAGCACAAGAGATAAGAAAAAAGGCGGCACCGGCCTGGGGTTGGCGATTTCTAACGAGATAATTCTTGCCCATAAAGGAAAAATCTGGGCAGAGTCAGAAGCGGGTAAAGGCTCGGCTTTTCATTTTACTATTCCTAAGAAGCTTGAGCAGAGAAAGAAAATTGGAGAGATTCTTATTGAAGAAGGAAAAATCACCGGGAAAGATTTAAAAAAGGCATTGGAAAAGCAAGAAAAGCAGAAATGATTTTTGTCTATCGTATATTGTAAAAAAAATATTTGAGATACAAACGCCGAAGTACGAGATGCGGAGGTTCTTATGGCAAAGACAATTTTGATAGTCGATGATGATAAAGATTGGGTACGGATGCTGACTATGAGATTAGAACACGCAGGATACCAGGTAGAAGCAGCATTTGATGCTATACAAGCGATTGCGCAGACGATAGACTTAAAACCAGATTTGGTACTTTTGGATATCATAATGCCTGCAGGTAGCGGCATTGGAGTGCTTGAGAATCTAAGGGTGAATGTCAAAACATTTAACATACCTGTAATAGCGCTCACAGGAAGAAGCGATAAGCAAACAAAAGAAGCTGCAGAGAAATTGGGTATATCCGGGTATTTTGTGAAACCAGTAGATATGGACGAGTTGTTAGAGAAGCTAAAAGAAGTTTTAATTAAGAAATGAATCAGATTCACTATTCAATAAAAGCGTTTCTTTAATGTTAAATAGTAGTAACAAGGAGAGGTCCATGGGCAAAAAAATATTAGTTGTTGACGACGAGCCCGACCTGCTAAACGTTACATTACTTAGATTAAAGAAGACAGGTTATGAGGCATTTGGCGGTGCAGACGGCCGGGAGGCCCTGGATCTGGCGCGCCAAATTATACCCGATTTGATAATTCTTGATGTGTATCTTCCGGGGATTAATGGCGATGATGTTGCCAAAATATTGAAGAGGGACAACGAGTTAAAGCATATCCCTATAATTTTAATCTCTGCAACTACCAGGACTCTCGTTGGAAAAGCCAGGGAGAGCGGAGCGGACGGTTATCTTACCAAGCCGTTTGAACCTGAAGAGTTGATCGGCATAGTAAAAAAGGTCTTGGGATAAGATGGAGGGGCAAAAATGGATAAAAATAAAATATTAAGGCAACCTCTAAAAATTAACAAGGCTTTAACTGGAAAGGTGATGTCATGAAGAAAGTACTTATTGTCGACGATGAAGAAGATGTTCTACAGATGCTTGGTAAAAGATTAACGGCTTCAGGATATTCTGTTATCACTGCAACTAATGGCACGGATGCCATAGCTTTAGCAAAATCGCAACACCCTGACATTATTATACTTGATATAATAATGCCGGGGATGGAAGGCGGGGAAGTGGCGGCAGAGTTGAAGGAGCATCCCTTAACCAGAAGTATTCCTGTGATACTTTTAACTGCTATGCTTTCAAAGACAGAGGAGGAAAAACACGGCTCAATGGTTGGTGGCCATATTGCTCTCGCCAAGCCTCTTGATATAGAAAAATTATTAGATCAGATGAAAAAACTTTTGTGTAGTACAGCAGTTTTGTAAAAGTTATATGTATCGACCACTGCCTCATCTGCCTTGTATTTGCCAAATGTCAGAGTATATAAGAGACGAGGGCAAAAATGGATAACACTAATTCTGGGCTGAAGAAGATTTTGGTTATAGATGATGAAGGGGACCTTCTGAATCTGGCAAGGCAAAGGCTTAAGTCTTTGCCTTGCAGATAGTTATAAATCGAGACCGAAGGGGTTCTCCACAGGACACCTTACGGCGGAACCGGCAACCTTCGGATAGACAGTCCTGTATTGCCACCGTAAATGCTTATTAAGCAATGGCTTACGATGCAGGTTTTGGCCGAAAACGAGGGGTACAAATGATTGACAAGTGAATAATAAGCAGCTACCAAGTGACGGCTGACACGA
>Ga0315289_10008049_pt1 | contig 15273 bp, 9 predicted proteins | sample YL17G11_40_MG_FD_203452 | JGI IMG/M metagenome (GOLD analysis project Ga0315289, IMG submission 203452) | Sediment microbial communities from Yellowstone Lake, YNP, Wyoming, USA - YL17G11_40 | ecosystem: Environmental > Aquatic > Freshwater > Lake > Sediment | place: USA: Wyoming | collected... | reverse complement strand
CATCCGAAGACGCTTGGCCCAGGACCGGCCCGACGCCTTCTTGCCCGACCTGGCGATGAGTCTGAACAACCTCGGCAACAGGCTCAGTGACCTCGGGCGGCGGGAAGAGGCCTTGCAGGCCGCACAGGAGGCCCTCGACATCCGAAGACGCTTAGCCAAGGACCGGCCCGACGCCTTCTTGCCCGACCTGGCGCGGTCCTTGCTAGTGCTGGGAAGCTGCTTAGCGGCCGATGTCCGTCTAGCTGAGGCGGTCGCGGCCTTTGCCGAAGGCATGCGTGCGCTGGCGCCGGCCTTCGCCAGACTGCCTCGGGCGTTCGCGCTGCTGATGGAGGCTCTCGTGTCAAACTATGTGACGCACGTGAAGGAATTGGGCGAGAGCCCCGACCTGGAGTTGTTGGCCCCGATCTTGGCCAAGCTCGAAGAGATCAAGGGCAGCGAGGGGGAATCCAGGGAATAGTATCCTCAGAGGATGTGTGAAAAGCCGGTTCGGTGTGGCATGGGCTTGGGGTCCCCAACGCACAATTCCGCGTTGGGGGGCCCTTCCAGCCCAGGAATCATCGGCAGAGCTTGCCCCCGCGCCGGCGGGGGATGCCCGTGCCACTTTTCACACTCTCTCACGCAAAGCCGCAAAGTTCCGTAGGGTGGGCTGTGCCCACCAATTCCGGCTTCGCAAAGATTTGCGACGTCGCCTGCCGAGTCTTAAGATGGGCGACGGCCGGTGGGTCCGGGCCGGTGCGCGGCTCGCGGCGGCCGGGCCGGCGTCGTGAATAGATATATGGCCGATCTTTCCGGGAGCCTATGGTGCAGCGGCGTGGGGAACAATCGTGGTTGATGGCCGCCTCGCTGGGGATCCTCGCGGTCGTGGCGTTGGCGGCCGTGCTGATCCGGACGCGGACCATCATGGTCCCGTTTGTCGTGGCCCTGTTCATTGTGGCCCTGGTCGCCCCGATCCAGGATTTCCAGGTCAAACGGCTGCGCCTGCCGCGCTTCCTGGCCGTCATCGTGACGTTGCTCCTCGTTCTGTTCGTCATGGCGGTGGCCTCCATCTTTGTCGTACAGACGGTCCGGACGATTGCCTCCGCGGCGGGCGAGTACACTACCAGCTTCGCCAGGATGGCGGACAGACTCCTCAAACCGATCGAGTACGTGTACCGGCAGGAAGAGCCGAAACCCCAGTCTACGACGTCACCCCCGGCCCAGGAGTCGAACTCCCCGGCGACACCCACCGGTCGCGGACCTGCCCAGAAACAGCCGGTGGAGTTTGAACTCTATCCGTTGGTCGAGGATGCGGCCAAGCCCGCGGTCTTGGACGTGCAGCCTCGATCCATCCCCCCGGCGGAGGATTTCAACCAAGTCCTCGACTCCAAGGCCGCGCGGCCGACAGCCGCGGAGCATCCCGGGAGAATCGATACCAAACAGATTGCCAAAGATCTGGCGGACAGTGCGCGGCAGGTCGTCCGAAACCTGGCGAATCACTTGTTCACGGTCCTGCGGAATGCGGTTCGGGTCATCTTCGGGCTGATTTCGGGCACGCTGTTTGTTTTGGTCTTCGTCCTGTTCCTCCTGGCCGGCCGCAACCCCTATGCCGAGCACTCCCGGGTGTACAAGGAGGTCCTGCAGAAGATCGGGCGGTATGTGGGCATCCACGCGGGCATCTCGACGGCCACCGGCCTGTTGGTCTGGGCCTCGCTCACCCTCATCGGACTGCCTCTGGCGGGCGTGTTCGGCGTGCTCGCTTTCGTGCTGAATTGGATTCCCTCGATTGGCTCGATCATCGTGACCCTGTTACCGATCCCGATCGCCGTGGCGGAGTTCCACAACAGCCCCGTGCTGATCGTCCTGGTGATCGTCATCCCTGGAACCATTCAGAACCTGCTGGGCAATATCCTCGAGCCCAAACTGCTGGGCGGAGGGCTGGATCTGCACCCGGTCACCATTCTCCTGGCCTTGTCCTTCTGGGGGCTGGTGTGGGGGATTGTCGGCATGTTCCTGGCGGCCCCGATCACGGCGGCGCTGCGAATCGTGCTGATGCAGTTCGACGTGCTCAAGCCCATCGGCAACCTGCTGGCCGGCCAGCTCCCCGGCTCCCCGGCCCCGGAGCCGAAGCGAACGCGCCGCCGCTGGCGACTTCGACGTGGCAGGGGCCGCCCAGAGCGACGAGAGGCAGAGCCGTAGAGGTCGTTCCTCGGCCGGTGGCGGAACTGGCCGGCTGCGCCGTGCTGGTCGATGTCGTCATCCTTGCCCCGGTATTTGCCTGGCGTGAGTTCGCTTTGGGCCAATCACGGGATAGCTCTGTAGGGTGGGCTGTGCCCACCACTCCAATTGACCGCGGGAAAATGGTGGGCACAGCCCACCCTACGGGGACCGGGACGGTGTCCACCGCACGGCGGGATACAAGGCGAAGCGCTCCCTCCAGGTGTTGGTTACCCCTTGGCGTGCTTGAGCCAGTCCTCGAGGTTCCGGGCGAGCGTCTCGACGTCCTTCTGGGCCAGGATGTGCGCGGCGATGTCGTCCGGGACCTTCAGATTGACCATGGCTTTCTGGATCCTTTGCCAAAGCCGGTTACGTTTGGCGTCGGTGTCGGCCAGGTAGAGCTCCCCGACCAGCTCTTGGAGCCTCTGGAGCATGATGGTGTCCAGTTGGTTGTAGTATTTTGTGATGATCCGCTGCTGGTGCTCGGAATAGTCGCGTTGGGCCATAAGATCTATCCTATGAATAGTACGGGCGACGGGACCCCAAACGCATAATTCCGCGTTTGGGAGCCCGATGCCTGCGTCGCCCCTATCAGCTACATTGCTTATATTCCAAGGCGGCGCAGGAAGCAATTGAGGAGGCAAGGAAAAGGGGACATTCTACTTTTTCGGGCACCGGCAATCCGGGCGGCACAACGGCCGGGGAAAAAGTAGAATGTCCCCTTTTCCTCCTTGGGATTGCCGACTCCACAGTTCTGTTGAGGCGGCGTCGTTTTTTCTGGTCTTCCCGATAAGGGCAGCTATAATCTCGTGCAATCCAAGCCACGCCGGAGGCAGCATGGGCCGGTGGCGTTGGGGAACCGAGCCCAATTGCCGAGTACGAGATGCTCGCCGGTATACGATATAAGACACTGATGATGAGCGCACTGCTCATGCTGGTCGAACTGGCCGGCTTCGGGGCCGGTGGTCAAGCAGATCGGCCGAAGGCGGGGGGGCAGCAGAATGCCGGCGTGGCGCGCCCGATGGCTGCCCCACGAGAGGAACCCCGGGCGGGAGCGGAACGCTGGCTGAGCCGGGACCTGCACGTAACCGCCGGCGTGCTCCTGAGTCACAAGGTTGCGCCTGGTCAGCACCTGCTTCTATGTCAAGAGGGTTTCTCGATCACCGTGGGGGGCCGGCAGTTCACCAGCCGGCGCGGCTTGGTCTGGATAGCGCCGGTAGGGGCGACGGGACCCCAAACGCATAATTCCGCGTTTGGGAGCCCGATGCATGCGTCGCCCGTATCGACGGACGGCCGCCCGAACAAGGGCTATCAAATCCAAGTCTATCTGGCCGGCCGGGTCTCCAGCCGAAAGATGGGCGACGGGCAGAATGTCGATCTGGCCGAGATTGTGCTGGAGCGGGACAAGGCTGTCGTGGTCAAGACCGGCGTCAATGGCGAAATCTTCGTCACGGCGGAGAAGAACGACACGGGCAATCCGCGGACGCTGCCTCTGTACCGGGAGGCGATCGGGGCTTTCGAAGAGGCCGGCTTCGATTTGCCGCCGGCGCCCGAGCCCCTGGTGCGGCCCGGGTCGGCCAAGACCGGCGTGGGCGAGCCCAACCAGCCCGCCGTCGGCTACACCATCAGCTACGCCCCGCTTACGGATGTTCCGCCCCGGCTCGAGCGGACCGTGCAGGAGGGCGGGCAGGAGCTGATCACGATTATCGGTCGAATCTATATCTGGTGGGAGCAGCCCACCGAAAAGAAGGCGGAGCCGTTGGAGCTGCGCGAAGTGGAGGCGGACAGCCTCGTTCTTTGGCGCACGGCGACGGGCGCGACACCGGCAGGGACGGATCTGTCCGCCACCCAGTTGCAGGGGGGCAGCGAGATTTACGTCGCGGGCAGTGTCGTCTTCCGGCAGGGACAGCGCACCATCTATGCGGACGATCTGTACTACGATCTGCAGCGCAAACGCGGTACCGCCCGAAACGTGGTGCTCAAGAACTTCGACACCACGCGCGATGTGCCCATCTACGTCCGGGCCAAGGAGCTCCGGCAAACGGCGGAGAATGAGTTCGAGGGGGACGAGGTCGTCTTGACCACGAGCGAGTTCTGGAAGCCGCAGATTTCGCTCCAAGCCGCACAGATCCGCATCAACGACAGGACCCAGGAGGCGGGCCCGGACGGGATCGTCCGGGACAGCGACTTTGAGGTGGAGCTGAAGAAAGCCCGGTTCAAATACGGCAACGTCACGCTTCTGGCTCTGCCGACCGTTCGCGCCAACCGGGAAAGACCCGACCTGCCGATCCGCAGCGTCAGCACCGGGTATGATTCCACCTACGGCGCATCGCTCGAAACCCGCTGGTTTCTGGACCGGATTCTCGGCCTGCGCCAGCCGGCGGGGACGGACAGCACCCTCTACCTGGACTACTACGGCAAACGCGGCCCGGGTGGCGGCGTCGGGATCAACTATGAGCGAGAAGACTTCTTCGGCCGGGTCCTGGGCTACGTGATCGACGATCATGGGGAGGACCGCCTGAGCCGGACGCGCCGGGATGTCGATGTGCCGGAGGACCTGCGCGGCCGCTTCCTGCTCCAGCACCGCCAGTATCTTCCCTACGGCTGGCAGTTGACCGCCGAGGCCAGCTACCTGTCGGACGAGAACTTCCTGGAGCAGTTCTATCGCACCGAATACAACGTCGGCAAGGAACAGGAGACCCTGCTGTACCTCAAGCGTATCCAGGACAACTGGGGCCTTGCCTTTCTCGGCAAGGTGCGAACCAACGATTTTCTCGACCAGGTGGAGGAACTGCCGTCCGCCGAGTACCACCTGACGGGCCAGTCGCTCTTCGGCGACCGCTTCACGTTCTTCAGCGACAATCAGGTGAGCCGGTACCGCTATCGGTTCGGTCCGGACAATCCTGTACGAACGCCCGATGACTTCTTCTGGTTCACGGGCACCCGCAACGAGCTGGACTTGCCGCTGACTGTCGGCCGGTCGAAGGTCGTGCCGTTTGTGGCGGGTACCTTCGGCTACGATGACGGCGCGGGTTTTCACGCGCCGCTGGACGATGAACTGGGAGCCCCCGAAGAGGCGATCTGGCTCGGCGAAGGGGGCGTGCGGATGGCCACCCAACCCTATTGGGCCATCTATCCCGAGGTGGAATCCCGTCTGTGGGACCTGCACCAGTTGCGGCACGTCATCACGCCCACGGTCACGGCGGCACACTACGTCGCCAGCGATGTCGTGGCCGCGCAGCGGGACACTTTGGACCTGGAAATCGCGCAGCGCTGGCAAACGAAGCGGGGACCCGCCGAGAACCTGCGCACGGTCGACTGGCTGGAGCTGAACACCAATTTTGTGTGGGTGACCGAGTCGGACACCGAATTCGCCGGCCCCGATCAGATCGTGTGGAACACGCCTTTCGTGCCTCTGGTCGATCGGGGAGCGAGAGTGATCCCTCCCGTGGACAGGCGCGCGACGGATCAGTTTGGACCGCGTCAGAACTACATCGGCACGGATGCGATCTTGAGACTGACCGACGCTACTTCCATCTTGGGCGACGCCTATTTCGGGATGCAAACGAGCACGCTGGAGCAGGCGGATGTCGGTTTTTCCCGCCTGTGCTGGCCGGACCTGACCTACTACGTCGGCATGCGGTACTTGCGGCGGTTCACTTTCGGCCAGGAGACAAGAAGCTCGAATGCCCTCACGTTCGCCGCTACCTACATCTTGGACCCCCGGTACACGCTGGTGTTTTCCGAGCAATATGACTTCCATTCCGGCGTGAATATCGCGACCGACTTGACGCTGATCCGCAAGTATCACCGGATGAATCTGGCCTTGACCTTCAGTGTGGATGAGTCGTTGGACGAAGAGAGGATAGTGCTGAGCCTGTGGCCCGAGGGGATTCCGGAATTGACCCTTGGCTTGCGAAGATACATGGGATTGGGGGCATCGGATGTGTATTATTAGCCGGGATGGAGGAAATGGGTGAGGAATTGCCCGGCAGATTCCGTGGCCGGGCCTTGAGTATCTCTCGGCTTTCGAGTATCTTGTGCCCGAGCCGAGCCTGCCATCGTGGCGGTTGGTTGGATGGTTCTGTAAGGAGTGTAGAGTATGCCGCTGGTTACGACGAAGAAGATGTTTCAGATGGCCTATAAGAACGGCTACGCCGTCGGGGCCTTCAACGTCAATAACATGGAGATCACGCAGGGCATCGTGGAGGCCATCGCCCAGGAGAAGGCCCCGCTGATCCTGCAAATCTCCAAGGGAGCGCGGGAATACGCCAAGAACAGCTATCTCAAGGCGATCATCAACGTGGCGGTGGCCGAGAATCCGGATATCCCGATTTCCATCCACCTCGACCACGGCGACACCTTCGAGGTCTGCAAGCAGTTTGTCGATGACGGGTTCACGTCCGTCATGGTGGACGGCTCACGTTTGCCCTTCGAGGAGAACATCGCCTTGACCAAGCAGGTCGTGGACTATGCTCATCCGCGCGGCGTGGTGGTCGAGGCCGAGTTGGGACAGTTGGGCGGCATCGAGGAGCACGTGGTCGGCGTCGATGACGTCAGCAAGCACCTGGCAGACCCGAACCAGGCGGTGGAGTTTGTCAAGAAGAGCGGCTGTGACTCGCTGGCCGTCGCCTGCGGGACCAGTCACGGGGCGTACAAATTTAAGACCGAACCAACGATCGCGTTTGACGTTATAGAGAAGATTGGTAAGAAGTTGCCGGGCTTTCCGCTGGTGATGCACGGTTCCAGCAGCGTCCTGCCGGAATTCAAAGCCCTGATCAATAAGTATGGTGGCAAGATGCCTGACGCCATGGGGGTTCCCGAGGCCATGATCACCAAGGCCTCGAAGATGGCCATCTGTAAAGTCAATATTGACACGGACTTGCGTATGGCCCTGACCGCCAAGATCCGCCAGGTCTTCGCCGAGAAACCCGGGGAATTTGATCCTCGCAAGTATCTGGGCCCGGGTCGCGACGCCATTCGTGAGATGGTGCGTCACAAGCTACAGATCCTGGGCTGCGCGGGCAAGGCAAAGGAATGCCTCTGATTTATCATTTATGATTTATGACTTATGATTTTGGAGGAGCGGGGTGGCAGGGCGTTTCAATCGCCACCTGGGCCGAAATCATAAATCATAAATCGAAAATCATCAATTGAAAGGGATGTTCGTTGGAGCCGCAAAGACCAAGACGAGTCGTTTTCACAGACAAGGGGCGGACCACACGCAGTCGCAAGGCACGCGTCACCTTTATGACGCTGTTCGTCTTCGGCCCGGTATTTGTGTTCGCGTGCTGGTTCGGCGGCTACAGTTGCTCGGCGCAGCCGGGCAAGATCAGCGTGGCCAAGGGCGTGGCCTCCGTCACGCCGGTCCCGGCCGCCACTTCCCAAGGCGCGCCGGCCCAGGTGGACATTGTCGCCGGGGCCTGCCGGATGATCTATCGCGGGAAGTTCGTGGACGCCGGACAATTGGCGGAGCAGGCCCCTACGACGGACAAGTCCCGCGTGCAGCAACTGGCCGGCATTGTGCACAAGTACGCCGAGCTGGGCAGTCAGCGCGGGGTGGCGCGACAGGAGATATTCAAAAAGCAGCTTACCGAGTTGAACCGGCTGCGGTCCTCGGGAGTGCTGGACCGGCCGGATCGCCACGCCGCCGCGGGTGAGGACGGCCTGGGCCTGGCCGGCCGGGCACGGGATCCGAACGAGCCCAACGATATCCCGGATGTCTTGGCCGTCGTTGCCAAGGCCGGCGAATTCGCCAACAGCGACCAGAAGAAAGAGCTCCTCAACGACCCGTTTGTCGCCAAGGTTCTTCAGACTACGGTGGATCGCAGCGCTGCTCTGGAGTCCGAGGGCAAGTGGGTCGACGCGTACGCCAACTACTTCTACTGGCTCCAGGCGATCGATCCCAACAACCACGGGTATTCGGAGCATGTCGATGAGATTCTGGATCGGGCCGGGATTGCCGCGTCGTTCCAGGATAGCCCGTGCGAGTCCCGCAAGGAACGCTTCGAGGGCGTCGAGAGAAGCATGCTGGAAAAGACGATCAACGTCCTCGACCAGTACTATGTCAGGAACATCGATTACGCCCAGATGGCCACCAAGGCCCTCAAGCGCAGCGACCTTCTGGCGCAGGTGCTGGTCGCGGCGTGTGCGAAGGACCCGAACATGGCCCGGGAGAATTCCTTGCGTGTGCCCGACCCCGCGAAAGTGACGGCGTGGTCGGCGTCTCTGGCGGGCCTCCGCGACGAAGTGGAGCGCGCGAGCCAGGGATTCGGCAAGGGCAGTTTTCTTGCCATGCTGGACAAGGTATTGTCCCTGAACGACACGACTGTGGAATTGCCGCGGCAGCCGCTGATCGCGCATTTTGCGGAAGCGGCCCTGGGGGTGCTGGACCCCTACACGGTGATTGTGTGGCCGCGGCAGGTCCAGGACTTTGAAAAGCAGATGACGAACGAGTTTACGGGCATCGGCATCGAGATTTCCCGGACCAAAGGGCTGCTGACGGTCGCCAGCCTGCTGCCCGACACGCCGGCCTACAAGTACGGCCTGGACGCGGGGGACGTCATTGAGTCGGTGGACGGCGTCCCCACCAAGGACATGAGCCTGCTGTGCGCCGTGAAGAAGATCACGGGCCCCAAGGGCACCAAGGTCTCGTTGACGATCCGCCGGCCCACGGAAGGCGGCCCCCGGACCGTCTTGATCACGCGCGACCGGATTATCGTCCCGACGGTTCGGGGCTGGCAGAGGACAGCGGAAGGCAAGTGGCTGTATCTGGTCGACGAGGCCGACAAGATCGGCTACGTGCGGATCACCAGCTTCTCCGGCGAGACGGAGAGGGATTTCGAGACGGTTCTCAAGGGATTGGAGGCGAACGGCCTGCGTGCCCTGATTGTGGATCTGCGTTTCAATTCCGGGGGTCTGCTGGACAGCGCCGTCGCGATTTGCGACAAGTTCCTCTCCCAGGGACTGATCGTCCGGACGCAGCCGAGGGAGAACGTGATCGGCTCGGCCGAATACGCACGCTCGGCGAAGACGCACCCGGACTATCCGCTCGTCATTCTGATCAATTCAGGCTCGGCCAGCGCCTCGGAGATCGTGGCGGGCGCCTTGGCGGACCCGGTGCACGAGCGCGCGATTCTCGTAGGAACCCGAACGCACGGAAAAGGCAGCGTGCAAGGCATTACTTACACCCCCGGCGGCGGGGCCCAGTTGAAATACACGATGGCGTACTACCACCTGCCCTCCGGCCAGCGCGTCAAGAGCCGCGAGGAAGTGGAGAAGGAAGGCCGCAAGGACTGGGGCGTCGGGCCGGATGTCGAGGTCAGTCTGACCAGTGATGAGGTCCGGCAGATGCTGGAGACCCAGAGGAACAACGACGTGCTCGCCCAGACGCGCCGCGAGGGAAACAAAGGCGCGGCCACGCGACGCACGGTCGAAGAGACGCTGCGAGCAGACCCCCAGTTGGCGGTCGGGCTTCTGCTGGCCAAGACCAAGCTGATCGAAACCGGCACGCTGGCGGCCCCCGGCACGGGCGTCATGGCCGCCAAATAAGGCGGCCCGCGTGGCGGGATGATCGTTCTTTGGGAGTACTGTTTTGGCCAACCAAGCCGATACGGATCGCTTTGAGCAACAGAGGCAGGAGAAACTGTCGCGGATCGCCGCACTGGGAATCGACCCCTATGGCTCCCGGTACGACGAGGTCGAGCCGGCGGCCGCGGTGAAGGCCCGGTACAAAGAAGACGATGAGAGCCAGCGGGCCCGGTGTGCGGGCCGGATCGTCCTGCTGCGCGACATTGGCAAGCTGATTTTTATCACGCTTCGCGACCGCACCGGCACGATTCAGGTGGGTCTGAGCAAGGGTATGCTGACCAACCAATGGCCGCTGGCCAAGCTGCTTGATATCGGCGACATCATCGGGGCCTCCGGCAAGCTGGGTAAGACCAAGACCGGAGAGATCACCATCTGGGTGGAAGAAGGGGGCCTGACGTTTCTCAGCAAGTGCCTTTTCCAGCCCCCGGAAAAGTTTCACGGCCTGGCGGATGTCGATCAGCGCTATCGGCAGCGTTACGTGGACCTCTGGGCGAACCCCGAGGTCCTGGACCGCTTCCAGCAGCGCAGCGAGATCGTCGCGACCATTCGGCGGCTGCTGTTCTCCAAGGGGTTCCTCGAAGTCGAGACGCCGATGATGCAAACCATCGCCGGCGGGGCGGCGGCCAAGCCGTTCATCACGCACCACAATGCCCTGGACCTGGAACTGTATCTGAGGATCTCGCCCGAGTTGTTCCTCAAGCGGCTCCTGGTCGGCGGTATGGAACGCGTGTTCGAGATCAATCGCAACTTCCGCAATGAGGGCTTGGACCGGCAGCACAATCCCGAATTCACGATGATGGAATTGTACCAGGCCTATGCCGATTATCGCGTGATGATGGACATCACCGAGGAGATCGTCTCGGCGTGCATCGAAACGCTGGGCTTGGGCGCCAAGGTGAAGTTCGGCGACGTGGAGATCGACTTCACTCGGCCTTGGCGGCGGGCGAAGTACGCGGACCTGCTCAAGGAGCATAGCGGTTGCGACATCGACGATCTCCCGGCCATCCGTGCCAAGGCTCGCGCGTTGCAGATCGAAGACGCCGGGATGGACGATGCCATCGTGGTCAACGAGGTCTTCGAGGCCACGGTGGAAGACAAGCTCGTTGCGCCGACCTTCGTGATCGACTACCCGGCCGTGTTGTGCCCCCTGGCCAAACGCAGCCGGACCGACTCGAGATATGCCGAGCGGTTCGAGCTGTTCGTCGTGGGCATGGAGCTGGCCAACGCCTACACCGAGCTGAATGATCCCGCCGTGCAGTACGAGAACTTCCGCCACCAGCTTCGCGGCCAGGACGAATCGCTGACGAAGATGGACATGGATTACGTGACGGCGTTGAAGTACGCGATGCCGCCCGCCGGCGGGCTGGGCATCGGGATCGACCGGCTCGTCATGGTCCTGACCGGCGCCACGACGATTCGGGACGTCATCCTGTTCCCGCTCCTGAAGCCCGTGAGCCCGGAGAACAAATAGCCCGGCGGCGAGTATTACTGCCCTGGCGCAGTATGTGGCGAGTTGGACGACGATGTGGTTAAGAGATTGCTTCGCTGCGCTCGCAATGACGTGCTGGACCCTGTTCATGCCATTGCGAGGAGCGCGGCAACGAAGCAATCTCTAATCGCACGGTATTCCTGAGACGGCGTTTCTCTGACGGGTGGCTTCGTGCTGAAGCTGTTTCTTTGGCTCAAATATGTTCGCCGGCGGCGGATCATGCTTCTGAGCGTGGTGGCCGTTGCGGTGTCGGTTGCCCTGCTGATTGCGGTGGCCAGCCTGTTCACCGGCTTCATCGCGGCGTTCGAGCGCAGCGCGGTCGAGGCGATCGGGGATATCGCCATGCGGGCCCCGGAAGGGATTCGCATCGAGAAATATCCCGAATTTATCCAACGGTTGGAGCAGAGCGAGTTGGTCGAAGCGGCCACCGCCTCCTTGACGGCCGAAGGGCTCCTGCGCATCGAGGGCGGCAATGTCCGGCCGGTGGTCATTTGGGGAATCGAGCCGGGGCCCCGGACGCGCGTCGTGGGGCTGAAGGAGGCCCTGATCTGCCAGGGGAAGGCGGCCGGGGAGCCGTCCTTCGCCGTTCCCGACGCGCCCGGCAAGACCGGCGGGTTCGTTGGCATCGCCGTGCTGACCAAACCGGACGAGCAGACGGATGAGTACGATCAGGAGGCGGTCTGCAAGGAGATGCTCAACAAGCCAGTGGTCCTGATGACCGGGACGATGGAACTGGACGCCAAGGGCGAGCGCGTTCCCCGGCGGAGCACCATCCCCTTTCGCATCGTGGATATCATGTTCACGGGCGTCTATCTGCTCGATAGCAGCCTCGTGTATGTTCCGCTCGATGTGCTTCAGAAAGAGCTTTATCCGCGTGAAAAGGGCCCGGTAGCGACGAGCATCAGCATCAGGCTGAAGCCGGGCGTCGATCCGGAGTCCGCCGTGGAGCAGATCCGCGCCCTGTGGCAGACGTTCGCGACGCAGGAGTTGAACTGGGGCCCCATGGCGATTGGCCTGACGGCCATCAAGACCTCGCGGGAGATGCAGAGGCTGTACGTGGCCGAATTCGAGAAGCAAAAGCACGTCCTGGAGGTGATCTTCGGCGTCATCAGTTTCAGCGTTGTGGTGCTCGTCTTCTGCATTTTTCACATGATGGTCAAGCTCAAGCAGACGGACATCGCCATCGTCAAAAGCTGCGGGGCGGCGAATTCCTCCGTGATCGGGCTTTTCCTGGGCTTTGGCGTCTCGATCGGCGTCGCGGGCTCCGGCCTGGGCGCCGCGCTCGGGTACACGATCACGCGAAACATCAACCAGATTGAAGGATGGATTCGCATCCTCTTTGGGCTCAAGCTCTGGAGGAGCAGCGTCTACATGTTCGATCGTATCCCGGACCAGGTGGACTGGAACTCGGCGTTGCTCTTTGCGACCCTGGCGCTGGCGGCGGCCACCGTAGGGGCGCTGCTGCCGGCCGTCGCGGCCGCCCGCACCCGACCTGTGGAAGTCCTGAGGCACGAATAGTGTACCGACTGATCCTGATAACGCGGTATCTCCTGAAACGACACATCACTCATTTCGCGATCATTGCGGTGGCCCTGTGCGTCTTCACCGTGGTGGTCGTGATGACAGTGATGATTGGCCTGGTGGGGGGATTCAAGCAGAAGAACCACGCGTTTGTCGGGGACTGCGTCGTCGGCACGGAATCGCTCGTGGGCTTTCCCTATTACGAGGAATTCATGGCGCTCGTGGAGCAGAGCGGCCTGGTGGAAGGCGTCTCGCCGGTCGTCAAGAACTATGCCCTGCTCGGCACCGAAGTCGGGGATGACGACGACAATGTGGAGATCATCGGGCTGGACCCGGTCCGGCACAGCCAGGCGACGAACTTCGCGCAGACGCTGGACTTTCGCGGGGATCGGCCGGAGAAGGCCTTCGAGCCGATGTACGATCCGAGTCTTCCCGGCTGCATCCTGGGGATCGACAGGGTCTCGCGGCGGGACCCCCGTGGCCAGTACGTGCACTACGACGCACCTTTCCGGGCCTCTGTGACGCTGACGTGTCTTCCGCTGAACGCCAAGGGAGCCCTCGTAGGGGCTGGCACCAATCCCACGGCCACGAAACGCTTCTTCTATAGCGACAATATCCACACGGGAATCGCCGCCGTCGACTATGGGTACGTGTACCTTCCCCTGGATCAAGCCCAACTGTTGTGCATGAGCGGGGACGAGAAAAGAATCAGCGCTTTGCACATCAAGTTTCGGCCGGACGTGGGGCTCCAGGAAGGCTGCCGGCAGATGGCGGAGTTATGGCGCCGGTTCCGGGCGGACAAAGCTGGTGCGCCCAACAGCTTCCTGCTGGGTACGGTGAACGTCCAGAGCTGGAAGGAGTATCGCCGGGCCGTCGTCGCGCCGATGGAGCAGGAGCAGCTTATGCTGAGTCTCATGTTCACCCTGGTCGGAATCACGACGGTCTTCATTGTCTTCGTTGTCTTCTACATGGTGGTCAACAGCAAGAAGAAGGATATCGGCGTGCTCAAGAGCGTGGGCGCGTCGAATGCGGGCGTTCTGTCTCTCTTCCAGGGCTTTGCCTTCGGCATCGGGCTGATCGGCTCCTGCACGGGAATCCTCTTCGGATGGCTGTTCTTGTCCCGGATCAACCAGGTCGAGCAATGGCTCTATGAGCATTTCCGTATCCAGTTATGGGACCGCACGGTGTACGTGATCGGGGCCATTCCCAATCACGTGGATCTGTCGGCCCTGGCGGCGATCATGGGCTGCGCGATTCTCGCGTGTCTGATCGGGGCGCTGGTGCCGAGCTACCTGGCGGTGCGTCTGCGGCCCGTGGAAACGCTCCACGCCGGTCGCACTTAACACTTGATTCGGGGTAAAGGAAAAGGGGACATTCTACTTTTCTCCTTTCCCGAGGGAAAAGTAGAATGTCCCCCTTTCCGCCACCATTGACGCGGCTCGCAAATTCCAGTATGAACTGGACTGGCGCACGCGGAGTTTCCCAAGCGGCCCCAAAGCAAAGGCAATCGAGCGCATCGGACGCAGTATGAGTGAATCGCCCGTGATCTTGAAAGCGGAAAACGTTCATAAATCCTATCGGATGGGGGCGACACGCGTCGTCGTTCTCAAGGGCGTGGACCTGCTCGTGCGGGAGGGGGAGTTCGTCGCCATCGTCGGAGCCTCCGGCAGCGGCAAAAGCACGCTCCTGCACATCCTCGGCGGGCTGGACCGGCCCGACAAAGGCCTGGTCCAGTTTCAGGGCCGCGACGTGAATCGCATGGGAGCCCGCGAGCTGAACCGCTACCGCAACGAGACCGTCGGCTTCGTATTTCAGTTCTACCACCTGCTGGACGAATTAAGTGTGCAGGAGAATGTGGTCCTGCCGGCCATGATCTCGCGCAGCATCGCGGGCTGGCTGATGATGCGGCACCGGGCCCGGAAACGGGGTGAGGAGCTGCTGGAGCAGTTGGGACTGCAGGACCGTGCCCGGCATAAGCCGTACCAGTTGTCGGGCGGGGAGCGGCAAAGGGTCGCCATCGGCCGGGCCCTGATGAACCAGCCGAAGCTGCTTCTGGCGGATGAGCCGACCGGAAATCTTGACTCCGCCACCGGAAGTGGTATCCTGAACATTTTCGACCGGTTGAACCAGGCCGGACAGACGATTGTCCTGGTGACGCACGATGAACGGGTCGCCCGCAGGGCCCAGCGGATCATAACACTGATTGACGGCAGGGTAAAAGCGTGAGTGGGTTGGAGGCTTGAGGTTTTCTTATGGCACTGAAGATCTGGCTGGACAAAGGTTTGGTGGACGAGCAGGACGCCAAGATCTCCGTCTTCGATCACGGCCTGCTGTATGGCGATGGGGTCTTCGAAGGCATCCGGGTGTACGGGGGCCGCGTGTTTGAATCGGAGGCCCACATTCGGCGGCTCTTCGAGTCCGCCCGTGCCATCCGCCTGCCCATGCCCATGACCCGCGAGGAACTGATCGACGCCATGGAA
>Ga0315289_10008047_pt1 | contig 15274 bp, 10 predicted proteins | sample YL17G11_40_MG_FD_203452 | JGI IMG/M metagenome (GOLD analysis project Ga0315289, IMG submission 203452) | Sediment microbial communities from Yellowstone Lake, YNP, Wyoming, USA - YL17G11_40 | ecosystem: Environmental > Aquatic > Freshwater > Lake > Sediment | place: USA: Wyoming | collected... | reverse complement strand
AGCCCGTTAAAGAGGGCGTGCGTGATGACCGGGGCCAGGAGGCTCCGCGTCCAGTACCCCACCCAGCCCATCGCCAGGGCGAGCAGAAAGAGCGGCAGGACGGCCTGCGGCTCGGTCCGCAGGTGCACCAACGCAAACGCGACGCTCGAAATGGCCAGCGCCGCGGCCGGGCCGGCATGCCTGAGGAGCGACATCATCAGCACGCCCCGGTAGATGAACTCCTCGGCCAGGGCGGCCAGCACCGCCGCCTGCAAGAGCGCCAGCGGCAGCACCCACGCTTCAGGGGCCCGCTGGACCGTCTGGAGCAGCGGGTGCACCTGCGGCGCGATGCCCAGGAGGCTGTTGACCATCACGTTGACCTTCAGCGCCACGACGCACACCGGCAGCACCGCCGCAAATGCCACGAGGCCCGCCAGGAGGGTCACGCGGGCGTTGCCCACCCGGACCCCGGCCGTCGCGGCCGCGCCGCGCCCGAACAGCCGCAACACACCCAGCCCCGCCAGCGCCGGCACGACCTGCGCCAGGAACATCCCCGGCGAGAACATCTCCGGAACGTTCAGGGGTTCCCAGGGCCAGAGGCCCGCCTTCTTGCCTTCGGCGTAGCCCGCGGCGATGAGCATCATGGCGAGCGTCATCAGGACGAACAGGGCCAGCCCCGCCACGGGAGGCCAGGCGCAGCCCAGCGCCCCATCGGCCGGCAGCGGAAGCGGGTCCCCCGACAGCCACCACCGGTGGATGCGCACCAGGGCGACAATCGTCACGGGCAGGCACGCCGCCGCCACGATGAGCAGCCACAGGGGGGCGATGGGACCGGACGCGCTCGAAGTTTCGATAGGTGCCATAACCGGTTGTGCACTCGCGACGGGCGTGAGGCGCTCGCGGCCCATTTAGCCGGCGGGCTTGCCCGCCGCCAGGCGCGGCGCGCGGCGGGCAAGCCCGCCGGCTAAATGTGTGTGCGCTATTCCCACTCGATTGTGCTCGGCGGCTTACTCGACACGTCGTACAGCACGCGGTTCACGCCCTTGACCTCGTTGATGATGCGGTTGGCGATGGCGGCCAGGACGGGCTGCGGCAGGCGGGCCCAGTCGGCCGTCATGCCGTCGCGGCTGGTGACGGCCCGGAGGGCGATGACGTTGGCGTACGTCCGCTCGTCGCCCATGACGCCCACCGCCTTGACGGGCAGGAGCACCGCGAAGGCCTGCCAGACCTTATCATACAGGCCGGCCCTGCGAAGTTCTTCCAGGAAAACGGCGTCGGCCTCGCGCAGGATGCGCAGTTTGCGGGCGCTCACCGCTCCGATGACCCGCACGGCCAGGCCCGGCCCCGGGAACGGGTGCCGCCAGATCATCCGGTCGGGCAGGCCGAGTTCCTTTCCGACGCGGCGGACCTCGTCCTTGAAGAGGTACCGCAGCGGCTCGACCAGTTGGAACCGGAGGTTGGCCGGCAGGCCGCCCACGTTGTGGTGCGTCTTGATGGTGGCCGACGGCCCGCCGCGAGGGCTGCGGCTCTCGATCACGTCCGGGTAAAGCGTCCCCTGGGCGAGGAACCGGGGCATGCCCAGGCGCCGGGCCTCCCGCTGGAACACCTGCACGAAGACCGAGCCGATGATGCGGCGCTTCCGCTCCGGGCTGGCCACGCCGCGCAATCGCCGCAGGAACGCCTGCGGCGCATGGGCGTAATGCAGGCGGATGCCCAGGCGGTCGCGGAACGCCCGCCGCACGGCCTCCGCCTCGCCCTTCCGCAGGAGCCCGTTGTTGATGAAGACGCACGCCAGGCGCTCCCCGATGGCGCGGTGCAGCAGGGCCGCCAGCACGGTCGAGTCCACGCCGCCCGATACGCCGCACAGCACGCGGTCGTCCGGCCCGATGGTCTTGCGCAGTTGCTCCACCGTCGAGGCGACGAACGACCTGGCCGTCCAGCCGCCGCGGCACCGGGCGATGCGGAAGAGGAAGTTCCGCAGGATGTCCTTCCCCTTGGGCGTGTGCACCACTTCCGGGTGGAACTGGAGGCCGTAAATCCTGCGCTTCGGGTCGGCCATGGCGGCCGCGGGCGACGTGGCCGTGACGGCGATGACCTGGAACCCTTTCGGGGCGCGCGTGACCTCGTCGCCGTGGCTCATCCAGACGGCCAGGCGCCCGGAGAGGCCGCGGAAGAGGTCGCCCTTGTGGCGGACCCGCAGGAACGCGTGGCCGTACTCGCGGCGCGGCGCTGCCCACACGCGCCCCCCCAGCAGTTTCGCCACCAGTTGCATCCCGTAGCAGATGCCCAGCACGGGGATGCCCAGGCGCAGGAGCGCCGGGTCGCAGGTGGGGCTTGCGGCGGCCGTAACGCTGGCCGGGCCGCCCGAAAGGATGAGGGCCGCCGGACGCCGCCGCGCCGCGTCCCGCGGCGCGATGGTGTGCGGCACGATCTCGCTGTACACGCCGCATTCCCGCACGCGGCGGGCAATCAGTTGGGTGTACTGCGACCCGAAATCCAGGATCAACACGCACTCCTGGGGTTGGGGCAGCGCGTAGCCGTCAGCGACTGTTTCATAACCTGGAGCGCGGCGGGTCTCCGTACCCGCCGCGCGGCAGGAAGCAGTAGCCAGTCTATGCGCGGCGGGTGCGGAGACCCGCCGCGCGACGCCCGGACGAGGGTTATGAAACAGTTTCTTAGCCGCGGTGCGTTTCATCTTCTTTCTCGTAAGTGGAATAGTAGTAGGGCGTGAACGCCTCGAACTCGGCAGCGCACGTGTCCACGGATTTGAAGGCCGGCCGCACGCCCAGCGCGCGGCGGCGGTCGCGCACGGCCGTTTCGCTCGTCGCCAGCAGCCGCGCCAGTTGCACGTCGCTGAAGCCGTAGCGTTTGGCCTCGAACATCTGCTCGTGCGACAGGGCCTCCAGGCCGCCGTTGCCGCGCCCGGCCGCGGCCAGCGCGCCCTCAAACTCCACGATCTGCTGGATGTTGTCCAGGAACCACGGGTCGACCATCGTCAGGTGGTGGAGGTCGTCGGTCGTCAGGCCCTGCTGGTACGCCTGCTTGATGTAAAAGATGCGTTCGGGCCCCGGCGTGGCGAGGGCCCTGCGCAGGTGCTCCTCGCTGGGCGGCGGGGGCAGGTCATCGAGCCCCGCCCGGCCGGTCTCCAGCGACCGCAGCGCTTTCTGGAGCGCCTCCTTGAACGTGCGGCCGATGGCCATGGCCTCGCCCACGCTTTTCATCGACGTGGTCAGCACCGGCGGCGTCTGCGGGAACTTCTCGAACGTGAACCGCGGCACCTTGACCACGCAGTAGTCGATCGTCGGCTCGAAGCACGCCGGGGTCTTGCGGGTGATGTCGTTGGAGATCTCGTCCAGCGTGTACCCCACGGCCAGGCGGGCCGCGATCTTGGCGATGGGGAACCCCGTGGCCTTCGACGCCAGGGCGGAGGAGCGGCTGACGCGCGGGTTCATCTCCACCACCATCATCCGCCCGTCGCGCGGGTTGACGGCGAACTGGATGTTCGACCCGCCCGTCTCCACGCCGATCTCGCGGATAATGGCCACGGCCGCGTCGCGCATCGCCTGGTACTCGCGGTCTGAGAGGGTCTGCACGGGCGCCACCGTGATGGAGTCGCCCGTGTGCACGCCCATCGGGTCGAAGTTCTCGATGGAGCAGACGACCACCACGTTGTCCTTCAGGTCCCGCATGACTTCCAGTTCGAACTCTTTCCAGCCCAGGACCGACTGCTCGATGAGGACCGTGCGGATGGGGCTGGCGTCGAGCGCGGCCTTGGCCAGTTCGGTGAGTTCCTCGACGTTGTAGGCCACGCCGCCGCCCGTGCCGCCCAGCGTGAAACTGGGGCGCAGGATCACCGGCAGGCCGACGTCGTCGGCCGCGGCCAGCGCGTCCTCCACGCTCGTGACGACGCGGCCGGCGGGCACCGAGAGGCCGATCCTTTCCATCGCCTTCTTGAAGAGGTCCCGGTCCTCGGCCTTGGCGATGGCCTCGGGGCTCGCGCCGATCATCTCGACGCCGCAGCGGTCCAGCACGCCCGCCCTGGCGAGCGCCTCGGCGGTGTTCAGGGCCGTCTGCCCGCCCACCGTGGGCAGCAGGGCGTCGGGGGCCTCCTTGCGGATGACGGCTTCCACGAACTCCGGCGTAATCGGCTCGATGTACGTCCGGTGGCCCACGCTCGGGTCGGTCATAATCGTGGCCGGGTTGGAGTTGATGAGGACGACCTCGTACCCCTCGGCCCGGAGGGCCTTGCAGGCCTGCGTGCCGGAGTAATCGAACTCGCACCCCTGGCCGATGATGATCGGCCCGGAGCCGATGACCAGGATTTTGCGGATGTCGTTACGCCTGGGCATGGGCGCCCCGCATCAGGTCGAGGAACCGGCGGAACAGGTGCCGCGAGTCGTGCGGCCCCGGCGACGCCTCCGGGTGGAACTGCACCGAGAAGACCGGCAGGCGCCGGTGGGCCATTCCCTCCAGCGTCTGGTCGTTTAGGTTCAGGTGCGTGATTTCCATCTCGCGGCCGGCCAGCGACTCGATGTCCACGCAGAACCCGTGGTTCTGCACGGTGATGTCCACCTTGCCGGTCGCGAGGTCCTTCACGGGGTGGTTCGCCCCGTGGTGGCCGAACTTCAGTTTGAACGTCTTGCCGCCGAACGCCTGGCCCAGGACCTGGTGGCCCATGCAGATGCCGAAGACGGGCAGGGGCCGGCCGCCCGGCGGCTCCCCGACCAGCCGCCGCACCGTTTCCACGGCGTAGGGCACGGCCGACGGGTCGCCCGGCCCGTTGGAGAGCACCAGCCCGTCGGGTCTCTCGGCGGCCACGTCTTGGGCGGTCGCGCTTGCGGGCAGCACCCGCACGCGGCAGCCCAGGTCCTTCAGGCACCGGAGGATGCCGTACTTGACGCCGTAGTCCATCACCACGACCCGCGGGCCCGCGGCGCCGTTGGGCGCCCAGTCCCAGGCCTTGGCGCAGGTGACCTCGCGGACAAGATCGCGGCCCACGAGGCCCGGCGATGTCCGGGCACGCTCGACCGCGCGCCGGGGGTCGGGGTCGGCGCTCGAAAGCACGGCCCGCATGGCCCCGGCCGTGCGGATGTGCTGGGTGAGGGCCCGCGTGTCGATGCCCTGGATGCCCGGGACGCCCGCCTCGCGCAGGTACTCATCCAGGCCCCTCGTGGCCCGCCAGTTGCTCGCCAGGCGCGAGAGTTCCCTGACCACGAACCCCTCGAGCCACGGCCGGTGCGACTCCACGTCCTCGTCGTTCACGCCGTAGTTGCCGATGAGGGGATACGTCATGGCCACGATCTGGCCGCGGTACGATGCGTCGGTAATGACCTCCTGGTAGCCCGTCATGGAGGTGTTGAAGACGACTTCGCCGGCGGCCTCGCCGATGGCGCCCCAGGCCGTGCCCGTGTAAACCTGTCCGTCCTCGAGGGCCAGCACGGCGGGGGTGGGCATCTAAGGCGCTCCCGTCCGGGTCATGTCGAACTGCCCCTTCTTGAAGTTCGCCGGCACGTCGGTCGGATACGCGCCCGTGAAGCACGCCGTACACATGTCGGCCGGGGCGGAGACGGTCTTCAGCATCCCCTCGACCGACAGGTGCCCGAGCGAGTCCGCCCCGATGAAGTCGCACACCTCCTGGACGCTGTGCGACGAGGCGATGAGTTCCTTCTGCGTGGACATGTCCACCCCGTAGAAGCACGGGAACCGGATGGGCGGGCTGCCCACGCGCACGTGCACCTCGGCTGCGCCCGCGCTGCGGATGAGGCGCACCAGTTGCTTCAGCGTGGTGCCCCGCACGATCGAGTCCTCGACCACGACCACGCGCTTGCCCCGGAGGACCCCGGTGACGGGGTTGAACTTCAGGTGGACCTTGAGGTCCCTCTCGCTCTGGTGCGGGGCGATGAAGGTCCGCCCGATGTAGTGGCTGCGGAGGAGGCCGATCTCGAACCGGAGGCCCGAGGCCTCGGCGTACCCGAGGGCCGCCGTGTTGGCCGAGTCGGGCACCGCGATGACGAAGTCGGCCGCCGCAGGGTGCTCCTCGGCCAGGCGGCGGCCGAACGCGCGGCGGACCTTGTCGGCCATGACGCCGAAGATGCGGCTGTCGGGCCGCGCAAGGTAGATGTACTCGAAAATGCACGCCGCCCGCCCCAGCGCCGAGGGCAGCCGCCGGGTCGCCACGCCGCCGGCGCTCAGGATGACCATCTCGCCCGGCTCGACCGCCCGCACGTAGTCGGCCCCGATGATGTCCAGCGCGCACGATTCGCTGGCCACCACCGGCGCGCCGCCCAGCGACCCCAGGCACAGCGGCCGGAAGCCGAGCGGGTCGCGCACCGCGACCAGTTCTCGGGGCGTCAGGAAGAGGAAACAGTACGCGCCGACGGTCTTCGAGAGGGCCTCGGCGACCATGTCGGGCAGGAGCCCCTCGGGGGCACGGGCGATGAGGTGCAGCACGATCTCGGAATCGCTGGTCGTCTGGAAAATCGAGCCCTCGCGCTCCATCGACCGCCTCAGGGCCGCCGCGTTCACCAGGTTCCCGTTGTGGGCCGCCGCCAGTTGCCCGCACTTGAATTCCACCAGGAGCGGCTGCGCGTTGGTGAGGTTCGACGATCCGGTCGTGGAATAGCGGTTATGGGCGATGGCGCAGCGCCCGGGCAGGCGCTCCAGGAGGGTCTTGTCGGCGAAGACGGTCGAGACCAGGCCCATGCCCTTGTGGCAGGCGATGCGGCGGCCGTCGCTGGCGGCGATGCCCGCGCTCTCCTGGCCCCGGTGCTGGAGGGCGTACAGGCCCAGGTGCGCGAGGTCGGCCGCGCGGTCGGTGCCGCAGATGCCGAACAGGCCGCAGTGATGCCGCGGGGCGTCGGCGCTCGACGTTTCAATCGTTCCGTCGTGGCTCACTCTTTGCCTTTTCGCCAAACGCGCCCGCCAAGGCAGGCGGCTAAACAGGCTGTTGTTGTTCAATCCGCAATCCGCAATCCGCAATTCACTTGGCCGTTACGTGCACCTTGCGCCGCCGGGGACCGTCGAACTCGCAGAAGTAAATGGCCTGCCACGTGCCCAGGACCGGCCGCCCGCCCGAGATGATGAGCGTCAGCGACGGGCCGACCAGGCACGACTTGATGTGGGCCGCCGAGTTCCCCTCGCCGTGCGCGTACCGGTCCTCAAAGGGGACGATCTTGTTGGTCTCGGCGATGATGTCGCGCACGACGTCCGGGTCGGCGTTCTCGTTGATGGTGACGGCGGCGGTGGTATGCGGCACGAAGACGACCGCGATCCCTTCCGAGACGTTCTCGCGGCGGACGGCCTCGGCGACCTCGCCCGTGATGTCGATCATCTCGACCCGCAGGCTGGTCGCGACGGTCAGTGTCTGCAACCGGCGCTCCTTGCGTACCCTGGACTGCAACGGGGGGATTTCTCACGCCCGCAACGTATTCTAGAGCGGCCCCCCGTCTTCTTCAAGCAAAAAGGGGTGGACGGCAAAAAGGGGTGGACGCCAAAAAGGGGTGGACGGCAAAAAGGGGTGGACGCTCAACGGCCTCTTCAGTAACGTAGTGGCCGTTGTCTTCCGCAACATAGTGGCCGTTGTCTTCCGCCCCGGAGGGGCGAACTGATCTCTAGCCACGGGCGCAAGCCCGTGGAAAGGGGCGAAAGTGCGTTTAAGAGCCCCGTAGGGGCGATTGAATCTCAGTCGCCCCCCTGGGGCTTGCGGGTGCGGTATGGGGCTCGGACCACGGGCTTGCGCCCGTGGCTAGAGCGCAATCGCCCCGTCCGGGGCTTCACCGAGGCAATGCCGACGATCCTCGACGAGATTCTGGCCGTCAAACGCCGCGAGGTGGCCGACCTGGCCTCGCGCCTGGCCCGCCTGCGCTCCGCTGCTCGCGATGCCCCGCCGCCGCGCGGCTTCGCCCGGGCCCTCGGCCGGGGCAGGGGGCCGCAGGAAACGGGGGCTGTACCCTTTTCGCGCCGTTGCGAAAAGGGGACTGTCCCCGTTTCCGCTGGGCCGCGCGCGAAAAAGGGGACAGCCCCCGTTTCCAAACAGCCGGAAACGGGGGCAGCCCCCTTTTTCGCCGGCGGCCCCATTCGCATCATCGCCGAGGTGAAACACCGCTCCCCCTCGGCGGGCGTTATCATCGAGCCGTTTGTGCCGGCCGACATCGCCCGCCGGTACGCCGAAGGCGGGGCGGATGCCATCAGTTGCCTGACGGACCGCGAGTTCTTCGGCGGCTGCATCGACCACCTGCGCGAGGTCCGGGCGGCCGTCGGCCTGCCGGTCCTTCGCAAGGACTTCCTCATCGCCCCCGTGCAGGTGTACGAGGCCCGCGCCGCCGGGGCCGATGCCGTTCTCCTTATCGCCGAGGCCCTTGAGGCGGCCGAGATGGCGGACTTGGCGGCCCTTGCGGCCGACCTCGGGATGGATGTCCTGGCCGAGGCCCACGGCGAGGCCGCCCTGGAGCGGGCCATCGCCTGCGGCGCGGCCTGCGTGGGCATCAACAATCGCGACCTCGCGACGTTCAAGGTGGACCTGGCGGTTACCGAGCGCCTGGCGCCCGCCGTCCTGGCGGCCGGTCGCGTGCTGGTGGCCGAGAGCGGCATAAAGGCGGCCGCCGACGTCCGCCGCCTGCTCGCCGCCGGCGCCGATGCCATCCTCGTGGGCGAGGGCCTGCTGAAGTCCGGCGCCATCGCCGGGAAGTTGGCCGAGTTCAAGGACGCGTAGGAAATCAGGTTTTCCCTTTGCGTTCTTCGCGTTCTTTGCGGTAAGAATCGCCTGTACGAACGGTCGCATGCACACGAATTGGGCAGAGGTCTTATGAGAACGGCCGCTCCCGGTGTCCTGACCCGCCGCAGGTTCCTGAAGTTCCTGGCCGCCGGCGGCGCGGCGTGCCTGGGTGCGGGCCGCGCGCTGCGCGCCGCCGAAACCCCGCCTGCCGCCAAGCCCGCCTTCCGGTTCGCCGTCCTGGCCGACGTCCAGTACGCCGACGTCGCGGCCGAAGGCAAACGCCAGTACCGCGAGTCGCTCCTGAAACTGGAGCACGCCGTCGAGCAGATAGGCGGCCTGGGGCCCGACTTCGTCATTCAACTGGGCGACTTCATCAACGGCGGCTTTGCCAACTTCGACCCGGTCCTGGCGGCGTACGCCAAACTCACCGTCCCGGCGTATCACGTCCTGGGGAACCATGATTTCGCCGTGGAGGCCGACAATCGCGGCAAGGTCCTGGCGAAACTGGGCCTCGATAAACTTGGGCCGGGGCAGGGCTACTACGATTTCGCCCGCGCGGGGATTCGCTTCGTGGTCCTCAACGGCAACGACCTGAGCGTAATTGCCCGGTCGCCGGACAGCCCGGAGGGGAAGGCCGCTGCCGCCCTCATGATGGACCTGCGCAAGAAAGGCGCCCCGAACGCCGCCGCCTGGAACGGGGCCGTCGGCCCACAGCAACTGGAGTGGTTGAAGAAGGTCCTCGGCCGCGCCGCCGCCGCGGGGGAGCGCACGATCGTCTTCTGCCATTTTCCCGTGTACCCGCCCGGCCGGTCGAACCTGTGGAACGACGCCGAGGTCGTCGAGGCCCTGGAATCCGCCAAGGGCATCGTCGCCTACATCGCCGGCCACGAGCACCAGGGCGGCTGCGCCCGGAAGGGCGGCATCCATTACCTGACGCTCAAGGGGCTGGTCGAGGCCGACCCGACGGCCTACGCCCTGATCGAGGTCTTCCCGGACCGCCTCAAGGTGACCGGCTTCGGCCTCGAGCCCAGCCGCACGCTGAACATTTAGTCTTGCAACACTACACTTGTTGACAGAGCCTTTTCTCCACGCGAGCCTCGTCAGGGGCGGACTGATCTCTGGCCCCGGCCGCAAGTCGGAGCGCAGCGCAGACCTCGCCTTGGCGGGGCCGGGGTCACCAGACGCAACAACCCCCCTTCTTCTCTTCTTCCTCGTTGGAGCCCCGGAGGGGGGCAGGGGGACAGTCACCTGTTTCTTGGCCGCCATTTTGACCCGGCCTGCTGACTGCCGTTTCGCGCCTGAGCGAGGCCCCTTGCGGCAACGTGGATTAACCGCAAAGAACGCAAAGAACGCAAAGGACGGATCGGTCGGATAGCAAAGAGTGAAGACCTTGTCTTTGCGTTCTTTGCGTCCTTTGCGGTAAGAATCGCCTGTACGAACGGTCGCATGTGCACGAATTGGGCAGAGGTCTTATGAGAACGGCGGCTCCCGGTGTCCTGACCCGCCGCAGGTTCCTCAAGATTCTGGCCGCAGACGGAAAAAGCGTTTGCTTGGCCACGGTTCGTGATGTATAGTTACCCTTGCTGAGGGCAGCCGGGGCAGGTCGCTTGTGGGAGTGAGCGGCACAACCCGTCCTCAGCAACGACAACCTGAGTGCGTTCGTCGGGCGATTTCCGGGGGAGTACCGGAGACCGCCCTTTTTCTTTGGTAAACCGCATGGCATGGAAGGAGATGGGCAATGATTAGCGCAAAGGACGTGGCGAGGGCGGCGGTCGTGGCGGCGGTGGTTCTGGGTTGGTGTGGGACGGGCACGGCTGGCCTGCGAATCACGGATTTCTACCGGAAAGGATATTACGATGTGCAATAACAAACTGGCGTGCGCAGGTATCATTGTTTCCCTCCTTGTCTTGGTTCACGTGAAAACGGTCGGTGCGGCCTCCATAGAGATCAGGACGGATACGTCCGACGGCATCGCGGTGCTGAACGGCACGCCAGGAGACCACGCAAGCGGAGAAAACCACCTAGTCGCAGGAGTTTCTGGGGACTATCTATATCGCAAATCCTCTATTCTGTTCTTTAAGCTTCCCGACATTGGCAATTCGGCCGATATCCTCTCCGCCGATCTTCGCATACTTTACCTGCGGGGAGATGATAACAACGGCACGCAGGACAGTGCTGATGTTTGGGGATTGGGCTACGAAACTGTTGCGGCTCCCGTTATCGACCACTCGTGGTATCACGATTCGAACACGGATACGGGGGCAGGCGTGAACGTTCCCTCCCGGACAAAGATTCAAGATGCCATCATCAGTGGGAGAGGCAACACCCCCAATCAATGGCACAGCACGGATGAGACTGGGGACGCCAACCTGCTCCGCTTCCTACGCTACCTCTATGACAACGGCGCCACTGAAGGCAACTTCGCCATAATCAGGATCAACTATGACTCGGTCCCGTCAACTTCTCCCATGGAACGCTATGTGTTTGCCTCTGGTGACGCCGTTCCAATCGACTGGGCCCCGACCCTGACTGTCGAAGTTATCCCCGAACCCGCCACGCTGTCGCTGCTGGCCTTGGGCGGCCTCATGGCGCTGCGTCGCCGCCGGTAGTTCACCGCTTTTCTGAGGATCAGCGATAACAGCCGCGCGGCCCCCCCGTGTATTCACGGGTACTTGTTTAGCGCAACATGCCGTTAACCCTCTCCCCTTGAGGGAGAGGGTGGCCGAAGGCCGGGTGAGGGGTGCTCCGGGCCAGCAACTCCCCCTCACCCCCACCCCCTCTCCCTCGGTGGGGAGAGGGGAGAACGGCGCCCGCAGTGCGGCCCGATGCGCAACCCGTGGAAAGAAACGGGTTCGTTATCCTCTTCTTTTCGCCCCGGCGGGGCGAAGGAGACTGGCGAACGAGCGAGACTTCTCCGGATGCTCCGCGCGCGCAACTGCCCCCTCACCCCCGCCCCCTCTCCCTCGGTGGGGAGAGGGGAGAGATGGGCCACGTCGCCGCGCGTCCGGCACATTCCGCCGCCCCTAAAGGGGCGGATGTGTTGAAACACGAAGGCTTCCACGGGTTGCGCACCGCCCGCCATGTGGCGGCCGGTGCTCCACCCGTGGCTACAATCCGCCGCCCCGTTGGGGCGAAGAACGGCAGATGTAGTATGTAGGGTGCGTGCTCCGCACGCACGCGGATTATTCAGAAGGACGGCGCGCGAGTAAGCGAGGCAAGGTGCGTGCACAGCACGCACCCTACATGGGCTTGCGGCGCAATGACAGTTCCAAGTTTCAAGTTCCACGTTCCAAGTGCCGTTGGATTTTGTCTGTTCCCCGGCCTGCCCGCCCGTGGCCTTTGCATGAGATCGCCGGCGTCGCCTTTGCTTGAGTTTTTCACTCTGCATTCCGCACTCTGCACTCCGCACTCGTAACTCCTGTTCCCGCCTTACTTTACGGCCACGGGTGTCCCCATGTTTCCGGTTGCCCGTTCCCCGGTCCCCGTTCCCCGCTTTTGGGAGTTATCCACAACGGCGTATGCCCATGCGTCCATGTTAAAAACCGTCAAATTCGGGTCAAAATCGATCAAAAAGGCGACGTTTTCCGTCAAAAAGGCATCAAAAAGGCGCGCATTTCGTCATGCCCATCTTAACATTTTGCCCCGTCACCCCCTCTGGCGCTAGCGCCAATGGGGTTTTGGCCTTCTCCAAGGGTCATTTTGGGGTGCGCCGGAGGCCAAAAACGCACTGTGGATAAGTTATCCACAAAATGTGCAAAACTCTTGACGGCCAAACGGCGGGAACAGGCAGCGGCGTACGGGGACAGAAACGGCAGGACGGCAGCAAGAGGGGGTGCTGCGTGCAGGGAAACAGACGGTGGTCGAGAACTGGCTTGCGGCCTGTGGCTTGCGGCTGCCTCCGGCGGCCGGTGGGAAAAAAGTTGGCCACCCGCAAGGGGTGGCCAAGTCAGCCCCGCAGCCCGGGTATCGTTTGAGTTTTTTTAGAATCCCCTTGTCCCGCCGGAACGCCTATGCCGATGCCGCAAGGCGGCCGGTCTTGGTCCGGCGGGCACGGACGGGCTCGTGTACGGCCGGGCGGACCTTGGGAATCCGCAGCACCGAGTTGAAGTCGCCGAATCGGTTCGCGTCAACGCCGAAGGCCGCGTAGTCGGTGAACCACTGGTCGCCGGCAAGGTACCGGAATTCGTAGATGCCGGGCGGCAGGCGCAGCATGAGCATCCACTCGTGCGGCGAGATGCGGCGCATCGGCAGGTGATCCTGCTGCCACTGGCAGAAGTCTCCGACAAGGAATACCGGCCCGTCCGTCGCATGGCGGAAAAAGAACGTCGATTTGCCCGTTTCGTCCACCGTAACCATTACCGGCAATCTCTCCATACAGGGGGCAGATGCCCAGCGTGACCGGTGCTTATCTTGTTTATCGGACTGAGAGGGCACAAAAATGAACCGAAAATCCGGTCCGCCGGCCGGCGGGTGTGGCAGAAGTTCCTGGCACGCAGAAAACGTTGTCATTCCGAGCGAGCGAAGCGAGTCGAGGAATCTCGCTGTGGCCGTTGCCGTGTTCCCGTTCGCACGGCGAGACCCCCTTCGACTTCGCTCAGGGCAGGCTCTCGACTTCGCTCGGGGCGACATCAAGAGAAGCCCTGCCAGAAACTTCTGGCACACCCCCCTATTCGTCTGCTCGATTCCTGAGGCGCCATGCCCTGGCGCCTGCGGGCCGAAAGCCGCGGCCTGCGGCCCGTGCCGCGGGCGACCCTCCTGCGCCCCTCGGGGCTGGGGCGCGGCTGCTCAGCCCTTCCTGGCGGCGAGTTGCCTGCGGACCACCTCGGGGACCTTGGCGAGGGCCTGCGGCAGGGCGTCGGGTTTCTTGCCGCCGGCCTGGCCCATGTCGGGCCGCCCGCCGCCGCCGCCGTCGCATTCCTTGGCGATCTCTCGGACGAGGTTCCCGGCGTGGATGCCCCTGGCCGTCAGGTCCTTGGTGGCGGCGGCGACGAGGTTCACCTTGTCGCCCTCGCGGCTGCCGAGCACGAGAAGGAGACTGGCGTGCTTTTGCCGCGCGGCATCGCAGGCCTCGCGCAGGGCGTTGGCGTCGGCGCCTTCGACCTCGGCGGCCACGCACGGGACGCCCTCGACGGTCTCGACCTTCTGGAGGACCTCGTCCAGGCCGCCGCCGCGCTTCGTGAGGCTGCGGGCCTGGGCCAACTCGCCCCGCAGGCCCTTGCTCTCTTTCTGGAGGTTCTCGATGCGGGCCACCAGTGTGTCGGGGCCGGCCTTGAGGGCCTTGCAGACCTCGGCCAGGCGGTCCTCCTCATCGTGCAGGTACTGGAGTGCCCCGAGGCCGGTCACGGCCGTGATCCGGCGCACGCCCGCCGCCACGGACTCTTCGCCGGTGATCTTGAAGAGGCCGATGCGGCCGATTTGGTCCATGTGCGTGCCGCCGCAGAGTTCCATCGACCATCCGCCGATGCTGACCAGGCGGACCTCGTCGCCGTATTTTTCGCCAAAGAGGGCCATGGCCCCGCGCTTCCGCGCCTCTTCGAGCGTTGTGTACTGGACCTCGACCGAGGCGCCCGCCAGGATGCGCTCGTTGACGAGCGTCTCGACCCGCCGGCGCTCCTCCGGCGACAGGGCCGTCGGGTGCGTGAAGTCGAAGCGGAACCGCGCGGGCCCCACGTCGGACCCCGCCTGGTGCACGTGCTCGCCCAGGACGGTCCTCAGGGCCCACTGAAGGACGTGGGTGGCCGTGTGGTTGCGGGCGGTGGCGAGGCGGGTGGCGGCGTCCACGGCGGCCCGGACGCGGTTGCGGCGCGCCAGGCGGCCCTTCTCGACCGTCACCAGGTGCACGAGGAAGCCGTGGTCGAGGATCGTGTCGACGACCTTGGCGGAGGCGGTATCGGACGCCAGTTGCCCGACGTCGCCCACCTGGCCGCCCGCGCGGGCGTAAAAGGGCGTCCGGTCCAGGAGGACGTGGGCCTCTTCGCCCGGGTCCGCGGCGTCGCGCCACTGCCCGTCGACGAGGATCGCCAGGATCGTGGCCTCGCTCTCGGTCGATTCGTAGCCGACGAACTCGGAGTTGATGTTCTCGCGGCGCAGCCGGTCCAGGGCGTCTTCCGAGAGGAACTCGCGCTTAAAGACGATCGCGGCGTCGCCCATCGTGGACCCCGCGCGGGACTGCGCGCGGCGGGCCTCCAGGGCCTTCTCAAAGCCGTCGCGGTCGAACGTGACGCCTTCTTCCTCCCACCGCTGCTCCATGAACTCCAGGGGGATGCCGTACGTGTCGTAGAACTCAAAGACCCTCTCGGTGGGGATGCGCTTGGCGGCGCCGGCGGCGGTCTCGGCCGTCACTTCCTCGAAGAGCCGGATGCCGGGCGAATCCTCGAGGGCCGCTGCGAACCGCTTCTCCTCGCCCTCCAGGATGTTCTGGATCGTGGTGAGCCGCTCCCGGATCTCGGGGTAGGCGCGGGCCATGCACTTCTCGACCACCGGCACGAGGCGATAGAGGAACGGCCCGTTGACGCCCAGGTGCCGCCCGTCGAGGGCCGCCCGCCGGATGATCCGCCGGACGACGTACCCGCGGCCGTAGCG
>Ga0315289_10008044_pt1 | contig 15280 bp, 16 predicted proteins | sample YL17G11_40_MG_FD_203452 | JGI IMG/M metagenome (GOLD analysis project Ga0315289, IMG submission 203452) | Sediment microbial communities from Yellowstone Lake, YNP, Wyoming, USA - YL17G11_40 | ecosystem: Environmental > Aquatic > Freshwater > Lake > Sediment | place: USA: Wyoming | collected... | reverse complement strand
TGAACTGGTAACGATCGTCTAGATAAAAACGCATCTCGCTGCCCATGCTCCAGATACCTATCTTGACCTGGGCTGGCGCGCCGCTGGGCGCGTCGCCGCTGGGCTGCCAGTCCAGCAGAGGCCAGATCGACCCGAAGTGGCCACGCTCGAGGCGGATTTGCCCGTTGCAGTTGACAGCAAAACGGTAATAGTCCTCCCCGGTGGCGCGGAAGACCATTCCATACTGGTCTTTGTCGCGGCACAGGCTGACGGTGGCGGTGGCTTCTGCGTAGAAATTGCCCACCATCGGCTGGTTGCGCAGGCTGAGGATGGAGAGCGGTCCCTGGCCAGTAATTGACAGCAACAGCCGGTTGCGGGTCACGCTGGCGCTGGATGAATTGGATGTGGGTGTGTCCCAGAGTTCGGGTTGGTCGAAGGAATCGGAGAAGAGCAAATCGCCCATACCGGGATGATTGTTCGCAGTCGGCGCGATGGTTTGTGTCGGAAGAGGAGTTGGAGTGTTGGTGGGCGGGAACCAGACCACGGTGGGAGAGGATGTCTCAGTGGAGACGGGCGTCGGCGTCTCGGTCGGCGTGGGGGACAGGTCGGAGCAGGAGGTCAGGACAAGTCCACATGCGACCAAGATAAGGGTCCAATTTTGTATCGACAAAATCGTGAGTTTCATCGTGCCAAAAACCTGAAGAATTGTCGCCTAAGGTGTTGTACAATCACTCTGGGTACTGAAATTCGCCAACCTTTTCTCTTCATTCTACTGCGCATTGCCCAAATCTGACAACAGAAACGCCCGCAATCCGCATAACCAGTTTTTCTGATTTATGGATGGCGCAGCGCCCGTAGCATAAAGGAGAACTATATGAGTGAAAAAGCCGTCCTGATCACCGGAGCATGTGGTGAGATTGGTCAGGCTCTGGTACAAAACCTGGCGCAGCGGGGAGGCTTTCGCATCGCGACTACCGATCTGGCGCCGCTGCCGGAGGCCCTGCGGCTGCTTTCGGCGGAGCACGCGCAGGGGGATCTGGTCAACAAGGTCAAGATTTTCTACGATTACGATTTTGACATCATTTTTCATTTGGCGGCCTCGCTCTCGTCGAAGGCCGAAGTGGCTACCGAGGAGGCCCATCACATCAACGTGGAAGGGACGATGCAGCTCCTGATGCTGGCGGCCTACCGCTCGGAAAAGTACAAGAAAGAAGTAAAGTTCCTGTTTCCCAGTTCCATCGCCGTGTATGGTTTCCCAAACCTGGCAGCCAAGCGATCCGCCGGGCGGGTGAAGGAGGACGAGTGGAATACACCCCACACGATGTACGGTTGCAACAAACTGTACTGTGAGAAATTGGGCATGTATTACAGCCGCTACTATGGTCAGCGTCACCTGGATCCCGAACCGCCGGTGATGTGTGACTTCCGTGCCATCCGCTTTCCCGGGCTGATCAGCGCCTTCACCTTGCCAAGTGGCGGGACGAGCGATTACGGACCCGATATGCTTCATCGAGCAGCGGAAGGGAGGCCCTACGCCTGTTTCGTGCGCGCCGACACCAAGACCTCGTTCATGGCCATGCCAGACGCCATTAAGGCGTTAATGATGCTGGCCGAAGCGCCGCGCCAGGATTTATCGCATGTGGTTTACAATATTGCCGGTTTCAGCCTGACGGCGGGGGAATTTCGCCAGCGGGCGCTCCAGGCCTTTCCCAGCGCGCAGATTGCCTTTAAGCCGAACCCGCGCCGCCAGGGCATCGTGGACTCCTGGCCGGAGGATGTGGACGATTCACTGGCGCGCGCCGAGTGGGGCTGGCAGCCGGAGTACGACGTGGACAGTTTCTTTGATGAATATTTCCTGCCGGAAATCAAGAAGAAGTATCGCCGGGCGGGGATGAGGACGAATGAGTGATTGAGTTACTCATTTCTCTCTACTGATCACTTGATTCCTCTCCGGCCCCACCGAGACCAGACAAATCGGTACGCCCGCCAGCCTGGAAATCCGCTCCAGGTAGGTCTGCGCCGCCTTGGGAAGATCCGCCCACTGGCGCACGCCGGAGACATCCTCGCTCCAGCCGGGCAGTTCTTCGTAGACCGGCTCGTAGGGACTCAGGTCCGCTGGACCGAAGGGCAGGTCGGTGAGGGTCTTCCCATCCCGGCGGTAGGCTGTACACAGTTTGATGCTTTCCAACCCGCTTAAAATATCCAGCTTGGTGACGGTCAGTTCGCTGATGCCGTTGATTCGCACTGCATATCTTAATAAAACGCCATCCAACCAGCCGACACGGCGTGGGCGGCCAGTGGTGGTGCCGTACTCGTCCCACGGGTTGGCACCCGTACCGCGCAGCCGCAGGGCCAGGTCACCGGAAAGCTCGGTCGGGAATGGCCCAGAGCCAACACGCGTCTGGAAGGCCTTCACCACGCCGATCACACTGGCGTCACGCGCCGCATCCAGGCCGAGGCCGAGGCCGGTCAGCGCGCCGGGGGCTGTGGTGGATGAAGAAGTGACGAAGGGATAGGTGCCAAAGTCCACGTCGAGCAGCGTCCCTTGGGCGCCTTCCACCAGGACTATCTTCCCGGCGCGCATGGCGGCGTCCAGTTCGATGGACGTATCGGCGATGTGGGGTTTGAGGCGCTCGGCGTACCCCCGGTATTCGGCGCAGACCGGGGCCGGGTCCAGCGCGGAGGCGTTGAGCATGTTCAGGGTCCGGTTGGTTTCGGCCACGTGGTCGCCAATCCGTTCGTCGAAATTGGGGGCGAGCATATCCGCCACCCGCAAGCCACGCCGCGTGGCTTTATCGGTATAGGCCGGGCCGATGCCGCGTCCGGTCGTCCCGATATTGTCCTTACCGCGTGCCGCTTCGAGGGCCTTATCGAGCGCATGGTGAGCGGGTGTAATGAGATGAGCCGCGTAGGAGACGCGCAGGCGTTCAGGGGCCACGGAAATCCCTAATTTGTGGAGCTTTTCCATTTCATCGAACAGGGCGCGAGGGTTGAGCACCATGCCATTGCCCAGCACGGCAGTCACCTGCGGGTGAATGATGCCCGACGGAATGAGATGGAGTTTGAAAATACGCTTCCCGACTGTGACGGTATGGCCGGCGTTATCGCCGCCGTTATAGCGGGCGCTGAAATCGGCCCCGGCCGCGAACCAATCCACGATGCGGCCTTTGCCTTCGTCCCCCCATTGCGCTCCAACAATAATTTGTAGTGACATAGGACCTTCCTCCAAAAAAGCACTTGCATTATATCAGAGCCACGTTTTACGGTCTGACCAATAGGGACCCGGCCTCTGCTAATGAGGATGATATAATTCCAGCAGGTGAAGTAATGAAGACTAAAATGATTTTCGCCTTCGTCTTGTTCTTAGCCGGGATGTTGCTGCTCTGGTCGCAAGTGCCGGTTGCGGCTTCTCCGGCCGGGCAGGCGGCTATCCCATCGCCGACCCCCGGCCCAGATGGACGGATCATGTACACCGTCAAAGCGGGGGACACCTGTGTACAGCTTTCGCTTTTGTACGGTGTATCGGTAGAATACATTCGCACCACCAATCTTCTGGACGAAAACTGCACCCTCCGCGCAGGAAAGCCGATCATGCTGGGCGTGGGCGGACCCTCAATCGCCTCGCCAACTCCGGGGCCACTTCCTACGTCGACTCCTGTAGCGCCCACACCGACTCCCGGCGTGAGCGGCACCGCTGAAATCTGCGTCCTGGTTTATGACGATGCCAACGGCGACGCTTTGCGTCAGGCGACGGAGGGTGCTATCGCTGGAGCCGCCATCAGCCTGACCAGCTTGGATGGGACGTATTCACAGAATTTAACCAGCGTCATCAACCCAGACGCGACCGTCTACCAGGGTATGTGTTTCGCGAATGTCCCACCTGGCAAATATAACGTAAGTGCGGCGGCTCCGGATGAGTATAATCCGACGATTAATTTGACCACCAGCGTAGAGGTCATCCCCGGCGACGTAGCCTACGTTGACTTCGGTGCGCAGTCCAAGACAGTGGCCGAAGCAAGCAATCCCAGCAAAAGTCCTTCGCCGCTATTGGGCGTCCTCGGTGCGGCGCTCCTGCTGGGAGGAATTGGGCTGGGAGTATATGTCTGGAGAACACTCAGAAGGAAGTGAAAAGTAAGAAGCGAGAAGCGGGAAGGGCGGGTGATGAGAAACGGCTCGTGATTTTTAGCGCAACGTGAAACGTGCAAACTTCCCGGCGATCAGGTGTAAATGGAGGTGGGGGATTGTTTGTCCACCGTGTGCGCCGGTGTTGAGGATGAGCCGGTAACCATCTTCGGCAACACCCTCTCGTACCGCCAATCCTTTCGCCACCGTGACCATGTGTCCAACCAGCAGTTCATCCTCGGCCTCCAGTTCGTTGACCGAGGCAATGTGCCGGTTGGGAATAATGAGGACATGCGTGCGGGCAATGGGATGGTTGTCGCGAAAGGCCGTCACCAGGTCATCGCGGTAGATGATCTGGGCGGGAGATTCACCGGAAACGATCTTGCAGAAGATACAAGACATGGGTACGAGTAATGAGCGAGAAGTGAAGATTAAAGAGTACAGGGTGAAGAAGGTCCGTTGGCCGTTCCTCGATGCTCTTAGGGGATTGGTCCGTAGGTCGGCGAACAGACGATGTCGTAATATTCCAGCTCCGTTGCCTTGTTCTGTTCGGCGTAGACGGCGGCTTCCTGGGAGATTTGGGTGACTTCATCGAGATGGATGATGGCGTCCGTGTCCCAGTAGCGCGGCAGAACCAGCAGCGGGTCATTGACGGAATCTTCGGGGATCCAGGAAGGTCGCCACGGGTCATTGACATCAGAAAGCGGGACCCAATCGAACATCAGCGGCCCGCGCGGGTTGACGGTGAAGCCCAGCTGGTAGCCCAGCTGCCGAGCCATCTCGACGGCACGCGGAGTGAAATTACCACCCGGCCAGATGAAAGCAATGGGTACTTTGTTGAAGTGCTGTTTGATTGCATCGATCGAACCCTGCAATTCACCCCGGATATAAGCATCAGAGGATCCGGCGAGGATTGGATAATGAACGACACCGTGAGCCTGAATATCGAGCCGCCCAGTGGCATTATAGGCTTCCATCTGTTCCCAAAGGTTGGTGAAATTTTCGCCGGGCAGTACGTTGCTGGCGGGTTTCTTGTCGGTGCTATCATCTCCAGCACCAATAGGCCAAGCCAGGGTCAGTGTCCAGTTGTAATCATTTAGATATGGCATGAACTCCAAAGACACAGTGCCTGGTCTCCGGTCGTCCAAAATGAGCACAACAGAGCGAGACGGGATTTTGATATTATTTTCCAAAAACTCAGCCAGTTGGGATGTGGTAATGGTCTGGAAGCCATTATCGTGTAACGCCTGCATCAAGGCATGAAAGTCAGCCTTAGAAATCTGATTGCCGCTGGTTTCTCCACCGATGGAGTGGAACATGACGACCATCACCACTGTCCCCGGCGTGCTATTTGTGGAGGACCATTTATCGTGCAGATACTGACAGGTATCCTGAATGTAGGCGTGTGATGTGTCGAGCGGGTTCAGGAGTGAGGACTGGTAAGAGCTGGGGAGCGTTGGAGGGGTACGGATGGGCGTCGGCGTCAGGGTAGGGGTGGAGGTGGAAGTCGGCAGGGGGGTTGGACTGATGGTCACAGCGGCAGTCGCGGAGGGAGTCGGCAGAGCCGTCGGAGTAGAACATCCCGCCAGGAGGATCACCAGCAGGCCAATTAGCCAGGTTGTATTATTTCTTGGACCGAAGGACATTTGCTTCTCTTCTCCGGAGTTAAACGATATTGTCAATCACCAAAGGAAACTGCTAAGGATTGATTGTACCGCGGATATAATCAGGTTATGCACCGTGCCATCTTTGTCCTTCTCGCCTCATGTCCTATCCTTTTGGTTTCGTGTTCTCCTGCCTCTCCCACAGACACGCGTTGGCCGACGCATACCGCTATCCCGAAATGAAGTAGTATATTGAAAGGAACAGAGGATTTACTGAAATGAAACGCTCCCTATTTTTTATCACCGTCTTCCTGCTTATCTTGTCTGCTTGCAGGTCCGCGTTACCCACACCGCAAACTGTCGCGTTGACAGTTTACTTCACCAATGTGCCTCGTTACGCGATCGGCACGGAACCTTATGAAGACGCCGTCACGCGCACGGTCCCGGCGACAGGTTCGCTGCCGGAGGATGTATTGACACAGCTCTTCCTCGGTCCCACCGACGATGAAAAGGCTCAGGGGTTGGATGTCTTCTTGAGCGGGGCAACCGGCTTTAGCGAGCTAACCATCGCAGACGGCGTGGCGCGCGTCTACCTGACCGGGGAGTGCAATTCCAAAGGTGCAACTTACACGATTGCGAATCTCATCGAAGCTAATCTCAAGCAGTTTCCGGGAATCCAGTGGGTCAAGATTTACGACCAAAATGGCGAGACAGAGACTCCCGACGGGCAGAGCGGCTCCATTCCCTTCTGCCTGGAGCCATAACTACTACAGAGTACTGCGTAAATATCTGAACAAAAATTCTGTCATTCGTGAGTAATTCGATAAAAGCAAGTTCAGAAATTTATGACTCTTCTGCAATAACTCGTACTTTAACAACCCATGGCATATAGGTTCGGCCTGGCAAGGCAGGACAAAGCTGCCAGGGTGGTTTTTACAAAAGCCAAAAAAGACCCCTCGGCCTGTTCCTGGGTGCATTTTTCTGCGCCAGGAGCCACTTGCTGCGCTATTTCGGCCTTCGATTTAGCCTGCAGGTAGCGCTGGATACGCCGCACATTGCTCACGGCGGCGGAACCGATCAGCAGACAGGCCCTAATATTACCGCGCGATGTTGGCACGATGGAGGTCAAAATCCGCTGATCTTCGCCAATCGGCGCGAATAAAAACGGATTAGCGAAGAGTAGTGCAGCTTTGCGGATCAATATCGCTTTTGTCTGGGCATTCCTGGCGACCTTGCGCTGTAATACGAACGTGTCCGCCCTTTAGAATTTCAGATGCTTGACGGTCAACCCGTCGTTGATGATTTCCTTGAGCGAGTCAATCCCGATGCGCAGGTGCAGTTCGGAGAAGTCCCCCGTCACCTTTTCATCGGACTCGGCGGTCTTGACGCCCTCCGGCTCCATCGGCTGGTCGGAGACCAGCAGCAGCGCCCCGGACGGAATCTTGTTGTAGAAGCCGGTGATGAAGAGGGTGGCCGTCTCCATGTCAACTGCCAGGGCGCGGATGCGGCGCAGGTAGGCCTTGAACTCCTCGTCGTGCTCCCAGACGCGCCGGTTGGTCGAGTAGACCGTGCCGGTCCAGTAGTCTCGCTGGTAATTTCGGATGGTGGTCGAGACGGCTTTCTGCAGGTTGAAGGCTGGCAGCGCCGGTACCTCCGGCGGGAAATAGTCGTTGGAGGCGCCCTCGCCGCGGATGGCAGCAATCGGCAGGATGAACTCGCCAACCCCGGGTTTTTCCTTCAGCCCGCCGCACTTGCCCAGGAACAGGCAGGCTTTCGGCTGGATGGCCGAAAGCAGGTCCATGACGGTGGCGGCGTTGGCGCTGCCCATCCCGAAGTTGATGATGCTGATCCCCTCCGCAGTGGCGTTGGGCATGGGCTTATCCTCACAACAGACCTGTGTGCCGTGCATCCTGGCGAACATGGTCACGTAGTTGCTGAAGTTGACCAGCAGGATATATTTTCCGAACTGCTCCGGCGGCGTACCGGTGTAACGCGGCAGCCAGTTTTGGACGATTTCCTTTTTCGTCTTCATACGGCCTCCCAGACCTGATACAGCCCGAGCCGCCCGTTTTCCCCGTCCGAGAAAAACGTCTCGCGGACCCGGAACCGGCTGGCCGCGGCCAGGGCCTCCAGCTCCGCCTCGTCGAAATGATGGACGTAGCGCAGCCCGCGCCCGCCGGAGCGCCAGTCGAGCAGGTAGTCGCCGGGATCAACGGCCTCCCGGGAGATGCCTGCTTCCTCCCAGGGCTGGACGCGGATTTTTAATTTTTCGCTGTTCAGGAACTGCCATTCCGAATGGATGAACAGGCCTCCAGGCTTGAGCAGGGTATGGATTTTGTTCAAGATCGTCTGTCGCGTTTCTGCGCCGGGAATATGGTGCAGTACCGCGAAGGCAAAAACACGATCGAATTGACCGGCAACCACTTTCCCCCAATTTGCGGATGCCAGGTCGGCGCGCACAAAGGTGGCCGGTGCATCTTCCCAACCATGCCGGGCCACTTCGAGCAGCGGCAGGCTGAAATCCAGGCCCGTATACGGACCGCGGTGTCCGCGCCGCATCAGTTCGCGCGCCAGTTCGCCGTTCCCGCAACCCAGATCGAGGATGGATTCATCGCTCGTTAACCGATCCAGTACTTTCAGCACACCCGGCTGGAGGTGCAGACGCGTGGACGAGAATTCATATCCGAAGGTCTGGTAGAATTGTTTAGTCAAAGCAAGCAGCCGCGCAACCATCTGTCTTTTCATCGTTAGTGTCATTATACTGTGTATCGCTATGGTTAAAAAAAGCACCTTTCGGCAACTTCGGACTCTGACGCCGGAAAAATCAGCTTCGGCGCGCCTTATCCTGGAGGACGTGCGTACCGGACTTCCGGTGATGGAGGCGGTGCGCCGGCATCCTGTGGAAAAGGGGTATGTCAGCAAATCGGCCCTGGTGGCGATCTATCATCAGTTGGTGGAGAGCGGCGAGTGGCAGCCGAATGAGGCGCTTCTGGCGCGCATCCGCCTGAAGCCGGTGCGTACGCTTTCGGGCGTCACCACCGTCACCGTGCTGACCAAGCCCTATCCCTGCCCCGGCAAATGCATCTTCTGCCCGGATGACGTGCGCATGCCGAAAAGCTACCTGCCGGATGAGCCAGGGGCAATGCGCGCCCTGGAGCATAGCTTCAATCCGTACCGGCAGGTAACCTCGCGGCTGGAGGCGCTTGCCTCGGTGGGCCACCCGACGGATAAGATCGAATTGCTTATTCTGGGTGGGACGTTCTCATCCTACCGACGGGATTACCAGGAATGGTTTGTACGGCGCTGCTTCGAGGCGATGAATGCACCCCTTTCCTCCCCCCATTTTCCGAAGGAAAACGGGGGCACAGAGGTGGGCGGATTGTGCGAAGCCTATCTTGTTAACGAATCCGCTTTGCACCGCAACGTGGGTCTCTCGGTCGAGACACGCCCCGACGAGGTCACCCCGGACGAACTGGCCTGGTTCCGTTCCCTCGGCGTGACCAAGGTCCAGATGGGCGTGCAGAGTCTCGACGACCCCATTCTCAAATTGAATGAACGCGGCCACACTGTCGCCGAGGCGCATCGTGCCGTCGCCCTGCTGCGCGCCGCCGGGTTCAAGATCGTTTTGCACTGGATGCCCAACCTGCTGGGTGCCACGCCCGACTCCGACCGGGCGGATTTTCCCCGCTTGTGGGAGGGCCTCTGTCCGGATGAGATCAAAATCTATCCCACCCAACTGCTGGAAAACGCCCCGCTCTACGAATATTGGAAACGTGGTGAATACAAGCCCTACACCACCGCAGAACTTGTGAATCTCATTGCGGATGTGAAGCCCTCGATCCCGCGCTACTGTCGTGTCAACCGTGTTATACGCGATATTCCATCTCCCCACGTTGTTGCCGGGAATAAACGCTCCAGTCTGCGGCAGGATGTCCACGCCGAACTGGCTCGGCGCGGGGCGCACTGCGATTGCATTCGCTGCCGGGAGGTGCGCAACGAGAAAGTGGACGCCGCTTCCCTGCGTCTCGACGATTTGACCTACGCGGCAGATGGGGCCGAGGAGCACTTTTTGTCTTTCGTCACCCCGGAGGTCAGGATTGCCGGTTTTCTGCGCCTTTCCCTGCCCGGCCCGGATTCACCCGCTACCGGCCTCACTGACCTCGACCGGGCGGCGATCATCCGCGAAGTGCACGTCTACGGACAGTCGCTGGCTGTGGGGGCGGAGCAAAGCGGGGCGGCGCAGCACGCCGGTCTCGGCACGCGGCTGTTGATTGAGGCGGATAGAATCGCCCGGGAGCATGGCTACCGCCGCATGGCAGTCATCGCGGCGGTGGGAACGCGGTTGTATTATCTCAAACGGGGGTTTGAACGGGGGAAGCTTTATCTGACAAAAACCGTCAAGAACGCTGCCGGCGGGGCTTAGCCCCGATGGGAACACCTACTTTGAACCTTTTTCCCACTCGGCTACTGCCTGTCGGATGAGCGCATTAATTTCCGGATCCGGCACAGTATCAATCCCCTCATACCTGTTTATCCCATCCTTCACGATCACCGTACCACCCGGCCCTTCTACCAGGCCGATTTTTCGATCTTTGAACGGACTGGCGAGTATTTTAGCCTGCAGCACGTCGTCAATCTGTTCGACAATACTCTTGAGGATCGGGGTGGGCTTAACCCCTTCAACGCCTTTGCCTTTTGGCTTGTCAGGCGATACGACCGTTGAAGGTTGGATCGTTTGTTGTGAAGTCACAGGGTCAGGCGCGCCAGCGGGTGAAGATGGCCGGGCTGCTTCCAGCCATGGACGCAGGTCGAGCACCACGCTGATGAGACGCTGGCGTTGCTCGGCCTGGAGTGCGTCTTTGTTTTCCAAACGCAAGCTGTCCATTTCCAGCCAGACCTTGTTGCTGCGTGTCCGCCAGGCGCTAAAAACTTGGACATCACCCTCGCCAGCCAGTTTGTCGGTGGAGGACGGCGGAGGTGGGGTGGTGCGCCGATTCTGCGCACGTTGGACCAATGCTCCAACGACTGCACCCAGGCAAGCAAAGACGAAATAGAGAAAAACAGTTGTAGTATCCATGGCTATTTATTTTACAAGATTTTTGGCCTTTGTGGGCACCTGACAGTGGGGACAAAAATGTGTCCCGCGTTGACCGACGAGGATGCGCACGATTTTTGTCCCGCAGACGGGACACAGTTCCCCGTCGCGGCCGTAGACCCGGAAATGGTTCTGGAACTCCCCGCCGCGGTAGACCCAGTCTATACTGGCGCCGTTACGGCGGATGCCCTCCTCCAGTACCTCCCGAATTGCCATCCACAGACTCTCAGCTTGATCTGAGCTGACCGAATCCGAGGGCGTCAACGGGTGGAGTTTTGCCAGGTGCAGGGCTTCGTCGGTGTAGATGTTGCCCAGTCCGGTCAGGAAGGTTTGATCGAGCAGGAGAGGCTTAAGTTGTCGATGTTGGGCGTGTAAAGCGGTATACAGCCGAAAGGGAGTAAATTCGCCCGAGAGCGGTTCAGGCCCCAGGTCCCGGAAGATTTCAGCGGGATCGTCCACCAGCCAGACGCGCCCGAACTTGCGCGGGTCGGAAAAGACGAACGACGTATCATCTGTCAATTTCAAGATGAGACGGTCGTGTTTGGCCGGCTGGTAACCGCCCAAGATGACCAGCAGGTCTCCGCTCATGCGCAAATGGATGAGTAGATTAGACGTCGAAAGTTGGAGGCGGAGGAATTTGCCCCGACGGAAAATATCTTGGATCTGCTGGCCTTGGATACGTTGTTTGAACTTCGCCGGAGAAGGCATGGCCAGCGTGCGATTCCAGCGCAAGTCAGCGGAGAGGACGCTTTTGCTGATGAGCGCCGGGCGCAGGGTGCGGACGAGGGTCTCGACTTCGGGGAGTTCAGGCATGACGCCGGTTGTCAGTGATTAGTAACCCGTGAGCAGTTATCAGTCATTCACATTGAACTCAGGTCACTGAAAGCTGAAACGCGGTATCTTGACGACTAGCTGATTTGCTCAGACAGGTACACCTGGATTCCCATCTGCTTGATTTGATCGAGTTGGGCTTCGATCCAATCAATGTGGTCTTCCTCGTCTTTGAGAATCCCTTCGAGCATCTCGCGCGTGCCGTTATCGCCGACCTCGACGGCCAATTTGATGGCGTCATTGTAAGCCTGGATGGCGCCGCTCTCAGACTCCCAGTCATTCTTGTGTTGGGATTCGGCGGTCTCGCCGATGTTTATCTTGTTCAGTTCGCTGACGACCGGGTTGCCCTCGAGGAAGATGATGCGTGCGACGTGTTTCTCGGCATGCTTCATCTCGTCAATGGCGCGCTTCTCGATGGCTTCCGCCAATTCTTTATAGCCCCAGTTGGCGCACATTTCAGCCTGCACCATGTACTGGGAGATGGCGGTCAGTTCATCGGCCAATAGGAAATTGAGCTTTGCGATGATCTTGTCATTGCCTTTCATGGAATCCTCCTTTTGAGTTCTGGTGAGCGGAGGCGAAATCCGTCCTACTCATTGAACATCTGCCCTACGCTGCGGCCCTCGTGGGCGCGGCGGATGACTTCGCCGAGCAGCGGAGCAACAGTCAGGATGGTGAGGCGTTTGCCGAACGCCTCGCGTTTATCGGCTGGGATTGGAATACTGTCGGTGGTGATATATTCTGTGACGGGCAAGGCTGCCAGCCGTTCAACCGCGTTGGCTGAGAAAATCGGGTGGACGAAGGCAACGTATGCGCGCCGTGCTCCGTTGTCTTTGACGAGGTTGACCGCCTGGACAATAGACCCGCCCGTATCAATCTCGTCGTCCACCAGGACCACGTCCCGGTCCTTGACATCGCCGATGACGGTCAGGGCCTGAGCTTTGGCATCATTGGCGGCGCGGCGTTTTTCAATGAAAGCGATTGGGGCATCAATTTCGGCGGCAAAATTCCGGCCTTTTTTGGCATAGCCCAGGTCCACGGTGACGACGACGGGGTCTTTGAGGAAAGGACGCAGGTTTTCTTTGACATAGTCAACCAGGATCGCGGAGGCGTTCAAAACGTCGCCGGGGACGGAGAAAAAGCCCTGGATTTGATAAGCGTGCGGATCGAGGGTCATATAGCGATCTGCACCGGCGATCTGGATCATGTCGGCCACCAGGCGCGACGTGATGGGGACGCGCGGCTGATCCTTTTTGTCCGAACGTCCATAGCACAGGTAAGGGACGACCGCCGTGATGCGCGCGGCCGAATCCAGGCGCAGGGTTTGGAGCAGGATCAACAATTCCATCAAATTACGGTGAACAGGCGAGGCGGTATGCTGGATGACGTACACATCTTGGCCGCGTACACTGCTGTGCAATTTGACGAACAGATTTTCGTTGGGAAACTCGACAATTTCACGCCCGCAAAGTGTTTCGCCGAGATAATTGGCAATCTTCTGAGCCAGTTCGGGGCTGGCCGTTCCGGCATACAACTTGATGCCACCATAGACCCGCAATTCATTTGATTGAGACATTAATCCACCTGTTTTTCAGCTTTCCACTCCGAGCGCAAGACGCTCATGAGTAGCATATCACGATATTCGCCGTCCCGGAATGTCCCCTGCCGGAAACGCCCCTCGTGGACGAATCCCGCCTTCTCGTAGGCGTGGATACCGCCCTTGTTCGCCTCGTCCACGCGCAGGAAAACGCGATTCAGGTTCAGGGTCCCGAAGCCGAACTGTAGCAACAGGCGCATCACCTCCGTCCCGTAGCCTTTGTTCCAGCAGGATTTGTCGCCAATGAAAATTCCCACTTCGGCGCTGTGGGCCGTCTGATCGAAATCCATCAAGCCGCAGTTGCCGATCAGCCGCCAACAATCCCCATCCCCTCCGGGGACAATCTCCCGGACTTCAATGGCGAAAGGTTGTGCTTCGCTTGGCAGTTTGAGCATATTCTCGAACCACTGCTCCTCATTTGCTGTTGAGATGGGCAAATTTATCGAGAGATAACGGCGCACTTCGGCATCGTTCAACCACTCGACGAACCTGGTAATATCGGCACGCTCATCCCGGCGCAGACGGATACGTTCACTATAGATCATAATTGCTCCTGCAATCGCGGCTTCCCTCTCTCCAGGTCAACGCCTGTACCTGGCTTCGGAAAACTGATTCGATTATACTATCCTTGACCAGCCGCGCGTGAGGACTTAGAATATAAATATAGGTCACCCGTTTTGGCTATTCCTAACTGTGCTATACTGGATAGCAACATGCAGACTGATTTCGCATCCGGAACACGTTCTGCCTGGCCTCGCTGGGCAGAATTTCTTCGCAGCCATAGATTAGAGAACTTGGCTGCCTGGGCGTTGGAGGCTGCTGGTCCGCTTACAGTGCTCGGTGCGCAGGTGCTCTATATTGGGTGTCCACTCTTGCGTCCGGCGTTGACAGATGCCCATCGCGATGCACTGACCACCCTGCTCGAAGACCGCGATGAAGTGCAAGCCTTGGCTGCCTTTCTACGGGAGGAAGCATCCCTGTGACCGATATTCTGCCGGGCCTGCTCGGATTTAGTGTCATCTTTATCAGCGCGATCCTGATGCTGGGTTTATCCTGGTTGCGCCGCAAGTCTCCCCCTGTTTTCCGCGATATTCCTGCTTATACTCGTCTGCGCCGCGCCATTGGCCGCGTCGTTGAAGATGGCACCCGGCTGCACGTCTCACTTGGGCGCGGCGTGCTGACCACGTCCCAGTCTGCGTCGGCCCTGGCTGGTCTTACCCTCTTGCGTCGCCTGGCTGAACTGACTTCTGCTGGAGACCAGCCGCCTATCGCCACTTCTGGTGACGCTGCCCTGACTTTCCTCTCCCAGGATGTGCTGCAAACTGCCTCTCAGACCTCTGCCCAGGGCACCTACGACCCCACTGCCGGACGGTTGACCGGTCTGACGCCCTTCTCTTATGCGGCCGGGGTGATGCCGGCTATCCGCGACGAAAATATCTCAGCGAATGTGCTCATGGGCAATTTCGGTGTCGAGGCTGCCTTGCTAACCGACGCGGCTGAACGTGAAAACACCTTCACTCTGGCCGCCAGCGATAATCTGACGGCGCAGGCCGTGATATATGCCAGCGCCCAAGAGCCACTCATCGGTGAAGAACTTTACGCAGCCGGGGCTTATATGGATGCCGGGCCGCTGCATGCTTCCAGCCTGATTGTGCAAGATATCCTGCGCTGGTTGATAATCATCGTCATCCTGGTTGGATCATTGCTCAAACTGACAGGTTTCCTGTGAAAATCAAGGGAGTCTTCTCTACTGCCATTGCTATTGCCGTCGGTTTGCTTGTCCTGGTGGGGTACCTTTTCGGATACAAGGCCGATGGTTCACTCTCTCTGCTGGGAAAATTACAATCATCCCTCCTTTACATAGCCGTCGCCCTGGCGGGATTTGCGGTGCTGGTTGGCATAGGTAACCTGCTGCTCGTCCACATGAACAAAATCCGCCACAAACAGAAAGGTGCAGCCTACAGCTTCATCTTGATCGTTGCGTTGGTGACAACTCTCCTGCTAGGCCTGCTGGCTCCTTATCAACCGAAAGCTGCATCTATTTTTAATGAC
>Ga0315289_10008043_pt1 | contig 15281 bp, 10 predicted proteins | sample YL17G11_40_MG_FD_203452 | JGI IMG/M metagenome (GOLD analysis project Ga0315289, IMG submission 203452) | Sediment microbial communities from Yellowstone Lake, YNP, Wyoming, USA - YL17G11_40 | ecosystem: Environmental > Aquatic > Freshwater > Lake > Sediment | place: USA: Wyoming | collected... | reverse complement strand
TCGGAGAATACGAAAAAGCGATCGAGCTTTGCAAGAAGGTCGCCGAGATGAAAATCAAGGACGAGCGGGGAGTCGAGCAGGAGAGCAAGAACAAGTGGCTCGCCCTCTACATGATAGGGCAGATATACCACGCACAGGCAAAACCGCAGCAGGCCATCCTCAGTTACGAGGGAGTGAAGGACCGCTTCCCCGACGCGAAAGAGGCCATCGAATACTTCCAGAACAAGCTCCTGAAATTCGAGGAGGTCTCCACGTTTAGACCTAACGAGAAGCCGCAGATCGAGCTGACGTATCGCAACATCCCGCAGGTTGACATCAAGGCTTACAGGGTTGACCTGATGAAGCTGTTCCTCCAGGAGAAAAACCTCAGCCGAATCACCGGGATAAAACTCGCTGGAATATCCCCAACCCACGAGGAGACCATCCAACTCGGCGACGGAAAAGACTATAGCGACAAGAAAAAGACCATCGCGTTGCCCATCAAGGACGAAGGGGCATACCTCGTCCTCGCGCGAGGCGATGACCTCCACGCATCGGGGTTTGTCCTCATCAGCCCGCTTAGGATGGAAGTCCAGGAGGACGTCGTAAGCGGCCGAGTCAGAGTCAACCTCATGGACCAGACGACGAGCTCATACGTCAACAAAGCCGAAGTCAAAGTGATTGGCTCCCAGAGCGGATTGTTCGTCTCCGGAGAAACCGACCTGAGAGGAATCTTCGTCGCCGACGGCATTAGAGGAACTGCCGCCGCAATCGCACGAGACCAAAAACGCCGTTACGCCTTCCACCGCGGCGCCACCCCCCTCGCCCCCATCGCGGAAGCGAAGAGGCGTGAGCTGCAGATGCAGCAGCGGGCGGAGTGGGCGTCGAATCTCATGGAGAGCAACATAAAGCTCCAGCGTTCCAACGTTGATCAGCTTGGGACATTCTACGGCCAGCAGCAAGTGGGCGTGCAGGTTCAGCAGGCGATGTGATTGCCGCGGCGAACTCGTGCGGAGACTGGGATGTGCGCCCGTAGCTGTAGAGCATGGGGGACGGGCATCTCCCAGGCCGGCCAGGCTGGCCGCGAACAGGCAGTCCTGCCTACGCGGGGGACGCCCGTGCCACGGCGCCTGCCGCGATGTTGGGGGCTTTCGAGACCTCCCTCGCATAGCTGGTTGTGCCGAATCGGAGGGGTGTGGCTGTACTTTGGTGGTGTGACGTAGCTGAAGAGGCGCCGCGGGCGCCACGAGAAGCCCCGCTAAAGCGGGCTGAGGTCTGGGGAAAAAAGCGTGGCATCTGTTCCCCCCAGCTGAAGCAGGGGGCTAAGGACGTGCCGGCTGAATGCCGGCACGGGGAGCCGTTTTGGGGTTCCTCTCTTCAGCACTTCGTTCGTCGTCCCCGCATCGTTTGCCCGCGCCGCAGGTGCCGCTGAAATACAGCCGCACCCAATCAGAGTTTATCCTTGCCCTCCGTCTGTGATTGGCGCATTCTCCTTCCAGTATCATCAAAACAATATGGCGGCCATGAATTGGGGAGGAGCTGCGTGTGTTCCCTGCGACCGAAACCTCGACGAAGTCCCGGTCTTGTTCTCGTTGGACCGTTCAGGAGACAACGCTCATAGCGTTGTGACGTGAGCACAAGCACTCCCAATGAGGGCCGGCGAGGAGGCGATAGAAGAAAGGCGAGAGGAGGAGAAGCGTCATGCGAAGATTCTGGACTCTATGGTTGATTTGCCAAGTTATAACGGTTTCGGCGACGGCGGCTGTAGTCCGAGGCGATTTCTTCGTCGCTGTGGACGGGAACGATAGTTGGTCGGGGAAATTGGCTGCGCCAAATGCGGCACGCTCCGATGGTCCGTTTGCGACTCTCCGGCGGGCGCAGGAAGGCGTTCGTGCGCTACAGGCGGCGGAGCCCGCGCGACGAAGTCCGATTGAGGTGCTGGTTCGGCGAGGGACGTATTTCCTCAAGGAACCTTTGACTTTTCTGCCGGAAAACTCAGGGACGGCGGAAGCGCCTGTTGTCTATGGCGCGTATGCGGACGAGAAGCCCGTGATAAGCAGCGGCGTTCTGTTGAGGGGCTGGGAGCGCGACGCTGCCGGGCGATATAGGTTGCAGATTCCGGAAGTGCAGAGTGGCGAGTGGACGTTCTCGCAACTTTTCGTGAACGGGGAACGCAGGTATCGGCCTCGATTGCCGAAGGAAGGATATTTCGCCATTGAGGCGGAAGTGCCCTCCACGCCCGCGGCCCAGGGCAAAGGATTCGACCGGTTTCAGTTCAAGGAGGGCGACCTGCGGAGCGACTGGAAAAACCTCGACGACGTTGAAGTACTCTGCTTTCACTCCTGGGCGATGTCCCGAATGCGGATTGCCTCGATTGACGAATCGAAACGCATTGTGACGTTTACCGCGCCGACGTGCAGCACGTCCGGGTGGGCGGGGCTCCTGAAGGGTCGGCTATATCTGGTCGAAAACGTGGCCGATGCTCTGGAAAAGCCAGGCGAGTGGTATCTGGAGCGGAAGACGGGGCTTCTGACTTACATTCCCCTGCCCGGGGAAGAGTTCGAGAAGGCATCGGTCATTGCTCCGCGGCTCGAGCGTTCGGTGGAGCTGAAGGGCGACGTCTCGGGTGGGCGGTGGGTTCAGCACATCGCTTTTCGCGGGCTGAGCTTCTCGCACACGAACTGGAATGTGCCAGCGGAGGGTTACAGCTTCTCACAGGCCGAGGCGATTCTGGCGGGTGCAATCACGGCGGAGGGGGCGAGGTACTGCGCGCTGAAGAGATGCGCTATCAGCCATATCGGCACTTACGCAGTGGAATGGGGAGCGGGCTGCAAGCACAACAGGGTCGAGGACTGTGAGCTGACGGACCTTGGCGCAGGAGGCGTCAAAATCGGCAGGATGAGGATGGCTCAGGACGAAGAAGCGGTCGCAAGCAACAACGCCGTCGTGAACAATCTCATCGCTCACGGCGGGCGAATGCATCCTGCTGCGGTTGGCGTGTGGATCGGGCACTCGCGGTACAACCGAATCGAACACAACGACATTTGCGACTTGTATTACACAGGCGTGTCGGTAGGCTGGTCGTGGGGGTATGGGCGGAGCCTCTCGCACCACAACACGATCGCGTACAACCACATTTATCAGATAGGGCAGGGCGTTTTGAGCGACATGGGCGGCATCTATACGCTGGGCGTGTCGCCCGGAACGGTCCTCCGCTACAACCACATCCACGACGTGGAATGTTACGATTACGGCGGCTGGGGCATTTATTTCGATGAGGGGAGCACCGACATTCTCGCCGAAAACAATTTGGTCTATCGCGCCGAGACCGGAGGATTCCACCAGCACTACGGAAAAGAGAATCGCGTCATCAACAACATCTTTGCCCTTGCGCGAACGGGTCAAATCATTCGGTCGCGGGCGGAGGAGCATCTCTCGTTCACTTTTCAGCGCAATATCGTTTACTGGAGAGAGGGGCCGTTGCTTGGAAGCAACTGGTCGGGTGACCGCTACGCTCTCGACTACAATCTCTACTGGAACGCGAAGGGTGAGCCGGTTCGGTTCGGGGAGATGCCCCTGGAGGAGTGGCAGAAGAAGGGGCAGGACTCGCATTCCTTGATTGCCGACCCGCTTTTCGTCAATCCGGAAAAAGATGATTTTCGGCTGAGCCCCGGTTCCCCAGCGATGAAAGTTGGATTCCAGCCATTTGACACAAGGCAGATTGGACGCACAGGCCCGGCGAAGGGAGAGATGTTGCCACGGGTGCCAGCAGCTTATCCACCGACGCCACCCCGATGAGCGGTCCCCCGGCGTCGTGGGCGTCCTGCTCGCGATCGTACACGGGCGAGACGCCCGTGCCACTCTGTGCTCAGCGAGGCAACCCGGACAGTGCCGTCCGCGCCGCATGACGGGCGGGTTGTGTTTTTTCAATTTTCCACCTTGCACGAAGACGATTCTTGGTGTATCCTGGTATAGAGAACTTTCTGCGGTGCAAGAGTGAAGTCCTTCATGGGGAGGTCTTCTCCGGATGAGATCGGCGGGACGGACGCGGGCGCTGGCAAGGGAAGCACAGGCCTTTGTAGGGCTCCTGGCGAGGCTTACCAAATGGGGGATGCCTCTGTCCCAGGCTATTGAGATAGCCTCAAAGGCGCTGAAAGACTCCCGTCTCAAAGAAACCGCCGAGAGAATCAGAAAACAGGTCGAGGGGGGAACTCCGCTATCGCAAGCCCTGTCTGCTGAAAGCCAGCTTTTCCCAGCGAGTTACGTCGAAGCCATAGCCGAAGGGGAGAAAAGCGGGAGCCTTCCGTCCGTTCTGAAAGCCATATCCGAAGAAATCGAGGAGTCCATCGAGGCGGAAAAGCTCATCCGGAGGGTATCGCTATACCGCACTTCTGCCGTATCGGGGGCTGTTGCGATAATTCTGGTGGGGGTTTTTGGGATTGTCCCCGTTGTCCTTAGTACATTCCGGGCTTACCTGGAGGTATGGGAGGGATTCGATGCTGTGCTTCCACACACCGTTTCGCTGTTCTGGCCGACCGCCAGATTCGCATCTGAGCACCCTTTCACCATCGTCCTTCTCCTTTGCGGGATTTTGGGGCTTGTGATTTTGGCGTTACGCGGCGGCTCTCTGCGGGCCGCGAACCTGCGTATCTTCTGCGGGGTCGTGGGGAGGAATCTGAAATGGGGGATGACCGCGCGAGAGGCTCTCACGGCGGCTCGGAAGGCCGTGCCGAGCGGGTTATTAGAAAGGGAGGTTGCGAAGGTCGCTGACAACGTGGAAGGCGGGGCATCGCTTTCCGAATCCATGAACCGCTCGCGCTTGTTTCCGCGGCCTCTGGTTCGGGCGGCGGCCGCCGGTGAGTCAAGGGGCAACCTCGCTGATGCATTCCTCGACATGGCGGACTCTTACCGACAGGAGAGCGAGCGCACGAGAGAGAAGCTGGCAGGCCGGGCGGTGGCTGTCCCGGCGTTGTTCATGGCGGTTTTCGTTGTCTTCTGCGTCATCAGCACCGCCATTACCACGGCCACTTTTTTCAGGCCTCTTTTTGGCCCTCTATCGAGCTTCGAGGTGTGAGGGTCCGTCTAAGGCGCCCGGGCGGCGCCGGTGAAACCGGTAAGACGTTGAGGGAAGGATGAATCCCAGCTTGCAGAGAAGAAAACGAAGAATACCCAAAGCAGCGGTCTTCACGGACCAGCTCCGGCGTCTTATCGCGCAAGGCGTGCCAGAGGGTGAGGCGGTGGAGGCGCTCCTTGAGGACATGCCGGGAGGCCGCTTCAGGGAAGCGGTCAGTCGCGTCGCCAGCAGACTGAAAAGCGGTTTGTCCCTGTCCTCCTCCATTTCGAGCTTCCCTCGCTATTTTCCGGAGGGTTTTGTGAGCATTGTGGAAGCTGGAGAAAAAAGCGGCAACCTACCGCGGACGCTGGAGCTGGCTTCGGCTTATTTGAAAAGGCGAGACGTCAGCCGACAGAGGATATTTCTGGGGATTTTTTTGCCACTCCTGACAGCCTTTGTATGCTTTGGGGTGATGCGGTTCTGTCAGCTAATGCTCCTGCCCGCTCTGGAAGGGACTCAGGCGGTTTATTCTAACGATGATGTGGCCATATCACCGGCGCCGCAATTGACCTATCTTTTCGACGCCGCGCTGGTCGTTTTCGGATGCCTGATGGCCGTAGTGCTGATTCTGTTCTATGCCGTTTTGTACTACCCGGCCTGGAAGAGCGTTGTTCTATACCGTTTTTGCAGCCTTCTTCAGATTGTCATGGAAGGAGGTCTTCCTCTCGAGGAGTGCCATCGGCTTGCCCGGAAAGGTTTCTCTGGCGTCTCGTTCCGGGTCAAGGGGGCGGTTGATAAGCTTTTCAAAAGGCTGTACCGCGGCGAAAGCCTGGCCGACGCTTTCGCGAAGACTCGTTTCTTCCAGGGAGTGTTGAGCTGGATGATAGCCGCCGGCGAGAGGAAAGCAGACATTCCCGGGGCATTATCGCAGGCCGCGGCTTTCCACGAGGGGAGGGCGGATGCGAAAATGTCTCTCCTTTTCAATGTCGGTCCGCCGGTGCTCACGATTGCCATTGCGATTCCGATCGCGATTCTGGGGATTTCGTTCTTTGGCTCTTTGAGATGGATTTTTGACGCGAGCTTCAATCTAATTCCTTGAGGCGGCACTCGGGACAAGTTCGGAGTCAGTGCGCGGCAAGTTGCATCGGCAAATGGCCGCGAGACAGGGGTCTCGCGCGAAAAAGGCTCTTGTCGTTCAGTTGCGAGTTGCCGGCAGCAAGGAGCGCTGCGGCGAGGAGGGTGAGACGTGGCAAAAGGAAGAATCAGCGACACCGATTTTGTAATCTTCAATCAGCAGCTTGCCAGCCTCACAAAGAGCGGATTGCCTCTCTCGGGGAGCCTCCAGAGCCTCTCCAAGGAAGTCCGCAGCCGCCAGTTCAGGCAAGGCATAGAGAAGGTGAGGTCCGACGTCGAGGCGGGCATTTCTCTTTCCCAGGCGGTGCAGGGGCGGCCGGACGTTTTCCCGGAGCTCTATTCTCAGATCATAGCGGCAGGAGAGAAGTCGGATAACCTCCCGGAAGTCCTCTTCCAACTGGCGAAGTATTCGGAAATCCTGGCGAGGATGAGAAGAAAGGTCAAGGACGCTCTTGCCTACCCTGTGACGGTTTTCATAGCGGGGATTCTGATTCTTTCGATGATGACGCTCTTCGTCTTCCCGAACATGTTGCGGTCGCTGGAGATTATCACGGAAGGAGAGCTGGGCATCTCTGCTGGTGCTGCAAGCGGCAAAGGCGGCGGGATTTTCTTCTGGGCCGCGAGGATGCTTGCTTACCACAACGTCGCGATAGCCGTGGGAATTGGCTGTGTCGTCGCGGCAGCACTCGTGGCGTGGGCTGTTCTAAGGTCTTCTCGTGGGGGGCGCATTCTTCTCGACCGCATGAAGCTGTCAATGCCTTTTTACGGGAAATGTCGCATGAGCGGCTACATGTTGAGGTTCTCGCAGACCCTGGGAACGGTTCTGAGGTCGCGAGTCCCGGTCGGAGACGCCATCTATTTGACCGCAGAATCTGTCGGCAGCGAATCCCTCAAGCCCGCGATGATTCGCCTGCGGAAAGATGTCGAAGAAGGAGCCCGCCTGTCAGAATCGCTCAAGAAGTCGGGGATGTTTCCGGAGGCGGCAGTATGGATTCTTTCGGCTGGGGATGAAAAAGGACAACTGGACGAGGCTTTGATGGAGGTTTCCGAGGTTTACGAAGCCGAACTCGAAAACGCGACCGGACGAATGGCTTTCTGGCTGGAGGTTATCGCAACGACGATGATCTCGGTCTTCGTGGCGTTCGTTGTGTTGACGGTTTTCGTCCCGATTATTAAGACAATAAGTGTGCTAAATGCCCCCGGGGAGTGAACCGAGTACATGCGATGGCAAATACCATCACGTGTCGTAGCGGGACTGCCCGCTACGGGCGCAGCATAACCTTCGACAGGATCAACAGGATTTCGCGGATACCGCCCCGCCCACAGGCGAGGACAGCCGACGGGGCGTCCTGTTATCCCGTTATCATGTCGAAACAATACGTTATCGAACCTACAAACGAGAGCACAAAGGGCCGTTGAATCATCTGGAGGATGAATGCTGTCGTGAAGAAGAAATCTGACGAGGGCGCGGTAAGGCTCGTCGAGAGGATAATCGGCAGGGCAGTCGCCAGCGGTGCGACCGATATTCATCTGAATCCCACGCACTCCGGGCTTGTGGTTCGCTTCCGGCACGACGGAATACTCAGGGATGTTGAGTTGCTGGACGCCACCGTGAAGGAGAGCGTCGTCGCCCGGATCAAAGTTCTTTCCAACCTCATAGTCTATAAGCGAAATGTGCCCCAGGACGGAAGGATAGTCAAGGACGTTGGACTGAGCGCCGACAACGTCGAATTGAGGGTTACGACTTTCCCGACGATTCACGGCGAGAAAGTGGCAATCCGGATATTCGACTGCAACAGGGTGCTTTTGACTCTGGAAAATCTTGGCTTTTCCGAGAAGGTGAGCGGCGCATTGATTCGCCTTCTCGACAATCCTCAGGGCACAATCCTGCTGACGGGGCCAAGCAGCAGCGGAAAGACCACGACGATTTACGCGGCCCTGCGGTGGTTCCGAAAGAACAAAGGTCAGACTTCCAATATCGTCACGGTAGAAGACCCTGTCGAATTTGATTTGAAGGATGTTAGCCAGACGCAGATTGAGCCGGTGTTGGGGATGACGTTCGCAGCCGCTCTCCGCTCCATCCTCCGACAGGACCCGGAAGTGATAATGATTGGCGAAATACGCGATAGGGAGACCGCTCAAATCGCCGTCGAGGCGGGGCTGACAGGGCACCTCGTCATCAGCACGATTCATTGCGGCACTGCCGCAGGGGTCTTCACGCGGCTGTTAGAAATGGGAATCGAGCCGTTTCTTGTAGCTTCCTCCGTTACGGGCGTTCTTTCGCAGAGGCTGGTGCGGGTGGTTTGTCCGGAATGCGCTGAGAAGTACGTTCCGCCGGAGCATTTGCGGAAAGAGTTTGGAGTGAACCCAACCGAGACGGAGGGATTCCGTCGCGGTAGGGGATGCGCTCGCTGCAACGGCGCCGGATACTCCGGGCGCACCGCCATCGGAGAGCTTCTTCTGGCCTCGGAGAGAATCGGAGACATGGTCTTGAAAAGGGCTCGGACAAGCGACCTCACCAGAGAGGCCGAAAGGCAAGGAATGGAAACCCTCGAGAAAGATGGACTTCGGAAGGCGCGCGAAGGCAAGACGACCCTCGAGGAGCTTTATCGCGTCCTGATGCACAAGGTCGCGGAGGGAAAGGATGAGAAGGAATAGAGGCTACGTCATCGTCGAGTTGATTGCGGCGCTGTTTGTGCTGTCGGTTGGTTTCGGCATCGTTTGCTCGGTATTGATAAATAGCGCGGCAAAGCTCAAGGAATATGATCGTGCGGTCACGGCGAGAATCATTGCCGCAAACCATCTCGCCCACTTGAAGCATGCGGTTCGGGAAAGCACGCCTCCGCCGACGAGGGAGAGGGTCAGTGCTTCTTCGCCCATGGCGGAGAGGCTTCCTGCGTTCGAGGGTTGGGGCGAGGTGCACGACGTTCGCGATGGCCTCAAGCAAATCGAAGTTGTCGTCAAGTGGAAAGAAAGGGGAGGAGTCAGGACCGTCCGGCTCCGCTCATTAGTCGCGAGGGTAAACTTATGAAACGCAGAATTCCGAGCAAGATTCTCAGCGGGCGCAGAGGAATGTCCCTCGTCGAGATGCTGACTTATATGGCAACATTCGGCCTCGTGCTGTCCATGGTTGGACCTCTGGTCTTCGATCTCGGAAGGGCGAACAAGCGCCTGACGAGAGGACTGGAGCATGTCATGGAGACCGACTGGCTCAACAGGGTTTTCCGAGCCGATGTGGCAAGGGCGAAAGAGATAGTTCCCGCGTACGGCGATTTTTCGCTTGGCCCGAGCACGCTAATCCTGAAATCGGTTTCGACGACGCCTGATGCCCTTTCCCCTGAACCCAAAGAAGAGATCGTAGTTTATCTGCTCGACTCGAATCGCCCGTCCCGGCTCATCAGAACCAGTTTGTTGCCCGCGCGCGATGGAGTGAGGAGAACGCCCAGAGTCGTGGCGAGAGACTTAGAGAGAGTCGAGTTCGTGTATGGCCCGCCGGACGAGTCGCAAAAGACAGTCATCGAGCTGCGGATGACCTTCAAAAAAGGAATTGTCCATAAGGTAAAGCCAACTTCGTACAGTTTTTTCGCTGTCGTGGGAGAATAGCATGAAGAGTCGTGACCGGAGAGGTTTTGTCGTTCTCATAGCGCTCGGGGCAATTTCGGTCGTGTCAATCTTTGCGTTCATTGCGGTTGGGAACATCGCCTCCACTCACGCTGGGTTGCGCAATTCCGCAAACTGGCAGCGTGCCATGACAATCGCAGATGCGGGGGTCGAATCCGCCATAGCCGCCTTGAGGAAAGACCCCAGCTTCGTCGGAGAAAGAGAGATTGCCTTCGACGGTGGGACTTTCACGACGGAAGTAACGAAGCCGGAGCCTGCGGAGGGCGTTCGCATTATTCGGTCGTGGTCTCTTTTCCGGTCCGGCCGCCAGAGAACCTACCGAAAGGAGTTTCTTGTCGCGGTCCGCCTTTTGGAGAGCGGCGCCGAAAAACTTTGGCGGCGCGAGCGCACGCCCGTCGAGTGATCCCGTTCAGAGCTCGGGCGAAGGGGGTGCAGCCATTGGGGGGGGCGGCACATCAGGCCGAAAGGCGCACCCCGGACAAGTCTTCTGCCAGACACATGGGCAGCACCTCAGTTACGGGCCCGCCAGCCCACGGGTAACAGCAGGGTCCACACTGTCCCCGCGGAAACAGGCAACCGCAAAGTCCGTCGAGAGCGCAGAGGGAAAAAGCTGTAGTCTCCTCCATTCTCCGCGCCCTCTGCGTTCTCTGCGGTGAACTCCCTCTGTGACCGAGGGACTGCACGCGTTGCGACTTTTTCCGTCCCTTGGGCGCGGCCTATTCGCGTGTCCCCTTTGCAGAGGACAATATCCCGCACGTCGCCACGGCAAAGCCCGCAAAGGCGAGACGTGCTTCGGTTGAGACACCCAGCGCATGGCTGAACAGGATGGATGCGGCGAGCGTTCCCAGCCCCAGAATGTAAGCAAACGTTGCTCCGGCCAGGGCGAGGACTGTGCCCGTCCGAAGCCGCAGCCAGCGACATGCTCTCGCCACAAGAGCCGGTGTCAGGAAAAGAATGAAAAAGACGAGGATTGTCGGCACAAAGCTGTAGGCAATCGCCCCGCCGAAGCCCAAAAGCTCGATTCCTTCCAGGGGAAGGAAAACCGCGAATACGACAAGACCTGCGTGAGATAGCACCCATAGAGTAAACACGGAATTTCTCCCTCCTGTGCTGCTCGTGCGCTCCTCTCGCCCATGACCGCCCAGTGCGCACAGTAGAAATATCGCACATCTTTCCCGCGGACGCAAGGGCGCTTGTCCGGGGATTGTGGCTGCGCCTTAGTGAGACGTGGGGCTTCGTACCGCTAAGCGTCCCAGCCCCGCCCTGCTTGAGGGGCGCTACAGGAACAAGGGGCCCCGACCCAATTAGGCCCCGCAGGGGATGAAAGAGAGTGCAGTGAGGAGCCTGCCTCAATTGGATGTGGCGCCCCCTGCGGGGGCTTGGGTTGGTAAGTGTCCTGAGCACCCACGGGCTTACGCCCGGTGGCAAGGGGAGTGTCGCCCCCTGTGGGGGCTGAGGAAGAGAAGACCTCACGCGCCCTGCAAAGAGAGGGTCACCGCGTACGGGGGCGACACAAACGACAAGCCATGTGAGATTTGCTCAATCCCCGCAGGGGATGAAACTCAATAGCCACGGGTGTCAACCCGTGGAACCTGAGGCCCAAATTCAATTAAGCCCCCGCAGGGGGCGACACAGAATGAGTCATACCTTCTCGAAAATCCTCCCCCATTTCGATCTTCGCCACGAAGGCGCGGCGTTGCAGTTGATCCCGCCGAAGGCGGGACTCCAGGCCCGCCCCCACAGTCTACCACTCAAATGTAGCCGGACCCGCGGTGGACGGTGAGCTGCATTTTGGCCGCCTAATCTGGCTGAAGCCATGCTGTGGGAAGCCCGCCAATGCTCATCAATAAATCAGATGCACGCGCGTGGCATGGGCATCCTGCCCGTGAAGGTGCTCACGCCCGGTACCCGTGCCACAAGGCCGGCCTCGTGGCAGAAGCACTGCCCCCCCGCTGCAACGGTCACGCAGCCGCACCCAGCCCAACCTCGGCATTGATAGACGGGGAGCACTGTGATACCATGCCTTCAGTTCGTTCACTGAAACTGAAACGGAGACAGGAGCATGCGTATGCAAATATCAAGACGTGAGTTTGTCGGGAAGACGTTAGCGGCCGCGTCGGCAGCGGCTTTCGGTTCTGTGAGGAAGTTGACCGCCGAGGAGGTGAAGCCGGCGACGAGCGTGAGTGCCGAACGACCAAACCCAAAGCCTCGCTTTCGGCTCGGGACTACTACCTATTCCTACTGGCACTTCCGGGAGGAGAAGGTACCGATAGAGACGGTCATTGAGAAAGCCTGCGAACTGGAGCTCGACGGAGTCGAGATTCTTCATCGGCAGATGACGGAGGAATCGCCCTCCTACCTTCAGAAGTTGAAGCGGTTGGCATTCACGCGCGGCCTGGATTTGTACAATCTGTCCATCCACCAGAATTTTGTGAGTCCCGACGAGGAAAAACGCCAGGGGCAGATTGACCACACGCTGCACTGCATCGAGCTCGCTCACGAAATGGGGATTCCCGCGATTCGGCTGAATTCCGGCCGCTGGGGGACGATTCAATCCTTCGATGAACTGATGGCGAAGCGAGGGGTCGAGCCGCCCCTGCCAGGCTACACTGAAGACGATGCCTTTCGGTGGGTCATAAGCTCCATCGAGAAGTGCCTGCCAAAAGCGGAAAAGGCGGGAGTCGTCATGGCACTCGAGAACCACTGGGGACTGACCAAAACTGCCGACGGAGTGCTGCGGATTCTGAACGCCATTCGGTCGCCGTGGCTCGGCGTAACGATGGACACGGGAAACTTTCTCGAAGAGCCGTACGCGGAACTCGAGAAGCTCGCACCGCACGCAGTCCTCGTCCACGCCAAGACCTATTTTGGCGGTGGCGAATGGTACACTCTCGACCTCGACTATGACCGGATTGCAGGGATTCTCCGCAAGGTCGGTTATCGCGGATACATCTCGATTGAATTTGAGGGGAAGGAAGACCCCGACTCCGGCGTCAAAAAGAGCGTGGAGCTTCTCAGAAAAAGTTTCACGCCAAAGGGATGATGACCGGCACGAGGGCCGGCCCAAAGCTCAAGGCGAGAGCCGCGCCTGTCGCTCCCCGCCATGGCGATGACACCGTGTGCGACCGGGTGTGGGTTCATTTCAGAGATATGTGCAGGCGTAACGCCGCCGTCTCGGCGGCAGTCCCGAGGGCGTCTCGCCCTCGACATCGGGGCAAGATGCCCCCAACACAGCCGGCAGGATGCCGGCGGTACATGTCATGGCCACTCGCACCCTATGCCATCGCCATATTGCCAAAGCCACAAGCCATCCGCATTTGGCCGCGTTACTTGCCGCGATTGCGCAGCCACACAGTGCTCGAGCCTACGGCTGGACTCGCACGACGCGGTAGAATCTTGGCGAGAAGGATTCCGCCGGAAGGATGAACGTCGTGTAAAGGTTGGCGGAGGGCACGGTCGCAACAAAATCCCATTCCAGGAGGTCGGTGCCGGTCTCGACGACATAACTCTCTCCGGGCGAGCTCGTCCAGGTGAGGGTCACCTGACCCGCATCTTTTCCGATGAAGAGCCTCCCGAACCCGTGCCTCGGGTTCTCGTAAGCCCCCATATCCACAAGCCCGTTGAGGACTCTCACCTGGCCGCTCAAATCGGTTTCGTACTCGTCAATGTAAGGGTTCCATGCGGCGTCTATGCAAGGCGAGGTGTCTTTCAAGCGGTAGTCGCCCGAGGCGGCGTCCACGAATTGGGGGTCGAGGTTGATGTTCCCCGGCCCTTGTGCCCACTCAGGCGGAGTGCCGACGACGGAAAACTCCGCGGGCGCCTCGAGAACGTCAACGCCGTTTCCCCACAGAATGCAGTTTCTGACCGTTGCCATGCACTCGGCAGCCCCCAATCCCCCGACGCGGTAGTAGAAGCCCGTATCCTCGACGAAATTGTCGGCGATCGTGCAGTTGATGATGATTGGCGAGCCGAACAGGGCGTAAATGCCGGCGCCGAGCTTATAGGACGAAGGGCTGTCGAGGTAGTTCTTGACGATGAGGGAGTTGGTGAGCTTCGGATGAGAACCATGTAGAGTAAGCCCGCCGCCCCAGTACGGATACCCCGCCTGCTTGACTCCATTGTTCTCGACGATGCAGCGGTCTATCTCAAGGGGCGAAAAATACGAGTAAATCCCGCCGCCTGCCTGGACCGCATAGGTTATGCCAAGACCGGTCACATTGTTTCTGACGACGCAGTCGCGTATCTTCGCCGGTGAAAGGTTTGCGTAAACTCCCCCGCCGAGGTAATTGGCGCTATTCGACTCGATGACGCAATTCTCGATTGTGATTCCCGATTCGTACAGGAAAAGCCCACCGCCCTTGTCGGCGAGACCATTCTTTACTGTGAAGCCGGAAAGTTTCCCGAAGGGGAGCAGCCAGAAAGAAATGGCCGAACCTTTCTGCTGCCCGTCAATCGTCGCCTGGTCCGCGCCGGGGCCGAGGATGTCTATTGGACTCACAACAGTCAGCGGGCCCGAGTATTGGCCGGGCCCCACGTGCACAACGTCCCCAACCCCCGCCGCGTCCGCTGCCTCCTGGACCGAACCGAAAGCCGTCTCCCAGGATTTCCCATCGCCCGAGGAGACGACCTTCGCGTCAACGTACCAGCGCTGATAGGAAGAGATGTCAAGCTGATACGCCTGCTCGGCCTCTCCCTGAAGGTTTCCGACGGAGAAGGTGAGCTGGTAGGTTCCAGAGGCGGTCGGCATCCCTGATAGGATTCCTTCGGGAGAAAAAGAGACACCTGCCGGCAGGTCGCGGGAAATGAGAGACCAGGAATACGGCGCGAAGCCCCCGGTGGCTTTCAGTTCTGCACGGTATTCGTGGTCGGCGATTCCGTTGCGAAGCGATTCAGTGCAAATTTGAAGCGGCGTGGAAGGGTCGTATTCGTATGCCCCGAGGTCGGGGAGGTCGAGGAACCGTCCGAAAAGGACCCGAGGCTTTCCCTCGATGTCGGTCTCGGGAATGATGTCCGGGTCATATAGCCCCATGTCAATGCATGGCGAGTCCCCCAGAAGACGAAAATCGCCGTTTTCCGGGTCCACAAACCTCGGCGGCAGATGAAAAAATCCGGGGCCGGTGAGCATATCCTCGGTGTCGCAGTGGCCGACGGTCAGCTTTGCCGTGGTGGAGAGCGAAATGTCCTGCGTGTTCGCCCAGAAGATGCAATTGGCGATTGTCGCGGTTCCCCCTTCTATGAACACCCCCCCGCCCCTCCGATACCGGTTGTCGTCTACTACCTCCCGTATCCTGTTTCCCGCTATGGTGCAGTTCACAAGCGTTGCTGTGCCGGTCCTGAGGTCGGCTCCCGCGCCCACGGTCGCCCCGTTGGTGTTGGCGTCTCCCACCAGATTGTTGGCGATGATGCAGTTCGTCGCGGTGAGATCGCACTCGTAAATCTGGATGCCTCCCCCACGCCCGCCCCAGGCTAAGTTGTCGGCGACGAAGCAGTTACG
>Ga0315289_10008041_pt1 | contig 15282 bp, 10 predicted proteins | sample YL17G11_40_MG_FD_203452 | JGI IMG/M metagenome (GOLD analysis project Ga0315289, IMG submission 203452) | Sediment microbial communities from Yellowstone Lake, YNP, Wyoming, USA - YL17G11_40 | ecosystem: Environmental > Aquatic > Freshwater > Lake > Sediment | place: USA: Wyoming | collected... | reverse complement strand
GGGTGGGGGTGGGGGTGGCGGCGCCCCTCTTCCCCCCCCTCCGCCACCCCTACCCACCCAGGCCAGCAATGGGACGGGCCGGCCCATGTCCACCCAGAGCGGCGGCCTGCCGGAAACGTCCCCGCTGTCGGAGGGCGTCGACGGGGGGGTCGGGGGTGGGGGGGTGGAGGTCGGGGCGCGTCCGGTCCTCCCTCCTGCGGTGGCCGCCGCCACCGCCGCCGCCGCGCCCGCCCACGCCACCACCTCCCCGTCCGCCATGGTGCGGGGCGCGTCCGTGTCCATGCTGATGGGCGGCGAGGAGGAGGAGGGGGGCGACGACGACGGCGACTCTGTCGGCGGTGGGGAGGGCGGCGGCCGCCGCCTAGCCACCACCCCCAGACCCGCCCGCCCCCCGTCTCTTCTCACCGGCCCCGCTGCGGCCCGGGTCCTGGGCGGCCAGGCCAACCTGTGGACGGAGTACGTGCCAGATGAGAAAACGGCGGAGTACATGCTCTTCCCGCGCCTGGCCGCGTCGGCGGAGGCACTGTGGTCGGCCGCGGCGGCGAGGGGGTGGGGCGGGGGCGGGGAGGCTGGGAATGATGGCGGGGCGGGCGTGAGCGGGCTCGGCGGCGGCGGCCGGGCGTGGAGCGGCCCCGGCTCGCCGTCCGCCGGCCCATCCGGCTCGCCCGCCTGGTTTGGTGGGTTTGCTAGCGTGCGGCTGCCCGCCCACCTGGCACGGCTGGCGCGGGACGGGTGGCGGTTCAGGGCGTTGGATTAGGTGGCACAATGTTTTAGGGGGCGCGCGCGCGCGCGCGCTCGCACGGCTGGCGCGGGACGGGTGGCGGTTCAGGGCGTTGGATTAGCTGGCACAATGTTTTAGTGGGGGGGCGTGCGCGCGCGCATGTTCACGTTTTACAAGAAGACCTCCTCACGCCCGACAGGGGCCGTGCGCACCCTTCCTCCACCATCTCCTCACATCCCGACCACGACCTTCTTCCTGACTACCCTCTTTTTCTTCTCCTCCCCTCCCGTCGCCCGCACCGACGCCGCGGCCTTTTTTTCCCCGATCCGCTCCAGCTGTTGGGCCAGCAGCTCGCGCGCTGGGACGCGGGCCCCTAGCTTGATGCACGCCAGGAACGCGCCCGACAGGCGGCGGTGCAGGGAGTACGCCTCCTCCGGCGGGGGAACGAGGCGGTGGGAGAGCATTGTCGTGCCCGCCGCTCGCACGTCCGCCGTGAGGGCGTGGGAGGCGCCGCCGGAGGTCGAGAAATCATACAACCCGCCCCGGCCGGGCCCGCCGTCGCCCCCAAACGGCCGCCCCACCGCCATCGCCGCCGCCAGGTGGGCCTCCACCATGACCGGCGCCTCATCGCCGGTCAAGAACCCCAGTTCCGTCGACCGGGCCAGCACGGTGGGCGCGTCGCCCGTCGCGCAGGCGACCACCATCTCACGGTATGGGTTGACAAAGGACGGCGGGAACTCCCGGCACGCCCCGAAGTCGATGGCCGTCAACAGCCCGGCGCCCCTGTCGTCGTACAGGAAGTTGCCCCAGTTAGGGTCGGTCTGCATGAACCGCCACTCGAACAGCTCGCGCAGGGTGAGGCGGAGGAGGGCGGTGCCCGCCGCGTCTCGCACGGCCTGGGGCGCCGGCGGTGGGTCGCCCCCGTCCCGCCCGCCGGCCAGGGCGTCGATCGGGACGCCGCCCACCCAGGTCGTGGTCAGCACGCGGCGGGAGGTCAGGGACCGCACGACGGCCGGGGAGGCGACGGCCTCGCCCAGGCCGCCGTCGTCGGCGGCCAGGAGCGAGGCATAGCGCTCGGCCGCGTCCGCCTCCGCCAGGTAGTCGCACTCCGCAGCCAGTTCCTTCTTGGCGACCGCCGCCGCGGCCTCCACGAACGCGCCCCGGGGCAGGACGCCCGTGATGGAGACCAGGCGCAGCAGGTTGTCCACGTCAGACACGATCGAGTCCGCGACGCCCGGGTACTGGACCTTCATTGCGACGACCGTTCCATCCGGCAGCGTCGCGCAGTGAACCTGCCCGATGGACGCGGCCGCGACGGGGGTCTCGTCGAAGGACGCCAGCCGGGCCCGCCAGCCGGGGCCCAGCTCCGCTCCCAGGACGGCCTGGAGTTGGGAGGCCGGCATGATGTCGGCGCCCGCGCGGACGCGGGTGAGGGCGGCGGCGAGCTGATTATTGAATGGATGGTGAGGAGAGGTTTGAGAAGCAAACGAGCGAACAAGTGAGCGCGCACGCAGGCTCGCGCGCCCCCCCCCCCCTTCCCTGCCCGCCTCCCGCCCGCCCGCCCACTCTCTCTCATCACTTGTTGTGTTACCTGTGGCGGCAGCATGCTCTCATCCTGCATGGACAGCATCTGGCCCAGCTTCAGGGCGGCCCCGCGCATGCGGCACAGGGCGGCCGCGAGGCGCTCCGCGTTGGCCTCCGAGACCGCCGGGCGGGCGGGCGGGGAGGAGGAGGAGGGCGACGACGGCGTGCCGCCGCCCGCCGCGCGCCCGCCCCCCCCACCACCAAACGCGGCGGCCACCCGGTCCGCCGCCACGCCCGCTGCCATGGTCAGCCCCAGCTGAGCGAAGCCCCAGGCCCGGCCCAGTGGGGTGGACGGGACGGCCCGCTCGCGGGGGGAGGCCATTGGCTGGGGGCGGGGCGGTGGTGGCGGCGGGGTGGCCGGGCGGCGGGGTGGGTGCGGGGTTGGGGGTGCTGCATCTGCTGCTGCTGCCTTGGTGGTGGAGGCCGGGGTGCGCTGCTTGCGGGGTGGTGGCGGCGGCGGGGTCGCACCACCAGCGGCAGCGCCGGCCGCCCGCTGCACCCTGGTGGTGGCCGCCGCTCTCTTTTTTGGCGGCGACGGCGGCGCCACCACCTCCGGCGGCGCGCTCGCCGCACTCGCCGTCGACAGGGCGGCCCCCCACCCCGGGCGCGCGGCCAGGACAGCCAAGCCACGGCCGGCGCCGGCGCCGGCGGGTGCGGCGGCGGCGGGGAAGGGCCAGGATGATGGGGAGGGCCGGCTGGACGAGGAGGAGGACGCGGCCGCCGCGCTCGCCAGCCGGGCTGCTGCCGCGCTCGAGCTGCCGCCGCCTGCCTGAGCGGCCGCGTCAGCCGCTGCTTCCAAGGCTTCCGCCACCCGGGCGGCCGTCTCGGAGTTGGCGAGGCGGGAGGAGGAGCGACTGAAAGAGAGAGGGAGGGAGAGAGAGAGGGAGTCATAAGTGCAGGGGTTGAGCCACCTCGGTCTCGCTTGGTGCACACGTTTTGCATCTGCTCTCTCCCTCGCCAACCTCGTCACTGCTCTCCCTACTCACGCATCTGCGCTGGCCCTGGCGATCAGACTGAGCCCCCGCAGGACGCTGGCCCAAGGTGGGGAGGCCATCATTTGGGAGGCAAGGAGAAAAGGAAGGAGAAAAAGGCGTAGCCAGCGGACAGAACGCACTTGTAAATTGACGCACGTCGAGGGCTGTGGCTTTTGGCCCCCCTCTGTCTTGAATGCCGCCCCGAAAGCGGCCCGCGCCTGACGATGCGCCCCAGTGCCCAGTGCCCAGGCAACGACGCACACGCCTTAGTTCTCCCAGCGATGCTAGCGCCAAGCCGACAAGACGCTCAGCAGCCCCCTTCACAACAAAGAACAAAAATCACTCGAGCAAGGGGTCTGGGGAGGCCCGACCCCCACCCCCGTCCCCCGCGGCCCTGGAAGCACTCATGCTCGCCCTCCTCTCGTCCCGGTCCCCGGCCTCCACTGCCTGCCCTAGCGAGGTCGCCCGGGCGGCCTGTGCCGCAGGCAGTGATGCCTGGCGAGGGTGGATGGACGCGGTACGTGGCGTCGCGCGGAGGCTGGCGGAGCAGGGCCGGGTGGTCATCAAGCAGAGGGGTGCCGTCGTGCCGCCGGAGGAGGTGGGGCGCGTGCGGGGGCCGATCCGGTTGGGCCTGGTCAGGGGTGAAGAGTAGAGGGGGCGGTTTGATGTAGTTGTTTTAGTGTCGGCCACTATTTTTTTTTTATTTTTTTTTTGCCCATAGCTAGCACGAGTCATGCGGCCGTCCGGCACCATCCCTCGCCTCACCGCCCCGGCAGCGGCCTCCACCAGAGTTGCTCCAGCCCATCGCATGCGCAGAGGTGCGTGCAGCACGCTGCAAAAGAGGGAGGAAGGGAGGGAAGGGCGGGCGTCGATTGGGGAGCCGACCCTCCCGACACCTCTCTCTCCAACCCTGCATCCTTCCATCGCTCCTCTCCTTTCCCCTCGCCAGCAGCACCCCGCCCCACCCGCGCCGAGCCAGCCGACGCGGCCCGCGCGGAAGCCCTCGCAGCCGCCGGCATTTCTGTGGACACGCATCCCGCGCCGACGCCCGCGCCCTCGACCAGCGCCGCCGCCGCCGCCCCTCTGTCACCAACGCTCTCCCTCCGCCTGGCCGCCGCGGCCCGCCCGCACCCGGCCAAGGCCGCGACCGGCGGGGAGGACGCCTTCTTCGTCGTGGACAGTGGCGAGGACGCTACCGCTGCGTCCGCCCCCGGCGCCCTGGGCGTGGCGGACGGCGTGGGCGGCTGGGCGGAGAGCGGGGTGGACCCGGGCGCGTACGCGCGCGCGCTCATGACGCTCGCCCGGGCGGCCCTCGCAATCACGACCTGCCCCGGCGCGCCCCCGCTGCCGCCATCCGTGACGGCGGCCATCGTGTCGGGGGCCCCACCCAACACCGCGGCGGCGGGCGGCGGGGCGCCCCCTCTGGCGGAGGCGGGGTGGGGGGCGGGCGCCCGGCGCCTGCGCGGCCGCCGCGCGGCCGCCCCCTTCCCCCCCGGCCTGCCCCTGGCGGCCGCCCCGCGGGCGGCCCTGGCCGCCGCCCACGCCCGCGTCCGCCTGCCCGGCTCCTGCACCGCGCTGGTCGCCGTGCTGGACCCGGCCACCGCCACCCTGCACGGCGTCAACCTGGGCGACTCAGGCCTCGCCGTGTTCCGGGCCGGCGGCGGGCCCGCCCCCATTTTCAAGACGTCCCCCAGCCAGCACTATTTCGACTGCCCCTTCCAGCTGGCGTCAGGGGGGGCGGGGGAGTCAGACACCGCGGCCGACGCGGACGCCTTTGCCGTGCCCCTGGAGCGGGGGGACGTGGTCGTCGCCGGCACGGACGGGCTGTGGGACAACGCGTGGGCGGAGGAGGTGGGGGCCGCCCTGCCCGCGGCCGGGCCGCTGCCCGCCGGCGCCGGCCCCGCCGCCGACGCCTGGGTCGCGGCCGCGGCGGGCCGCCTGGTGGCCTTGGCCGCGGCCAACGCGCAGGACCCGGCCTACCCGGGCCCGTACGCCGCGGAGGCGGCGGCGGCGGCGGCGGCGGGGGCTGATGAGGAAAAGGGGGCCAGGGAGGCTGGTGGTGGCGCTGGAGGCTTTTTGAAGGGCCTTTTTTTTGGGAGGGAGGATGAGGAGGGGGAAGCGGCGGCGGCGGTGGCTGCTGCTGCGTCTTCCGTGCCGGCGATGGGCGGGAAGCTGGACGATGTGACGGTGGTGGTGGGGGTGGTGTTGTAAAAGTGAGAGAGAGAGATATGGAGGGGGGGGTGATTGAGATATGGAGGGGGGGGTGATTCTGCCCCCAGCGAGGAGAGATCCCCCACGCGAGCCAAGGACAGCCTCTTGCTTATTCACATATCGGTTCCCTCCCTCGCCCCGCCCCGCCCCTCCCCTCCCTCCCATGGTGGCCCCGTGCCCGCCCACCCCCGGCGGGCCCGCCGGGCTGGCCTCCTCGGAGCCGAGCACTCCCTCCCTGCGCGTCGTCGGCTTCACCAACCGCGCCGGCATTGCGGGCGAGGGGCCGGGCTCCGGCGCCGCGACGCCGGTCGGGGCCGGGCAGGCTCGCAGCAGCATGCGCCGCCGGTCCTCCCCGCCCGAAAGCCCGCTCGGCCGCCTTCTGCGCGAGCAGTCCGTGCCCAGCCTGCCGGCCCTGGGCCTGAGCATCAGCACCAAGGGGTGCAAGCCCACCCTGGGCGTCGGCCTGCGCACGCCGGCGAGCGCGCGTGGAGGAGGGACGAGTGCGGGCGCGAGCCCCGCCCTCCGCCTCCGCTCCTTCTCGCACTCAGACCTGGCCTCGTCCGACCTGCTCCTGTCCCGGTCGAGCGACCCCATTTTCATCCCGCCGGCCAGGTGCGCGGGGGGTGGGCGTGTTGGTGGAGTGGCGGGGGCGCGCAACGCGGAAGCGAATAAGGGAGAGGGTTTTTTTTTTTTTTCTTCAGGCGATATGGGCTTGAGGCCGGCCTGGCCCCTCGCGGGCCTGCTACGCCTTCGCACCCGGGCCGGCCCCCCCTTTCTCTGGCCGCGATGGCTTGAGAGGGCATCGCCGATGGCATCGAGTGGAAGGGCGGGGCGATTAGATGGGGGCGCCGGCCCGGCGCGAGGAGCGTGCGAAAGGACAGCTTGTGCCCGACCCGGTGGACGTTTTTTGTGCAGGGGCCGGGCCGCGAGCGCCTTCCCGGAACTTCCTTCTCGCCCCTTCGCATCGGCGCCGCGCGCGCCTTCACACCCTTTCACTCCCCTGCCCCACAGGCGCATCTACGACGGTCTGTACGCCGAGGCGGCCATGATGGAGGAGCTGTCGTCCGTCGAGTCGGGGCGGTGGGGCGGGGCGGCGGGCGCGCCCTCCACCGCTCGCCCGCTTCCGCCCACCGCGCTGGGAAAAGTCCTGCGCTGGACGGCCGCCCCGCCCGCCTCGCCCGCTGGTGGCAGCCTGCGCGCCATGAAGGGCATGGTCGAGGTGCGTGGGGCGCGTGGGGCGCGTGTGCGTGTGCGTGTGCGTGGGTGCGGGCAATTGGGACCTCGCGCGCGTGGTCGCTCCCCGTCCCCAGCGGGGGCCGCCAACAGCCTGGCGCGGTGAACGCACTCACCCCCTCCCTTTTTCTTTTCTCCGTCCCATTTTTTCTTCCAACCACAGGGCCGAGCCGCCGCCCGCCTCCTCGACCAGCTCGCCGCCGCGGAGGCCGACCGGGCCGTCCTGCGCTCCGACTGCGCGGCCCTGCTCGCCGCCGCCGCGGCGGGTGGGTGCGTGGGCGGCCAACTGTTTGATGGGGAGGCCACAGTGGGCGGGTGGGACTCGCCGGCGGCGGATGACCTGCACGACGGGCGGGCACCCTCCTCGCCCTCCTCCTCCTCGGATGGCGTCGCCACGCCGCCACCGCCGCCGCCGCCGCCGCCGGGCAAGGCCGGGGCCGCCGCTCAGGCCCACCGCCACGCCCTGGGCTCGGTCGGTGCGGACCTGGCTGAGCTGGCGTCGCCCGGCGCGCGGTTTGGGCACGCGGTCGCGTTTTGAGAGACTTGGAAAGAAAATGACGGTGGGTGGTGATGGCTACGTTGCTTCGCCCGTCCCGTTTTTTTTTTTTTTGGAGAGAGAGAGGACAACGGCCTTCGCCGCGTGTGCGTCTCTTGTGTGTGTCCCGGGCGGCGTGCCTACGCGCACGCTTCCCCCCCCCTACCCCATCCCCTTGTCCCCCCCCCCCCTTGTTTTTTAATTTGTCCCGGACAATTGTCCCCGTTTGTCCCCGTCCCCCCGCAGGTCCGTCGTTCTGGAGACACAAGTTGAGTGTTGCGAGTTGAGTTGTGCGTGTGTGTGCGTGTGGGTCCCCATTTTATCCCCCCCAAAGGTCGTGGCGGGGCGGCAGGCTTCCAGGGGTGGGCGTTCCTGCCCACCCCGTGCTGCTGCCCCACATTTCATTTTGTGTGTGTGTGTGTTTGATTGAGTTGACAGAGTTGGTACGAGAGTTGCAATTTGAGAAGTCTAGTCCGGTATACAAACACTAAAAGGAAGAAGAGAGTCTCGCAGAAAAAGAGGCGCGCGGAGAGCAGCGAGACATCGGGCGTGAGGAGGTTGAAAAGGTTGCCGAGGTTGAAGAGGGATTGGCACAGACTCCTCACATTGCGCTTTTTTTCTCACGCACGCACGCATCCCACCCCCACGATGGTCGCCATCACCGTCGAGTTCAGGTGAGGAGGTCTGGTGCGCCTCTCATGCGCTTGTACCCCGCGTGACGACGACTGCAGGTGTAGAGAGAGCACGCGCGTGTCTCCCTCCTGACGGCTATAGCGCTGCGATGCAAAGCCGCTCGCCCAAATTCACCCTTCTCTCTCTTCTCTCTCTCAACCGCACATGCAGCGGTGGCCTGGAAACCATCTTCGGCGGCGCCAAACAGGCCGCTCTGGACGTGCCTCTTCCCGCAGGGCGCGGCGGCGAGGGCGGCACGCCGCCACCCTCTACAACGGCCACGACCACTGTCGCGGCCGTCGTCGCGGCCGCACGGGCCGACCTGCTCACCGGCAAGCCGGACCTGTTTCTGTCACCCGACGGGTCGGGGTCCGTCCGCCCGGGCATCCTGGTCCTGGTGAACGACACTGACTGGGAGCTGTGGTAAGAAAGAAGAGGGAGGAGAGAGGAGGGTGTGGTGTGTGCCCCGTGCTCTCTCTCAGTCCAGACGGGGCCTTCATAAACCTCATCCATCCACTCATTGATCCCCACTCTCCCCAGCGGCACCATGGACGCCGAGGTCAAGGCCGGCGACCGGGTCGTCTTCATCTCCACCCTGCATGGCGGGTGAGGGGCGCTGCTGCACGCACAGGGGGGGCGTGGGTGACGTGTACGTGGTTTAGTAGAGATGCAGAGAGGGAGAGAGCCAGCCGAGTTGTCGCGAAAAAAAAAAAAATGTTTCAACCTTCTTCATCGCTACTCTCCCCCGCCACACCACCCTTTGGTTCCGCCCCGAACGCGGCCTCCAGCACCGCCAGCGCGCCTGGTGGCGGCGCCCCATGCGGCGACCGCGGCGGGGACGGAGACGGCGAGGAGCGTACCGCCCTCGCCCCGGGCGGGCTGCCCGACCGCCTCCGGCACGTGGCCCGCAGGACTGCAAAGTAAAGGTCCGGGGCCCACCCGCCCGGGCGGCCCGCGGCGGCGGAGGCCGCCAGCTCGGCGGGCGGGAGCGCGGCCAGGGCGAGCAGGGCGCGGGCGCGCTCCAGCGGGGCGAGCGGGGGTGGTTGAGGGCGCCGCGCCGTGGCCCTGGGTCGTTCTTTTTCGCACACCCCGCCCAACCCCTCCACAGCGGGCTGCAACGCCGCCAGGGCCCGGCACGCCCGGGACGCGGCCCCCGCATCCAGCGCCCCGCCCACCATGGCCCGCACCGCCGCCGCCGCCAGGACGGGCGGGGCCAGGCCCAGCGCGTACTCCCGGCGGGGTGGGGGCAGGCCCCGGGCCGCGGCCGCGCCCGCCCTCGCTAGGGCCCGCCCCAAGCCCGCCGCCCAAGCTGCTCCCTCATCCGCCGCCACCACGGCCGGCAAGGCCGCTCCCACAACCGCGGCCGCTACCGCCGCGTCCAGGCGCAGGGTGCGCAGGGCGGTGCCGGCCAGGGCGCGCGCGCGGGCCGAGGCGGCCTCGAGCGCGGCGGCTGCGGCGGGGAGGGCGGCAGTGGGTGCGTCCGCCGGAGCCGCCGGGGTCGGGGGGCCTGGCGTCGAGGAGTGAGCAGCCCCGCCGCCACTGAACGGGCGCCAGGCCTTGTCGGCGCCGCGGGAGGGGGAGTCGGCCGCCGCCTCCCCCCCCCCCTCCCCCCCCCCAGCCGCCGCGAGGGTCGCAGCCCCCAGCGCGCGCCCGGCCGCGCCGGCCGCCCCGTCCGCCGTCGCCGCCAGGGCTTCAGCGCTCACCACGACGGCAGCCACTGTCGCCCAGGCGCGCAAACCGTCTGGGCGGGTGGCCATGACCAGGGCGGGCGGGTGGTGGGCGTGCGCCGCCCGCCGCCCGCCCCGCCCGCCCCCACCTCTCCCCGCCTCCTGCGTCGCCGCAGCCACCGCTTCCTGGAGCGCGCCCACGACCTCGCCCTCCGCTTCAGGGTGGGCTACCAGCACCGCGCCTGCCCCACCAAAGGCGGGCGGGCCGCCGGCCAAGGCGGCCGCCGCCTCGCGGGCCATGGCGGCCACAAAGGCCGGCCGGGCCGCCAGCCGGGCCGCCAGGCAGGCCCCGCCGCCCGTGGCGGACGCCAGCGCCGCGCCCAGCGCCCCGCTCGTCGCATCCAACGCGTCCGCGGCTGCCTGGGCTAAGGGTGCGCCGCAGGCTGGCGGCAGGACGCCCGCCCAGGCGATGAGCTCGCCCGCCAGGGCGACCGCGCCTGCCGCGGCGGGCAGGGGGTGCGGGGGGGTGGCGGTGGCGGCGCCGGCGCCGCCACCGCCACCACCCGGCGGGTGGTGGTGGTGGTGGTGCGCCCGGAAGGCGGCCGGGTCGTCCAGGACCTCGCGCAAGCGGGCCCGGGCTTCAGAGAGGAGCGCGGGGAGGAAGGCGCCCGTGACCGCGGCCTCCGCGGCGGCCAGCAGGGCGCGGGGCGGGAGGGCCGGCGAGGCGGGTGGGGGGAGGGAGCTGCCGCCTCCCCCACCCCCACCCCCGAACGCGCCGCCCAGCGCGGCGGCTGCGTGCGACGCCAGCGCCCCCGCCACCGCTACGGGCGCCCGCCAGAGGGCGTGCGGGCCGTGTGGAGCCCGGACAGCAGGCGCGGTCGGCGGCGGCGTGGCGGCCGCCTCGCTGCCCTCCTGGCCGCTACCGCCGCGCCCGGCCGCAAGCAGCCACTGTTCGGCGGCCTGGGTTGCCGCCCAGGCGGCATCCAGGGCACCTGGGGCTAAGCAGAGGGCGGCTGTGGCGGTGGGCGGTGCGTGGGAGGGCGGAGAGAAGGCGGCGCCGGCACGGCGTGGGGAGGCCGCCGGAGGGCCGCCCCCCCCGCGGAGGGTGAGGGACGCGGCGGCCGTCGCGGCCGCGGCCGCTGCCGTCGCCGCCGCCTCCGCGGCAGCTGCCGCCACCCGCCCCGCCCGGGCCCCCGACGCCGCCTCCACTTCGGCCTCAAAGGAGAAGGCCAGGCCGGCAGCGGCAGCGGCTTCCTCGTCGTGGCCGCCGCCACCACTACCACCACCAGGCGCGTGCGCGCGGCGGGCCGGCACCAGCCCGCTGCCACCCGCTCCCGCCGGGATCACGTCGTCCAGCAGCTCCACGCACGCGGCCTGGATGACGTTCCAGGCGGCGCTGGCCTCCTTGCACACGTCCGTCGGGCTTGACAGCGGGCGGGGCGGCGAGGAGGGCTTGGGCGCGGCGGCGGCCGCCAAGGAGGCCGGCTCGCCCGCCCGCCCCAGGCTCTCCAGGGCCTCCAAGCCCCCACTGCCTCCGCCTGCCGGCCCCGGGTCGGCGGACGCCAGGGCGGACAGGCAGGCGGTGTATGTGCGGAGCAGGGCCACGCCCGCGGTGAAGGCCCCGCCAAAGGCGGCCCGCCCCGCCGCGTGGTGGCGGGGCCCGGGCGGGGGGTGGCCGCGGGCGGCCACACCACCCCGTGATGATGATGCCGCCTCCGCCCCGCGCCGCACGGCCGCGCGGGCAGCGGACGGGAGGGCGGCCCGCATGGACACCAGGGCGGGGCCCAGCACGCCCAACAGGGCGGCCGCGGCGGCCAGGGCGGGCGGCGAGCCGTCGTCGCCGTCGGCGCCCGCGGTCGCCGCCGCCCGGGCAAGGCGGCTGGTGGGTGATTGCCTCCCTCCCTCCTCCTCCCCCTCCTCCTCCGAGTCCGACCAGCGGCTGGCCCGCGGGTGGGGGCCGTCCCCGCCCGCGCAAGCCGCCGCCGCCAGGGCACCGCACACGCCGGTCCTCAGGGCGGCGCCCGCGGCCACCGCGTCCGCCCGGGCGTCCCGCAGCGCGCCGACGGCCGCCAGCTCCGGCCGGGCCAGGCGGGCCGCGCCGTCCAGCGCCAGCCGCGCGCCGCCCCGCCAGCGCCCCGCCCTCGCGGCGGCCCGGGCTTCCAGGGGGCGCCCCGCCGCCAGGCTGACACCTTGCAACAGCCCCGCCACGCCCTCCAGGCGCGCCCCCGCCCGCCACAGGCGCGCCAGGCCGGCCGGGTGCGCGCCCAGGCGGCGCCCCGCGTCGCCCAGGGCGGCCCCGAGCGCGTCCACCGCGGCCCGGGCCTCCCCGAACAGGCGAAGGATGCGGGCGTATTCCTGGAGGGCGGTGGCGAAGCCGGAGTGGTGGGCGGCCACGACGGAGTCCACCAGGGCGTCCAGGTGGGCGCGGGTGGAGGCGAGCTGTGTGGGAAAAGAGGGAGGAGAAAAAGAGAAAAATGTGATGGGAGGGAGGTGGTCGGGGCGGGCGCCGGAGGAGGGCGCGCCTCCGTTTTTTCTCTCCGGTCCCCTCCTCCACGCTGACCTCTGCCAGCGCGGCCTCCGCGTCCGGCCGCCCCAGGACGCGCAGCGCGTACCGCAGCGGGTCGAAGGCCGGGTCCCGCAGCTCGGGCGGCAGGCGGGCGAGGGCGGCCTCCAGCGCGGCCCAGTCGATGCCCGCCTCGCCCGCGCCACCTTGGGGGCCGGCTGTCATGGCTGCGGACCAGAGTGGTGGTGTGTGTGTGAAGGCTGGGGCGTGGGGTGGGAGGTGGGACACGGTGCCAGGCCGGGCCGGTTGCAGCCCATCTTCTCTTCAATGCGGGGGGCTGCAAACACGTTCCTCTCCCACTCCTTTCTTCGCCGCGTGCTGGGGTGTGTGGGGGACGCGCACACTCACTCGCGACTCTCTGCCACCTTCAATGCCCCCCCTGTGCTTGGCTGCCCTGTCCTGGGCGCGGTCGGCCCTGGCCGCCGCGGCGAGCGCGGTGGGGTCGCCCGCTGCGCCGCGCGGCCCGCCGCCTCCAACAACCGCTCCGAAGGCCGGCCCCTTTTGGCCGCCGCCCGGGGTGGAGGTCAGCCCGGCCCGTCGCCCGGGCTCGCCAGGCGACAGTGATGCCTCGTCCTGTGATTCTTTCCACACGGCGTCTCCGGGCGCCAGCCCGTCCCCACCCCGGCGTGGGGGCACAGCAAACACGGCGCGCCGGCGCATTGGTGCCGCCGCCGCCCTCACTCCTCCCCCCGCCGTGCCAGCCTCCTCCACCGGCATAGTCACCCGTAGCATGCGGCGGGCTGAGGTGGTGGACGCGACGGTCAGTGGGGCGACCGAAGGTGGAACGGGCCCGCCCGGGCGGCGGCAAGGGGCTGCCCCTCCCGCCGGCCCGCGCTCGTTCCAACCACGCCTGTCTGTCGGCGCGGCCACGACCGGCGCGACAATGTCCGCGACCCGGCGGGCCGCGGTGGCGGCCGACCCGGCCGCCTCCTCGCCGCCCTGGTCCTCCTCGCCCGACGAGGTCGAGGGCGAGGAGGCGGGCGAGGTGGAGCAGCGGGGCGGGCGGCGGCGGGCGGCGCGGGTGGTAGCCGCAGCGGCGGCGGCGCCGGCTGCTGCGCCGGCGCCGGCCGCAGAGGTCTCTTCTCCGCCCGCCCGCCGCCTGCTGACTTTCGAGGAGGGAGGGCCTGCCGTTGCGGCCGCTGCTGCTGCTGCTGCTGCTGCTGCTGCTGCTGCTGAGTCTCCAGCCCCCGACCCCTTTGCCTTCACGGCCGCCTCCTCCTCGCCCAGCGCGGACGCGGCAGCCGGTGGAGGAGGCTGCGGGGGCAGGCACCCACCGCCCGGCGCTGCCCCTGCCTGGTGGGGCCCGCCCGGCGCGGCCGACGCCGACGCCGACGCTGCCGCCCCCTCCTGGCAGCGGGAGGGCGCCCTTTACCCTCGGGGCACGCCCGCCCGCCTGGTCGGGGGCGCCCTGCCGCCGCCCACCATGGCCTGGGCGTCGCCCGGGCGCCCTGCTGCACGGCCGGCGCCGGCACCCCGCGCAGCTGTCGTTGCCAGCGCTGTGCCCCCTGCCGCCACCGCCGCCGCCGCCACCCCTGCCGGCCGCCGCCGCCTACTCCCCCGGTCGGGCGGGGTGGGGCCGCTGTCCCCCGTGGTGGGGTCGCAGCCGGGGCAGGAGGGGCGGGCTGCTGCAGGCCCCGCCGCCGCTCCTGCTGCTGCTCCTGCCTGCTGTGGCGACCCCGCCACCGCCGCCACCGCTGCTGCTGGTGCTGCTGTCGCCGACGCCGCGGGCGACGCGCCCGTCATTGTCATCGTCTCTGACGGCGAGGAGGCTGCGGGTGACAGCCCCGCCCCGTCCGATTGGAGCGAGGAAGGGGGCGGGGCGGAGGAAGGGAGCAGCAGCAGCAGCGATGGCGGCGGCGGGGCGGGCTCCGCCTCGCCGTCGGCCTCCCCCTCGTCCGACGGGTGGACGCCCACCCGTCGAGCCGAGAACGACCCGCCCGCCCCTCCCGGCGGCCGTCCCCTCCTCCCGGCCATCATCACGACCGCCACCCTGGCCGCCCCCGCCGCCCCGGCCGCGGCGGCGGCCTTCCGGCGGGCCCGGGCGCGGCGGGCGGCCGAGCTGTACGCCGCCTTCAACGCAGCCGCCTGGGGCGGGCGCCTGCCTGCCGACCTCGCCATCGCGTGGTCGACCCGCCTGCGCACGACGGCCGGGCTGACCCATTTTGGGCGCCTGCCCCGGGGGGCGCTCCTGGTCAGTGCCGGGACGGCCGGCCCGCCCCCCCACGGCGGGCGGACCGCGCGCATCGAGCTGTCGGTCAAGGTGGTGGACGGGGACGGGCGCCTCGCGGCCACCCTGCTGCACGAGATGTGCCACGTCGCGGCCTGGCTGCTGGACGGCGTCGCCCGCCCGCCGCACGGGCCGACCTTCAAGGCGCACGCGGCGTCCGCGTCGGCCGCCCTGCCTAGCGTCCCGCCCGTCACCACCTGCCACGGCTACCGCGTCCACGCGCCCCACGCCTGGCGGTGTGTGGGGCGGGTGGGTGAGGGCGGGGGTGGGGGCGGTGCCGCTGCGACCGCCGCTGCCGCTGCTCCGCCTGCCGGTGGTTGCGGGCGGGAGTACCGCCGCCACTCCGCCTCCATCGACCCGACCCGCCACGCGTGCGGCGTGTGCCGGGGGCGGCTGGTGTACTTGGGCAAGGACGGCGAGGCGCCGGGAGGGGGTGACGCGGGCGCCACCCCCCCGACCACCAAGCGGCCGCCCACGCGGTTTGCGCGCTTCGTCTCCTCCCGCTTCGCGGACGCCCGGGCGGCCGCCCCGCCGGGCACGCCGCCCTCCACCCTCATGCGCCTGCTGGGCGAGCAGTACCGGGCGGAGATGGCGGCGGGCAGCGTCGCACAGCATTGATGAGAGAGAATTGATTTTTGTTACAACACGTGCGACAGATTTACGCGAATTTTTTCAAAGGGCTCTCTCTACATACGCGTGCACGCGCTCTCTCTCTCTCCATGCACACGGCATTAATAATTATCAGGAAATGCCCGCGGGCGTGCGCTCCCTGGTACAAGAACACACACACACACACACACACACACACACACACACACACACACACACACACACACACACACACACACACACACACACACACACACACACACACACACACACACACACACACACA
>Ga0315289_10008039_pt1 | contig 15283 bp, 12 predicted proteins | sample YL17G11_40_MG_FD_203452 | JGI IMG/M metagenome (GOLD analysis project Ga0315289, IMG submission 203452) | Sediment microbial communities from Yellowstone Lake, YNP, Wyoming, USA - YL17G11_40 | ecosystem: Environmental > Aquatic > Freshwater > Lake > Sediment | place: USA: Wyoming | collected... | reverse complement strand
AGCACGAAGTCGTCCGAGACGCAGCGATAGGGCTCGTCGTTGATCACGAGCTCCATCATGAACTGGCCGCGCGTGCCCACGGCGAAATTGAAGCCGTTGACCCCGTCCTTCATCTGGGTCACGACCGGCGCCCAGTTCCAGGGATACGCGGCCTGGGCGACCCAGGCGTCGACGGTGAAGCTCCCGCCGATCGCCGGGACCTGCTTGGCCGGTCGCTCGAGGCAGAACGTGTAGCCGTCGAGCCGGATCGCCTTGCCGGCCGCTCCGGGCACGGCGGTGAACTTGCCGCTGATCGCGTCCTTGATGTTGCCCGCGGCGTCGAGCGCTGAGGTCGGTTCCGGAGCGTCGAAATTCCAATGCATGAGGAGAGCCGGTTCCCCCGACTTCGGGCCGGCCTGGACGCCCCGGGCGGAAGAGGCCCCCGGGGAAACGATAACCGCGAGCAGCGCCGCCGGGAGGAGGATCGAGAACGGGGAAGCAAGAGCTCGGGGGAAAAGCTTCATGGTCTTTTTCTCCTTGTTTATTTCTTGATGTAATTAAGATATAATAAAAATATAAATTATGGAAGAGTATATTCTCCTTTGGCCGTTCCGAGCGGCGAAGGGGATCTTCCTCGGCCACGGAGGCAAAGTATGAGACAAGCCGTCATGACCGGGCCCGGGGTCATCGTCTTCGGAGACGCCCCCAAGCCCATCCCCGGAAAAGGCCAAGTCCTTGTCCGCGTCCGCCGCATCGGCGTCTGCGGCTCGGACGTCCACGTGCAGCACGGCAAGCACCCCTTCACGTCCTACCCCGTCGTCCAGGGCCACGAGTTCTCGGGCGTCATCGAAAAGGTCGGGCGGGGCGTCGCGAAATGGAAGCCCGGCCTGAAGGTCACCGCCACGCCGCAGGAGGTCTGCGGCCGGTGCGCCCCCTGCCGCCGCGGGGACTACCACATCTGCGACGTGCTGAAGGTGAGGGGCTTCCAGGCGCCCGGCTGCGCCCAGGACTGGTTCGTGACCGAGGCGGACAAGATCGTCCCCCTCCCCGCCTCGTTCACCTTCGAGCAGGGCGCGCTGGTCGAGCCCGTCGCGGTCGCCGTGCACTCGACCGCCCGGGCGGGCCGCCTGACCGGACGGCGCGTGGCGGTCCTCGGCGCCGGCCCGATCGGGAACCTCGTCGGCCAGGTCGCGCGCGCCCGGGGCGCGAAAGTCCTGATCACGGATGTCAGCGACCATCGCCTCGAAGTCGCGGCGGCCTGCGGCCTGAAAGCCGTGTCGAACGCCGCCGCGGAGCCCCTGGCCCGCGCCGCGGACCGGGCGTTCGGCAAGGCGGGCTTCGACGTCGCCTTCGAGTGCGCGGGCGTGGAGGCGGCCTTGGACGAGGCCGTCTCCGCGATCGCCAAGGGCGGGACGATCGTCGCCGTGGGCGTCTACGGCGAGCATCCGCGCGTGAACATGGGATTCGTCCAGAACCGGGAGCTGAACCTGATCGGGACGCTCATGTACCAGTACGGCGACTTCGTCAAGGCCGTCCGGCTGATGAAGAGCGGCGCGGTCGCGACCGGGCCGCTCGATTCCCGGCATTTCCCCTTCGAAAAATACCCCGAGGCCTACGCCTTCATCGACGCGCAGGCCGACAAGAGCATGAAGGTCTTCATCGACCTGTGACGGGAGGACGGGACCGGACATGAACGCGCGGCCGCTCGTCGTCGGAATCGGCGAGATCCTGTGGGATCTCCTCCCCTCCGGGAGGCAGATGGGCGGAGCGCCGGCCAATTTCGCCTTCCACGCCCGGGCCCTGGGCGCGGAGAGCGCGATCGTCAGCGCCGTCGGCGACGACGAGCCCGGGCGGGCGATCCTCGCGGAGCTCGACCGCCGGGGGCTCAACCGCGGCGGGATCGCGACCGTGCCCTCCGTCCCGACCGGACAGGTCGAGGTCCGCTTGGACGCCGCGGGCGTCCCGCGCTACGAGATCCGGGAAGGCGTCGCCTGGGACGAGATCCCCTGGACGCCCCGGGCGGCCGAGCTGGCCGCGGCCGCGGACGCCGTCTCCTACGGGACGCTCGCCCAGCGGTCCGAGGTCTCGCGGCGGACGATCGACGCCTTCCTGGCCGCCACGCGGCCGGACTGCCTGCGCGTCCTCGACCTCAATCTCCGCCAGGCCTACTACGGCCGGGAGCTCGTCCGCGGCCTGCTCGAGCGAACGACCATCCTGAAGCTGAACGACGACGAGCTGCGGATCGTCGGCGGGATGCTCTCCCTTCCCGGCCCCGAGACCGAGGTTCTCCGCGGGCTTCTGAAGGCCTTTCCCCTGACCGCGATCGCCTTGACCAAAGGCCGCGCGGGCAGCCGCTTGATCGGAAGGGACCGGGACGTCGTCCATCCCGGCTATCCGGTCGAGCCGGTCGACACCGTGGGCGCCGGAGACGCGTTCACCGCCGCCCTGGTCACGGGGCTTCTGACGAACAAGAGTTGGGAGGACATCTCCGAGACGGCCAACCGCCTCGCGAGTCATGTCTGTACCCGGCAGGGTGCTTGGCCGGACGCGCCGGCCGATATCACCGCCTGGGGCTCGGAATGAGTCGAGCCCGAAGGAGCCATCATAGATGAAGCCTTTCACGTATTTCCAGCCGACCGAGATCCGCTTCGGCGCGGGTCGCGCGGCCGACGCCGGGGAAGCGGCCGCCCACTTCGGACGGCGCTGCCTGATCGTCACGGTGCCGGTCTTTCCGGCTTTGGCCTCCGCCCTCGAAAAGGTCCGGGAGTCCCTCCGGGCCGCGGGCCTGGCCGTCGCCCATTTCGACGGGGTCTCTCCCAATCCCACGACGGACGTGGTCTCGGCCGGGGCGCGCCTGGCGCGCGAGTTCCGGGCCGACGTCGTCCTGGGCTTGGGTGGAGGCTCGAGCATGGACGCCGCCAAGGCCGTCGCGGTGGAAGCGACCCACGAGGGGACCTGCTGGGACTATCTCTTCTTCAAGCCCACCCAGCCCACGGAGAAGACGCTGCCCGTGGTGGCCGTGACGACGACGTCGGGGACCGGGTCCCATGTCACCCAGGTGGCCGTCGTCACGAATCCGGTGGAGAAGAACAAGTCCGCCCTGTTCCACGCCCGGCTCTATCCCCGGGTCGCCCTCGTCGACCCGAAGCTCGTGGTCTCGGCTCCCCCGCACGTCACCGCGACGACCGGATTCGACGTCCTGGCCCACGCCTTCGAGAGCTACATCAACCCGGGCGGCTCCCCGTACACCGACCTGCTGGCCCTCGAGGCGTTGCGGCTCGTGGCCGGCCGCCTCCCGGCCGCGGTCGAAAACGGCGCCGACCTGGCCGCCCGGACCGACATGGCCTGGGCCGACACGCTGGCCGGGCTCTGCATCGCCAACGCGGGGGTCACGCTCCCCCACGGGATCAGCATGGCCATGAGCGGGCTCTATCCCCACGTGGCCCACGGCGAAGCGCTGGCCTGCGTGTATCCCGCCGTGTTGCGCTACAGCTGGGACGCCGCGCCGGCGAAGTTCGCCGCGCTCGCCCGGATCCTGGATCCGGGGCTCGCGCGCCTCGACGACCGGGCGGTCGCCGAGCGCTCCGGCGACGCGGTCGAGTCCTTCCTCGACCGGATCGGCCTGCGGATCGGCCTCCGCGACCTGCGCATCCCCGAGGGCGAGCTGGCCGCCCTGGCCCGGGCGTCGCTCGTGCTGCCCGACTACAAGAACCACCCCCGGATCGCCGCCGTCGAGGACGTCCACGCCCTCCTGACGTCGAGCCGCGGGAACGGCCCGGCCGGCCGCTGAGCCGTGATATAATGCGCTGCGGACCGATCGTCGCCGGGCGGCCGGAACGACGGGTTCGGAGCGGGAGGATCGACCGATGAAGAAAATCGCCGTCATCGCCCTGGTCGTCATTCTGGCGGCCGTCGTGATCGTGGTCAACATCAACCGGAAGAAAGGGGGCGTCGAGCCGATCGTCTGGTACGGCATGATGCCCCATCCCTACAAGACCGAGGTCCGGTCCGGCGTGGAGCGGTTCGAGGCCGAAACCGGCGTGTCCGCCCTCAAGGTCGTGGGCCAGCAATGGACCCAGGACAACGAGAACGTCAACGTCGAGGCCCTCTCGACGAGGGGCCACAAGGCCTTCAGCATCTATCCCGGCGACCCCGCCGGGGCCAACGCCCTCTTCGCCCAGCTCAAGGGCCGGGGCCAGATCGTGGTGGCCTACGGGGCCGAGCCGGCCCTGCCGACGCCCATCCCCTTCACCGTGGCCACCGACATCAAGGCCGCGGCCATGACGGCCGCTGAGAAGCTCATCGAACTCATGGGCGGGAAGGGCCGGATCCTGAACGTCCTCGAGCTCGTCACGGACATCAACACCAGGAAGCGCGACGAAGGCATCCGGGAGGTCGTGGCCAAGCACCCCGGGGTCGAGATCATCCAGACCATCTCGGACATGACCCAGGTCAGCGAGGCCACGGTCAAGCTCCAGAGCGCCCTGGCCGCCCGCATGGCCGAGATCGACGGGATCATCACCACGGGCTACAACCCCACGATCGCCGCCGCCTCCGTCCTGACGGAGTGGCACAAGGACGCCAAGCACAAGCGCATCCGGTTCATCGGGATCGACACGGGCGCGACGGTCCTCCAGGCCATCCGCGACGGTTCCCTCGACGCCACGGTCGCCCAGAACCCGCCCGGGCACGGCTACATCTCCTGTATGCTCCTCAAGCTCCTGCTCGACGGCTGGACTCCCGTTTCGGACTACCAGTTCATCGACGCGGGCATCGTCGTCGTGACCAAAGACAATGTGGACACCTACGCCGCCGAGGTCCGCAAGATCACGGACCGCATCGCCGCCGACCTGAAGGCCAAGTACCTGCGCGCGCCCAAGTAAGGGCGGCCGCTCCCGTCATGCTCGAACTTCGCGGCATCAGCAAGCGGTTCCCTGGCGTCCAGGCCCTGGACGACGTCGGGATCGCCTTCGCGCCGGGGGAGATCCACGCCCTGGTCGGCGAGAACGGCGCCGGCAAGAGCACCCTCATCAAGATCATCACGGGAATCTACCGGCCGGACGCGGGCGAGGTCCTCTTCGAAGGCGCTCCCCTGCGCTTCCGCAGCTACCGCGACAGCCTCGAGCGGGGCATCGACATCGTCAGCCAGGAGATCCAGGTCATCCCCGAGAGCACGATCGCCGAGAACCTCATGCTCGACAAGCTCATCACCCGCGGGCGGACGGGGATCATCGACTGGCCCGCGGTCGAGCGGACGGCCCGCCGCTACCTGGACATGGTCGGCCTGCCGCTTCCGCCGGACACCGTGATCAAGCGCCTGAGCGCGGCCCACAAGCAGCTCGTCCAGATCGCCAAGGCCCTGGCCGCCGAGGCGCGGGTCCTGCTCCTCGACGAGCCGACGAGCTCGCTCACCGAGCACGAGGCCCGCAACCTTTTCGGCCTCCTCCGGGGCCTGAGGGACAAGGGCGTCACGATCATCTTCGTCTCGCACAAGTTCGAGGAGGTCTTCGCCCTGTGCGACAAGGTCAGCGTCCTGCGGGACGGCCGCCTCGTCGGCACGCGGCGGATCGACGGCCTGACCCGGGCGGAGCTCGTGACGATGATGATCGGCCGGGACGTCACCCAGGCCCACATGGGCCGGCTCGACGCGGAGGCCGGGCGGGAGATGCTCCGGGCGGAGGACGTCGTCCGCAAGGGCAAGGTCGAGGGCGCGAGCTTCACCCTGCGCGAGGGGGAGATCCTCGGCTTCTACGGCCTCGTCGGCGCGGGCCGGACCGAGCTCGCCCGAGTCCTGATCGGCGAGGACCGACTCGACGGCGGAGCGATCCACGTCCGCGGCAAGAAGGCCCGCATCCGAAACGTGGCCGACAGCCTAGAGCGCTACAAGATCGGCTACGTCACCGAGAACCGGAAGGAGGAGGGGCTGCTCCTCGCCTCCCCGGTCCGGACGAACGTCACGATCACCGTCTGGCCGCGGCTCGCCCATCGCCTGACCCGATACATCAGCCGGAGGCGGGAGCTCGGGATCACCCGGGACATGATCCGCGACCTGAGCATCCGCGTCACGGGGCCCGAGCAGCGGACCGAGGACCTCAGCGGCGGCAACCAGCAGAAGATCTGCATCTCCAAGTGGCTTGCGGCGGACTGCGACATCCTGATCGTCGACGAGCCGACCGTCGGCGTGGACATCGGGGCCAAGGAGCAGATCCACCAGCTCCTCTGGGACCTGGCCCGCCAGAGGAAAAAGGCGATCATCCTCATCTCCTCGGACATGCCCGAGATCATCCGGGTGGCCAGCCGGATCCTCGTCTTCAAGGACCGCCGTATCGCGGGCGAGATCGCCGGCGTCGACGACGGGACGAAGACGTATGCCGAGGTCAGCGCGGCCATCGGGCGCTACCTGAATTGACGGAGACTCCATCATGACCCCAAACGAACCCCGGCCCGAAGCCCCTCCCCCCGCCTGCCGCCCGACCGGCGACCGCCGCGAGCGGATCAGCGGCCGGACGCTCGGCCTGGTCATCTCCACCACGGCCCTCTTCGCCCTTCTCGCCCTCCTGTCGCGGAGCTTCCTCAGCGGCTACACGATGTTCGTCATCTCCCGCCAGATGGCCTTCTACGTCCTGGTCGCCCTCTCCCAGGCCTTCGTCCTGGTCATCGGCCAGATGAGCCTGGCGGTCGGCGCGATCGGGAGCATCACGACCATCGTCCTGGGCCTGGGCCTCGACACCTGGGGGCTGCCGCCGGCCCTGGCCGTCGTCCTCGCCCTGGGCGTCGGCGTCTTCGCCGGCTGGCTCAACGGCACGCTCATCACCCGGCTCAAGATCGATTCCTTCATCGTCACCCTGTCGATGATGTTTATCTTCATGGGGCTGCGCTCGGGCATCTCCGGCGGGTCCCCGTACAAGGTCCCCGAGTCCTTCAGCTTCATCGGGCAGAAGAGCCTGCTCGGCGTCCCCTACGTCTTCCTGCTCGTGCTGGCCCTCCTCGGCGGCGTCGGATACATGTACCGGAACACGGTCTTCGGCCGCCGGATGCTGGCCACGGGGGGCAACGCGGCCGCGGCCCGCCTTTCCGGCATCTCCACGGACCGCATGGTCGTCTGGGCCCACGTCCTCTCCGGCGCCTTCGCCGCCCTGGCCGCGGTCCTGTGGGCGTCCAAGCTCGGCTCGGCCGCGCCGGAGACGGGCGACGACTGGCTGATCATCTCCTTCGCCGTGGCCATCATCGGCGGAACCGGCCTGAACGGCGGGATCATCTCCGCCCTGGGCATCCTCATGGGCTCGGGCATCTTCATGCTGATCAAGCACGGCCTGGTCGAGGTCAAGGCGAACCCCTACTACGCGAACTCCTTCCTCGGCCTCCTGATCCTCCTGGCCATCGTGGTGGACCGCGTCCGCGAGATCTACTCGGACAAGCAAAAGGAGAAGTGACCGCCATGGCTCCGCTCACGCGCCGGGAGTTTTTCGGGGCGTCGGCCACCGGACTGAGAGCGCTGGCCCTCGGGCCCGGCGCCCTCCGAGGCGCCGGATCCGCCGCCCGACCGAACATCCTCTTCATCCTGACCGACGACCAGCGCTTCGACCTCCTGGGCTGCGCCGGCCACCCGATCCTCAAGACGCCCAATGTCGATGCGCTCGCCCGCGAGGGGATCCGGTTCGACCGGGCCTTCGTCACGACCCCGATCTGCGCGGCCAGCCGGGCCAGCATCTTCACCGGGACGTTCGAGCGGACGCACACCTACACGTTCACGAAGCCGCCCCTCGCCCGGTCCTTCACCGACATCAGCTATCCGGCCGTGCTGCGCAAAGCCGGCTACCGCACCGGCTTCGTGGGCAAGTTCGGCGTGGCGGTCGAAAAGGACGTCCAGAAGAAGATGTTCGACTTCACGATGCTGGACAACCTGCCCCACGTCCAGACGATCAAGGGCGTCGAACGGCACATGACCGAAGTCGAGGGCGAGGCCGTCGTCGAGTTCCTCCGCGGCATCCCTCAGGGCCAGCCGTTCTGCTGCGTCTGGTGCCCGTGGGCGCCCCACGCGGAGGACGACAACCCCAAGCAATATTTCTGGCCGCCCGCCGTGGACGGCCTGTACCGGGACGTCGACGTCCCCGTGCCGGAGATGGCGGCCCCGGCCTACTACGACGCCCAGCCCGCGTTCCTGAAGAACACCATGAGCCGGACGCGCTGGGGCTGGCGGTTCGACACGCCCGAGAAATACCAGACCATGGTCAAGGGCTACTTCCGGATGATCAGCGGGATCGACATGGTCGTCGGCCGGATCCGGGCCGAGCTCGCCCGCCTCGGGCTGGCCGACAACACGGTCATCATCTACGCCTCGGACAACGGCTACTTCCTGGGCGAGCGCGGATACGCCGACAAGTGGCTGATGTACGACCTGTCGATCCGGGTCCCGCTCGTCGTCTACGACCCCCGGGCGCCGCGGGAGGCCCGCGGATTGGTCAAGCACGACATGGCCCTCAACGTCGACCTGGGCCCGACGATGATGGACCTGGCCGGCGCCCCGATTCCCTCCCTCGTCCAAGGGCGGAGCCTGAAGCCGCTCCTCGGCCGGGCGGCGCCCGCCTGGCGGACCGAGATCTTCTGCGAGGAGCTCTGGGACCATCCGGAGATCCCGCGCAGCGAATGCATCCGCACCGACCGGTGGAAATACATCCAGTATCCCGCCCACCCGGAGTATATCGAGCTGTTCGACCTGCGGGACGATCCCGACGAGAAGAGGAACCTGGCGAAGGACCCCCGCTTCGCGAAAGAGCTGGCGGAGCTTCGGGCGCGCTGCAATGCTCGGATCCTGGCGCTGCTCGCCGACCAGGCCAAATTCGAATGACCGCCGCCGACTTCCGCAGAGCTCCTTTCCTCGCCGCGGCGGCGCTGGCGATCCTTCTGGCGGCCGGAGCGGGAGGCGCCGTTCAAGTCCCCCGGACCGCGGCTCCGCCTCCGGCCGGGCTCTCCGTCTCCGATCTCCGGTGCGAATACCGCGTCGATCCCCTGGGCGTCGACGCCGCGCGCCCGCGGCTCAGCTGGGTCCTCGCCTCCCCCCGGCGCGGCGAGGTCCAGACCGCCTACCGGGTGATCGTCGCCCGGTCGCTCGAGGCCCTGGCCGCCGACCGGGGCGATCTCTGGGATAGCGGCCGGATCGCGTCCGCCGACAGCCTATCCATCGCCTATGCCGGGGCACCCCTCGCCGCCGGGCTGGCCTGCTATTGGAAGGTCCGGGCCTGGGACCGGGACGGGCAGCCGTCGGCCTGGAGCGCTCCCGCGCGCTGGGAGATGGCCCTGCTCCGCCCCGAGGACTGGACGGCCCGCTGGATCGGCGACGGGAAGCCGCTCCCCGAGCGCGACGAGGACTTCTATAAAGAAGATCCCGCGCCTCTTTTCCGCAAGGAGTTCGACGCGCCGCGGCGGATCCGGCGAGCGCGGCTCTACATCACCGGCCTGGGATACTACGAGGCGTCGATCAACGGGACGCGCGTCGGCGACCGGGTCCTCGATCCCGGCTGGACGAACTACGCGAAGCGCGTCTTCTACAGCGTCTACGACGTGACCGGGCTCCTCAAGCCCGGCTCCAACTGTCTCGGCGTCATGCTCGGGAACGGCTGGTACAATCCCCTTCCCATGCTCATGTGGGGGAACCGGAACCTGCGCAAGGACCTACCCCTGGGGCGGCCCTGCCTGATCGCCCAACTTCGGATCGAAGGCGAGGACGGCTCGGCCGCCGTCGTGGCCTCGGACGCGACGTGGAAGACCCGGGGCGGACCTCTCCTGTGCAACAGCGTCTATCTCGGCGAAACCTACGATGCCCGCCACGAGATTCCGGGATGGGACGCGCCCGGCCTCGACGAGGCCGGCTGGTCGCCGGCCGTCCCCGGATCCGGTCCGGGGGGCGTTCTCCAAGCCCAGCCTCAGCCGCCGATCCGGATCCGGACTCGGATTCCGGCCGTGGCAATCACCCAGCCGAGGCCGGGCGTCCATCTCGTCGACTTCGGCCGCAATTTCGCCGGCTGGGCCCGGCTCCGCCTCCGCGCTTCCGCGGGCACGGCGGTCCGGATCCGCTTCGGAGAGCTGCTCGACAAGGAGGGCGGCCTCAATCCGATGACCTCGGTCGCCGGCCAGATCAAGGGAAAGCGCAGGAACGGGACGCTCATCGGCGGGCCGGGCGCGCCCGAGATCGCCGAGCAGGCCGACGTCTACGTCGCCCGGGGCGGCGGCGCGGAGACGTACGCCCCCCGTTTCACGTTCCACGGCTTCCGCTACGCGGAGATCTCCGGGCTGCCCGCGGCGCCCGCCCTCGGCGACATTGAGGGTCTGGCTCTGAGCGCCGATCTCTCGGAAGCCGGCGCGTTCGCCTGTTCGAACGATCTCTTCAACCGCATCCAGGAGATGACCCGGCGGACGTTCCTGAGCAACGTCTTCAGCGTCCAGTCCGACTGCCCCCACCGCGAGAAATTCGGCTACGGCGGAGACCTCGTCGCGACCGCCGACGCGTTCCTGGCGAACTTCGACATGCAGGGCTTCTACGCCAAGGCCGCGGCCGACTGGGCGGACGCCGCCCGCCCCGATGGCATGCTCACCGACACGGCGCCCTTCGTCGGGATCCAATACTGCGGCCTGGCCTGGGCCATGGCCCATCCGCTCATTCAGGACCGGCTCCTCCGATACTACGGCGACCGCCGCCTCGTCGAGGAGCAATTCGGTGCGACGCGGCGCTGGCTGGACCTCGTGACGCAAACCAATCCGGGCGGCGTGATCACCGACGGGCTGGCCGACCACGAGAGCCTCCAGGCCACGCCCGTCCCGGCGCTCGTCACGCCGCTCTACGGCGAGACGGCCCGGCTGGCCTCCCGCCTCGCCGGTCTCCTGGGACGGAAGCACGACGAAGCCCGCTATCTGGATCTCGCCGCGGCCGTCGGGACCGCCTACCGGGACAAGGTCCTCGGATCAGGCCCGGACAAATACGCGGCCCTGACCCAGGCCGCGCTGGCCGAGGCTCTGGCTCTCGGCCTCGTTCCCGAAGGCGAGCGGACCGCGGCCTTCCGGGCTCTGGTCGCCGCCACCGAGGGACCGGGGGGACCGCGCCTGACGACGGGCATCTTCGGAACGAAGTTCCTCCTCCCGGCGCTGTCCCGGGGAGGCCGGGCCGACCTCGCCTACGCCCTCGTCGACCGGACGGCCTTCCCGGGTTGGGGCCACATGCTCGACCGCGGGGCGACGACGCTCTGGGAGCACTGGGAATACAGCGACAACACCTATTCGCACAACCATCCGATGTTCGGCTCGGTGAGCGAGTGGTTCTTCTCGTGGCTGGCCGGCATCCAGCCCGATCCGGACGCCGTCGGATTCGACCGGATCGTCTTCCGCCCCCAGCCCGTCGGCGGTCTCGCCTGGGCCCGGGCGAGCCTTCGCACCGCCCGGGGCGACGTCGCCAGCGCGTGGCGGATCGAGAACGGCCGCTTCATCCTGTCCGTGACTGTGCCGTCCAACGCGACGGCGGTCGTCTACGTTCCCGGCGTCGATCCCGCGACCGTCCTGGAGGGCGGCGCGGCCGCAACCGCGGCCGAGGGGGTCGCCTTCAAGCGGGTGGAATCCGGTAACTGCGTGTTTGAAATCGGCTCGGGCCGATATGAGTTTTCAACGCCGGTCACTCCGGCGAAATTAAGCGCGTCCCCCGCCCGGCGGCCCGGCTGGGGGAGCCAAAGGAGTTTATCATGAGCGCGATCAAGAGACGGGACTTCCTGGGGACCATGGCCCTGGGCGCCGCGGCCTGGGCCGATCCATTCGGCCGAACGGGCCGGCCCGCGGCTCCGGATTTTCCCCTCCCGAACATCGTCTACGTCCTGGCCGACGATCTGGGCTACGGAGACCCGGGCTGCTACAACCCGGATTCGAAGATCCCGATGCCCGCCGTCAACCGGATGGCCGCGCACGGCGTCCGGTTCACGGACGCCCACTCGCCTTCGGCCGTCTGCTCGCCGACGCGATACGGCCTGCTGACCGGCCGCTACGCCTGGCGGACGTGGCTGAAGCGGGGCGTCCTGGGCGGCTACACGCCGCCGCTCGTCGAGCCCGGCCGGACGACGACGGCCTCGCTCCTCAAGAGCCGGGGCTACGCCACAGGGTTCTTCGGCAAATGGCATCTCGGCCTGACGTGGACACGGGCGAACGGCAGCGCGCCCGACTGGCGCGAGGCCGAGAAGCTCAGGCCCGGGTCCTCGCAGGACGCCGACCCGAAGACCGGGATGAACGCCGACTTCACCAAGCCCGTCGCCGGGGGGCCCGTAGACCACGGCTACGACGAGGCGTACTTCACCGCCGCCTGCTCGACGATCGACGGCCCCTTCGCCTTCATCGACAAGACGCGGACCGTGGGCCTCCCGACCCGTCAGGTCTCGGAATTCTACGACATGACCAGGGGCGAGGAAGGCAGCCCGCGCAAGGGCTGGATCGTCCCCGGCTTCAAGCTCGAGGAGGTCGACTTCCGCTTCACCGAGAAGGCGATCGCCTTCATGGAGCGCAGCCGCCGGGAATCGCCGGGCAAGCCCTTCTTCGTCTCGCTCCACCTCTCGGCGCCCCACACGCCCTGGCTCCCCCCGGCCCTCGTCAAGGGCAAGAGCCAGGACGGGCCGCGCGGCGACCTGGTCCTCCTCGCCGACTGGTGCACGGGCGAAATCGCCAAGGCGCTGGACCGGCTGGGCGTGACCGACAACACCCTGTTCATCTTCACCAGCGACAACGGGCCGCACCCGGGGACCAACGGCCACAAGTCCGAAGGCGCGCTGCGCGGGCTCAAGTCCCAGATCTGGGAGGGCGGCCACCGGGTCCCCTTCGTCGCCCAATGGCCCAAGCGCATCCCGGCCGGCCTCGTGACCGACGAGCCGGTCTGCCTGGTGGATCTCCTGGCGACGTTCGCCGCCCTGGCCGGAGCCCCTCTCCCGGAGGACGCGGGGCCGGACAGCTACGACATCTCGCCGGCGCTGTTCGGGAAGAAGGGCGCAGCGCCCATCCGCGAGGCGCTGGTGTCCCATTCGCAAAACGGGACGTTCGCCATCCGCCAGGGCGCGTGGAAGCTCATTCTGGACAACAAGACATCCGGCGGCTGGATGACCCCCGCGGGCAAGCCGCCCGTGCCGGGCACGCCGGGCCAGTTGTACAACCTGGCCGAAGACCCGAAAGAGATGAACGATCTCTGGGAGCGGAAGCCCGAGATCGTCGCCCGATTGTCCGCCCTGCTCGAGAAGTATAAGAAGGACGGGAGAAGCGCTCCCGCCCGGAGATGACGGCCGCATGACTCCGCGCCGGTATGCGGCCGCCGTCCTCCTGTCCGGGGCCCTCGCGGCGGGGGCGGGCACGCCTGGCGGATGAACCTCTACCGGATCGACGCGCCCGCCGCGGGGCCGTCGCCCGTCTTCGCCTCCGGCGCCCGCGTCCTGGTGAACGAGCACGAGGCCGGCAAGGCGAAGAACGCCGCTTCCGCGAGCTCGAGGGACCGGACCTCGTCGTGTTCCTGCCGTTGCAGAGCGCGTCGCGGGTCAAGATCCGGGTCCGGCCCCGCTGACCGGCCCGTCACCCCCGCGCGCCGCGGAGAACGTTGCGGTTGCCGTCCGTCCAGTGGTCGCGGTACCAGGAGCACGTTTCGAAGGAGTCTTGCAGGCCGCGCCGCTTTTCGGCCAGCCGGTCCCGGAATTCCCGGAGCCGCGCGGCGAAGGCCGGATCCGCGGCCCGGTTGACCTTCTGGAAGGGATCCTCGACGTTGTCGTAGAGGTGCTCCGATCCGTCCCGCCGGCAGACGGCGTAGGTGTACCGCTTATCCCGCAGGGCGCGCCACTCGAATCCGTCGATCTACAGATAGGTGTGGCCCAGGCCCTGGAGGAAGGCGGCGTCGGGCTCGGGGCCGCCCCGGCCCAGGGCGAGGCGGCTGAGGTCCATGCCCTCCACCCCGGCCGGGATGGGCAGTCCCATCAGGCCGAGGACCGAGGGCAGGATGTCGGGCGTCCCGAGGCAGGCGTCGCGGACCGAGCCGGCCGGGACGCGGCCGGGCCAGCGGACGAGGAAGGGCACGCGCGCGGCCTCCTCGTGGTTGCCGGCTTCGTTGCCCCAGAGGTGCCATTTCCCGATGTAGCCGGTCTCATACCCTCCGTCCTTCAGGACGTGGCCGAGGGCACGATGGCCGGGATTGACCCGGAGCTCGTTGACGACCATCCCCGTGGTCGAGGGATAGAGCCCCGTCAGCAGGGACGCCCGGTGGGCCGCGCAGACCGGCATGGTCGAGACGGCGTTCGAGAAATTGACGCTCTGGCGGGCCAGGCGGTCCAGGTTCGGCGTCCGGGCCTTGCGGTCGCCGGCGTAGCCGAGGGCGTCGGCGCGGAGCTGGTCGGCGAGGATATAGATCAGGTTCGGCCGCTTCGCCGGCGCGTCCGCCCGGGCGAGGGACGCGCCGAGGGCGAGCCCGGCCGCGCCCATGCCCGCGCGCTTCAGGAATTCCCGGCGGTTGAGGGACGAGAGTCTGTCGGGCATCGGGATCCTCCTCAGCGGAGCTCGGCGGCAAAGAAGTCCCTGATCCCCCAGCTCCCCATTTCGAAGTTTTTGAAACCGACCTTGAGGGCGGGCGACTCCGGCCTCACGCGATAATCGTTCCTCGACGGATCGACGAACAGCGGATCGGCGAAGACGGAGTTCTTGTCGAATCCCAGGGCGCGCCAGCCCTCGAGGTCGATCCGCCGCGACCCGTTCGTCGCCCCGAGGGTTCCGACGAGGCAGACCGCGCTGTCGCCCGTCTCCGTGAACTTGCAGGCGCTCACCTGCGCCTTCCGGTTGTAGTCGTTGATGAAGACGGCGTTGCCCCCGACTGCATCGAACCATCACCGCCGGACGGCGCAGCTTTGCGTTCCCTCCAGGAACACGGCCCCGCCGCGGTGGATCGCCCAATCGCTGAGCGAGGGGACGTCGTAGTCGGCGAGGAAGGTCGAGGCGGTCTGGGTCATCCGGAAACCGTCCAGGGCGACGAACCGGACCGGAGCGGCTTGGGTTCCGGCGAACCGGACCAAGGTCTCGAGGACCGGCGCTTCGACGACCGTCCGGGCCATGTCGACGCCCGCTTCGGGCTTGTAATAAAGGACGCCGGCCCGGGCTTCGAGGTCCCACTCGCCCGAGGCGTTACATCATCCCGCTTCAGAACCGGTATTTCAAGGAGAACCAGAACTGCCGGCTGCCTGTAAAGCCGACCAAGCCAAGAGACCCTGGCGTATAGGTCCCGCTCGTCGTATTCTGGTCCGTCGGCTTCCAGGTC
>Ga0315289_10008036_pt1 | contig 15285 bp, 9 predicted proteins | sample YL17G11_40_MG_FD_203452 | JGI IMG/M metagenome (GOLD analysis project Ga0315289, IMG submission 203452) | Sediment microbial communities from Yellowstone Lake, YNP, Wyoming, USA - YL17G11_40 | ecosystem: Environmental > Aquatic > Freshwater > Lake > Sediment | place: USA: Wyoming | collected... | reverse complement strand
CGCTGGGCGGCCGCGGAGGCCCTGGGGAGCCTTCGGCCTGTGAGCGACGAGGCGCTGACCGCCCTTGCCAGGGCGGCCGAGGACAGCGAGATCCGGGTCCGCATTGCCGCCGTCGATGTCCTGGCCTGGGAGGCGCTGCATGGTCGCGAGGAAGCGGCGCCCGCGATCCGGCAGGCGCTGGCGGACGTCCGGAGGGAGATCAGGCTGGCCGCGATACCCTGCAAGCGGGGCGGGGGCATGTTCAGCACTGGATTCCCTCCGCCCATTGTGGCGGAATACGTCCCTCTGCTCAAGGACAAGGACGATGAGATTCGCGAGGCGGCGGTCCAGACAATTGCCAGCTTCTATGGAGTATGGTCCCGGCCCATCGAGCCGCCGCCCCTGCCCGCCCTGACGGCCATTGTCCCCGACCTCATCCGCATGCTCAAAGAGGACCCGGATCGCCTGGTGCGGTATTATGCGGCCAGGATCCTTGGCGGACTCGGGCCGGAAGTCAAGGAGGTCAAGGAGATCGCGGCGGCCTTAATCGAAGCCCTGGAAGTGAAGGATGACTCGATCCCTTACGGGGCCGTTCGGGCGCTGGGCGCCTTGGGCCCGGTCACCCCGGAGGTCGTGCCCGCTCTGGTCAAGGCCTCAACCAGCGAAGAACAGGTGATGCGCTGGCATGCCTGCGATACCCTGGGCGAGATTGGCGTGGCGCACCCGGCGGTCGTCCCGGCCCTCGTCCGTGCGCTGGGCGATGAGTACATCGTTGTGCGATTCAGCGCCGCGGATGCCTTGCGGGATATCGGCCCGGATGCCAAGGCCGCCGCGCCCGCCCTGATTGAGAACCTCAAGGCCCGCAACAACATCGTTCCCGTTCATGCCGCGCAGGCCCTGGTGCGCATGGGTATCAAGGACGCCGCGATCGTTCCGGCCATGGTGCGAGCGCTTCGCGACAGGTCCTGGTCGACAAGGAGAGATGCCGCCGGGGTCTTGCGAGACCTCGGTCCGGAGGCATCCGATGCGACGGGCGCACTTTGTGAGGTCGTCAGGACTGACAAGGAGGAATCACCGCGGGAAGAGGCACTCATGGCGTTGCTGAAGATCGTTCCGCCGGCGGATGACGTTACTCCCACGCTGATCGCCGCCCTTGGCGACGAGAAGGTCCGCATGTGGGCCGCCCGGGTCTTGGCTGCGACCGGCTTCGGCAAACATGGCAAGGCGTGCGTGGCCGCCCTGAAGCCGCTCTTGGCGGACCCCAACGAAATGGTCCGGTCCGCCGCCATCGATGCCCTCAAGAAGGCCCAGGATAGCGATCTCGATCCCGAGACCGCCGCTCGCTTGAGGGAAAACCTCAGCGGGCCCGGGCCCGACCCGTAGGACGGCGCCACACGTCAAGCCCTTCAGGTCTCTAGATTCGGTCTTGCGGGCTCAACCTGTCGGCAATGACCAGGAGGGCGATCGTGAGGCGCGTCACCACGTGGGAGACGCCTGGCGGCTGAGCCGAACATGGGTGAAACGGCAGTGCCGCTGAAGAAGGCGAAGGGTGAAGGTTGCCCTCTCTGAGTCTGTTAGGAAAAGGGCTTGCATATCCTCCATGTGAGCATAGAGTAGTTCTTGGTTTTTTTTGACGTAGAGGGCCCGGTACATCTTAAGCACGTTTCAGAAGCGCCCGCGCCGAAGTTCGCGTCCGGCAGGTGGGCGGCTGGCGCTGGAGAAAGAAAGAACCTGTCCTTTCAAGGCAAGGGGGCATGTCATGGCGACTCGGCAATCGGTGGGGCGGTGGGCGGCGGTGCTGGCGGCGGCGCTGTTCCTGGGGGCGCCGGGATGCAGTTCCGAGCCGGGCGCGCCCGCGCCTGTCAAGAAAGCCGAAGTGCCTGCGGCGAAGGAACTGGACCTTGGCGGCGGGGTCACGATGAAACTGGCCCTCATCCCCTCCGGCAAATTCATGATGGGCGAAGAAAAAAACCAGCACGAGGTCACCATCTCCAAGCCCTTTTACATGGGCGTGACGGAGGTGACGCAGGCCCAGTACGAGGCGGTCATGGGCACGAATCCGAGCCACTTCAAGGGTGCGACAAATCCGGTGGACCAGGTTTCCTGGAACGATGCCGCACAGTTCTGTAAGAAACTTTCCGAGGAGACCCGCCGGGCCGTCTGCCTGCCGACGGAGGCGGAGTGGGAGTATGCCTGCCGCGCGGGCACGAAAACGGCGTTCTCGTTCGGCGACGCCGATACCGGCTTGGGAGATTATGCATGGTACGACGGAAACAGCAGCAGCATGACGCATCCTGTGGGCCAGAAAAGGCCGAACGCCTGGGGCCTTTTCGACATGCACGGGAACGTGTGGGAATGGTGCGCAGATTGGTACGGAGATTATCCGAAGGGTTCGGCAACGGATCCCCAAGGCCCGGCGTCCGCCCCGGATCGCGTCCTGCGTGGCGGCGGTTGGGGCGACGGTCCGCAGGGCTGTCGTTCCGCGGACCGCTGCAGGATCGGTCCAGGCTACCGGGTCAGCAGCATCGGGTTCCGCGTGGCCGTGGACTTAAAGCGCCTAACAAAATGACGACCTGGCGTTTTCAGCCAGGGACAAAGGGACAAAGGGAAGGAGGGACATAGGCGTTCTCGGCACTTTGTCCCGGTGTCCCTTTGTCCCTCGCTGCCGCTACGCGGCGGCGTTTTGTTAGAGCCTCTTAAAGTAGTCTTACCCTTTGCTCTTTGTTCTCTTACCCTTTGCGGCCGTTGTCTTTTGGCTGTTGGTAGTCGTGGGCCGTTGGGGGTCCAGGGGGCGTAGCCTCCTGGTCGTTCACCGTCTTTTTTTGTAAGGGGCAGCGCCGAAAGGTCTTGCTCATCGGCGCAGGCGCGGCCGTCGCCATCGCCGTGATCGTCCCGTTGGCGCTCTACGGGATGCGCTCGGACCGCACGCAGCCCGCGCCGGCGGCTCCGGCGTCTATGGTGGTCTCGGGCGCGCCGGGACGAATCCCCGGGACACCCCCGAATTTCCCCGTTGACTTTCCCCCCCAACTGGTCTCAGATCAACGCCGATCCATGCGTGCCCTGTAGTAGAGACGACCTCTCACTACAGGGCGTGCCGCACGCACTTGGAACCCGCCTTCGCCCCCGGCGCGCCGGGGCTACGGCGGGCAAACTTTGAACTTTGCACTTTGAACTGCCGTTGGGAACTTTGAACTTTGAACCGCCTTTAGGAACTTTGAACTTGGAACTCCCTTCCCCCTACTTCGAATCCCCCGACCGCCGCTTCCGACTCTACCATGCCGACTGCCTCGACCTGATGCCCCGCATGCCCGAAGCCTCCTTCGACCTCATCTTCGCCGACCCGCCCTACTTCCTCTCCAATAACGGCATCACGTGCCATGCGGGAAAGATGGTGAGCGTGAACAAGGGAAAATGGGACCAGTCCAAAGGCCCCGAGGCCGACCACGACTTCACTCTTCGCTGGCTCCGCGAGTGCCGGAGGTTATTGAAGCCCCACGGCTCCATCTGGGTCAGCGGCACAGCCCACATCATCCATTCCGTCGGCTACGCCATGCAGCGCCTCGGCTTTAAACTCCTGAACGACATCACCTGGGTCAAACCCAACCCCCCGCCCAACCTTTCCTGCCGATACTTCACCCACGCCACCGAGACGATTATCTGGGCCAGGCGCGACGAGAAAGGCCGCCACAAGTTCAACTACGCCCTGATGAGACGCCTGAACCACGGCAAACAAATGAAAAGCGTCTGGGAAATCCCGGCCCCCGGGCGGGAAGAGAAAGCCTTCGGCAAACACCCCACCCAGAAACCCCTCGCCCTCCTCGAACGCATCCTCCTCGCCTCGACCGACGAAGGGGACCTGGTGCTGGACCCGTTCGCGGGTTCCGGGACTACGGGAATTGCGGCAGCACGGTTGGGGCGCGCGTTCGGCGGCATCGAGAAGGAACACATATCGCTTGATTTGGCCCGCCTGCGGTTTATTGCCGTGCCTCAGGCAGACAGCCCGGAGCGAATCCTGGCTCTTGTGGCGGCCCACGCGCAAGGGGAACCATCGACCGAGGAATTGGCGGAGGGTCTCCAGGTAACCGTGAGGCAGGTGCATTACTATCGGCAAGCCGCGCTGGTGCTGGGCCTGCTCGCGCCGAACGCGGCTGGGTGGACATTGACCAACGCCGGACGGATGCTCGCCGACACGCCGGGGGAACTTGCGCGCCGGAAATTGGCGGAGCGGATCTTGGCGCACCCGCTCGTGGCAATGGCGCGGCGGCGTGCGGGGCGGGCGCGGCGCAGTGAAACACAGCCGGCCTTGGTTGCCGAGTTGCTTTCCGCCTGCACCTGCCTCAGCGCATCCACGGCCCATCGGCGAGCGGAAACGCTGCTCCGCTGGCTTCGGTGGGCGGAAAGCGAAGCGGGCGGGAGAGAGCCTGCCGGGACTACGCTGTGGCGAGGTTTAGAGGTGGAGGCGGACTTCGGATATCAAAATGGACCGTGTGTATGCTGTTAGAAGAGCGCGACGGCCGCGCCGTTAGGCTTGGGCATTTGGTCCCAGATGCGGCCATCCAGGACGCGTCCGGTCTTTTTCTTGTCCACTCCGCCCCACTGTTTGAAGAAGAAGGGTACGCCGACTTTGCGGCAACGGTCGCGGACGTCACGAGCCCACTGTCTCTCCATCGGGCGGGCGCCAGGCCCCGATTCGCCGCCGACAACCACCCAGTCAATACCGTCGAGGTCCAGGTGCGGAATCGGGCTGAGGAGCGGTTCAAGTGAAAGGAATTTCACGGCCGCGCGGGTTTCGCGGAGGTGACCGATGCGGAATGTGCACTCTGCGTTCTCGACCGTGACGCCCATCCAAATGTTGGGCGTCCAGGGAAGGAGAGGGTCGAGTTCGACCAATCGCTCGGAGCGTTTTGTAAGGATCTGATAGCAGTGCCATCGGGCCCGGTGCATGATGTCGAAGACCTTATGTATGAAGTCCAGAGGCACGTCTTCGTGGAAGAGGTCGCTCATGGAGTTGACGAAGATCATCTGGGGTTTCTTCCAGGTGAGCGGCAGCCGAAGGGTGCGGGGATGAAGGGAGACCTCAAAACCGCGACGGTAGTTTGGCTGGCCCATGGCCTGGAGTCGCAAGGCCATGCGCTCGGCGTAGCAGTTCTGGCACCCGGGGCTTGTCTTCGTGCACCCCGTAACGGGGTTCCACGTGGCCTCGGTCCACTCGATGGCGGAGTTCAGACCCATTGTGGTTTTCCTTGAACTTTCCCATTCTCCGAACTCCCCCCGAATTCCGAGGATGCTCTTCCGCTAGTCCTTTGGTGGGTGGCATGGATGCGCGCATCATTCCGGCGTGGCGGCTTTTGGGCCAGCATCAATCATTGCTCGGCGTTACCCTGTCGGCAACTTCACGCACGGCATCCAGTTTGGCGCGAACCTCGGCGTCCACCTTGTCCTTGGAGAGGAGCTGAACGAGATCACAGTACTCGCTCTTCCGAAGGACGAGGGGCAGGTTAAGCCGCTTCGAGAAGTCTGTGAAGAGCGGGTCTAGGAACTCATCGGACGCCTTAATGTCCGGCGACCACGGATCGGGCTTGCCCAACATCTTCAGCGCGTTGGACACCTGCCGGATGGACTCTCTCATGGCCGGTTCACGGCGCTCCTGCTCCGCATGGCCAAACAGGTCGTTGGGTTGGCCCTGGGTGGCGAAGGCAAGCAGGACCTCTTCGGTGCAGAAGTAATTCTCAATCTCCCGTCGCCCCCACATCATCTCCCGCAACTGTGTGTTCTTCTGAAGTTCCTTGTCCAGACGGTCAAAGATAGCGATGCCAACCAAGTCCGGCTTGGCCTCGCAAAGTCCGTAGAAATGGTCTCTGGCTTTCTGAGGAAGATTGGTGGCCACATAGTTGACGAAAGGCCGCTCCAGATGTTCCTGGGCGGGATGATCCAGAAGTCGGGCGAATTCCCGGAGGATGGCCAAGTCCGTGGCGTCCTCTAGGTAGAGCACCCAACCGGTCTGTTGAGCCTGGTAGTACTGGTCGAACCCTATATCCGACAGGGCCTTGAGGACTTGGCTGCCGCGATCCGTCAACACGTGGGGTTTCCCGACAAAGGCGATGACCTGGCCCCGGGTCGCGGCTTCGTTAAGGACGACCTCGGAGTGGCTGGCGGCGATCACCTGGGCGCTTTGCTTTTCGGCGGTCTCCGTGAGAATCTGGTATATCTGCCGCTGGCGCAAAATTTCCAGGTGCGCATCGGGCTCATCGAGTAGCAGAACCGTCTTGGGATTGGCATACAGGTGCGCCAGCAAGAGGAGGGTCTGCTGAAGGCCCCGGCCTGAAGCGGAGAGGTCCAGGCGGACCCCGTTCGGCTCCTCGTATTCCATCGTGATTTCGCCGCGTTCGGCAAGATGCTTGGGCGGTTGCAGATCGACCCCGAACAGTGAATGGATACGCTCGCAGAACTCCTTCCATACTTCGTGGTTGGGGTCCTTCTCGTAAATCTGGAAACACAGATTGCGGAGGACCTGGGCGGTCTGCCCCTCTCCCAGGAGCACGTTAATTGTTCCAGGTTCCCACTTCGGCTCAGTTGCCGCCAAACCGGACATCGGCGGGAGATAGGCCACCTTGACTCCTGCGGCGGCGTCGGGGATTGTTGTGAACTGCGCTCTCGCGACGGGCGTGCCGTCGAATCCTGGTTGCCGAATCGGTCGGCAGACAAAGGACTCCGCATTTGTGTAGTCGAACTCTAACCCACACGACCACTCAATGCCGTCCGTGATGCCATCAACGATGATGTCAATGCGGATATTCCGGGTGCCCCTCTTCCCCTTTGCGCCCTTTACGACGCTGCGCACATGGAGGTTTTTCCAGAGCAAATCGGCATTGGGAACAGGGATCGAGATAAGGTCTCGCCGGTTAATCGCAACACCAGGGCGTTTCTCGGCGCGAGCCTTGCCCCCACGTTTGGCAAGCCATTGGCGCAACCCCAACTCCCAGAGGGTAAGCGCCTGGAGGGCGGCCGTCTTCCCAGAATTATTAGGACCTATGAAGACAACCGAGCGCCCCAACTCAATATCCATCTCAATCTTCTTGAAGTTTCTAACCTTCAGTCTGGTCAACATGAGCGGGATCCTTCTTGCGTCTGGGAACCAGTAGGGAGAAACCCGCGAAGCAATTTCTGTGCATCCGGGGGGGCGTTGATTTCAATGAACGCGCACCGGCCCCAAAGATCGCGGTGCAAAATCGGCGACACAAACCTATTCCACCTAAGAGAACTCATCCCGACTGCGTATTGTTTCACTACGCCCCCCGGAAGTCCATTGGAAAAACGGCATGGCAGCGCTCGTGCCTCCGACGCGCGCGAACGCTCCTCTCCTGGCTTGACTGGACCGACACCCACGGCGCAGACCAGCAGGGATTGTTATTCCTCGACAACATACCGCCCGCGGCCGAGGAACCGGACGATGCCGCGGTCGCGTAGCACCTGGAGTTGCTGCCGAATCTTGGGTTCGACGTTCCGGTTGGCCGGATGGCGCGCCGCCAGTTCTTCTTCGAAGCGATCGTAGAACTCCCTCAGCGTAAACTCCCGCGCGTCCAACGCCCGAACGCATCGCAGCACATCAACCGCCCAGCCGCGTTCGTCGGCCTTGGCCTTCGCGAGGTACGCGAAACGTCCCCACCCCGCACGCACCTCAGCCACAGGAACAACGCGGCCGTCATCGACCGCCGCCAGGCGACCATCGGCAGGAATACGGTTCGCCAAAATGTTGCACCCTACCCATCCCGCCCGCCGCGCCCCCGCCGTCAGCGGCCGGCAGCGCTGAATCACGTCCGGCGTGATAAAGTGGCCGGGCACCAGGAGCAGATTCCAAACGCGCCATCGCTCCCTTTCATATCCCAAAAATGCAAAATGTGGGCTTCGGTTCGCCTTGGCCCGCCGGATCATCGGCCCGTAGGCCGCATCGCGAAGCCTCGCGCCCAACGCCCCCGCCTTCGCCTTCACCTGATATTCGGCTCCGCACCCCGGGCACAGAAAATCCACTACCTCCGTACTGCCCCGCGTCCGTTCCAGGCGGTCGTTCGGACACGCGGCACAATACATGTTCTCCGCAAACCAACCTTCCGTCAGCCGTCGCGCACGCTGCGACGGGCTTTTGTAGCCTCCCGCCAATCGCACGTCGAGTTGGAGGCTGATAGGATGCACGAGACTATTGGATCAACCCCCAAAACCCGCCGCAACTACAAATCGCCCCGCAACCCGCTATCCCCGGCCTGCGCCGGCCTTGCCCGCAAGTGCTTCCCCTCGCCACCAGGGAAAAAGACTTAGAGCCTCTAACAAAATGGGTGGCACTGGTGGCTTGTCCACCAGTGCGCCTCGTTTGGGGTAATGCACTGGCGGGCGAGCCGCCAGTGCCACCCGGCCACGATCGTTCTGTTAGGCGCTCTTAATCCGCCGGCGTTCCATCCGCATTTTGCATTCCGCACTCTGCACTCTGCATTCTGCACTTTCTTCCCCCCAATCCCCCTCTGCGTTCTCCCCATGTTAGAAAGGGGCCCTCTGGGCCGCGTTGAAGGCCGTGCCGTTTGCTGTCGCCTTTCCCCCAGTCCGCGCCTTTCTCTGCGTTCTCTGCGTTGAAGGCTTTGCCGTTTTCGCCGCATGGACCGATTGGATCATTCCGCCCAACCCCAGGCAACAACAATCGGGATTTTCGGGCAGGCCGCTCGCTCAGGGCAGGCCTCCGCGCCCTCTGCGTTGAAACCACACTCCCCACCCACCGCAAACGGCATGCCAAAGACACGGGGAAAAAGTTATTAACATAAAGGTATGCACATGACATGGATGAAAAAAGTGCGAAATGGGGCCCAAAAACCGGTAAAAACCGGTCAAAAACGTGCAAAAAGGGGGCAAAAAACGGCAAAAAACCGCTAGCCCATCTTGCCAATAGCACCCCGTCCGCCGAAAAATCCCCCCGGACGCCAGCGCCAGGGCCGGTGGGTTCCAAAAAATCGCCCAAAAATCTCCCCCAAAACCTCCTCCAAAAAGTTATCCACAATCGCGGCCGTTAGGTTATGATGTTGGGCGCGGTGAGGGTTTCTGCGATTGAGAGGCGCCCTTGTGAGAAGACCTGGTGCGGTGTCTGTGTTCGCCATACCGTTTGGTCTGGCGGTCCTGGTTCTTTGGGCATTGGTGGCGGCCGGACTGGGCGAGGAGACGCCCGCCGGGCCGCCATCCATCACGTATGGCGATCCTCGGCAGGTGGCGACGCTGGCCAACTCCCAGATCAACGAAAGCAGCGGTCTGGCCTGTGGCCGACGGAACCGCGGGATCTTCTGGACGCACAACGATTCCGGCGACTCGGCACGCGTCTTTGCCTTTACCATCCGAGGCGAACACGTTGCCACCTACACGATCCTTGGGGCCCAGGCCGTTGACTGGGAAGACATGGCCTCCTTCGAGGCGCAGGGCAAAGGGTACCTGCTTTTTGGCGATGTCGGGGACAACGAGCGCCAGCGGCAGAAATACACCCTCTACGCAGTGGTCGAACCGGCGGTCGGCACCCCGGAGCAACCGGCGGCCGGCCAGGTCCGCGTCGGTCGGCAGATGGATTTCACCTATGAGGACGGACCGCACAACTGTGAGGCGGTGGCCATCGATCCGACCGACGGGATGATTTACCTTGTGAGCAAGGAGGACGGCGGGTCGTGCAAGGTTTATGCTTTGCCGTGGCAGCAACCGGAGTCTCGGACTGCGGTCGTTGCCAAGGCCGTGGCCACCTTGGCAATCCCGGCCGCGACCGCGATGGACATCTCGCCGGATGGATTGCGGGCGGTCATCCTGACGTACGGGGACGCCTACGAGTATGCAAGGCGGGATGGGCAGAAGTGGTCCGAGGCCTTCGCTCGGCCGCCGCGCGTTCTCCGGATGCCCCAACGAAGGCAGGGAGAGACGGTCTGCTACGGTCCGGACGGCAAGACGTTGTATCTGACCAGCGAGTTCGCCCCGACGCCTGTGTTCGAGGTTCCCGTCACAGAATCGAAGTAGTCCCGCCTTTTCAGTCCTCAGAGGTGGTTTCGCCGCCGGCCTACGATCGCAGGACGGCGCCGAGGCGCGATTGGAGGACGTCGAGGATCCGGGCCTGCATCGCGGTCGCGTCGTCGTGAGTCAGGGTTCCCGACGCCCGCCGCAGGACCAGGCGCAGGGCGACGCTCTTCTTGCCCGCGGGCACCTGTTTGCCGCGATAGACGTCCAGCGCCTGGAGGGATTCGACTTCGGCGACGCCGGCCGACGCGACGGCCTTTTCGACGTCGGCCCAGCGGACGGCCTCGTCCACGACGATGGCCAGGTCCCGCGCGATGGCGGGGAACTGGGGCAGGGGGCGATAGGCCGGTTCGAGCCGGGCGGCCTCGATGAGCCGGCCGAAATGGACCTCCGCGACGGTCGGGGGCTCGTCGAGTTCGAAGGCCGCGGCGGCCTCCTTCGTTGCGGAGCCGACCATGCCGATCGGCTCGTCGTCCAAAAGGACCTCGGCGGCCTGGTCTGCCGCGAGGTCGGCGTAGCGGTCGGTTGGGGCGAAGCGGATGCGGTCGGCGACGCGGAGGCGCTCGAAGAGCGTTTCGAGGGCGCCCTTGACGTTCTCGAATTCCGGCGCGCCGGAACCGGAGGCGAGGGCGAGCAGGGCGTCCTCGTGAGGCATGTCGCCGCCCGGGGCGGGCTTGTCCGCCGACTTGTCCGCCAAAGCCCGCAGGGCGGCGGTGGAAGTCCCGGCGCGCCCCTGGCAGGGCAAGGCTGCCGTGGCTTGACCGCGGGACGAAGGCGGAAGGAACCGCCTGGCGATCTCGAAGAGCCTGGCGGCCGGTTCGCCGGCGTTCTGGTTCACGCGGAGCGAATCCAGGAGGCCCGGCAGGACGGACTGGCGCAAGGCGAGGCCCGCTCCGCGGAGGGCGAGGGGTTCGGCCTCGACGTCGGCCCGGCGGAAGCGGACGGCCCGGTCGGCGCTCGTGAAGGAGAAGGTGACGGCCTCGAAATAGCCCGCGGCCGTCAGGACCTCGCCGGCAGCCTGTCGGACGCGTTCAGCCGGTGTCGGGCCGGCGTAGGCGACGGGGATTTCGCGCGATTCGGGAATCTTCTCGTAGCCGTGGTGGCGGGCGACCTCCTCCACGAGGTCGATCTCGCGCTGGAGGTCGGGCCGGCGGGAAGGCACGCGGACGCGGATGCGTTCGGCCGTCGCCTCGAGGACCTCCAGGTCCAGCCGGCGGAGGTATTCCGCGGCAGCGTCGGCGGGGATCGCCAGGCCGAGAACTGTTTCGATGCGGGCGGCGCGGAGCGTGAGTTCCCTCGGCTCGGGCAGCCCCGGCGCGCCGGGGGCGGTCACGACGCCGCGGGCGACCTTGCCCGCCTCGGCGGCCGGCGAGGCCGACGGGCCGCCCGCGACCTTCTGGATAAGTTGACACGCCCGCCGGCTCGCCCAGTCCGTGCCGCACGCGTCCACCCCCCGCTCGAAGCGGAAACTGGATTCGCTCGCGAGGCCGAGCGTGCGGCTGGTGGCGCGGATGTTCATGGGATCAAAAACAGCGGCTTCGAGGAGGACGTCGCGGCTGGAGTCGGAGATTTCGGTCTCGGCACCGCCCATGACGCCTGCGAGAGCGACGGGGCGGCGGGCATCGGCGATGACGAGGCGCTCGGGCGAGAGGGCGTGCTCCGAATGGTCGATGGCGACGAACCGTTCGCCCGCGCGTGCGCGGCGGACGACGATGCGGCCCTCGGCCAGTCGGGCGAAATCGAAGGCGTGCAGCGGCTGGCCGGTTTCCATCATCACGTAGTTTGTGACGTCCACGATGTTCGAGACGGGGCGGATGCCGACCGCTTCGAGGCGCTGGCGGAGCCAGTCGGGGCTGGGGCCGATCTTTACGCCCTCGATGAGGCGGGCGGTGTAGAGGAGGCAGAGGTCCGGGGCCTCGATTGCGACGCGGACCTTCTTTTCGCAAGGGGACGCGGATTCCGCATAGGCGAGGTCGGGGAGGCGGAGTTGGACATTCAGGGCGGCGGCAAGTTCCCGGGCGATGCCGATGTGGCCGAGGCAATCGGGCCGGTTGGCGGTCACTTCGACCACGAGGCGCGCGTCGCCGCCGGGGAGGACCTCGATGGCGTCGACGTTGAGGCCGATGCGGGTGAGGCGTTCGGCGACCTCTTTGGGCCCGAGGTCCGTGGGGACGTATTCGCGGAGCCAGTTGTAACTTGCGTTCACAGCTGTTCCTTCGCCTTTCGTCCCCTCTCCCTTGATGGGAGAGGGGCACGCCTCGCGGTCGCCAGACCTCGCGGTCTGTCGAACCCGCGGGCGACGCGGGCAGGGGTGAGGGTGACGAGAAACGAATATCCAACAAGGAACATTCAACCGCAGAATGGCCAAGTGAAAAACGGCACGATGCCGCGTCGGGCTTGCCGTTCACTTTTTCCTTCTGCGGTTGGGTGTTGGATATTCATTATTCGTCGTTTCCTTTTCCCCCTCACCCTACCCTCTCCCACGAAGGGGAGAGGGGATACAAAGGCATGTTTTCAACAGAACACCCGCCGGCCAAGGGCTAATCCTTCTTCCGACCCTCCTCGGGACGGTGTTGAATCCGCGGCTTGTAGGTAAAATAGTCGAACTTCGGACTCTGAACCATTCCGTGGCAGGACATGCACCAGCGGGAGGAGAGGAAGATCCTCGGCTCGGCCTTCTTGCCCTTCTCATGGTGATCGCTGTTCACGACGTGACAGGCCTGACACGTCACGCGCCCCAGGGCGGGCGTCTTCGCCATCGATTCAAATCCGCCTTTTCGCGCGAAACCCATTGTGTGGCACATCAGGCACTCCGGATCGTCCTGGCGGCCGGCTTTCCGGATCGGTTCGTACGCCCGCGCGTGGTCCGTCGTCTGCCACTGCTTGAACTCGGGCTCGTGGCATTCCCCGCATGCCTCAGCCGGCTCGTACACGACCGGGATAGGCGTGTCCCAATCCGTTTCCGGCTTCTCCTTCGCCTCCTTCACGTAGTTCCAATATAGGTCCTCGACCCACTTGGCTCCCGGCACGCGGGCCGACAGTTCCGTCAGCGTCTGCGTCCACTCCGGGCCGCCCTCCGCGTCGCGGTGCAGCGTAAGCGCGCCGAGGATGTCGCCCGCCTGGCCCGCCCCGACGAGGATCGCGTCGCCGATTTTTTCCGGCTCCAGGAGCGTCGTCGTGTCGTGCCCCGAGACGATGATGTCCACGCCGGGCACTTCGGCCGCCAGGCGGCGCGTCTCCTGGAGGGGCTGATGCGAGAGCGCCACCACCAGGTCGCACTCGGCCAGGGCCTCGGCCTCGCGCTTGGCGGCGACGATCGGGTCTTCCACCACGAGTCCCGTCCGCCACTCCATCGGCGGGAAACCGTACACACGATCGGCGAGGACCGCAAAGATGCCAACCTTCCGGTCGTTCAGCGAGCAGACGAGGTGCGGCGCGACGACGAACTCGCCCGACGCGTCCCGCACGTTCGCGCAGACCATCGGCAAGACGTACTCCGCCCGGAGCGCCCGCAGACGCTCCGCGCCGACGAGGAATTCCTGGTCGCCCAGGCCGATGGCGTCGTACTTCGCCCGGGCCGCCCCACGCACCAGATACTTCACCAGCACATCGTTCTTGTGGTCAGGGAACAGGTCGCCCGGGTCCACGAGGAGGACGTTTCGGCAGGTTCGGCGATATTGCTCGACGAGGCCCTGGCGTTTGGCGAACCCCCCGCTCGGATTGCCCGGACACCCGCAGGCCGCGAGGATGCCGTCGTTGTTTGCCGAGAAAAGAAGGACGGGGTCCTCCCGGAGGGCGTGCGGCTCGCAGGCGAGGCCGGCGCCGAAAACGAGGATGGCCGCTCCCGCCACCCCCGCCGCGAACCGCTCGACTCGCGCGCGCCGGGCGCCAGCCGGTCGCCGCAGGCGACTCGACGTGGCGAGCCGCGCCGGTCCGGTCTCGGATTTACGGTAGGTCGCCGTCTTACCCGTCCTCGGTCACAAGCGGCGGCAGGCTCACGTGGCGCACGTACTTCATGAACTTCTTGCCGCGCAACTCTTCCAGGACCTCGGCGGGCGGAACCGTGTCGAGCGTCAGGGCCAGGCACGCCTCACTGGATTCCGGCTTGCGCCCGAACGTCATGCTTGCGATGTTGATGCGGTGCGCCCCGAAGATCGTCCCCACTTCGCCGATGATCCCAGGCCGGTCCTCATTGAACGTAATCACGATGTCGCCCTGCGGACGGAGTTCCATGTAGAATTCGTCGATCGCCGTCACGCGCGCATATCGGCCGGCGAACACCGTGCCATAGACCGAATGGTCCTCGCGGTCGCCTTCCGCGACGACCCACACGCTCGACGCATACCCGCGCGCGTCCGTCGACGTCCGCTCCGACACCTCGACGCCGCTCTCCTTCGCCACCACCAGGGCGTTGACCATGTTGATCGGCGTGGCGACGATCTTCTGAAGCATGCCTATGACGACGCTGATCGTAACCTGGTTGTAGGGCTCGTCGGCGATTTCGCCGGCGTAAACAATCGTGAGGCTTTTCAGCCGCCCGCGCATCAGGGCCGCCAGGATCGCCCCCATCCGGTGCCCCAGTTCCACGTAGGGCTTCAGCGCCCCGGCGGCGGCGAAGTCCATCGCGGGCACGTTGACGGCGTTCCGCAATTCCCGCCCCCCCAGATAGTCCACGAGGTTTCGGCAGGCGTCCACCGCGACGACGCGCTGGGCCTCGTGGCTCGAGGCACCGAGGTGCGGCAGGCTGACGACCTTCGGATGCTCCACCAGCGAACGGTCCTCGGGCGGCTCCTTGGCATAGACGTCGAGGCCGGCACCGGCCAGGTGGCCGGAGGCGAGGGCCTCCAGGAGGGCCTTCTCGTCGATGATGCCGCCGCGGGCCGCGTTGATCACGAACGCCCCCTTGGGCATCATCGCCAGTTCCTTCGCCCCGATGAGGTCGCGCGTCTCGTCCGTCAGCGTCGTGTGGACCGTCAGGTAGTTGGCCTCCCGCAGAAGGTCTTCCAGGTTGTCCACGAGCCGGATCTGCTTCGCCAGTTCCCGGTCGCCCGAGACGAACGGGTCGTAGCCGATCACCTTCATCTCCAGGCCCAGGCACCGCCGGGCGACGGCGCTTCCGATCCGACCCAGGCCGATGACACCGACCGTCTTCGAGGCCAGCGTGTGGCCCATGAACGATTTCTTGTCCCATCGGCCTTCCTTTAGGCTCGTGCAGGCGGGAACGATGAGCCGGCTGACGGCGAACATCAGGCCGATCGTCAGTTCCGCCGTCGAGAGCGT
>Ga0315289_10008034_pt1 | contig 15289 bp, 28 predicted proteins | sample YL17G11_40_MG_FD_203452 | JGI IMG/M metagenome (GOLD analysis project Ga0315289, IMG submission 203452) | Sediment microbial communities from Yellowstone Lake, YNP, Wyoming, USA - YL17G11_40 | ecosystem: Environmental > Aquatic > Freshwater > Lake > Sediment | place: USA: Wyoming | collected... | reverse complement strand
TTAAAAATCAAGGGGTGGTCAAATGAAACTTCCGGGTTGGGGAACTGTCGCTGGAGTAATAGCCTCTTGGTTCTCACCTGCGGAGAGGGTACGCAGAATGAAGGACGAAGTGGACAAATTAGAGAGGGAAAAAAATGCGATACTTATCCATAAAGCAGAAGTCAAGGCGGCTCGCCGTATTGCCATTATTGATGATAAGTTGCGTAGGCTTAACGGCCTGCTCCGCAATAACGCATAAAACTAATAAGCCACCAGTATCAGTTAAAAGCTGGTGGGGTTCAAAGGCAGAGATTGTGGAGTTTTTGAATAGTGATAAGGCGCAATCGCAAAGATGGTTCCTCCAGTCACTTGGCGAGTAGTAATTTTTCAAGAGTTAATATTCTTTCTTTAAGTTGTTTAATGAAGAGATGGTGAGTTAAGTTTGTGCATAGTGCTAAATTTTCAAGGCGATTATCGTCAGTAATGCCGTTAAGATGATGAATAATTTCTTTACGAGAAAGGTATCTACCAAGATGTTTCTCCATTACAAGGCGGTGTTCCTTACAATACCCAGAAGAATTAAAAGGGTGATTGGGCGAGTGAATATAAATATATCCGTGATTTTTCCACCTTCCGCCAGTCCATTGAGGATGTTTTTCTCCACTCCATTTTTTACTCATATAAATAGATTGACATTTGTGCGAGCAACATCTTGCCTTATTTTTTCGGGAGGGATAAACCTTAAAAGGATTTTTACATTCTGCGCATATTATTGTAACTCTTTTTGGATTTTTGGTAATCTTCCCAAGGTTCCCCCGCGGATGGATAATTATTCCTTTAGAAAATTTATCTTTCAGAGTTTGGCTAATTCTTTTTTTAAGCTCAGGGTTGCGTATTTTATTTTTATTGGAGATGCCTATTGCAGTCTTATGCTTATCCGACATTTTATAACCTTTAATAAATACCATTTTGAATTACCTCCATTATTTAAATATACCATAATTCCGTATAAATGTCAAGGGTTCTTGCAATCTTTGGGGGAATAATGGGAACTGAGAATATCTGGTTGATTATTATTCTTGGGTTTATGGCTTTTGTTGCCAATTCCCTTTATGCTATGGGTGGCACTGAAGGATTTGGTAAGTGGCTACGCAGGTATCTTGCCAGTTTTATATTAGCGGTTGCGGCAAATGGCGCGGCGATTTATTTGACTGTCTGGACTTGGCAATATATCTTTATATATCCTTGTCTGATAGGTGGCTTTAGTCTTGGATATGGGGCAAATACGACCTGGGAGAAAATCCTCAAAAGGGGAATTTTCGCATTAGGCGTTTTAACTGCCTGTTTTTGCGGTTTTTGGGCTACTGGTGCCACAATTTTAGGCTGGATAGTGGTAGGGCTTGCCTTTCTGACAGGAGTTACCAGTGTGGTTTTAGGGGTCATAAATCCCTTTAATAATGCACCTTTGGAACAGTTTATCATTTGCCAAGTGCTTTGTTTATATATTCCTTACTGGGCGTTTTTGGGTAAAGTAGGCAATGCCGGGTAGCCAGTCCGGTTCAAAAGCAGATCCGCTGACAAATGGATCACCGGGGCCGTTAGCGCTCTGATTACCTACTTATAAGGTAGCCAATAGGGTGTCCACTAAAGGCTGAAAGGCGGCGAAAAAAACGCCAACCTAAAGGCTACCTTTTTTAATATGATTCCTAAATATAGAAACAGGGTAAATAGGCGCGGAAATCCGGAAGGGCATATTGTCTTGCAGATTATCAAGACACTCCGGGCATATGGTTACAATGCCTATAAAGTCAAGACACAGGGAAGTCCAAAGGCAGGCGGCGGTTTTATGTTTGATCCTTACCGCTTAACGGGCTTTCCAGACATATTTGCTTGGAAAGATAATTTCCGACTATTTGCTTTTGAGGTTAAAGCCGAAACAAAACAAACTCCGAATCAAATCTACTTTCAATCCTTCTTTCATTATCCACCAAGCCGAATCTATGCGGTAGTCCATTCAGTAGAAGAAGCCCTCCTAGTGGTGAAATAAATGTCCTACAACCTTGACAAATGTCCTACAAATGGTATAATTATTGTAGGACGGAGGTAGGACATGACAAAGGACAAAGTAATTAGAGTAAGGATTTCAGGGGAACAATTATTAGAGTTGCAAGCTAAGGTCAAGGAATATAAAATCAAATATCCTGAAAAGCGTATTACCCTCGGGACACTTATGCGTTTTTCCTTACATTGTTTTGTAAAAGAAACTTGTTGTGTAGGTCGCGCCCGATTAGAAGGAACGATGTCCTACAACAATGGGAATAATGATTTTGAGAAGTTAATTTAAATATCTAAAAAGTCCTTGACAAATAAGGGGTTACATGATAGCATTAAAACTAAGATGAAACACGCAAGTTTACATAAGAGTTATTTAAACCTAAATTCCGACGGAGATAGTAGGACTTCCGTTCTACATTTGACCCAATTTCTCAATTTGAGGAATTGGGGTTTTTTGTTATGAGGTAAATAAATGTTAAAGGTCTTGCGGACTGAAAAAAGTTTAGGAAATCCTCAGCAGGAAGAAAGCCGAACAGAAATGTCCGGCTATTTTTATGTCCGCAAGACGCCTGCTGGGGATTTTTATAATAATCCTCGTTTAAATCATGCCCTTAATTGGTGTAAAAATTCTTCTCATTTTTCGGATATTCTTGTTTCTAGAAAAGAAGTAAGGCAAGAGAGTGTCTTTACCGAAATAGTAAAACTCTACATTCTTTATGCTCTTGCTATTTATCGCGGACAAGAAATAAAATGTGAAATTTGCAATATTTATGAAGGATTAGAATTTCATCATGAAAAATATTACCCTGAAAAAATTACTATTGATGACATTGCAATTCGATGTTGTGAGTGCCACAGAAATACAGGAATGGAATATAACGAGAGTAAGATACGAACAGTTTTTGAGAATGGTAAACGTTATTGCGAAATGAATCATTACAAATTTGAATACTAAAATGAAAAAACTATTTATTTTTATAGGCATAGTGGCGTTGTCCTTTTCTAATGTCCGCGCCTTTACCGATTCTCAAATCGCAGATGCGATATTCCACACAGAAAACAGTAAATCCCACCCTTACGGAATAATGATCAAATGTAAAAATCCTCGGCAAGTTTGTCTTAATACAATCCACCACGCAAGACAACGGTGGAATGGTAAAGGCGATTTTATTGTGTTTCTTGGCAAGACTTATTCTCCACCGGAGATAAACCCAAATTGGGTGAGGTTAGTAAAATTCTTTTTGAAAAGGGGGTGATGAACTATGGCAAAAACCTTTGAACAGATGTCTGATGACAGATTAGATAGGGACATCAGGATTCATTGCGAACCGCGCCCAGAACAAGAGATGATTCAATGTTTTGTTTGCGGCGATTATGTGCCGAAAGATGAATCTTGTGAAGATTTCGCCACGCAACCGGGTGAAAGAAGTTGTAATCAATGCACGAAGGAGTTGATTGAAAAAGATATTGAACAATTTGACACCGCCAATGATTTGGAGAGGTGAGAGATGACTATGGAAGAAAAGGTTTGCAGAAAACTTTACGCTACTGGCAAGTGGCGCGAGGAAGTATGCGAAGCGTTTTGTAGTAAAGAAAAACGGTTAAAGTGCAGTTTCCTGGACAAGAGGATTTTAGAAGAAGCGAATAAGGGATGAGTAGATACGATTGCCAAAACCCACGGAAGGAAGGATGCAAATTATCCTATGGCAAGGGATTGAGTTATTGCTTGAAAATCGGTTGTAAACATTTAAAAGTAAACATTAAACCTAAAAGAGGGAGACTAAAATGAAAAAGAAAAATGGAAAAACAGAAGTCGTAGAAGTAAAAGAAAAAGCGGTAGCAGTAATAGAATCGTTGGCAGAACCGATGTCTTTAGCCGATGTATTCGTAAAAAGCGGGATGTTTCCTGATCTCAAGACACAGGCGCAGGGAGTAGTCAAAATCCTTGCTGGGCGTGAACTTGGACTTGCCCCGCTTGAGAGTATGACTAACATTTATATCGTCAACGGCAAAGTGGCTTTGCAATCTAAAATAATCGGTTCTCTAATTAAAAAATCAAAGAAATACGATTATCAGATTGACAAACTTGACGATACAGAATGTATCATCACTTTTTATGCTATCAACAACGGGGAAAAGATAGAACTTGGCAAAAGCCCCTTTACTATCAAGGATGCGGCAAAGGCCGGGATAGTCAATAAGGAAGTCTGGAAGAATTATCCTCGGAATATGCTCTTTGCCCGCGCCCTTAGTAATGGTGCGCGTTGGTTTGCAAGTGATGTATTCTGCGGATATACTGCGGAAGAAATAGAGAGTGCACCAGAGGTAACATCAGTTATCACTATTGACAAAAAAGGTCAGGTGAAAGATGAAGACAAATAAAAGGGATTACCAGAACGGTTATCCTTCCGTAACACAAATTCTTGGGGTGTTACGGAAGATAGGTCTTGAGAATTGGTTTAAGTACACCGACATCAAGACTATCACCAAAGAAAGCGAAGAAGGGAAACTCATCGGAACACAGATACATGAAGCCATACAGCAACATATTGACAAGGAAGAAGTCAAGGTTGAAACCCAATATGCCGAACAGGTGATGAATGCCCTTAATGGGTTTATGCAATTCAAGAAAGAACATCCAGAGATAAAACTCCAACGTGCCGAGATGCAACTTACAAGCGAGGAATTCGGATATAACGGAACGCTTGACTGCATCGGCAAAATCGGTAAAGACCTTGTGCTTTTGGATTGGAAAACCGGCAAGGCGAAGGAAAAAGACAAACCTGCGATATATGACGAATATCGTTATCAGGTGGCGGCGTATGTATCGGCGTTCAACGAAACGCAGGAAGGCAAGGTAATCAAAGCATATATCTTGGCTTTGGCAAAAGATAAGATTACCTATAACTTTGAGGAATTACCGATGGATGAAATCAATGCGATGTTCGCAGAGGTTTTTCTACCGGCGTTAAGGATTTGGAAATATCAAAATAAAAAAGGAGGAAGTAATGGCTAAGAAAAACCCTCAATATTCAGATGATATGACTGATGATAACTCAAGGTGGATGCCGGATGAAGGTTGGCACGATGTTGAGATAGTCAGACTTGAAGAAGGGACAAGTAAACAAGGGAATCCGAAATATACCATTAACTTTGCGTCTGCCTCTGAACCGACAAACGGATTGCAGCAGGATTTAACAAATATCTCCGGCAAACGGTGGCTTCTACGCCAGTTACTTGAGGCCTGCGGTATAGAACCAAAAGAAAATGAAGAAGGTCGTAAGATTTACGATTGGGATATTTCTGATATTGAAGGGAAAACCGTATCTGCAAGGATTGTCCACGATAAAACTCCTTTTATCGGTAGGGATGGTAATGAAATAATAATCCCGAAAGCGAAGATCGTGGAGTTTAAAAAACTTCAAGTCAAATAGTTATTCACCGTTCAAGGCGCTTGTGCGGATAGACGAACCGCCTGCAAATTTGGAAAGGGAAAGATGAAACGCCGCAAAGGTAGTAAGAACCATAAACCTTACCGCCGATTTGGAAGGACATTTCGGGATACAAAATTGATATTCAAACAATTACGAGGAGAATAAAATGAACTCAAAATCCCGATTATGGCAATTCTTATCAGACAAGGGTCAGGCAACAAATGCTCAGATTGCAGAATTTTTTAGGGGAACGAAAGGACAACTCTCTTGGGGTCAACGCTTGCGTGAACTAAGGCAGGAATTACAGGCGAAGGGTGGAGATCTGACTTGCCGGGAGATTAAGCCGGGAATATATCTCTATAAAATTATTCAACCAGAACCTCCGCGCCCGGAACTTGAGCAAGCCCATGCAGACAATTTTTACAAGCAGGAAACGGCGATAAATTTGGTGGCAGCAATAAAATGATCATCAATGGTGCAGTCATACGCTTTAAACTTTACATCAAGCACCGGGAAATCTGGTGGTTGGTAAAAAGGATATGTTGGAATTGAAAGGCGGTAAAGGGTGGCAAATAGAGTATTAAAAGATAGTATTTGGACAAGTCCTTCCTTAGCACAATTACCCATTTACTATCAAGACCAATGGCCTCGGTGGTTATTGCTTGCTGATGATTGGGGATGTTTTAATAGTGATAGTGAAGTTATAAAGGGATTGGCCTATCCTAAGCGCAGGGAAACAAAACATAATATAACTGCCATCAAAAAAGTTTTCAATGAAACAGGTATGCTTTTTCTTTGGGAAAATGGAGATGGGCATACGTGGGGATACTTCGTAAATTGGGAAAAACATCAGTTTTGTAATGCCTCTACGGTAGATAATGCCGGAAAATACACAAAACACCGCAGAAAAACACCCGAACCTCCTATTTCTTTGTTAAATGAGTATTTGCAACAGTTTAAGGAAAGTTCCGACAAAATCCTACAAGTTACAACAAAATCCTTAAATCCTATCCCTATCCCTATCCCTAATCCTAATCATAATCCTATAATCTCTCCGCAAGTCCAAACTACGGACTTGCTAATGCAATTTAGTCAAAATCTTCAAAACAAAATCAAAGTTTATATGGAGAGGGTTGCCCTTAAAAACAAATCAAAGGTTATTACTGATGGCCGCCAGTTGACTTTACTTACCGAACTTTGGAACTCTAAGGAAAGATGCGCGGATGATACTCTTTTTGCTTATGCTGTGGATATGGCTATAAGTTATGATGCTTGTTGCATTGGATATATCAATAAAGTTTGGGCCAATAAGAAGGCAGGTAAGCCGTGATCTTGGAAGATAAATTTTTAGAAGAAGCCATAAAATTTTGTGAAATATATAATATTCCCATAAAAGACGGAAAGATACCTACGGAACATATTGACGAAATAATAGAATATATTAGAGAAAGATTAAAAAAGGAAAGAGCAATTACGCGCCGTTTGGAAGAAAATATACGATTAAAAATTGATCATTCTTTAGGTGGTATTATGAAAAAATTGGGTGCTAATTTGATAGATTCTCCTATTGAAGAATATCTTTGGAGCGCATTAGAAAGAGAAGAACTTACTTTTATGGCAAAACGACAATTTGAAATTGGGTCTTATAAAATAGATATTGCCTTTCCTAATGCAAAATTAGCAGTTGAGTGCGATGGTAAAGAATACCATAGGGCGAACGTTCTTCAGCTTGAGAAAGATCAAAAAAGAGATAAATACTTGGCTCGTAAGGGGTGGAGAACATTACGCATTGAAGGTATTGCTATCCGGCGCGATATAAATTACTGCATTGAGAGAATTAAAAAAGCACTTGGTAATTTATTACCGACATTGATTATTTAAGGAGGATTTTAAATGACCCTCACCCAGCGCAAGGAGGCTTAAATGTTAATCACTAAACAATGGCTCAAAGAAAAATCAGCTTGTAAAACGGGCGTTGATTGGTTCACCGCACAGAAAGAAAGCAGTGGGATAAAAGTGGTCAAGAAATTAGTTAAAGAAAAAAAGTTGGACTGGGCGAACTGGCTTATAGTGCGGATTATGGACTATAAGCAACGAGTGCAATATGCCGTATTTGCTGCGGAGCAAGTTATCCATATTTATGAAAAGAAATATCCTGATGACAAAAGACCAAGGAAAGCGATTGAAGCGGCAAAGAAGTGCATAAATAATCCAAGTGAAGAAAACAAGAATGCCGCCTATGCCGCCGCCGATGCCGCCTATGCCGCCGCCTATGCCGCCGCCGATGCCGCCTATGCCGCCAATGCCGCCAATGCCGCCAATGCCGCCGATGCCGCCTATGCCGCCGCCGATGCCGCCTATGCCGCCAATGCCGCCAATGCCGCCGATGCCGCCTATGCCGCCGTCTATGCCGCCGCCGATGCCGCCGATGCCGCCAATGCCGCCAATGCCGCCGATGCCGCCGATGCCGCCTATGCCGCCTATGCCGCCTATGCCGCCAAAGATAATTTGAAAAAGAAAATTTTAGAGTATGGATTGAAATTATTGGAGAAGAACTAATGCCTGCTAAACGCTTAATTGATAAAGACGACTTCACCCAACGCTTAACAGAGATAATGGAGGAGTTATGCCACAACACTATGGGAAATCCTCCATATAGAATTGACATCGCTATTACCGCCATCCTCACCGCTATCAGGGCAGATGTGGAGGGGATGAAAACTCGTTCAGGTATTTTTAATGAAGCAGAGATAATTAGAAATAAAGCCATAGATGATGTCTTGGCAAAACTAAAATGAGGAGGGGATGATGATTTATATTTGTTGCGATATGAATTGTAATAATTTTGGTAATTTCTTTCAGATAATAGGACACGAAAGAGAAGTCAAGTTAGACGATACTGGATTTATGATAAATTCAACCCATTATCCAAAGGGTCATTGCTATAGGGGCAAACCACATGGAATAAATAAAGCAGGGTGGGATAAGGTTTATCCTGCGTACCCAATAAGTGAAACATTTAGATATTCCGAGGCTATGGATATTCTTCACCCAGATGAATTTGTGCGTTGGATAAAAACGAGGTTTGGTTTTTCAACATTTATTAGTAGAGTATTAAAAGAACTTAAATTTAGGTCAGATAATAAAGACGACTATCTTTCTTTAATGGATTTAAGAGCATTGATTGAAATGGTTGATAATTAGTGAGATTAAATAATCGGCAGAGGGATTAACTAAAAGGAGGAACAAATGGAAACAGAAGTGAATGAGTTAAGCGTCAACGGTATCAAATATGTTCCAAAAGGTAGCGAAGTAGAAAAGGATATTATCAGCGACATCAAGATTGTTGTGTTGCAAAGAGGCTGGATTGTTGTGGGTAGGTTTGAACGAAAGGAAACACAATGTAAACTGCACAACGCCTCGGTTATAAGGTCTTGGGGAACGACTAATGGATTAGGTGAGATAGCCGAAGGTGGGCCGACATCAAGCACTAAACTTGATAAGTGTAGGGGTGTAGTTGAGTTTGATTATATGACCGTTGTGTTGACTATTGATTGTGAGGCGAGAAAATGGCAATCAAAACTGTAAACGAGGACGCTCATAGTTTAATCGGCAACAGCAGCGGCAACGGCGACGGCGACGGCTACGGCAACGGCAACGGCAACGGCAACGGCGACGGCAACGGCTACGGCTACGGCAACGACTACGGCTACGGCAACGGCAACGGCAACGGCGACGGCGACGGCAACGGCAACGGCGACGGCGACGGCTACGGCTACGGCAACGGCTACGGCAACGGCAACGGCAACGGCGACGGCGACGGCAACGGCAACGGCTACGGCGACGGCTACGGCTAATAAGGCAGAGGGATTGTGGCTATGCTTAAAGTGTCTGGGCTAATTTCTATGAGGGGCTCACCGAAAGGTAGCGACCGAAACTTGCAGGTATCATAGTAACCTGCCAATCCCTTTGCTAGTAAAATAAGGAGGAATGATGAACTGTAAAACTTGTGGGCATTATGAATTATACAAGATGATTACTTCTGGTCAACCCTTTGGATATACTGGCGATATTCCTTGTAGGAGATGTGAACGATATGTAAAACTCAATGATGAACATACCCAAGAGAAGTATGGAGGGAACCATGAAATCCGCTCGTGAAATGGTGGTAGAGGCAATCCATAAATGGTATCACTCTGATAAGTGTCATTGTTGCACAGATTTAGCCGACCAAATCCTTTCCGCTTTAGGACAAGGGGAGTGCGATGGTAAAGAGAAAGAGCCGAGAAAGGATAGTTTATGTGAAACCTGTAAAATAGTTAAGGGTTGCAATGTTCGCTTTAGCACAATGGGGATAACAAATAAATGCGGGTTATATCAACCATTAGGAATTTCGGGGAAAGAAAATCAAATCAAAGAAACCCCAAAGAGGATAGACCACATAGGTTGTGAAACAGGGTATATAACGATGAAGTTTATAGACAAGATGAACGAAATGATAGACGCAATAAACGAAATCAAGGTGCTTAATGGGGAGGGAGGATGATAAACCTTATAAAAGAAATATTAGACTGGAGTGGTAATATGATGTTTTATCAAATGCTAAAAGATATTTTATGCAATGTATATATCTTCACAGCTTTTTTTCTATGTTTTTGGATTCCATTTTTTACTTTTGTTTTTGCTTTGGTATATTATAATTTTTTAAAGAAAGAACTCTTGATAAGTAAGATCATTGTATCGGGTGTATTGGCTACGATATTTAGTTTAGGCTTATTCTATATAGTTTTAACCGGTGATTAAAGAAAAGATGCAGGAGAAGATTGAAGATATGCAAATTTTACGGGAAGAAGTCGAAAGGGTTTTACTTAAGCGCACGCATTTCACAAAAGAACATTGTAAATCAATCATAGATGAGATTTTCGGAGAAGATAGTGGAAGAAAGTAAACAGGACAAGATCATTGAAGCATTGAAGCGGCGCGCAGAGGATATGCGCTTTGGCACGATCACCTGCGAGTTTAAGGTGCAGGACGGGAAAATTCTTGCAGGGGAAATTATTATGGAAAGGGTGAAGCTTGGATAAAACAGGTTTTTGTTGGAATTGTGGGAAAGTAATAAAAGAAGGGCTGTTTTGTAATAAGAAATGCGAATGGCAATATAAAAATAAACAAGAAAGACAAATAAGAAAAGGTAAGCGTGCTGGATATGGACTTGCCGGAAGCACGCATTAAATAACGCTGGCCAGTAGGTCTGGAGGCGCATAGCCGGGCTGATCTAACGATTTGAGCCGTTAGATTAAGCCGTATGCGCCTTTTTTTATTTATGCCAATAATTCCATTCACAGAAGTCAAAGTAAATATACCTCAAAGGAAACTAAGGAAACTCTTTGAAGAGAACAGAATGCTGTCCCGCAAGGATTCCAATAAAATCAGCCGGAAACTGACTGAAATTGAGCGTGCAATAACAATGCTTCGCCACGTGGAAAGTATCGTCGGGCGGATACTTATGCGCAGGCCTTGAGAAAGTGGTTGTTATTTGTATAATTATATCATAACACTATACTTTAACTATAAGGGGCGCAGAAAGAGGAACATATAAAATTACAGCTATTAAGCTAAAGAGCTTCTTTTCTTGCGCCCTTAATTAAACGAATTTAAACGAGGTTTTATGGGAAAGCAGTTTACTTCCACTTACCAACCCAAAAAGAATGGCCGCCATAAAGGGCGGACTCCTACCGATTGGCTTCGTAGATTATCACACACTAAAATTAACTTTCATAATCCTATCACCAATAAAGATGAACAAGGGGAAGTCAATCTTATTGTAGCTATGCAGTTGATATTGAAAGCTACCCAAGACAGTGATCTTCCTTCAATCAGGGAATACTTTGACAGAATAGATGGAAAGGTCGTTGATAAAACAGAACATTCCGGTTCCATTGGACATAATATATTCTACGAGGAAATCATAGCTAAGCCATTACTCAATCGTCTTGATAAGTATGCCCCCTCTAATACAAATTAAAGAACGCCTTGCCCCCTCAATAGGTTTGATGCATCAAATGGTTTTAAGGTGCATCTTTGATAAAGAAAGTCTATTGCCCGGGGAAAGGGCGGCGCTTGATGAGGCGATAAAGACCTGGCGTAAGGTGATTGATTGCCCGCCTGATGTGCTTTGGGAAGTAAAGCGTATTGAAAATGCGCTTATAGCTGATGAACAGGGACATTGGGAAAGAGCCAAGCAGTTGATTAAAGAACATAAATTAAATTATCGCCTTAAATATTCGCATGGTATCCCATTTGTTGCTGATCCCTATAAATGCAGGACTTTTGGTAAAGGATAAATTTGAATCTTACCCCTGATCAGATTGCGGCGCTCAAAGAGAGAGTCGAGTTATCCCGCCAGACTCTTGTTGATTTCCGATACCTGATGCTTGTAAATGGCAAAGATGAGGTTGCCCCTCCCAAATATCATTATGAATGGTCGGATATATTACTGAAAGAAATAGACAATTTTGCCATTGAAGGATTTAGGGAATCCGGGAAGGGGCAGATTGTCTTGCGGTCATTCCCGTTGCATTGCCTGATGTTCCCTACCGTTGAGAGGGATTATATAGTTTTAATCAAACAGAACGCTACACTTGCCGCGCAAAAACTCCTCGAAATAGAAACCGAATACTTGACCAATCCTGCATTAAACGCCAATCTTGTGGAAGTAAAACAAAAATCAGCCTCCATATTCTCGGCTGATGTAAAGGATGCCCAGGGCAAAATCCATAATATCCGCATTGAAGCCTATGGCAAGGGTTCATCAATCAGGGGCCTGTCCAACGTAGACAGAAGGCCCAAGATATGCGTATGCGATGACATCCAGGACACAGAGGATGCCCGTAGCGATACAGTGTTGGAAAGCGACTGGTTATGGTTCTTATCCGATGTGATGTTCCTGGGCCAGCATACCCGGATATTCTTAATCGGCAATAACCTAGGTGAAAAATGTATCGTTGAGAGGGTATTCAATGCCGCGGGAGAGTTGAATTTTCAGACCCGCAAGGTTGCGATATTGAATGAACAGGGCGAGCCGAACTGGATCGAGAAGTTTCCCCTGCCTGAAATAGAAAAGCAAAGGGAAAGTTTCCGCAGGGTAGGCCAGATTGATGTATGGATGAGGGAAAGGATGTGCGAGGCCACAAGTATTGAATCCAGGGTATTCGATAAGGCAGATTTTGTCCGTTATTCATATCTTTATGTGGATAACATAATCAAAGACCATAATTTGTTTATCACAGTTGATCCGGCTTCAAGTGTCAATAAATCAGCTTGCTACCGGGCAATCTGCGTCAATGCGGTATCAGAACAGAATATGTGGACGATAGTGGACTTCCCTTATGGCCGGTGGAAGTCAGATGAATTTATAGACAAGTTATTTGAGGTTGTGATCAAGTGGACACCATATTTAGGCGGCTCCCGGCGCATCCCGGTAGGCATAGAGAAAGGTCATTTCAAACAGATATTAGAACCATTCATCTATAAAGAAATGCAGCGCAGGAATATCTATTTTGATATTGTGCCGATAGAACACGCCTCGGTGGGTTCAAAGTTAGAAAGAGTGAAGATGTTGGCCCCTAGATTTAAGGCCCATACAATCCAATTACCTGAATTTTCTCCCTGGCTTGCCGAACTTGAAACTGAACTTACGGGGGTTACGATAGACGGTTTTAAATCGCTTTATGTTGATCTGATAGATGCCTTTGCTATGCAACAACAGATAGCCAAAGCCCCAATCAAGGGCCGGATGAATAGGCAAGGTATGGAAGTGGAGCAGGTAAAGGGATATGACATTTTAAACGGAAATTATAAACGTCAGCCTGTAACATCGCCGGCTTATCATCCGTTGGAGGCATAGATGCCACAACCCAATAAAAACGAAAAGAAAGCTGAATATATCTCTCGCGCCGTTAAATATATGGTTGAGAAGGAAGGATTATCCCAGAAACACGCTTTAGGCAAGGCCTATGGGATGTGGGAGCAGCATTTAAAGAATAAGAACAAAAGGCATTTGAACTATGATTGACCAGGAACAGGTTTATAATTTTATTTCCCTGATGGATGATACAGGCAGGATGTATTCTTGTGATGATGGCTTCGGTTTTTTTATTAAACTTAATGATGAATGGCTTGAAAAAATAAGGCATAACCCATTATTGCTTACCAATGCCGAAACAATGAAAGTATTATTGACGCAGGAAGGAAAGAACATACATTTTTTCGGGGTATATAGCAAACACAATGGTATCCATAAAGAGTTTTCAGCCGGCAGACAAGGCATAAAAGAGATCATCAAAAAGGAAAATCCCGAAAGTATATCTTGGTTTAATAAAGACATGAGTAGATTTATTTATAGGAGGATAGTATGCCACCAGCATTCATAGTCCCGGCGATTATAGCATCTGCGGTAATAGGCGCAGGAGCGTCTGTTATTACATCCCAGATGCAAGCTGCCCAAGAGGAAGAACAGCAGAATGAGCTTATTGAATTTCAAAGACAACAGCAGCAGGGACTTCTTTCCTATCAGGAAGCGCAGGTCAAAGCTGCCGAAGCGAAAGCCGCAGGAGCAGAAGCATTGGCAACGCAGGAAGCGAAAGATAAACTAAAAAGGCAACGGCTTTCCCAGACACAAACGATTTTAACCTCACCTTTAGGGATTCCTAGTCAGGCGAATATCGGCACAAACTCAATTTTAGGAGGTTAGTCTTGGAAAATATAGCGCAAAGACACTTACGTATTTATGACACAGAAAAGGGCAACCGGGCATCTCTTGAGGCTTATTGGCAGGAGAAAACCTATTATTGCCTGCCTCGCAAAGCCTATATTACCCGCAATTATAATTTAGGCGATAGGGCCCCTACTGATATTTATGACTCGACAGCGATTATGGCCAATGCCTATTTTGCCGCGGGGATGCAGGCTTATATGTCCGGGCCGCAGACCAAATGGTTCACAATCGGACTGCGTAACCGCAACCTGATGACCAGGCGCAATATCCTGGATTATCTCAAAGATACCGAAGATGTATTATATGGGATGATCAACGGTTCAAATTTCTACCAGGAAGATGTTGAGGGTTATCTTGGCCTTGGGGCAATCGGCACGGATATACTTTATCTTGAGGAAGATTTAAAAGAGGATATAAGATTTGATAGTTTATCAATCGAGAATGTAATCATCTGCAATGACGCGGCCGGCAGGGTCAATACGGCTTACATAGAATATGAATTTACCGCCTCACAAGCCTATGGCAAATTTGGCAAGGCAGTAGGTGAAGATGTCCTTAAGTGTTATGAGAAAGGCGATTATACGACTAAATTCAAATATCTATTCTGCGTATTCCCAAGAGAAGTCTACGACCAGGGCAAGAAAGATTCCAAGAATATGCCTTATGCGGCATTGTGGATAGACCGTAAGACTATCAAGGTGGCCAGGGAGTCAGGTTTCAGGGAATTTCGTTTTATGGTATCGCGTTTCGCTAAGGCTAAAGGCACCCCTTATGGATATGCGGTAGCCGATAATATCTTCCCGGATATTAAGATGCTTAATCAGATGGAAAAAACTAATATTTTAGGCGCACAGTTGATGGTGGCTCCGCCATTAGAAGTGCCGGATGAGGCGTTTCTTAGGCCGTTTAATTTTAACCCTAGAGGCATAAACATCAAGAACGCCGGTTATCCTAATGAGCATATTGTACCTATCAATACGGCGGCGAATGTGCCCTTAGGTTTGGATTATGTGAAATATAAGCAGGAGAAAGTAGTCCAGGCGTT
>Ga0315289_10008033_pt1 | contig 15292 bp, 12 predicted proteins | sample YL17G11_40_MG_FD_203452 | JGI IMG/M metagenome (GOLD analysis project Ga0315289, IMG submission 203452) | Sediment microbial communities from Yellowstone Lake, YNP, Wyoming, USA - YL17G11_40 | ecosystem: Environmental > Aquatic > Freshwater > Lake > Sediment | place: USA: Wyoming | collected... | reverse complement strand
CCGGAGATGAAGGTCTTTTTCGCCGAAAGTACGAGGGACCATGTCGCCGCCCTGCAAATGGAGTACGTACGCTCCAATCCCGTGAATCACGCCGACGGAGTTGTATGGGACGAACTGGGAAATCTGATCGAAAAAATCGAATCGAACCCCAAGGCGGATATCCCGACCTTATTAAAAGAACTAAATGCCAAGGTGAACAAGGAGATTGCCGAGTACCGTGGGAAATAAAGTGGCGCGCACGGAGGGAAAGGCCTTAGAATTATCCTCATTTGTCAGACCACGTGCATTCTGGAACTTCGTGGCAGGGTACGGGTTTGTTTTGCCTGCCCTTGTCCTCATCGTTGCCTTCATCTTCGTGCCAGCCATTTACGGGTTCCTGATCAGCTTTACCCGGTGGGACATGATGAGTCCCACTCGAACGTTCGTCGGGCTTTCAAATTATTATAGTCTTCTCCAATCAACTGAATTCCGGCACTCTCTTTTCGTCACCCTCTATTACCTCGTCGGGACCATCCCCTTTACAATGGCGCTTGGCCTGACGTTAGCTGTGGCCGTGAACCGCAAGTTCCGGGGAGTGACCTTCTTCAGACTGGTCTATTACAGCCCGGTGGTGACCTCCACGGTGGCGATGGGCGTGGTCTGGCTGTGGATGTATGACCCCATTAATGGCATTCTCAATTACTTCCTGCTTCAACTGGGACTTCCTCCCCAGAGATGGGTGAGCAGTCCGGGCACGGCCATGCCTTCACTGATCATCATGGATATCTGGAAACATGTGGGCTACGACATGATCATCTTTCTGGCCGGCCTTCAGTCCATTCCTCACCATTTATACGAAGCCATGGATGTTGACGGCGGCGGGAGATGGGCCAAGTTCCGACTTGTCACCTGGCCCTTGCTTGCGCCGACCACTTTTTTCATCCTGGTCATCTCGATCATCAATCGCTTTAAGATCTTTGCTACTGTCCATACGATGACGAGGGGAGGACCGGCCAATGCCACGGAAGTCATTGTCTATTTCTTGTATAAGCAGGCATTCCAGTATTTTAAGATTGGATATGCTTTTGCTATTGCGTACATCCTTTTTGTGATCATTTTCGCCTTGACGCTGGCCCAGTGGAGGATCGGGAAACAGAGGATTCACTATCAATAGGGAATGAGAGAGAGTCATCATGGCACGCGTATTGCTCAAAGGAGTCACCAAGACGTTCGGAAAGACGATTGCGGTCAATCACGTCGATCTGGAGGTTCCTGACAAACGATTCATCGTATTGTTAGGGCCCTCGGGGTGCGGGAAGACAACCCTTTTACGCCTGGTGGCCGGTCTCGAAGAGTTATCAAGCGGGGAGATCTACATTGACAACCGACAGGTCAACCATGTTCCTGCCAAGGATAGAAACATAGCTATGGTTTTTCAGAGCTATGCGCTTTACCCTCACATGAATGTTTATCAGAATATGGCCATCGGGCTGCGCCTGCGAAAGTTCAACAAGAGAGAGATCGTGGAGAGGGTCAGGAGCGCTGCAGAGATGCTCGGATTGACAGGACTGCTGGACCGTAAGCCAGCGGCTCTCTCCGGGGGCGAAAGGCAGCGCGTGGCCATGGGACGGGCCATTGTCCGAAAACCGGATGTTTTTTTGTTCGACGAGCCCCTGAGCAATCTCGATGCCAAGCTACGCGTCCGGATGCGCGCTGAGATCAAACAGTTACACGGGCGGCTGGAGGCCACCATCATTTACGTCACTCACGACCAGGTGGAAGCCATGACTCTTGCCGATGAAATCGTCGTCATGAACAAAGGAACCCTGATGCAGAGAGGGACTCCGCTCGAGGTTTTCAGAAAGCCTCAGAATCTGTTTGTGGCAGGATTTTTAGGATCTCCTGCCATGAACCTCTTAAATATCCGATTGGTCAAAATGGATGGACTTCTTCGTATCAGGGGAGAAGGGATCGATCTCGCATTACCTGAGAAAGGGTTTCCCATCCCGGATCGTTGGATAGGTCGAGAATTGGTTCTCGGAGCCCGACCGGAAAACATTCACCCCTCGCTGGAGAAGGTGTCGCAGCAGGTGGATAGACAGCTCGAAGGTCTCGTAGATTTCTGCGAACCTCTCGGCTCGGAAACGGTGATTCACTTCAGAGTCGGGGGCCAGGAGTTACTGGCGATGTGCGATTCCGATAGCGCACCTGTCATGAATCGAAGAATCGGCTTCTCTATAGAAATGGAAAAAATCCACTTGTTCGATCCAGCAAGCGGCTCTGCACTCTTTTAGAATGATCAGATAGCAATTAACTGACAATGGAAACGTGTTTATAGGCAAACGACATCTCAATTCCCTTTTCCCGAGGAGATGCGGTGAAACCCCTTATCCATAAAACCCTCAATTTTAGGGTATTGGCCCATGACAGACCTCATGTTGACAGAGCGGATGGCGGGCACATCATCATCCTGCCCAAAGTTCGGGTCAAAGATCGCACCTGTCTGTCTCCACCGTTGGCTAAGGAGTTGATGAAGCTGACAATGATTGTGGGTGAAGCCATGGCCACGGCGTTAAATCGATGCGGTATTGATGTCGGCAGAATCAACTATCAGGATAATGGAAACTGGGGAGTTTTCAAACCGGAGGGACCTTACCTTCACATTCACCTTTATGGTTGCGCTAAATCGGCAAAAATTCAAAAATACGGCGAGGCCCTCCATTTACCCCAACGCCATACTGGATTTTATAATCTCTTTGAACCTTTGAATGACGGAGACATTGCCGAAATTCGCAATGAGATAGAAAGATTGTTTCTGACCGCCAAATATCAGAGCTTCTGAGGATGAAATGGGGGGCTTTGGCAAGCACCTAATTATGTTATAGAGGAGAAAAAGGTGCAGAACACAGCAAAAAGGTGGATTCAGATGGATGCTTCGACGTTGGAACGCTGGCTGAATCGATTCCGCTATCGCCTCACATCACCCCAGTTTATTATATCCGTACTTTTACTGGTCGGCTTGTTTTACCTGATTCTTGTCCCCCTCTATGGGATCATAGATCGAACGATAACATGGGGCGATACCGATATTCGTATGTCTAGAGAAGCGGTTCCGGGCCAGTACACATTATTCCACTGGAAAAACATTCTATTGGGTCGTGCCGCCAAAAAATTTTTTTATGAACCCCTTGTCAATGCGTTTTTTACGGGTTCCATTGCGGCAGTTTTAGCTTTGCTCGTTGGGGGCATCTTGTCTTGGCTTATTACGCGGACTGATATGCCTGGAAAACATTTGCTTCGACCGGTTCTTACCATCCCCTACATTATTCCAGCTTTCGCCATCGCCCTGGCGTGGGGAGCATTGTTCCGAAGCCCGCGGGTTGGAGGGCTACCCGGTCTTTTCGAATTTGTGTTTGGAATAGCTCCGCCTTTATGGCTTTCGTACGGCCCGGTTCCCATCATTATAACGATGGCAATTCACTACTGTCCTTTTGTTTTACTGCTGGTATCGGGTGCTTTAGCCACCATTGATTCACAATTGGAGGAAAGTGCTGAATTGCTGGGAGCATCACGCTGGGTTATCTTACGAAAGATAACGTTTCCAATTGTTGCTCCTGGATTTTTGTCCGCCTTTGTTCTTACCTTCGGTAAAACCATTGGAACCTTCGCCCTTCCATATTTGCTGGGAGGCCCCATTCGGTACCACACATTGGCAACCATGCTGTTTTCAAGTTTCTCCCTGGGGTTGGAACCCATCGCCTATATCCTGGCCTTGATACTGATTGTAATAACCGCGTTGGTAGTTTATCTAAGTTCCCGTTTTTTGGGTAAAAACTTGAGACGTTTTGAAACGGTAAGCGGGAAGGGATTTAAAGGGCAACCGACCCTTCTTGGGAGCTGGCGCTGGCCGCTCTGTTTAATGGTTTGGGCTTTCGCACTGGTTACCGCAATATTTCCGATAGGTCTGCTGACATACCAATCGATAATGCTGATAGACGGCCGCTACAACCTGAGCAACCTGACATTACATTACTGGATTGGTCAATCTAATTCGGATATCGCCTTCGGCGAACCAGGGGTCCTGCATAATCCTATTATCCTGGGCGCAACTTGGAACAGTATCAAGCTGGCTGCTTTCAGTTCGGTTTTTTGTGCGTTTCTGGGTCTGCTCATCGCTTACATCATCATCCGTGATAGGCGAAGCTGGGTTTCGACCTTACTGGACCAGGTATCGTTTGTTCCTTTCCTTTTCCCCGGCATCGCTTTAGGCGCCATGTACCTCAGCATGTTTGCCGCACAGCACGGTCCGATCCCGGCACTGTATGGCACGTTTTCGTTACTGGTGCTTATTGCAGTTATTAAAAGACTTCCTTACAGCGTACGAACCGGAGCAAGCGCCGTCACCCAGATAGGCCAGGAATTGGAAGAAGCGGCAGAACTCGAAGGCGCTTCATGGTTTCAGCGTATGCGTCGAATTGTCGCACCGTTGGCCACCTCCGGTGTGGTGGCCGGGCTGATGGTCAGCTTCGTCGGTATCATGCGGGAGCTGTCGCTGATTATTCTTCTGATCACTCCCACAACCCGGGTCTTGATGACACTGGGATTTCGTTATGCCGAAGAGGACCAGATACAGCTTGGGAATACACTGGTACTGCTGGTTACCTTCATCACCATTCTCGGCGAGCTGCTGGTATGGTGGCTGGGTAAGAGCCGACTGACCCGTCTGCATGAGAAGCAAATGGATTTAGAAAGGTAAATACAGACAAATATGGGACTGTCAATAGAGATAAGCGATCTAAAAAAGACATATGGCGAAGTTACCGCTTTAGATCAGGTTAATCTTACAATTAAGGCGGGTGAGTTCATTGTATTGCTGGGGCCTTCCGGATGTGGAAAGACGACCTTGCTGCGCTGTATCGCTGGACTGGAAAGGCCAAATCAGGGAGAAATTATAATTGGGGAACAGGTGGTTTTCTCCTCCCAACGCGGCATCACGGTAGCACCGGGAAAACGCCAGGTGGGGATGGTGTTTCAGGGTTATGCCTTATGGCCGCACTTGGCAGTATATGAAAACATTGGTTTCGGTTTGAGGCTGCAAAAAATCCCCCGCAGAGAAGTCCAGCAGCGGGTGGACCAGGTGCTTCAAGACCTGGGAATGGAAGGCCTTGGCGAGCGCTACCCTTCTGAGCTGTCCGGCGGGCAACAACAACGTGTGGCTGTAGCACGTTTGCTCGCAACCAAGCCTCCGGTTTTTTTAATGGATGAGCCCCTTTCAAATCTTGACGCTCGCCTGCGGCTGGATATGCGTTCCGAATTAAAACGACTTCACCACGACACCGGTGTGACCACCATATACGTAACCCATGATCAGACCGAAGCAATGACCTTGGCCAGCTGTGTGGTCGTGATGAAAGACGGCCGCATTCAACAAATTGCCCCGCCGCGGGAAATCTATTATAAACCCGCCAATCTTTTTGTGGCCGAGTTTGTCGGGATGCCCCGCATTAATTTATTGCCGGCCCGTGCGGTTCAACAAAACGGCAGCTACTGGCTTGAAATTGATGATTTTAAACTTTCAGCACCAGAAATCCCACCCAGAGACGGTGTCGTCGCTGCTGTGCGTCCAGAGGACGTCCGTATCTTCCTGGAGCCTGAACCGGGTGCCTTAGAATTTCAAGTGTATTCAGTTTTACCGTCCGGCCCGGAATTGTTCATTCAGGCCAGACGCCGTACTAGAACCATTATAATTCGTGAGACCCGACAGCTTGATTTGAAAATGGATCAACCGATTTGGATCAAAATTAACCCTTCTGACATTAATCTTTATGACCAAATCAGTGGCGTGCTGTTGACTTCAGAATAAGGAAGCACAAAAGCGAAAAAACGGCAATGACAAATAACGAAGGTCGAAAACAAATCATAACATTTCCACTAACCACAGAAAAAAGGAGGTAAGGCAAATGAAAGGAAAATTAATAATGCTCCTGGCCGTTCCTGTAGTGCTTTTAGCCCTTTGCGGCGCTTTAAGCCCCGCTGTAGCTCAAACCGAATGGGCAAAACAGGCCCAACTGGGGCCCTACGCACCATCGAAACAGGATTGGGCGGCCATAGAAGCAGCCGCCCGCAAAGAAGGTAAGGTGGTGATTTACTCGGTTTCCTCACGAATTTTTGATATCCAGAAAGAGTTCAAAGAAAAATTCGGCGTAGAAATCGTAGGGTACGACTTGGAATCAACTGACCAAATTCGGAAATTTGAACACGAATACAAAGCCGGCGTGCACCAGGTGGATGTGCTTTTCAACAATTCGGCACCGGAAATGACTGCAAAGTTTGTCCCCAAGAAGATGGTCTGGAACTTTGTTCCGGATTCTGCGGCGCCGTTTCTGGCCGAAAACGAGAAAAAGCCATTCCTGGTCCAGCGTTGGAGCAGTCGTGTTCTCGTTTATAATACCGCACTCAACCCCAGTGGTCCCCCCCTTGACAACTTATGGGATCTTACCCGCAAGGAATGGAAAACCAGGGTTTTAACCCCTGAGCCCATGTCAGGTGTCATGGGGTCGGTTTTTCAAACGATTCTCCAGCACCCCGACGAGATGGCCGCTGCTTACAAAAAGGAATTCGGCAAGCTGATCACGCTATCCCCCGGCATGATGGATGCAAGTGAAGAATGGATGATGCAGTTCTTGAAAAATGAGCCGGTCACCATGTCTTCAACCACTCAAATCTTTAAAGGCGTCTCACAGGTTAAACAGAAAAACCCACCCATAGGTTTCACCACTTTCAGCAAACTGCGAGATGTAAAACAGGGGGCGAACGAAGCCGCGGCCCTCTTTGATATGGAACCGGTCTTTGGTGTGGCTTATCCCACTGTATTTGTCATAGTAGATAAAGCACCACATCCCAATGCCGCCAAGTTACTTATTCGTTACATGATGGGCGAAGGTATAGGACCATGGAATGTAATCGGAGACTATGCCGCGCGAAGCGATATTGAAACCCAGCAGGTGAAAGAGTTTAACGTTCCACCTTTTGAGAAGGTTAAACTGTGGTCGATCGATCCAGAATATGTATTCAAGACAAGGGTTGATTACGTAAATTTTTATATGAGTATTGTCCCTTAGGTTGCCGGTAATTTCTCAATTCTTGCAGGTTAATATCGGGCACAACATTTGATTTGGGGTGAGTGTCTTTTCTGCACTCACCCCGCAATGGCGTTACACACTTCAAGGTTTGGTCATGTGGCTGTGCCAAAAACAGGACCGTCAGGCCTGAAGACAACTATTTTACAAAGAAACTCAGTTAGGATAATACGGTCCCAAATCATCATTGACTCAATGTTTGTGCCATGTAAGATAAGACGCTGGATTCCGGTTTCTTGTTGGGTCATAAAACTGTCGATAACATCCTGTTTAATACTGCCAGCCGAAGCCCTGGATTTAGCACCTTGGACACAACATGGCATCATTAAGCATTTAGGTTAAATTGCCTTTGGGAGGATGGGAGCATGACACAGTTGAGTAACATTTTGATGATCTCTTGCGTTGCTTTTATGCTCTGTATGAGTTTAGCCGCCGGTACAGCGGCTATTGACAAACCACGGGGGACGATTGTCGTGGTGGCTCACCGCGGTTTGGCGCCGGGATATCCTGAGAATACGCTGCTCGCTTTTCGACACGCGCTCTCGCTGGGCGTTGACTTAATAGAGGTGGACCTTCGTATGACGAAAGACGGCATCCCGGTGATAATTCATGACGACACGGTTGACCGCACGACGGATGGGCAAGGTGGAGTGGACACTTTCACCCTATCTGAGATAAAGAAGCTTGATGCGGGAAGCTTTGTGAGTCCTGAATTTGCAGGGACACGAATTCCGACACTGGAGGAGACGTTAGCGCTTGTTACTTCTCTTGGTGGAAAGCTGCTGTTGGATATCAAATCGAGCAGTGATCTTGACTGTGAAAAAGTGGTCCGATTGGTGGAGCGCTATCATGCCGTGGAGAATGTTGTTGTGGGGGCCAGATCTGTGGAAGATGTTAAGCTCTTCCGTTCATTGAATCCAAACTTCCGCATCCTTGGGTTTATCCCAGGTGTTCGCGACATTAAAAAATTTATTGAAGCCGGTGCTGATTTCATCCGGCTCTGGCTTAAATGGATCCGTTTGTATCCACCGCTCATTGACCAGGCACACCAGCTCGGGAAACCTGTTTGGATCACTGCAGGCCCTGCCGGACGGGATGAATTGGCAGAGCTGATTAAACTCGACGTCAATGGCATCTTAACGGATCTGCCGGAGGTTTTAATGGCTTTGCTTGCAGATAGCCGGAAGAGCATCGGAAGGTAAAAAATTGAAAAGTGCCTGCGGTGGACCTGAAATAATTAATGAGATCAAAAAATTATACCGGTCTGGTCAAACAGATTACTTTTTGGAACCTATTGTCCTAACGGATAATAATGATGACCCCGTGGGCCTAATACGAGACGGAGATGCCGTAATCTTCTGTTGTCGTCGTGGCGAGCGGGAGATTCAATTAACCCGGGCCTTTGTGGACCCTCTATTTAAAGAATTTCCTATGTATGAATTTAAGAATTTATTCGCCTTCGCCAGAATACCCTGCGGCTTGCCACAGGGATGAATGGCGAGGCGAACCGCGCCGAAGCTCATAGAGCGAAGGCGGGTTTGCTTCGGCGGAATTCCGCTTGATACCCCGCCGCTTGCGGCGGGGAGCTTCATTTATTTATCTCCATGACCCTCTACCACGAAATGTTTTTGAACATGCCTGTGAAAGTGGCATTTACGCCCCTGTCGCAAATCAAGGACAACTTAGGTGAAACAATTAGTCGGAGCGGGCTCAGGCAGCTTCGGATTGCTGAATCGGAAAAATTTGCACACGTCACTTTCTTTATGAATGGCGGCAATAATCGACCTTACTCGGGCGAAGATGACGTGAGTGTGCCTTCACCCAAAGGAGTCCCTTTCGAACATCTGCCTGAATTAAGCGCTGCCGAAGTTGCCCAAGAGACGATTAAAGGAATCTGCACCGGTAAATATGATTTTATTACGGCTAATCTTGCAAATGGCGACATCATTGGTCACCTTGAAAATCCTGAACCTAAAATCAAATGTGCAGAAGCGGTGGATTGGCAACTTGGAAATATTCTGGAACATGCCTTAGCCGCTGGATACGTAACAATTATAACCGCCGATCACGGTGTCCTCGAACAAGCAATCAAGCCGGACGGAAATCCTAATGTCAGCCATACCCATAACCCGGTACCTTTTGCAATTATTGGGCCCGGAATCAAAAAACAAACCGATCCTATTTTGAGAGAAGATGGGAAATTGATTGATATTGCCCCGACGGTTTTGCAGATCATGGGGTTGCCAAAACCAGCGCTCATGACCGGTCAGAGTCTGTTGACAAATGATGCATCGATCCCCAAAAAAACAAAAGTACTTTTAATCATTCTTGATGGCTGGGGGATAGGCAAGGAAGATGAGACAAATCCAATTTTTATGGCCGATACACCTGTGTGGGATCGACTGCTGCGCCAACACCCCTTCACGTCATTAAACGCAGCAGGAAGAGCAGTGGGGTTGCTGGACTGGAAACCCGGCAATTCGGAAGCGGGTCACATGTGTATCGGTGCCGGGCGGGAAGTACCCCAGGATGATGTTCGTATCAGCAATGCGATTGAAGATGGTTCGTTTTTCCAGAATCCTGTCTTTCTCGATGCCATTGAGTCCGTAAAAACAAAAAACAGCTCTCTTCATCTGATCAGCCTGTTGTCGCAAACAAGTTCTCATGGCAGTATAGACTATCCGCTGGCCCTATTAAGGCTCGCAAAGGAAAAGTTGGTTAAAAAGGCATATGTTCATGTAATTTTAGATGGGCGCAGTACGAAAGTCAGAAATGCCCCTACCTTGCTAAAAAAATTGGCCAGTGATATGGAGATAATCGGCCTCGGCCAAATCGCTTCAAGTGTCGGTAGAAGCTTTGCGCTTGATCGGAATGGAAACTATCAGAAAACCCGGAAGGCATATAACGCCCTTGTGTTCGGTCTGGGACTTCGTATAAAATGTATTCCAAATAAATGAAGTACGCTTCCCATATTTTTACGATGCTAAGTTGGATTGTGTGGATGAATCATTGACGCTACGATAATCCCCTGTGCGATACCCATTCAATAATCAAAAATGAACAAAGGATATACAGAACTACTTAGAAGAATTTCAGCTTGTATAGTATAGCATTCTTTTTCCTTCATGTTATAATACGCGAAATTTACCCTGGGAGGTGCGACCTGGAAAGCATAGTAGACAAACCAGAAGAAAAGCAGGCTAAAAAGGGAGCCATCCTTACCCTGATATTCCTCTCCCATGCTATGAATCATCTCCAGTCGATTGTATTGAATGTTTTTTACCCACTGATCAGGGAAGAATTTGGGATAGGGTATTTTGAGCTGGGTTTCCTCACTACTGCAAATCAACTTGTCGCCAGCGTTTTACAGGTCATTTATGGCTTTTTAGCAAGGTTTATGGGCAGGGGTGTGCTATTGGGAGTGGGTAATATCATTGTTGGCCTGGGGGGTATAGGCATTGGGTTATCCCGCGGCTTTAATGGTCTACTGGGCTGGGTTGGAATAAGGTCCGTTGGGATTAGCGCCCAGCATCCCATAGGCGCGGCTATTTTAGCGAGCCACTTTCCTCAACAAAGGGCGAGAGTACTGGGGCTTCACCAATCTGCAGGAAATGTAGGTGGCTGGGTAGCTCCTGTCCTGGCAAGTTCACTTCTTTTAATGGGGATTGCCTGGCGCCAGATTGTATGGGTCATATCTATAGCCAGTATTCTTATGGGTTTAGGTTACTTTGCTTTTCGAGATCTGATCGTACCCGTGGGTGCCGGAGAGAGTAGTGGGGGGGGTAAAAGAAGCCGCGCCAAGGCTGGTTTAGCGGATTACTGGTCGGCTATGAAAAACAGGAACATTTTATTTCTGACTCTGGCTATGATGGCAGGGGCAGCGGGAAGAGGGACGAATGTGCTAAGCACCTACCTAACAACTTACCTGGTAGATACTTACAATATGGATGCTTCCAGGGCGGGTTTCTTCTTCTCGGCGATGATGATAGGAGGTATTGTAGGGCCTGTTGCTGTTGGGTGGCTGGCGGACAAAATATCCCACAAATTTATCTGTCAGCTCACGCTACTGGCGGCAGCTGTCTTCAATTTCACGGTTATTTTTTATCCCAGTGCAAACTGGTTTCTGGTAACCCATCTTATACTATCGGGAGTCTTTATATGGGCAAGGGGACCACTCGTAGAGACACTTTTTATCGAAGCAACCGATAAAGCTTCTCTGGATACTCTGTTGAGTATTCATTATGCTGTTGCCTTTGTCTCAGGGCCTGCCTGGACTCTGGTCACAGGAGTGGTTATTGACAAATTCGGCGTTATACCAGCCTTTGCTATCATGGCTGCCTCTTACCTGCTGGGTATGTTTTTCCTGGCCTTCGTCAAGTTCGGACCCCAGAAAAAGATTGCTGGAGTTTAAAACCATGGGAAAAATCCTAGGGCAAGCCCCTCCCTAAGGAAGAATACCGTTTTATATTTTAACTCCCCTCATCAAACATGTGGATGAGTCATTAACCCTCAGATAACTCCCTTGTTAGATACAATAATAAAATGAAAGTTTAGGCCCGACACCTTTTTTATTCGCCTCCGCCAGAATACCCTGCGGTTTGCCACAGGGATGAATGGCGAGGCGAACCGCGCCGAAGCTCATAGAGCGAAGGCGGGTTTGCTTCGGCGGAATTCCGCTTGATACCCCGCCGCTTGCGGCGGGGAGCTTCATTAATCCTAAAGAAGCCTTTCTTAGAGCTTGACGGGGGTAGGATAGAATGTTATCGTTCCTGCGCAAAGTGTTAAATGAGCCATTCAAATCTGCAGAACTTGGACGAAGAAAACTCTTTCCTCGAAATCGATAATTAAGGAGTTAAAGTTTATCATCCCGTGAAAGGAGAACACTTCAATGAAGATTTCACTGATATATCATAGCGAAACGGGAAATACGAAAAGAATAGCGGAAAGGATTGCCGAAGGCGCGAGACTGGGCGGTGAGGTCGAGGTGAAAAGTATGAGCATTGACGAAATTGACGACAGTTTTGTGGAAAGCTCAAGAGCGATCATCTTAGGCTGTCCCACCCATCGCGGAGCCTTTTCATGGCAAATGAAGAAGTGGATTGGCACGACAAAGCTGAAGCTTGCCGGCAAAGTTGGAAGCGTGTTTGTCACGGAAGGGTATATTGGAGGGGGAGCTGATTTTGCTGAAATGGGATTGATCGCACATCTCCTCGTCTTGGGGATGCTGGTCTACTCGGGGGGGACATCCTGGGGTCAACCCTTTATTCATTACGGGGCTGTCGCGATCAATGACGGCGATGAAGCCCAAAGGGAAAGAGCAAGAATCTTTGGAGAACGCATCGCCCGGAAGACGCGAGAACTGTTCGGCAAGGAATAAGGCGACGAAATCTTTGAGAATCCTTTCCAGACTCAAGGAAGCAGAGTTCTATTTTCTGGAAAGAGAGGTTTTTCCCAAGGTTTTCTTTTGTTCGAGAATAACTGATTTTTCTCCCGACAGGAAGATTGCGGGAAGCAGTGACTTTTGAAAACAGTGTATATTTCACGATGAATAACCCCGATCCTGAGGTTCAGAGTCCACATTTCTTTTGATAGGAAGGTGGAATATATGAGTGCTCTTGTATACCTTTTAGTTTTTTTGTTTTGGTTTTCGTCCCCACCCGTTTTCTCAGAGAGTATTGCCTCCAGTGTAATTAAATTTTCCCCACCTGCCTTTGAAGTAGAACACACAAGATCTAATCCACGACGGTCATCACGGGTTATCAGCGAAAAATATAAAAGTCCAATGATAGATACGCATGTTCATCTTGACCCTCCACTGCCGCGTGACCATAAGCAAGACAGGGGTATCATAGGAGATAGAGATATTGATATTCGAGAAATCGTGGAAGTCATAAAAGCTGCTGATGTTGAATTTGCCATCTTTATGCCAACGCCTAATGAAGGACGCGAAGACAACCATGAGGAAGGCGCAGAGCAGAAAAAGAGGCTTCTGAATTTAGATAAGAATAGGATAAGGCTTTTTTGCGGGAGTAATTATATTACATACTGGCTGCACAGGGCTTATCATGAGAGATATTCAGAGGAGGGTTTGAAGCATATTATTAAACACCTTTCAAATGATTTAGACAGCGGAGCGTATGCCGGTGTCGGGGAAATTGGAATTTATCATTTTAATAAACACGGCAGCCAGCCAGTGATTGAATATCCACCTGATTTTCAACCATTCCTCAGGATTGTTGAGATGGTTGCCAATAAGGGGGCGTGGCTGGACATACATGCAGAACCAGTCGACCCTGATGGAAAATCCTATGAGTCACAGGTCTTTGGCGGCATAGAATTATTGTTTCATAGATATCCCAACTTAAAGTTGATACTCTCGCATACAGCAATGACCCATCCTACAAATGCCCGTAAAATACTTATCAAATATCCAAATGTTATGATGAACATTAAAATAATAATGAAACATCATGAATGGAGAAATCTTGAACCTGTTACCAACCCAAAAGGAGAATTATACGAAGATTGGGCGCAGCTTTTTGAAGAAATGCCGGAGAAGTTCATGATTGGAACAGATGCAAAGTTTGGGCGCGAGGGGTTTGAAGCTTCAAAGTATAAAAAAGAGATTGAACAAATGAGGCGCATATTGGGTGCTCTAAATCCTAACGCTGCAAGGTTGATTGCCCATGAGAATGCGCAAAAGATTTTTAAATAAATTTTACATGACGGGTTCGACACCCGCGAACCATGAAAATTGATTTACGGTAGCACCTCAGAGTCGTCATTCCCGCGCAAGCGGGAATCCAGAATATTTCCAAATACATAGATTCCTGCTTCTGCAGGAATGACAAAGAGTGGTAATTTCTTGACCATTTTATTTTCTACGTAATTATGTATCGCAAGACCATCCAGCGGAGGGCGTGAAACGCCCCCACTGATAGGTGATCATCCTATCATGCTACACAATTGACAAATGCCATTCTGAAATTGAAGTAGTCCTTTTGCTTGACATACAACTCCCTTTTTCATATATTTGACTCACCCAAAACTAGTTTTTGTCAAAAGTTATCACCATGGAGGTCACTATGGAAAAGAGAATAGGATTTGCGGGAATGGTCATGATCCTGATCATTGTGTTAACAACCACTGCAGTGGCTGATTGGCCGGCAGTTAAATCCGGAGAAGAATGGCAGCCCTTTGGGCGAACGATGTGGATAGGCGTTCTGAAAGGCTCATTCTATGACATGGGATTTCAATACGGGGAAAGAGCCGCCTATGACATCCGGACGAACACCGATTACGAATGGGCTTCATGTCTAAAGGTTCTAAGTGAGTCGAAAGAAGAACTTAAGAGTCGGCTTGAAAAGTACAAGGAACAGCTCTGGTTCTTCAGCCCCCAGACACTCGATATGCTTAGGGGAATAGCCGATGGCGCAGCCCCTCAACTTAACAAATCAATTTACGCAAAGGAGAGTACCAATTTCGAGAGAGTTTTCAATCTTAACGTTTCTTCAACCCTGAAGGAAAGCTGCAACAGCTTCTGGGTGACTGGCAAGGCAACGGTGGACGGCAGGACGATCGTCACCCATCATTCGCAAAGCGGAATGGGGAGCACCAAGTCCGGACGTAAGGTAGCCTTTGTCGCCATTCCTGACGACCCGGATGCCCACATCGTTTGGACAATCACGGATGCTGGGTGCATCGGAAGAGGGGGGTCTCACCTAAACGATGCCGGAGTCTTTCATGCCCTGCACGCCAGTGATTCCAGGAAAAACCCGGAGACCAAGGCCAATGGAGTCGAATATCATGTGGCCCGCTTCCATGCCATCCTTTACGGCGACACAGCAGAAAAAGTGGCCGATATCTTCAATCGTGGAACAGACCGGTACAGACAGATGACAGGGAGAAAGACGCTCCTCAGAACAAGGGGGGTTGCTCTGATCTTTGCCGATGCGACCAAATGCCTTATAGGGGAATACACAGCCACGCGCTTTGCGATGAGAAAACCGGGGGATATGGGAGAGACGGATGGCAACTACCTTTGTCAATCCAATCACAATCATCTGAATTTCAGCTACGATGAAAACAATCAGCGGACGGATGTACCTATGACAAAATTCTCGCCGGAAGAGCCCGGTAACGGATCGTACCATCGATTCTGGTCACCCATGTGG
>Ga0315289_10008031_pt1 | contig 15294 bp, 16 predicted proteins | sample YL17G11_40_MG_FD_203452 | JGI IMG/M metagenome (GOLD analysis project Ga0315289, IMG submission 203452) | Sediment microbial communities from Yellowstone Lake, YNP, Wyoming, USA - YL17G11_40 | ecosystem: Environmental > Aquatic > Freshwater > Lake > Sediment | place: USA: Wyoming | collected... | reverse complement strand
TTCTTCGATAAAATTTAAAATCTTCATCCGTTTCAAACACATCTGTTATAATTTTCTCAGATATCTTGTTCAGGGTTTGTATAAGTCCATCTGAATTAATTGATGTTGGATTCTTCTGAAATAATGTTAATTCAACTGACATAAAACTACGCTTATCAAATGATATTCCTGAAGATGCCATATTAAAATCTACAATTGCCTTTGGCAAAAATTGATTTCTATCCAGTACTTCAAATAATTTTCTTTTAACTCGTTTAGATTTTTGTTTAATAATGTTATCAAAATTTCCTTCTTCTTTATTTTTTGGTTTACCCCAGGCTGATATTTGTATGTAAATTGATTCTGGATTTTTATTATCAACCGCACCAGATATTATATTATAATCATAGGGTAAGTTTAATCTAACTTCTTTTCCTCTTTTCATAAAACTGTCTTTATTCTGTTATTATACCAACTTTATCGAACACAGTTTCAATCATTACATGAGACACTAGATATGGGTCACAGTTAGCCGCTGGTCGTCTATCTTCAAAATACCCCTTTTCATTCATGTAAGTGTGTACTGGAATACGAATACTAGAACCTCTATCACTATTTCCGAAACTAAAGCTTTCCATACTTGATGTTTCGTGTTTTCCTGTTAGACGTTTTTCATTTTCCCATCCATATACCTCAATGTGTTCTTTATGACGTTCTTTTAATTTATCACAAGCTTCAAGTATTTTTTTAATACCATCTTTTTCTCTCATTTCCTTAGTTGAAAAATTAACATGACACCCACTACCGTTCCAATCACCATTTACTGGTTTAGGATGATATGAAATACCAAAACCGTATTTTTCAGCAATTCGTTCAAGTATATAACGTGAAACCCATAATTGGTCAGAACCATTAAGTGCTGTAACAGGACCTATTTGATACTCCCATTGACCAATTAAAACTTCTGCATTAATACCCCCAATATCAAGTCCAATGTCGGCACATTTATTTAAATGTTCCTCAACAATTTCACGACCAATAACATTTGTGCCACCAACGCCACAGTAATAGTCAGCCTGTTCTCTTGGTTTTCCGTCTGGACCGAGTCCAAAACCTAATGGTATGCCACCATCGTATTTAAAATGTGATTTTGATTTATCTGGGGTGTGTGTGATAACATATTCTTGTTCCCACCCGAACCAAGGAACTTCTTTGTTGTTCGCATCGTATTCCTTGAATTTAAGATCCCTAAGAATTTCTCTTAGTTTATTTCTTGTGTTTGTTTTATGTGGGGTTTTACCGTCAGGGTTGAACACCTCACAAAACACTAATTTATGTAGACCACCCCTAAAAGGATCATCTACAACGTAAACTGGTTTTAAAATACAGTCAGTACCTTTAAAACCATACTCTTCTTCCCCAGATTGTTTAGTTGAACTACCATCAAAACTCCATAACGGATATGATTCTGGGTAACCCTGTTTTGCTTGGCCTTCCAATTCAAGGGTTTCGGTATTATCAACTACTTTAGTTTTACTTCTTAACTTTTGGGGTGTATTCCCATCTAGCCAGATATATTCTAAAAATACATGATTAAATTTGTTACTCATAATTTTGCCATTTGTTAGAAATTATTATATGATTAATGATAGTAAAAATTTTTGATATAGAAAACCCCCCTATTTAAACTAAAAAAACCTCGTAAACGAGGTCTTTATTATTACGGTTTTGGTTCTTCAGGAGAGTCTGGTTCAGTAGGTTCTATATTCTCTTTAGACTTACGATACCCTAATAATCCTGCTCCAGTCATGATACATCCAGTTGCAAATAAAAGAACATTAGATGCTTCAGGTGATTTCATAAATAATGCCGCTATCGCTCCCATTATCCCTATTAACCCACCAACAAAAACTAAATAAACACCAGAAGTTCCACTTCCAGATGTTTTACCGTCTTTATTGCTTGTCATTTGTGCAAAAGAAAATTTATTCATATTTTCTTGTATAATACCTTTTAAATTTACCATTATTGCCAGAAAGATTTAGTTGCTATTATTATCCCAATTATTATTTGTATAAAAGCTAAGATGGCCACAGTAGCTGTCCATCTGTTTTTTTGTTTATAAATTTCGTCTTTAGATTCTTTCATTTGGGTTGGAGACCAAACTTCATTAACCTTTAGTTGCCAAGCTTTAAGTTCAGCTGTAGTTTCTTTAGTACTTTTTACATCACCTAATTTCTCGTTTATCTCCGCAAATTTTTCATCAAAATCTTTTCTCAAGTTCTCAACATTAGAATTCATTCTGTCAAGTTCTTTAAGTACTAATTTCGAATATTCTGACCATAGTGATTTAAAATCTTCTGACATTATACTGTTTGTTTTACGCCTTCAAGTAATGATACGATTGAGGTGAATAGTGATTCGTAACTTTGTAATTTCCCACTATCTGTTTTTTCACTATCTAATTTTTTTAACTCCTCATGAACCATAGAGTCAATTTTTTCTGTTAAGTTTCTATACTGAGAGGGATCATATCCCCAAATAGGTTCGCCGGTTTTAGTTGAAAACCCTGTTGACTCTATTTTTTTAACAATTTTACGTAATTGTTTTAAATTTTCCGTTTCAGATTTAACTTTAGCCATGTGGTGGTTTAACTTAAACTTTTCTTTAGATCATAAATCTTAGATATATCATCTTTATATGTTTCTTCATTAAACTCTAAATTATAGACAACATCTTTAGCCTCTAATAATTTAGTTTTAACATCAATACTACTACCGTATTGTTTAAGTGCATTATTAATCAAGACAACAGATTCTTTTACCATAATCTTTAACATATCCTCTTTCTCTTGATTGTTATTAGACATTATGGTTTTAATGATTTTTTTATCTTCTTCAGATAGTGTAGAATATTTTTCATTGTACTTATCTACAGCAATAGTTAAAAATTTATCAGCATTAATCGATGGTTTCTTAACATCTTCTGAAATTGTTTTAGGGGATAACAACCAATTCTTAGTAAATTCAAAAGATTCGTGAATTCTATTAACATTTTCGGCTGTTTTTTCTAAAGTAATTAAGTTACCGATTGCTTCATGGATATCTTTAACTTTTCTTAAAGCCATAGTGGAATCTATTTTTTCACCTGGTATAGTATAAGCTTTATAAGCTATTATTAACTTATTTGCTAAATTTTCATTTTCCCTAATAATTTCTTTTTTAGTGAATTTATTAAAAAGAGAGATATTTTCTTTTAAATATTCTACAGCACTAATTTCAGATGGGAAATACCCATTTTCAATATTTTTATAAACAATAAATTGTGTTCTAAGAATAGAATTCTCAGTAATATTTTTTATAAAATTTTTATATTTAACCCTGTGTTTTGATTTCTGATTAGATTCTGTAAGATAAGAATCGATTAGAAATTTAGCGTATATGTCTTTAATTGTTCCGAAATTCATGAGTTTATTTTATTATAAATATTATTAATTTTGTAATAAATCTTCAATATCATCATTATCTTCTTCCTCTTCACCAATTAGTTTTTTAATACCATCAGTCATCATCATAATATCTTCGTTTTTACGTCTACCCTCTAAAAGTAATTTATCTATAATAGTCTCTTTACGGAATCCTTCACCAAAACCTGCTGGTTCAGGACCTGCTTCATTACCAGGTTCAGCACCAGGTTCAGCACCAAATTCACCGCCACCTAAATCACCTTCTCCACCTAAGTCACCTTCTCCACCTAAGTCAAAACCACCTCCGCCTCCACCGAAGCTACCGCCTCCGCCACCACCGAATCCACCACCTAAATCACCTTCACCACCAGCACCTTCATCTGTAACAGTTTCTTCAACAGTACCAACCTCACCATACAAACTATCGACTCTATCGAAGAATCCAGTTTTCTTAATAACGGAAGGAGTGTTTTCCAATTCTTTAGATGCAGCTCTTTCCATTCTTTGTTGTTCAAGGTCTGTTTTAATATCCTCATCAGTCCAATTGAATATATTCTTTTTAGCCCAAGTATGTGAAGATGCTGCAATACCACCATCAACTTGCCCAACAAGATCCTTATAAAGAAGAACTTTTTCTTTCCATTGTTCAACCTTTAACATCTCACCTTGTGTAGATGGGTTGGTAAGGTTTAAAGTGAAATTATTTAAATCATCTGTAAATCCTAATATGAATAAATGGATAATAGCTAATTTATTTAACTCTTGAATCATTGATTGTTGTACACGGTTAATGGTTCTAGCAAAACGTATATCTAACAATGATAAATTTTTTCCATCACCAGCTGCCTCCTCAAAACCTAGAAAGGCTTTAGGTACTCGTATAGCTGTTAATAATTTCTTTTGAATATATTGAATATCAGCAATTTGGTCTAGATTACTAGCCCCTGGTAAGGTATCAATAGGGTTCGCCGCGTTCTGATCTCTAACTGGAACAAAATAATCCTGATCCACCGCTAAAGTGTTATGTCTTAAATCTACTTGACCAGATTTTTGGTCAACAACCTGTGTTCTTTTAAATTTATTTGCTACTTTTTGTACGTAAGCATCAACATCTTTATCATCAATATTACCTACATAAACTTTAAATACACGTCTTTCAGGTGCCCTAACGACACGGTAAACTAACATCGCATCTTCAGAAAGAAGTAATTGTTTCCAAATTCTTCTTGCTTTTTCTAACATTGAAGTACCGTATGGTAACCTTCTATCATCACCTAATAACCTAAAATGGGCAACTTCCCATGGATTAAAATCCATATTTTTATCACGCCAGTGAAATGTTACTTGTTTCTTTTTTATTGTGTCATCTTTAACTTGACCAGGGAACATACCCTCTTCTTTACGTTCAATCTCAATATTAGTTAATTGAGCAGAACCTATAATACCTCTTTTACTATCTATTTTTAGATACACAAAGTTGTCACCATACTTACAAGTATTGCGTGTCCACATTGGTAAGTTAGTTTGGATATCTAGAATATTATAAAACAAATCATCCAACACGTTTTTTACACGTTTTGAATTAGATTGAATAGTTAGGACTTTTCCTTGTTCACTAGGTGTACAAGATTCTTCAGCCATAATATCAAGAGCTGCAGCAATTTCTGGAGTAAACTCCATTGCTTCAAAATCCATGTATGAGGCAATTCTAGATGTCTCATAGTACATTGCCTTTTGGTACAATTCACTATCTACTCTAGCCCAAGAAGCCTCAAGATAATTCTGTTGTTGTGCTTCTAATTTATTTTTATCGTACTCTTCTCTAGAGTGGGCCGTAATTGAATCACTAGCACCAAAGGTATATTTAGTTGTCGTATTCTGTGCAGGCCTGTTTTGCCCAAACATATAAAACATCTTCTGATATACTGTTAAATTTTTATTATCTGCCATTAATTATAACTTCAAAAAACTTGTTATTAAACATAAATATTCAAGTAAAGGTAAACCAACCTACCTAAATGTGAACCTTTACATTACATAATCACATTGGACATATGCTAAGTGATTACCATCTGGTAAAATGTCATAGACATACGTTACTACGTTATCTATTGTGTTGTTACACGTTATACCGTGTTTTGTTGCCGTTATAACACCACCCTTTTGAAAAGGTAATGCATTCCATGTATAATTAACTGGTCCAGCACCTCTCCTAATATTTGGTTGATTAGGAAACGGTTTGTTTTGTGTTATTCTTGCCATTATGATTTTATGATTTTTTTATTTAGTTCCTTATCTCTGAACCCAGACATCCCAATAAAAACCCAATTATGTTCAGAACTTGCTGATTGAACGTGTCTCGCTAAATCACCTTTTGAAAACATATTATTATATTCGGTTGTACCTAATTCTTCGATAGTTTCACTCGTGTTTGTAGAGACAACCCAAGAATCCAACATGGCTTTAGCTTGACCCCTACTTTTTTCTAAATCTTTAAATGATGTTTGACTAACATAACAACACATTGCAATACCCATTAAAAGGTCATCGTGATAACCTTTCATATGGTCTGGTCTACCATTCTTGAATACAAAAGTATCCATTTCAGCTAATGCTCTGATAGACCTTACTTTGAATGAATTCAAACGGATGGCCTCTTCAAGTTTAGTTACAATTGTGTTTCTATTTTTTTGGAAGTTGAGTCCTGGTAATTTACCATCTCTCATATGCTTCTCTAAATTCTTATTATTTGTTATTGAATCAATACCTATTACTTGGTCGTAATATAATTTTTTAGTAGAGTAACCCAGTTCAAGCATTTTTAAAACTGTTGACGCTCCCCAACCACCTGTAATATCGACAACTACAAAAGCTTCATATCTATTACCGTATTCTGTCGCAATTTCACCCAAAACGTCTGGTGCTGTCATACCATGATATTCAGCAACTTGTTCACCTGTGGTAAAATTAAAAATACATATAGTAGCAAAATCGGCTGCTGACCCAGATGATGCGTCGACGGCAACAATATACTCATTACCAATCATTGGATCTTCCCAAATCCACATTCCACCATCTAACCACTCTGTTCTGATTGGCTCTCTAACATTATTTTTTCTATGAAATTCAATATATTTGGAATTAATAACATTATCTCCAGAACCATTAAATGCGCATAATAATTCTTGTGCAATCATTCTAGCGTTATTATTCAACTGACCACACATCATCTCAAACCAAGGAGATGTTGGTTGCCAACCTTCTTCCTCTAATTGTTCGAACTTAGTGTAATCCATCTCCACCATCTCATCAATTACTTCATCAGCTTCATTCTTTTTCTGCCATTTCATATCCTTATTGTAACGAGGATCTTGAAACCACCTCATTTCAACAATATTAAAAGGGTTATTTGATTTTTCTTTTGTTTTGGCTGAGATATAGGTTTTATGATATAATGGGTCCATACCATTAGGTGTACTAATTAAAATTGCTCTACCACCTGTAGATAGTGCTGGTTGAGCTGCTGAGTAAACTTCCTCACCACCTTCAATATATGCTGCCTCATCCATTATAAGTAGAGTTGGTGTGTAACCACGTAAAGCATCCATTGAGGTTGCCACGGCTTTTACTTCGGAACCGTTTGATAATCTATAATGTTTTGCTGAGTTTTTTTCTCCATCGAACCAAGATGCCTCACCACTACCTGTTGCCCAAACATTCATCCATGTTGGTAACTGAGCCGTAAAATCTTTAACTTTTTTTAGAAACTCAATAGCGGTTTCTTGTTTGTTAGCCAAAATAAGAACCCTTTGTGGGTTATTTGGATCACTCAATGCTGTCATTACGGCGATATATGCCGCCGTAGTTGTAGATACTCCCGCTTGACGTGGTTTCATTACAATATTAAAACGATGGTCTTTATAGGCTTTAACTAATTCTTTCTGTTTTGGGAATAATTTGAAATTAACAAAACTCTTTTGTGTTTGGTCAAAGGTTTCTAGATAGCTTTCAATAGCATAGACAGGGTCTTTGATACATTTACCCACTTCTAGAAGTTTTTGGGCCTTATTTTGTGGTATATTGGACATAAAATGACGTTCTTTTAATATATAAATATCAAGAACACCATTCAAAGAGCATAAAAAACCCATCTGGAGCGAACAGATGGGTTTAGTTGAGGATTTTCACCTCGTAACTATCACGGTCCTAAACGGTGATATATTTTTAATATTTTTTATTTAAAATATCGGTCAACATTCTAACGGTATCATAATCACCACTATCTAAAGCGTCGTCAATACCACTTTTAAGTTCTCTTTCAGACCAATCTTCTGGGTTATCAATTTCTTCCACTTCTGGTTGTTCCTCTGGTTTGTCTTTACCACCTAATAATCCTTTTAAAACTGGATCCTCATCATCTTCATCAGGTGGTGGTGTTGGACCTTCATCGTCACCACTATCACGGAATTGACTTGTTGCTTGGTCAAGACTTTCTTCACCTAATTCTCTACGAACATCACTTGCAATATCTCTAATAGCTCTTCTAGATTGTTCAGTGTCATTCATTAACCCTTGTAATATACTATTAAATTCAGCTGGTGGTAATGTTGATAACTTATTGAAGATTTGACTCTTATTCGGTAAATCATCAACACTAAGTGCTTCCATAAATTTTTCCCAAATTTTTGGCCCAAGACGGATGTCCCAAGGTTCTGACTCTAAGTTATCTGTTTTATCTAAAACGTAGTCTCTAGTTTCTTTATCAACATCTAAACCATGTAACGACATTAACTCTAATACACCTTTAGTAAGTTCGTGTAATAAGAATGGGAATGTCATACCTTGTGCAATGATTTTTGGTTTTTCACCAGAAAGGTCTACTCGTACTTGACCAGCGTGAGTTCCTTCTTCACTTTCATTAGAGATTGTTTCATCATTCATAGCCCAATACATGAAATCATTACCAGCCATTATCTTACTATAATCATCTGTTAACCCTGGAGCTATTCTGTTTAAGTCAGTTTGAGCCATATGATACATATACTGTCCCTTACGAGCGGCACCATGCATCATAGCGTTCATTAATCTACGTTTTGTAATATTAGGTTTAAGTTCTTCTTCGGTTTTTCCTTGAGGTGGTCTTTTATTACCTTTTTTCATTTTTAAACCAGTCTTACGTATTGGTTCTTCACCAGTAATTCTAGCATCAAAATCTACGGCTCCTTCAGGTATACCATATTCATCACTAACCATTTGGACAGCCAATTGTTCAAGTTGTGGTCTATGACGACGTTCTTTTTCTAATGCATTTTGTAATCCTTGAGCCAACGTTCTTGTCGCGTTCTCAAGATTCATACGAGTACCTCTACCCATTTTAGCCTGAAGATTAGCTTTAACATCGTTCATGATGTCATCAGCCATTCTTTTTACTGTTTCTGGATCTAAGTGTTTAGCATAATCATTATCACCACTCTCAAGTTTATCTTTTAAATCATCATTCATATCTTCTGTCAATATTAGGTTAGAAATACTTTCTATTAAATCTTTTTTCTTCATTCTTGCTGGTTCTTTCGATTCAACCATTCTAAGAATTTGTTCTTTTGTAACAACAGGTCTGTTATTTTGTAAATCACTCATTCTACTATTAACGTCTTGAATTTCTTGGTCAACTTTTTTCATTTGTTCCCTGTTGTATCTAGCTTCTTCGGTGTTTTTTTGACCACCGTCATTATTCATTTTTTGGTCGAAACTTTTTGCTCTATCAGTTAAACCAGACGGTAATGATGCTAATTTTTTAGCGTTCATAGCCATAGATTGTGATTTCTGAATACCAGCATTAAAATCTGCTTTCTTTTGTTGTAATGTTTTAAGGGTTAATTCTAACTCTTTTTTTTGTTCGTCAGGTGATTGAATAATATCCTGTTCTTTTAGTTTTTTAGCCATTATTTCATTGCTTTGGTATCGTTATAGTTTAACACTAAATCTAATGAGTATAATTTATCCTCAACCGATTTTTGTGTGTCACCAAACCTAAAGACAATTCTTTCTTCAGGATATTCATCTTCATCACTATCTGATAGTTTTTCCCAACCTAAAGCAATGATACCTTCAACAGCGTTATAAATTTGAAAAACTCCAGAATTTTGGATTAATTCCAAATCCAAATCTAAGGTCTTCAAGTTACCTACAAGTTTAATGAAATTAGGCTCAGGAGTCAAATCATTTTTTTCTGTTATTACAGATGATTCGTACCAGTTTTCATCCCAATCCCAATCGGTTCTATCAGAAAAGAGGAACTCAAATATGTGTTCCCCTTTAAAGTTCGTACCAATCTTGTTGATGTATATTAGGTATAATTCTTTCATTAATATCTATTTCTTCCTCTAGCTTTAGGATTTGGTTCCTCACCTGGTCTGATATGTGGCGGTGGAGTAAACGGTTTCTTAGAAGGAGACGGTTTGTCTGTATCTGGTTTACCAGGTTTAACATCTGGTCTTGTTTCAGGTCTTGCTGGAGCTGGTGCTGGGTTTCTCATGGACTTATTTCTTTTATTTGAAATTTCGTCATTATCACCCATATAATCAACTCTATCTCTATCTCTATAAGAATATTTAAGTTTTACATTATCATTTGTTAATGTAGAGTCTGTTGTATATGGGAACGGATTATTAGTACCAGTGCCTTTACACGTTTTACAAGTCCCAGCTTCTTTTGAATTAGACATACCAAAACCCATTGATGGTTTTTCATGCCCAGTGCCTTTACAAGTTGTACAAGTGTCATCATCACCCATATAATCGATTCCATTATTGACGTTTCTATTTAGATACTTGTCAACTAAATCTTTTTTCATTTGTTCTCTATCTGAACTACCTTGTGTGTTGGTATTAGATTCTGATTTTTTTGAAAAAATAACATCTAATAACTCACTGTCTGACTTTCCTTCATAAGAAGTTTTATCATCCATAAAATCCATACCTTCATTTGAACCGTAATCTTCGTATTCAGCTTTAGGATTTGGTTCCTCACCTGGTCTGATATGTGGTGGGGGTGTGAAAGGACGTTTTGATGGACTTGGTTTATCAGTATCTGGTCTACCTGGTTTAACATCAGGTCCTGGTTTTGTTGTTGGTTGTGCTGGAGCTGGTGCTGGCATCATACGTGGATCACTCATGTAATCAGTCATGTTATCTGTTTTAGATTTAACATATTTTACCATATCACCAATCTTATCAAAATTGAAGACCTTTTTCTTTGTATTACCCTTCTCAACAATAAAACGGCCACCTTCAATAAAAATGAAATAATTATCACCAACAATCATATTGTTGTCGATATTAACACCCTTACCTATCTTTCTTTTAACATACATTAAAAGTTTTTCTACATTACCTAAGTCAGAGTTACCTGCTTTCATTTTTTTAACAGTATCATAAACACTGTCATCTATAATTTCTTCATCACCGTTTACATGATTATCACCAGGTCCGTATAATTCTTCACCATCCATATAATCTGTATCATCATTAACTTCACGATATGGGTATGTTTCATCGTTTAATCCATTACCCATGTAATCAGACATCCAATCATTATCATCAAATTCATCCTCTTCATCCTCATCATATGGCTCAACTGGTAACTCCTCATCAAATAATAAATTTTGATCATCCTCATCACCACCAATATCTGGATTATCTTCTCTCATATAATCTTGATAAGTTTCTTCTGGTGGGAACATCATATATTGTGGGTCAGTACCTTTTCTAAAATCATCGTTCGGGTCATAAGAATCGTCAACTTCTGCATCCCAATCCATAATTGGTTCTTCAGTATCACCTGGGAATGATTGAACAATACTTTGTTTTTCTTCAGGGGTTAGGTTATCCCAAACCACTGTATCACTATCGTCTTCATCCATAAAAACAAGAGGACTTAGTAAATCATCATCTTCATCATCTTCAGGATCATCCATAAAATCAAAATCACCTTCATCAGTGCCTTCAGCTTCTTTCTTTTTAACAGCACGGATAATATCTTTTTTATCTTCACTATCCATTGCTTCTAAATCTAAAGCAGAAATTACACTTTTAGCAACCCACTTCATTGTATCTGAAGAAAGGTCTTCAGTATCTCTAATTTTTTGACCTAATTTACCAGTCATTTTCTGAATGCTTTTAATTGGGTCATCGTCATCTATTTCTTCATCATCAAAATTAAAGTCATCATCTCCAGTGTCTTCAGTATCTCCGAAATCGAAATCACCTGAATCACCACTTTCATCTTCTCCACCACCAAAATCAAAACCAGCATTGTCATCTCCACCTTCTTCTCCACCACCAAAATCAAAACTATCATCCCCACCTTTATCTTCTCCACCAAAATCAAATCCAGTGTCAGCTGGTTTATCTTCTCCACCGCCAAAATCAACAGATTTTTTCTTCTTAGATTTCAAAATAAATCTTTTTTCTTCGATAATATCGTTAGTTAAAATATTTGTACCTTCTTGGATGTTGTATGACCTGTTAAAATCTTCAAACATGAAGTTTAATTCTTTTATGGCATCTTCATATGAAGAATGTTGGTTTTTTTGTTTATTACCTACACCACCTATGAAATCAAAATTAATACCATCATTGGATTCTTTGATAAAATATTTTCTATTTTCTCTTACAATACCATAAGATTTTCCATTAGGTGATTTCTTCACCAATTCTACTGCTGAGGTTGTTATTGATTCATTAATAGGTGTTTTACCCATCAACTCCTTCATTCTCAGTAAGTTTTTATTTGTTATATTAGTCATATCTTATATTTTTATTTAATTGAAAAAGTTCCCACTGAGTTACCTGGGTCATTTGATAATGGATTTTCCCATGTACCGATAGAAGTACCACTTGTTGCTCCAAATTTCTTTCTACCAATTAGAAACACAGCTCCACTAATTAGTCCGGCATTACTTACACCCACTGGTACTGTAATTGGTGCTGCCATTGCTGGTAATACAACACCGTTAATTGTTGCTGCAACCCCATTTGGGATTAAAATTTCGTAATAATAATAGTCCCTAAAATTGGAACCTGCTACTGAATGAATTACATCTCCTGCTACCATTTTATATGTTTTTATATAAATATCTATTATTTTCTAATGTTACCGATTTATCATAAGCAACAGTTTTAATATCTGAAAGTCTTTCTAACATACCATTACGTCTTAAAACCTTAAATACCATATTTTCAACAGAAAACTCACCAAACTCATCTAATCCAGCTTGACGCATTTTCTTAATCTTATCTTTAATCTTATCTGATTTTTCAACAACAGCATCATAATTTTCACCAGTTTTCATTTCATCATACAAGTCATCAATAGCATCCATAATACGTTCAGATTTCATTCTAACGTTTTTATCGTCTACTTTAACGGGTACTTTTTCTGGTTTTATAATCCACTCATTCCTTAATATTGAATATACACCAGTTGAAACGTGTTCTTCTTTAATGTCTTGTACATATAACTCAACATCATAACCATAGATTTTTATATCATGAGCATCATTCCAGGCCGTACTTTTAGTTTTTAGAAAATCTTCAACTAAAGAAGCATCTACTGGTATTTCTGTGTAATCAACAAGAATGTGTAAGTCAACATCTGAATATTGTGACCAATTGTAGTTAGCTAAACTACCAGTAAGTGTAACATCTTCTATGTCGGCACTTTCAATTTCTAACCCAGTAAAATAGTCATCAGCAATTTTAAGTAGGGTTTTTCTAATATCAGGATCTAATTTATCATCTTCAGTCCAGATTTTAGGGTTTAGTTTATCCTGAGTTTTAAACCCAGTTAAATCGATAAACCTATCACTTTTAGTGACTTTCTTTACTTCTTTTAATTTAACCTTTTCTTTCATCTACATTATAAATATTCGGGATATTTATTAAAAAGAATGGGAAAAAAGATTATTTTACACGAACATCAAGTTAAGAAACTAATTGAAGCAAGAATTAACGACTTCAACATAGAGGATATTGCTCGCCACTTAGAATCTATTGATTGTTCTGGTGAGGATTTAAAATATTTAGTTGCTAAAATTCTTAGAAAATATGGTTATGAAGACGTTAAAGTACTTTTCTTAGGTTATGAAGAGCAAACAAAAGACCTCCGATATATGGTCTATACCGAAGGTCCTTTATTCGTTTACAAAACTAAATCAGAAGTTAGTGCTGAAGACAGACCTTGTCTTACTATCTACGACGTAAAAGTTTACCAACAAATTTAATTTAATTCTTGTTCAGTTAGTTTAAGTCTACCTCTAACTCTATCACTAATAGGTATTGGACTTCCTTCTTCATCAACTCTCACAAATTTAATGTTAGTACTTAATACCACGGATTGTTCTCCTGTGTAAACACTATGTCTTCTAGCCTCAACTTGTAAAGTTATAGAAGCGGTACCGATATTAATAGCTTTAGCGTAAATCTTAACCAATTGACTTTCTCTAACTGGTTTTTGGAAAATACATTTATCCATACTAACGGTAACCATTCTAGGGGTATCACATATTTGCATAGCGTAAGCCACAGCATCCCCATCTAACCATTTTAATAATTGACCACCGAATAGTGTCCCATTATATCCCAAGTCGGAATGTTTAATTGCTCTAGTTGAAATTAGTTCCATTAGTTTGATAGTGGTGCTTTAATTGTGTTATGTGATTGATAATTTTTGTATTTTTTATTGTTTGATTTTATTCTCCATAGAATTGTTGGTGATGGTATACCTGTTTGTCTTGAGGCTTCCGCCAAACTCTCATAAACAATATTATCAATTTCAACTTGTGTCATATTAGTTGGTTTTTTACCTTTTCTTTTTTCACTCAATTTCTTTTTAGTCTCTTCCGAGTGTTGTTTACCGAAAAATGGATTATCAATCCCATTTCTTTCATACTTAATATGTTCCATACATTTTTTTGCACCCTGACTAATTTTTTTACCACAAACTTCACAATTAGAAACCGATATACCACCCTTCCAATTTGGGTTGGTTTCCATTGGTTTAGAATGTTTCTCTTTTTTTTCCTCATCAGTCATTAACGAATACCTTTGTTTGACCGATTCTGTAATTTTTTTAACTATAATATCTTTGTTAGGGTTTTTTGTTAAGTTATCCCCACCACTTGATTTTAAACCAATATTATATTCAGGATTTAAATCTAAATAATATTGTTCTTTTTCAAGTAAAACTATTTCATCACATTCCTCAATAACCTCAAATAAAAAATTTTTCTCACCATACTTATCCCAAGCTCTTTGTAGTACACAATTTATGTGAACATTATTATTAAGTTCTCTTTTGTGTCTTTTTAATCTTTTTTCAATTTCTTTAGATGAACCATAGTAACATTTACCATTAACTAAATTTTTTATTCTATAAATTCCAATCATAGGGTTACCTTTTAATATAAATATCTACAAAATGTAGAAAGTTAAATGGTAACCCTAAAAATTAATTAGAAAGTGGGAAATAAATTTTTGGGTGATATTGATAATTCTCTAATATTATATCATTTAATGTGTATTCTGATAAATCGTTAGCAATCCTATCAGATAATTTTACTGCAGGTAATTTGTAAGGTGTTCTTGTGATTTGTTCTTTAACTCCATCAATTTGATTTAAATAAATGTGACAGTCACCAAAATTACCTATTAATTCGTCAGGTACCATATTAACTTGTTTGGCTAACATCATTAATAAAATACCGTAAGACATTATATTTGCCGGAATTCCGAGTGGAAAATCACAACTACGTTGATTCCACATTAATGACATTGCTCGTTTAGGGATAC
>Ga0315289_10008030_pt1 | contig 15296 bp, 15 predicted proteins | sample YL17G11_40_MG_FD_203452 | JGI IMG/M metagenome (GOLD analysis project Ga0315289, IMG submission 203452) | Sediment microbial communities from Yellowstone Lake, YNP, Wyoming, USA - YL17G11_40 | ecosystem: Environmental > Aquatic > Freshwater > Lake > Sediment | place: USA: Wyoming | collected... | reverse complement strand
TAGACCGGGGAAGCGATATAGACTGCCTCCACCCTGGGATCGGCCAGCAGGTCTGCCTCCCGACTGTAAGCCCCGGGCACGCCGAATTCCTTAGCGATCGGCTTGATGTCTCGCGGGTCCATGACCGCCACTAACCGGCAGTTGTTTGCCTTGAGCATGCCGGGAATCGTCTTGCGAAGGGCGATTCCTCCGGCCCCGATGACGCCGAAATTGACTCGCCGCTTTCTCACCTTTTCATCTCCAATTTGTCACGGTTTGCATACCGCGCTATAGCCAGCGGGACTCTTGGCCCAGCATGGTTCGGCTTTCAACTGTAAGCTTTTATGACCTTCACGAGCGCCGCGGCAATTTCTTTCATGTTCTGCTCGGAATAGGTGGGGTACGCAAAGCAGGTGAACGTATGGGACTCGTGCCATCTCGCGTTCGGGACCTCGACCGTCGAGTAATCCACGCTCTCCGGGTCGGTGTATTCTTTTGAGCTGAAAGGAAAACCCGTCCTGCCAAATCCAGCCTTTTCTGTGAAAGCCCTTTCGGTGTGGCACTGGGGCCAGAAGACTTTCCAGCAAGGCGCTCCCTCGGCGCCGGCGGCCTCGACGAACTCCTTCATATCGCAGCTCATGTTTTCGATGTCGAGCGAGAAGGCGCAGACGTACCAGCCGTTCTGTCGCTCGGGCGTGTCAATGGGCATGAACTTGACCTGCGGCAATTGTCCGAGAGCGTCCATGAGGATGTGAGCGTTGCGGCGACGGCGGGGCATGTTCCAGGTGTCCATTCGGGCAAGTTCAGAAAGGCCGATCACCGACTGCATCTCGGTCATGCGATAGTTCCAGCCGACTCGGTCGTGGATGTATGGGAGCTTTTGCTCCAGCGCTAAGAGATTCAAGCGTTCCCTGACGTTGTAGCCGTGGTCGCGGAAGCTGCGTGCCCGCCAGGCGAGTTCCTCGTCGTCGGTGGTGACCATGCCGCCTTCGCCGCCGGTGGTGAACGTTTTGTTCTGGCAGAAACTGCATCCGGCAATGTGGCCTAAGGCGCCGGTCTTTTTTCCTTTGTAAGCTCCGCCAAAAGCCTCGGCGTTGTCCTCGATGACGTAGAGATTATGCTTTTTGGCGAAGGCCATAATCCTGTCCATGTCGCAGACGTTGCCGTAGAGGTGAACGGGCATGATAGCCCTGGTTCGCCTGTTGACTAGCTTCTTAGCGGACTCGACGCTGATGCAGTGGTCGTTGAGGTTCACGTCGGCAAACCGCGGAATCGCGCCCGCTTGAACGACGGAGAAGCTGGTGGCGATGAACGTGTAACTCGGAACAATCACTTCGTCTCCCGGCCCAATCCCCAGAGTTGAGAGGGCGACATGCAAAGCGGCCGTGCCCGTCGCCACGCTGACGGCATACTTGCTCCTCTGCCACTCCGCGAACGCCTTTTCAAACTCCATCCCCTTCGGGCCGGTCCAGTAGTTGACCTTGCCGGAGCGGAGGACCTGCTCGACGGCGCGAATGGCGCTTTCGTCAAATTCAGGCCAATGGGGCAATGGGGTGGAGACTGCTTTGGGGCCGCCTCTGATGGCGAGCTTCTGGCTGAGTTTGGATTGGTCTGTCATGGCGTCACCCCTCCTTTCCGGCGAATATTCGACGACCCTGCCTGCGGACATGCTACGCTACGGGTCAGCAAAAGTGTAGAATAAATGGCAAAATCTGTGGTTGAATAGCAGCCCATGCGGCGGACTTTCGGTCTGAGGAGGGCCAAAATATGAGTGCGAAACTCCTTCAAACCACTGTCGTACTTTTCACGTGTCTGGGCAGCCTGGTGGTTGAGGCTGATGACCTCCACGTCGGCGCCGCCAGCGTGAAAATAACGCCACCGACGGGTGCGCCGATGGCTGGATATTATTTTGAGCGGGCTGCCGAAGGCGTGCACGACGACCTTTACGCAAAAGCCATCGTGCTGGAGAAAGACGGGGTGAAGGCGGCACTGGTGGCCCTCGACCTCATCTCTGTGAATCGGGGCATCGTCGAGGCGGCTCGGAAGGAGATCGAGGAGAAGGCCGGCATCCGGGGTGACCACGTCATGATAAGCGCTACTCACGCGCACACGGGACCGGTCCTCAGCGACAGCTCACCGCGGAGCAAAGCGTTAGGCGGCAAGAGGAGCCTGGCGCAGGAGCACACGGCGTCGCTACCGAAGTGGATAGTCGAGAGCGTTTTGGCGGCTCAAGCGAAATTAGTCCCCGCAAAAATCGCCGCCGGAGTGGGACAGGAGGAGCAGCTCAGTTTCAATCGTCGGTTTCACATGAAGGATGGGAGCGTGGGGTGGAACCCGGGAAAACTTAGCCCGAATATCATCAGGCCCGTCGGGCCGATTGACCCGAGTGTTCCGGTAATCTACTGGGAAAGCCGCGAGGGAAAGCCGCTCGCCACCTACGTGAATTTCACGATGCACCTGGATACTGTGGGCGGGCTTGAAATTTCTGCGGATTATCCTTACACGCTGAGCCGGCTGCTCGGTGAATTCAAGGGGCCGGAGATGCTGACGGTTTTCACGACGGGTACGGCGGGAGACATCAATCACGTAAACGTCAAATGGTCGAACCCCCAGAGAGGGCATGGGGAGGCAGCGCGAATCGGCGCGATCCTCGCCGCGGAAGTACTCAAGACCTTTGAACATCTTGGGTGGTTAGATGCGGGTCCGCTCGGCGTACGAAACGAGACCGTTGAGCTGCCGCTGGCGAAAATTGAGGCCGGCGACGTTGAGAAGGCACGCGAGGTCGCCGCGCGCCACAGGGAAGGAAAGTCCAATCAGCCGACGTTTCTTGAGGCTGTCAAGGCTTACAAAGTGCTCGACGTTGTGGGCCGCGAGGGAAAGCCTCTGGAAGCGGAGGTTCAGGTGATCGCCCTGGGAAAAGACGTAGCGTGGGTTGGTTTGCCAGGGGAAATCTTCGTCGAGCTTGGGCTGGCAATCAAGAATGCGTCGCCATTCAAATACACTGTCATCGCCGAGCTTGCGAACGGGTCGGTGGGCTACGTTCCGACCAAACGCGCCTATCCGGAAGGCAACTATGAGCCAGTCAGCGCGCGCTGCGCAGAAGGCTCGGGCGAGATGATAGTGGACGCTGCGCTGCGCCTGTTGCGCGGTCTTTACGCGGCCGCCAGACAGTAGACTCCTGTCCCCCTGTCGCCAGGCTGCCGGCTGCGGCCCGAGACGCAGACTCTGCGTCCGTTCGCCGCCAGGGCCCCTCTACATGAGGTCAATGGGACTTGCCGACCCGCTGCCCGCGCCGCGCGAGGATGTCGCTTCTAATGCTTTCGCGCTTGACAGCCTGCGCCACCTCTGACCATTATGGTAGCGAAGCCGCACGGGAAGACTGGTATTCAGCACATGTCGGAGGGCAATGACAATGCGCGGACGTTCGCAGTTTGTGGGGGTCGCTGGTCAGCATTACGTGGCGTACTGCCTCTCGATTCGTGGCATACACGCCGCAATCACTCTTGGAAATGTCCCCAATTTGACGTGGTCATCGCAAAGCCGGACGGATCACTGGCTCTGTCCATTCAAGTCAAGACATCGCGCTGTGCCTACAGAAGGAAGCACTACGGGAAGGAGGTTTGTGAATGGGACGTCGGTCCTTCCGCGGTGAATGCCATCAGCGATAATTTCTGGTATGCCTTCGTGGATTTGCAGGAACGCGACGGGCGCTCATGGAACCCCCGAGTGTTTCTCGTTCCGTCACGGTGGGTTGGAAAGTTCGTGAAGGAGGAGTGGGTAAGAAAGGTCTACATGCTTGCGAGAAAGCTCTGGCCGGAGTGCCTTGGGCGATGGGACCGAGTCAACAAGTTCTTTGATGGGGATGGGGAGACTCTTAACTGGTGCCGGAGGGTCCCACGGGGGGCGACTTGGTAAGCGCCTAACACCGCGCTCCAACCGACCCGTTGCGACGCCTGGCGCGGGTTCCTTGTGGGGCTGCGTACACAGATTGCCGACGGCTACCGGACAGGTGTAGTATTAGGCCCGTCAGGGGTCTGCCTGACACAGAACGGAGGTTTGTTCGATTCGAGGTGAAGAATGGATATTGTCCAAGCCATCCAGACTAAGCGTGGCGAAATCCTGCGGTTGGCAGCTCGCTACGGCGCGCGGCGTGTTCGGCTCATTGGCTCTGTCGCGCGTGGGGAAGCCGGGCCAGGGAGCGACGTGGATCTTTTAGTCGAGTTCGAGCCCGGCCGAACGCTCCTCGATCACGCGGCTTTGATCCAGGATTTGGAAGCACTGTTAGGATGCAAGGTGGATGTCGCGAGCGAGCGTGGGCTTCGTGAGCGCATCCGCGCGCAGGTCTTGGCAGAGGCGGTTCCCCTATGAGAAGCGATGTGGAGCGACTGCACGATATGCTGCAAGCGATCGCTCGGATTGAACGATATGGTCGGCAGGGTCGCGAACGGTTTGAACGAGACGAATTGGTGCAGACCTGGGTCATTTTCATCATATCCAGATCATAGGGGAAGCGGCGCGGGGGCTTTCGGAGGACATACGCCGTCGCTATCCCGCAATTCCGTGGGCGCAGATCATTGGGATGCGGCACATTCTGGTACACGATTATTTCGGGATCGATTTAGAGGAGGTCTGGGGAACCGTGGTCCGCGACCTGCCTGGGGTAAAGCGCGACTTGGAGGCAATGGCGGTCGAACTGGGGTCCCGGCGGGAGGCGCCCCCGACAGGAGAGCGCGACCACTAACAAGCTCGTGCAGGCCGACCGGAAAGGCAATCAGTCTGTCGAGACCGCAGGCACAACTAAAGCCTGGTGCCGTTCCGGTGCGCGTGGTGATTTTAGCGGCTGCCAATACTTCAATTGACGTTGGCAAAAGCCCGACAAACCGCAGTATTCTGGTGAAGCTACTTTCGCCGCGGGCTCACAGGAGAACGCTTTTTCAGGAGGTGGAAGATGGTTAACGTCGGAATAGCTGGCATCGGATTCATAGGAATGATTCATTATCTCGCCTATCGGAAAATCCGCGGCGTGAATGTCCGCGCGATGTGCGAAAAGGACGAGAAGAGGTTGTCAGGCGACTGGCGGTCCATCAAGGGAAACTTCGGCCCCCAGGGAACGATGATGGACCTGACGGGGATTGCTCGTTGTGTCGAGCTTGATGACCTGCTGGCGGACCCGAAGCTCGACTTGATTGACATTTGTCTGCCGCCGTCGCTTCATGCGGAGGTGACGGTTGCGGCCTTGAGGGCCGGGAAGCACGTTTTCTGCGAAAAACCGATTGCTCTGAATCCGGCTGACGCAAAGCGGATGGTCAAGGCAGCCGAGAAAGCGGGAAGGATGCTGATGGTCGGTCAGGTGCTTCCGTTTTTCCCCGAGTACAGCTTTGCTTACAAAGCAATCACTAGCGGCAGGTACGGGAGATTGCTGGGGGGACACTTCAAGCGAATTATCTCAGACCCGCTGTGGTTGCCGGACTTCTACAATCCGGCGGTATGCGGGGGACCGATGATAGACCTGCACGTGCACGACGCACACTTCATCAGGGTTGTGTGCGGGATGCCCGTCGAGGTCCGGACGGTTGGGGCGATGCGCGGGGAGGTAGCAGAGCGGTTCACGACGCAGTTCCTCTTCGACGACCCGAAGCTCGTCGTCAGCGCCTCGTGCGGAGTCATCAACCAGCAAGGGCGGCCTTTCACTCACGGGTTTGAGATTTACCTCGAGCGGGCGACGCTGCTGTTCGACGCTGCCTCGATTGGCAAAGATTGGGTTGTGGCCTATCCGCTTACGGTCCTTTCAAGCGATGGCCAGGTCGTTCGACCGGAACTCCTTTCTGCCGACCCATGCGACGCTTTCGTCAACGAGATAAAGGAAGTCCTTCGAGTTATCCGCAGCGGAAAGCCCTCGGCGTTGCTCGCTGGAGAGCTTGCCTGCGACGCTATTGTGCTGTGCGAGAAACAGACCCAGTCGCTCCGGACGGGGCGAGCCGTAAAGGTGTGATTCGCTAACGCCTGGGAACGAACCGGGGTTTTGCCTGCGGAGCGCCAGAGGCAGCGTGGAGCGCCGGCTCTCTCGGGGCTTTGTGTCCTGGTGGTTGGCATGTCCTAGCGGAGCAAAGGTTAACCACGACGACACAAAGACACAAAAGTAGCTTTCGGTGCTCTCTGGACGCGGGCGGGCCGCACGAAGGTTTCAGCGGGTTACTCTGACTCAGACGTAGCGGCGCCCGCGGTTTGGATTGATTCCGGCGGAATTTGTGGTATTCTAAATCAGAGAGACATGGGGCGGGAGGACCGAGGGCAAATCCCCTGCCGCATAGGAGGATGAAGCGATGCGCTATCTTGTGTTCATAATTCTTGCGGCGATCGTCGTCACCTGGTTGGTGCAGAGAGCTCATGACGATAAGGAAGCGGAAAAAGGAGGGAAGAAAGAGTCCCTTCACGAGCAGATTGACCAGGTGACAGATTACGCGACCGGCAAGACGCAGACGGACATTTTGATCCAGCAGACGGTGAATCTACGGATGCTCGAAATGAAGGATGCTGTGAAGTATTTCGAGGGGATGAATGGGCGAGCTCCTAAGAGCCTCGAGGAGTTGCAGCAGGAGGGTCTGATTACCGAGCAGCAGAAATATATCAGGTATGGAAACGTGAAGTACGAGATTGAGTCGGGACTGACCCCGGATGGGCGATTCTTCATCCAGGGGCCAGGAAAAGACCGGATAAAAGGAACGAAAGACGACTGGAAATACGTTCTCTGACAGCGACAGGGTTCGTGATTTTCGCACCGACGACGAAGACGTCGCCGGCGGCAAGAAGGGGATGGTCTTTCTGGTGGGGGCGGGGCCGGGGAACTTCTCGCTCATCACCAGCAAGGCGCTCGAATGCATTAAGAGAGCCGACCTCATCGTGTATGACCACCTGATCAGTCCTCGCCTGCTTCAATACTCAAAGGCAGAAGCTGAAAAGATATACGTCGGGAAGAGTGCCGGAGAGCATACGCTGCCGCAGGGGGAAATAAATCGGCTTCTGGCAGACGCCGCTGCGAAGGGAAAGACGGTCTGTCGGCTTAAGGGGGGCGACCCGTTTATCTTCGGGAGGGGAGGGGAAGAGGCGGAGTATCTGTCTCAGAGAGGGATTCCGTTTGAGGTAGTGCCGGGGGTGACTTCGGCGATTTCGGCGCCGGCCTATGCGGGGATTCCTCTGACGCATCGCAAGGTGGCATCGTCAGTGGCTTTCATTACCGGAAACGAAGACCCCGATAAACCCTCCTCCTCCATCGCCTGGGGAAAAATCTCGACGGGGGCGGACACGCTGGTTTTCCTGATGGGGGTGGCAAACCTTTCCAAAATCGCCGCCAAGTTAATTGAGCATGGGAGAAACCCACGAACTCCCGTCGCCATCATCGAGTGGGGGACGCTGCCTTGCCAGCGCTGCGTCGAGGGGCCTCTGGAAGAAATCGCCGCCATCGCACGGAAGGAGAAAGTCCACCCCCCCGCAGTCATTGTGGTTGGGGAAGTCGTCGGGCTTCGTAGTCATCTCGCCTGGTTTGAAAAGAAGCCACTTTTCGGGAAGAGGATTCTGGTGACTCGCGCGGCGTCGCAAGCGGAAACCACGGTGCGGATGATAGAAGAGCTTGGCGGGGAGGCGATCGAGTTTCCGACGATAAAGGTCGAACCTCTTGAGGATTACTCGGAGGTTGACTCGGAGATTGCGAACCTCGCGGGGTATGACTGGCTAATACTCACCAGCGCAAACGGCGTCGAGGCATTTTTTTCGAGGGTTGCAAGGCTCGGAAAGGATGCACGTTGCCTCGGGGGAATTCGCATCTGTTCGATTGGCCCGCAGACGACGAAAGCTCTCCGGGAGAGGCATCTTATCCCGGACCTTCAGCCAAAGCGTTTTTCGAGCGAAGGGATAATCGAGGAATTTCGTCAGATTGACGAGTTGAGCGGCAAGAAAATCTTGCTGGCGAGGTCCGACCTCGCCGATGAGACGCTGCCCGCCGCGCTTGCGGAGCTGGGTGCGAAGGTGAAGAATGTACCCGTCTATCGGACGGTTAGGAGCGAGCCAGCCGCCTCGGTCATCCGGATGCTTCTCGACGGGGAAATTGACGCGGTCACTTTCACGAGCGCCTCGACCTCGCGGAACTTCACAGCGATTCTGGGGGACGACTTGAAGAAAATCCCGCCGAAGACCCTCTTCGCGTCAATTGGCCCTATGACCACCGATGCGGCCAGAGAGTCCCGCTTGAAGGTGGACATCGAGGCGGCGGAGCACACGATACCGGGCCTGATGAGCGCCCTCGTCTCGCACCTTCACGAGAGCCCTACCAGCAAGTAATCCCCCCAGTTGTGACCCTGACGTGGTGGATCACGCGGCCCAGAACGCCCAGCGTCCCAGCGCGCCTGGCCGGCGATAATCAGGCAGCCGCTTCTGCCTTCTTCTCGAATGGGGGGAGGATTTTGGTGAGAACGAAGAGAAGAACGAGGGGGCACAGGACGATGACGGCGGACACGAGAATCCCTTCTTTGCCGAAGAGTTCGGGGGAGAATGTGATTGAGCCCTTGAGCGCCCTCGACGGGAGCTGCGCACCGATGACGAGGTTCCAGAGGAACGTGAAGACGTGAATCAGGACGAGAAATGAGGAGAGCACCGCGAGGGCGTTCCGAAAGGCATCCTTCAGTTTCAAGAAAAGGAGTGCCGATAGGAGAACGAACGGGACGACCCAGCCAGCGACGAGCTGCAAGCCCACAAAGGTGAAAGTCAGGTGGGATTTCAGGGTCTGAAAGGAGAATTGCCATTCGGGGTCAGCGCCGTAGCTGCGGAGGAAGTTGATAAGCTGAACGACTCCGCTCAAGACGAGGAATGTCAGAAGGTATGCGGACATGCTGCGGACGCAGCGGCTATCCATCCGCGAGCGTCTGGCTTTCGCGGCAATGAAGTAAAGCACGACGATGAGAGCTACTCCGCAAGCGACCGCCGACAGCAAGAAGATGAGGGGCATCAGACGCCAGGACCATAGAGGAACGGAGTCGAGCGTGCCGAAAATCAGCCCGACGTACCCGCTGAGGACGCACGCCGTCGGAACACGCAGAAAAGCGAGCAACTTCACGATTCGGTGGTCAATTCGCAAGGAGCTTTCCGAGATGTCCTTCACGCCGAGGGCGAGGACTGTGTAGAAAGCCCGCTTCAGGCCAATGCTTGAGCGGACGAACTGAACAATCTGCGGGCGAAATACAAACCATACCTCTAAGAGAACGAGCCCGAGATAGAAGCCGTAGATGTAGCCGAAGGTCGCCATGGCCGAGGAGATGCTCGGAGTGAACATGATGTTGAAGGCGCGCTCGGGATGTCCCAGGTGGACCAGAAGGGGAAGGCTCGCAAACGAGACGAACGCCATGGATGCGAGAAGCGCGAAGTTGCTGACGGGTTTGAGGGACTTCTTCTTGAAGAGATGGTCGAGCGTCGAGAGGAAGAAGGTGCCTGTGGCGATGCAGGTGAGGAACGGGTAAATAACGATGGGTATCTGCCAATAGACCCGCTCATTCGGGAAAACAAAGCCAAGCAGTATCTGCGCCATTTATCTCACCTTCGGGTCGAGTTCGACGTAGTAAACCTTCGGTCGTGTACCGAGTTCTTTTCTGAGGACGCCGAGTCTTTCCGTTCTAAGGACCTGGGCGACCTGGGAAGCGGAGTCGGCAGCGTCGCCAAAGCGCCTGGCGCCCGTCGGGCAAATCTCGACGCACGCTGGGAGGAGTCCCTTTGTGATTCTGTGATAGCACCAGGTGCATTTGTCGGCGGTTCGCATTGCAGGGTTTTTGAACCTCGCGCCGTACGGGCAGGCTTGAATGCAGTAGCCGCAGCCGAAGCAATAGCTCGGGTCGGTCAAAACCACGCCGTCCGGCGAATGATAAGTCGCGCCAACCGGGCAGACAGGAACGCACGGGGCATTCGTGCAGTGGTTGCAGAGCTTCGGGACGAAGAATGCTCTCGCGACGTCGGGTGCCGGCACTGCTTTCAATTCTTCAAAGCCGCGCAGGGCGCCGTCCGGAGAATCCACTATGAGCTTTGAATCTTTGGCGACGGTGTACCTTTCGACCCACGTCCGGAAGAACCTGTTCGGCACCTTGTTCTCCAACTTGCATGCTCTCACGCATGCGCCGCAGCCGATGCATTTGCGAGTGTCCACGATGAAGGCGTATTTGTGGCCCGCGAAACTGTACTTCGTCTTCGCCGCCTCGGCGCCGGGGCACAACAACCGCCGCAAAAACAGAAGAGTGCCTGCGGATGCGAGCAAGCAAGCAGACTTCAAAAACTCTCTTCGGTTAGCCTTCATTTGTCTTCTTCGCGAGTTTGGGGTTATGGGGACGATAGTCAGGGTGGCACATCGTGCAACTGAGAACTTCCTGCGTCTGCTCCTCGAGGAGCTTGAGGTACTCGGCGTGGTGCTCGTCGGGCAGGCACAGCGGGACGACTTTCGGTCTGGCTGCGAGCCCATAGTGGCACATCAAGCATCTCTGGGGAGTGGGGTCTTTTGTTATGACGTCCCTCTTCAAATCCGGCTCCTTCCCTCTGGCCTCGACGTGCTCCTGACATTTCGAGTGGCAATTCTCGCAGGTCAGAGACGAGTGTTTTCCCTTCTGCCACACCTCGAAGCCAGGCCATTCACCCTTCTGTTCATCGTGGCATTGGTGGCAGGTCTGGGGACTCTGAAGAATAACGGGGAGGCTCATGTCCTCGTCGAGAGAAGCGCCTCGGTAATGCCCGTACTGGCCGAAGGACTTCGGAACCGTCGCAAACCTGGCAATCAGAAATCCGACGACCACCACGACGACGATGGCAGCAACACGGATGATGTGCCTTACGTCTTTGAATTGGACTTTCTGCGACACCTGAAAATCTCTCCGCTAACGCTCTGTTTGCTGAGCTGTCGCAGGAGACTGAAAATGAATCGCTACCTGCGCCCCCGAGTGTGGCTGCCTGACGGTGGCATCCCGCCCTTGGCGGGACCCGTGACCACTCTCATGGGCAAGATGCCCATGCCACCCCGCCCCCGGTTCAGCCCTCTTCTTTCTTGGGCAGGTAATGCTCAATCATCTTCCAGAGAACGTCGAAATCGAACCCGGTCTTGTTTGCGTTCTTGTCGGTATAGCGTTCGGGATTCCACGTCGGGCTTTCGGCGTTGTGACATTTCGTGCAAATATCCTTTGCCGGATAGACCAAGCCAGCAGCGATTGCCTTCTCACGGACGTTCATGACGTCAAGCTTAGCGAAATCTTTCCCCGCCCCGTGGCACGATTCGCAGCCGACCCCCTCTTCTGCGGTTACCTTTTTTGTGACCATGTCCTTGGTGAAACCATAGGCGGTCGCATGGCAGCGAAGGCATATGCCGCTCTTCGCTGGCTCGGCGATGCTCAGCTTTTTGGCGGCTTGCTTGGCTTCGGCAGTCAGGAGAGTCTGATGGGCTTGGGCGTGCTTGGTCTTAGACCATATATCGTGCATCTTTCCCTTCGCAGGGGCATTATGGCATATCCGGCACATCTTCGAGCCGACGTATTCTCTCGCTGGGGGCTTTTGCTCCTCGAGGCTCACCGCCGCGAGAACAAAGACGACCGCGATTCCGACGAATGCTGGCAGAATTTTTCGCATAGCACCTTTTCCGACGTGTGTTTCGACATGACGACGGTTCTGACGAAAAGGGAACCTTTTCTGCCCCGCGGCCACAATCGCCGGGCGACAAACGGAGTCGGATTATACCACGCCCCGCAAAAATGCAAAGAGATTTTTCTCCGTCGCTGCGCAACGCCTCGGCGTCGGCGGGGATAGCCGAGGGGAGTCGGGTTGAACCGCAGAGGACGCAGAGAGCGCATAGGCGCGAGAGGGGGGTCCCGCGAACGAAAGCCGTGGTCCGCATCCCCTTGGCGCTCCGTGGCCGCGGGGAGGCTTGCCCGTCAGCCCGATCACGGGGGAGACGCCCGTGCCACCCGCAGAGGCGCCAGGTTGGGCCAATGGTGCCCCTGAAGGGCTTGCTCGCTTCGGGTGAAATTGTCCGCGGGTCTGCGCTCCCTGGTCGAGGCCCGCGGGCACGCTGCGCTCAGCTATATCGCGCCCTCGGCCCCCCACACATTGCGGGTATGCCACCCCGGCAGAAGGGGCGTCTCGCCGCTTCCCCGCCTTCGGGCGGGGGACGCCTCTTCTACAGATGGGCCACATGTTATGAGCCCGCCCGGCGAGGCGGAGAGGCAGCGCGATGATGTAGTGCCACTGAAACCCAGCCAGACCCCTCGGCAAGTTTCCCTTGCTTTGGGACGGGATTTTGCATTTAATGATTGTCGTTCTTGTCTGATGGAGTCGTGTCGGGACAAGTTGCTCAGGGGCATCCTCGTTTGGATGGTTAGTCGAAACTCACGGCGTGTTAAGCTCAGCGGTGGCTTTCGGCACGACCATCCCAACACGGTCGTAGGTGAGATGGCATGATGAAAAGGATATTGCTGCTGGCGTTCCTGGCGTTGGTGGTTTTGGCGTGTTTTTCAATGCCCCGGGTTTGTGCCGGGGCATGGATTTGGACGAGGGAGACGGGAAGGTTCCGGAACGTCAAGGACGTTACAAAGGAGAATGCGAGGGAGCAGTTTCTGTACGCGGAGAGCCTCGAGAAGAAGGGGGACTACAGACGAGCGCTGGGGGAATACAAGGAAACCGTTAAACATTTCCCTGCCTCGCCGGAAGCCGGGACCGCTACGTTCAAGATGGGGGTTTGCTATGAGGAACTGAAAAACTTCGACAAAGCTTTCAAGGTTTATCAGCAGGTTCTCGACAAGTACCCGTCATTTCCGCAGCCGGAAGAGGTTCTCCGACGACAATTCGGGATTGCGAGAGAGTACTACGAGGGGAAACGAAGGCCCCTGTGGCTGGTCAAGCTGAAGCTGTTCAGGGCGAGAGGCGCCGCGATTGAATATTTCAACAAGATAGTTGCTACGGCTCCTTACAGCGACCTCGCAGTGGAGGCGAAGCTCAACGCGGCGGAAATTCAGCAGAGGAAGAAGCAATTCGACGAGGCTATCGAGAGCTACCAATACATAATAGAGAATTACCCGAAAACTCCGGCCGCGGAGACCGCCCTATTTCAAACCGGGATTTGTTATTACGACAAGGCGCTGCGGGCGCGCTACGACGAGAGGTCCATAGCGCTGGCAAACACGAACTTCAGGGGCTACCTCGAGAAACACCCGGAGGGCAAGTACATTAAGGAAGTGAGAGAGAAGCTGATGTCCCTGGACCAAAAGACCGCGAGGGGGGCGTTCGAGGTGGGGCATTTTTATGAAAAGAAAAAGGCGTACCCCAGCGCGTTGATGTATTACAGCGAGGTTCTCCAGCGGCATCCTTTGTCCGCATGGGCAGTCAAGGCAGAAGAGAGAATTAAGGCTCTTGGGAAGCAAGGCGTGCTGGAGGAAAAACCACCGGCGACTGACGCCAGGGCGGAGACCGAAGCCGCCGAGGAACCGGGCGCCGGGGACACACCAAACGTCGTCATACCTTCCGATTTCTAAGGAGAGACTCGTGAACATTTTTCGGCGTCGCAGGCTGATGATTGGAGTCGTGACTCTGTGCCTTGCGATTAGCGGGTGCGCTGGTTATCGAGTTGGGACGCTCCTTCCTGAGCGGTATAAGACGCTCAGCGTCCCGATGTTCAAAAACGCGACGAATCAGCCGAACATCGAGTCGTTGGCGACGAACGCAGTCATCGAGCAACTGAACGTGGACAGGACACTTCGGGTTGTTGACCAGGACCCCGACCTTCTTCTGGAATGCGCCATTGCGGGCTACACGCGGACAGCCATCCGGTACGCAGAGGGCACCCGTCCACAGGAGTACCGCTTGACTGTGACCGTTTCGGCGACGCTTACGGACGTTCGGGAGCGGCAGCCAATCTGGGCTAATAGAGCTATCAGCGGCAATTACGAATTTCCTGTCGGGGGAGACCTGTATTCTTCCGAACGGGCGGCACTGCCAATGGTGATGGAGGATTTGGCGCACGACATCGTGGAGGCGGTCGTCGAGGGGTGGTAAGTAACCCGACCGGCCAACACTGGAATCCCCTCCCTCCGACGAGTGCTCACACTTATGAGATTGCAGGATTTCAGGACGTGCCTTTCTTCTCTTGAGCCGAGGGGGACATATCTCCTGTGGGGAAATGAGACGTTTCTCATTGACGTCATTGTCTCAAAACTGAAAGACCTTCTCTTCGGGAAAGGCGAATCGCGCACTACTAACTGCATCGTTCTATATGCGGCAGATTGTCGCGCTTCAGAGGCGGTCGCGGCAGCTTCGACTCTCCCTTTCTTCGGTCAAAAATCTCTCGTCGTTGTTCACAACATTTCAGAATTCGACAAGTCGGACCTCGAGGTGATTCACGATTACCTCTCAAAGCAAACCCCTGCGGCGGTTTTCGTCCTCACGGACACCACACCGCCTCGCTATCCGATGCCTCCCCATCCCGCCATTCCGAAAGGAAAAGCCCGCGTCATCGAGGTGTCATCGCCGCCGGATTGGGACTTCGAGAAGTGGGTGGATTTCCTGGTCGCAAGAGAGAAGAAAAGGATTTCCCCGGAAGCGAGAGAGAGCCTCCACGAGAACATCGGGAATAACATCTCGAACCTCGCCATGGAGATTGAAAAGCTCGTCTGTATGGCGGGAGACCAGCCGGAAATCACAGAATCCCATACAGAGGCGCTCCTCGGACGGAGCAAGACGGAAAGCGAATTTGCCCTCGCCGACGCAGTTGCCTCGGGCGATAGAACTCGTGCCCTGACGGTTTTTTCTGATTTGATGCGGGAAGGAAGCAGAATCCCTCGCCTCACGGGCCTGATTCGCTCTCAGTTGGAAAAAATCTGGCAGGCCAAGGAAATGCTGCGGGAAGGACGGTCAGGAGAGGAGGTCTGCCGCGAACTGAGGGTCTTCGGGAAGCGGATGGCTGAGTTCCTGAGCACCGCCAATAGGTTTCACACTAATGACCTCCGGAGCGCAATGCGTATGATCCTCGATGCGGACCTGCGCGCCCGCACCCAGAGGCTCGACGAGCGGACAATCATGGAGATGCTTCTTCTTGCACTTTGCAGGAAACCGCAGAAGCCCTCGCCCGCGACTCGTCCTGGGTGAAACCCTCCTGATTCGCCGTCCCCTTCAGCTCTGCGCAGCGGCAGCGGCGGAGCTTGACAACTCGTTCACCCTTTTGGTCAGGCGAGATTTCTCGCGCGCGGCGGTACCTGCTCTGTATATGCCCTTCTTGACGCCCTTGTCGTACAGCGAGACGACCTCCCGCAGCA
>Ga0315289_10008029_pt1 | contig 15298 bp, 9 predicted proteins | sample YL17G11_40_MG_FD_203452 | JGI IMG/M metagenome (GOLD analysis project Ga0315289, IMG submission 203452) | Sediment microbial communities from Yellowstone Lake, YNP, Wyoming, USA - YL17G11_40 | ecosystem: Environmental > Aquatic > Freshwater > Lake > Sediment | place: USA: Wyoming | collected... | reverse complement strand
AACAAGCGATTGAGGGCTTGCCCCGACCGCCACGCGGATCCCCATCTCGCGCGTCCGGGCGACCACGAGCGATGACACCACCCCGAAGACGCCGAGCACCGTGAGTCCAAGAGCCATCGCCGCAAAGCTCGTCAGCACGAGAGTCTGGAAACGCGGATTCTTGTATGACGTAAGAGCGCCGATCGAGTCGGCCCACCAGTCGACGCGAATCGGAATGCCTGGAACAACCGCACCGAGCTGGCGCCTGATGTCGGCCGGCAGCGAGGCCTGACGCCCGCGGACGCGCGCAAAGATCCGCAAAGGGGTGGTGCGGCCGCCGCGGGGGACGACATACACAGGCGGGCGACCCTCTCGGTCCAGGCTCGACCGCACCTCGCCGATGAGACCTACAACGCGCCAGAGCTGCCCCCGGCCGTCGTTGAGAATCTGGCCCAGAGGATCGCCGCCGCCGAACAGGGCGCGGGCAGCGGATTCGGAGACGATAGCTGCCTCCGCCCCGGTATCGTCCCAGGTCAGCAAGCGTCCCCGGATGCGCCGGATGTTGAGCGTCTCGAAATAGCCGGGGGTCACGTGCACTACGCCTGCGGCCGGCTGCTTCGAACCAGGACCGTACGCGGGCCCCCATGGCATTTGGCCGGTGAGGGGTACAGATCCTGTCGCCCCGGCGTCCACGACATCGCTGCGTGCGCGCAGCGTGTCGATGATCCGGCGATAAAAACCCACGACGTCGGTCGTTCCTCGCGGCGGCCCCAGGCTGACAAAGATCACGTTGTCTGCATCGAAACCGAGCGGAGTTTGAAGCACCGCCAGAAAAGCGCGTGTGGTCACGACGGCGCCGAACACCAATACGATCGCAAGACCGACCTGCACCGCGATCATCGGCCGGCCAAGCCGGCCGGTCCGCGGGCCGTTGCCATGTTGTCCATGAATCGAGCCCAGGACGTTAAGCCTTGCCGAACGCCATGCCGGGACTATGGCGAAGATCAATCCACCGAGCAGGCCAAGGCCAAGACTCATAGCAGCGACGCGGGCGTCGACGCCGATGGGAACGTTATCCACCGCGATGCTCGGCACCTGCCGCGCGAGCGCTTCGAAACAAACCCGTAAGACGGCGAGCGCCAGCGCAGATCCGGCGGCGCCAATCAACAGCGCTTCAAACAGCACCGGCCGAATCAGGCGCAGCCGGCTTGCGCCAAGCGCCGCGCGCACGGCCGTTTCGTGTTCCCGGCGGCGCCCGCGCACGAGCAGCATGTTTGCCAGATTGGAGCAGCCGATGAGCAGAACCAGGGTCGCCGCTGCCAGCAATAGCTTCATAATCGCTTGCCCCACCGGATAGATCGTCGTCCGAATGTCTTCGAGGAGAGGTGTCTCATCTGCGCGGCGCGCATCGAATGCGTGGACAGACGCCGCGAGCGCTTCGAGCTGCGCCTGTGCCTGCGCGCGCGTAACGCCTGGGGCCAGGCGAACTACCGGATGAAAGGTGCCGCCTCTGGGATCCGCGGCGACGGGCGCCATGAGCGTTACGACCTCAGGTTTGCCGCTGAAGAACGTCGAGGTTGGAAACAGAAACGCCGGCGGGAGGACGCCGATCACGTCGAAACTCGAGTCTCCGAGTGAGATTGTCCGGCCGATGATTTCGGCATCACCCCCGAAGCGCGTCTTCCAGGAGGTCCAGGTCAGCATCGCCGTTCGACCCGGCACATCCTGTGATGTAAACAGCCGGCCGCGCGCCGGGCGCACGCCGAGGATGGTGAAATAGCTCGGCGTCGTCTGGATCGTCGACACCGACTCGACCCCATCAGGTGTGCCGACCAACTCTGCTGGCCCCCCGTCAAACATCCCGGCGTCGCTCAGCCCCGGATGCCGGCGGTTGATGGCCTCGATGTAATCGTATTGGACAAGGGTATAGCGCTTACCGGTCTGCCGATTCATCATCTGCAGCAGAAACACACGGTCGGGGTCTTCGAAGGGAAGCGGCCGGAAAAGCACGCCGTCCGCGATGGCCAGAATGGAGGCATTGGCGCCGACGGCAACCGCCAATGTTAGGATCGCCATGACCGCGAATCCCGGGTTACGCCGCAGCATGCGCGCGCTGTGCAGGAGGTCATGCCACACTGCCTCGAGCCAGAAGGCGCGTACGTCGCGCACCGATTCCCTGGTTTGTTCCAGGCCGCCGAGATGCAAACGGGCCAGGCGCTTCGCCTCGTCACGGGATTTGCCGCGGCGCACCTCGTCTTCGACCAGCATGTCAAAGTGCGTCCGCAGCTCCTCATCCAGCTGCTGTTCCAGACGGCTTTTCACAAACCAGCCGCGAAATCTTGCGAATACGGCCCGGAATGACACCATCTTTCCCTCCACGGAGATTGGTGATTCAAGCCTCGCGATAAGATTCCCAGGAGTAGCGCGTTACTGCGTTTCAAGGAAACGTGCCATCATCGCCTGGACTCGATGCCAATTCTCGGTTTCCTTCGCAATCTGTTTCCGCCCGAGACGGGTGAGTGCATAGTAGCGGGCGCGGCGGTTGTTTTCCGAGGTCCCCCAGGTCGACGATACCCAGCCGCGTTCCTCCAGACGGACCAGAGCCGGGTAAATCGATCCCTGGGTAAGCTCCACGTTGCCGGCCACCTGTTCGATCCGGCGGGCGATGCCGAATCCATGGGTGGGACCCAAACCTTCCAGCGTTTTCAGCACCATCAGATCCAGGGTTCCCTGCAGCACATCGGGCTTCGGACTCATCGTCGCCTCCGGTTGCATTCATGTCGGATGCCGACATGAGAATAGGGCGAACGAACTTCCGCTGTCAATCGAAAATGTCGGCGGAGTCACGGTCTCTTCATGGCTCGAATCGAGAACATCTCGTCATGCTCGGGAAGTTTTGACTCAGTCAGCCTTCGAAGCTCCTTCCGCGACTCCATGGAATCTCGCACATGTGCATCCAAGAATAAGTAAACGAGCCGCGTCATCAGCCTATACATCAGAAAGCGCGCGTCGTAAGGAGTTTCGTTCACTCCGTTCAGTTCGATCTCCTGCTGCGAGGATTTGTAATCCTCTGGCCGGGCCGACTTCAAAAGCAATGTCAGGGATGCAAAATCGTAATGATCCAGCTTCTTCCACTGAAAATGATACGCATGCGAGACGGCATGAGTGTCGTAAAACTTGTTGTCCAGCCGAATCGACGGTGTCGGTCTCTGCGTCAACTGCAGGTACGCCGCGTTGAGTTTCGCATCCGCCTTGTTCACGCTTCCGCCGAGAAGCGCATAGGTGTATTGCATTCCCCCATCGATGCTTACGCATGTCCGGATGGTGGGATTTCGGATAGCAAGCAAAGCCGCAGCAACGGCACCCAGGCTAAAACCCATGGTCCCGACCCTGGTTTTGTCGGCGAACGCCAACCCAACACCATACCTGTGAGTCAGCTCAAGATCACGGAGTTGGCTTTCGATGCCGGTTTTGTCCATCGTCATTCCGGTCGCATCACTTCCGACGCTCGGAATGGCGACCACGACAAATCCCTGCCCGGCCAGGTATTCGCACAACGCAAAGTTCTCGTAGGAAGGCCCGCGAAAACCGGCCGCATAGACGATCAGAGGAAACCGGCCCGATGCCGGAACCGCACCGCGACGGGCTGTGCTTGCCAGTGCCAGGATCGGGTCGATGCGAAATTCTTCGGTCTTCATTCTGCCTGCCCAGTCGTGGAAAGCAAGCACGCCGTCCGGTTGATCCCCGCCCTGATGCAGGTCAACGTAGTCCTTGAGATTCATGGGTGGCTCCGACCCGAAAACAGCCGGATACCAAAGGAAGAGATGAACCATACGCGACTCGCACTCACCGAAAGGCCGCGAGCCATCGATCAGCCTCATCTGCCTGAATCCGACACGATAGGGCGTCTGTCCGGGGTAAAGGTCCGAAACCTGCGGCGCAGGCTCAGCACCAAAACCCAAGGCAGTAATCACCAGAAAACATACAAAAAATCGAGCTGTCTCCATCGATGTTTTTTCCTCAGATTATGCGGTAATTACACTAGAGACGTATCTTTAGATGTCATCCGAATTCAAATAGTCGACAATAATTTGGATTTGCGGCGGACCCTGTAGCTCAATTCGCCGCGAAGACTTGGATAAGGAGTTGCGCGAGGACTGGCTGAACGGCGTTGTCGGCCGGGCTTACGTTTGTCCGGGATCCGGGTGGGACGGTGCGGGTCTTTAGAGCCGTGAGTTGACAAACGCGTGCCCGGCGCTTCGGACCGGCCGCAACCCATTCTGCAGTCACGAGCCCCCGTTTGCCTTGCGACGGCCGCAGTCATTGGCCTGGCCCTGTGCTCGTTGGGAAGTCAGCCTTCTCGAGAGAAAAGAGAATCGATTCCATACCCATGACCGTGTCCCGTCGCACACGACGAAAACCGAGTTTTTCCAACACTCGGATCGATGCTAAGTTCTCCGGATGAGTAAACGCTCCAAGCCGGGCCAGGAGGAATTCGTCGAACGCTGCGCGCACCCAGGCGGACGCGGCCTCCGTCGCATAGCCCTGCCCCCAATGCGACGGTGCGAGACGAAAGCCAAGGTCGATCCACCCATACTCGTCGAGCACGAGAAGACCTGCATCCCCAACTGGGAGTGACGACATCCGCTCTTCAATGATCCATTTGCTGAAACCGTGCGTCGTCTGGTGCGACAGATAGCGAGCAATACGCGCTCTCGTCTGCGCGATGGAACGGTTGGGGCCACCAGGCGTGAACCGCATAACGGCCGAATCGCCAAACCATCGGAACGCAGCCTGCACGTCGGCTTCCGCGAATGGACGCATGGTGAGTCGGCTGGTCTCGATCATGTTTTACTCGCACTCCCTCTCATCCTGTTCCAGTTAACTTGTAAGCAGGCTGACTGACCAGCTGAGTTTAAATCTGGAGGCGGTTGACTGCAATGCCATCACGATGGGCAAATTTTCAAGTCCGATTGCGACAATCGCCTGGGCCGATGTCACCACGGGGATCACTTCAAACTCAATCAGGTCCTGCCAGCAGGCCGTCCACCGGTGAAGGAGTTCGCGGTCTGCACATTCCATAACTGGGAACGGAGGCTGTTTGGTTCCCGGGGAGATTCGGAGATGCAAATGGGGACCAGGCACCGTTTTTTGAGCTCCTTGAAAGCTCTGCACATATCTGACATATAGGCCCTTGCCGACGTATGCAAAAAAAGTATTCGCGGATAAGCTTGGGGAGTAAAATCCAAGATCAGCCGACCTTTGGGTGGAGCTTCCCACTGGAAGTTGACCCAGCAGCCGCATAACGGGGCGATCGCCTTCCTGGGAAAATGCTCACCTAGAGCCGGCTCCTATTGAAGCTTATTTCGCCTTTCGTAGATCGGGGGAGCCTGACCATGGACGGCCTTTTGTCGGACATCCGATATGGCATTCGGCAACTTTTGCGGCAGCGTGGGTTTTCAATTGTTGCCGTGCTGACGCTTGCGCTGGGCATCGGCGCATCGACGGCGGTCTTCTCAGTCATAGACGCGGCCATGCTGCGGCCGCTGCCCTATCCAGATCCACAGCAACTCGTCAGCATCGGCGTTGAAGAACACCGACCGGACGGACGGATTTCCCGGCCGACGGCATCTATGGACGACATGCGACTATGGCAAGCGTCCGGCGATGTGTTCTCTGAGGTGGCCGGCTGGGGCCGCGCTTTCCTTGGACGCATCGTCGAAGGTCCAAACCCGGAACGTATCGAGGTGCTCCAGATCACTGAGCGTTACCTGTCGATGCATGGTGTGACGCCACTGATAGGCCGCGACTTCAATCTCGAAGACGTGCGCACGGAGTCGCCGGCCGTGGTGCTCCTGGGCTACCGCTACTGGCAGAGCCGATACGGCGGCAGGCGTGAAATTGTCGGCGAATCGCTTCGACTGGATGACGGCGCAGCGACCATCATCGGCGTTTTGCCGGCGCGGTTCAGCGCAGACATCCCCGTGTTCAGGCCGCTGCGGATCCCATCCACACAGAAATCGATGCGAGGGACAGGACGCGTTTCTGTCTATGGCCGGCTTCGCCCGGATGTCACGATCGACCAGGCGCGCGAACGCCTCTCGGCCCGCATGCCCCTCCTGGCGCTGCGTGATGGTTCCACCCAAACAGTGGGAGTATGGATCAGCTCGCGCCTCGAGACGACCGTTGCACGCTATCGGACCACCGTCGACGTCCTCGCCGGTGCGGTCGGCCTGATCCTGCTGATTGCCTGCGTTGACGTCGCGGGCCTGCTTCTCGCGCGAGGCGCAGCCCGGCAGTCGGAGCTGGCAGTGCGTGCCTCCCTGGGTGCGGCTCGGATCCGACTGGTCCGGCAGCTTTTGACCGAGAGCTTCGTACTCGCTCTGGCGGGCGGCGCCGCCGGCGTCCTTCTGGCGCGGCTGTCTCTGGACGCGATCGTCGCGAACATTCCGATGTCGCTGCCGGCCGACTCGCCGGTGCGGTTGAATGTCAACGTGCTGGCCGCCACGCTGGCCCTGCTGGTGCCCACGGCACTCCTCTTCGGTCTGGTACCGGCGGTCCGGCTCTCGCGCGTTCACATCGGGTCGGCGCTCGCCGGAAGACGGCTGGGGTCGTCGCTCTCGCGGCGCGGCAGCCAGTTCCTGATCGCCGCGGAAGTCGGCCTGGCCGTCATCCTCGTTGCCAGCGCGGGTCTGATGATCCGCAGCTTTGCGCGCCTTTCCGCCGTAGATCTAGGATTCGATCCGGGCGGCCTGATGACGATGGAGGTGTTGCCGCTCGATAAGAATCCCGCGGTACACAAGGCATACTATCCGCTGCTGCTGCAGCGGCTTCGCGCCATACCCGGCGTGACCTCGGCAGGCGCCGTGGACAACTTCCCGCTTGCCGGCATCACCACGTATACGGGCGTCAAGGTGGCCGGTGAGTCGACTGGAGTCATTCTCTTCGACTTTCTGCCCGGCTACTTCGAAACACTGGGTGTGGCGCTTCGGGACGGTCGTCTTCCGACCGACAGCGACTATGAAGCCGGACTGCGCGGTGCGATTCTCAGCGAATCGGCGGCGCGGGCGATGTTCCGCGGGGAACGGGCAGTAGGACGTCAGTTCACGTGCGCCGGTAAGCCCGAGCCCTGGACCGTCCTGGGCGTCGTCGCAGACGTTCGGCATGGAGGTCCTCTTCCTCTGCGCGTGAACGAACCCAATCAGGTGTACCTCCCGTTCGAACCGACGGAATCGGATCTTAACCAGGCGATGATGATCGTGCTGCAGCCGTCCGGCAACATTCCCGATCTTGCGGGCCGGCTGCGCCGAACGGCGCAATCGCTCGGCCCACGCGTGCTGGTCGAGCGCGTCCGTCCGGCCAACGACTGGTTGGGCGCCCTCGTAATCACGCCTCGGCGCCGAACGGTGTTGCTGAGTTTGCTGGGCGGCCTCGGCCTGATGCTCGCGCTCGTCGGCGTGTTCGGCATGACGGCGTATGCTGTCAGTCGACGCATCCCCGAAATCGGCATACGGATGGCTTTCGGCGCGCGGCCCGGACAGGTGGTGCGGACGATGGTTTGGGATTCCGCCGTGCCGATCGTGATCGGCACGCTCGCCGGCCTGGGTGGGGCAGCATTCGCGACACGCGTCATTGCGAGCTTCCTGTTCGAGACGGAACCGACGGAGCCGGCGACGTTCGGGATTGTTGCGGTGGCGCTTGCTGCAACAGGCTGCCTTGCCGCGCTGATTCCGGCGCTGCGCGCTGCACGGGTCGACCCGGCCGCAACACTGAGAGCCGAGTGACCTGGAAATTCAGGCCGCTCAACTCCCGAACTCCAAAGCGAGCAGTAGCAAACAAGCAGCCTCAGGATTCGGAGTTGATTCCCCGATTTCCGCCTGCTCCTTAGCTGAAGTGTGCAAAGATCAGTTTTCGTCGGGCGCAAAATCGAAAATTATGCGAGATTTGGGGCTGAATTCGCGCGGCTGGTGACATAACACCCTCTCAGCAAGCCGGCGAAGCGCATTATCCAATGGCAGCTTATTTCCGTCTATCCATTCCAACGCAGGCTGCCTGGATTATTGCTCGGCATGGAGGTGCACTATGAAGGCGGCCCAAAATAATACACGATGCAGGACGGCGAATTATCTGGCCACAGCCATTCTTCTTTGCATCACTTTAGGAGGGTGGAGCGGCGAATCGGCTCAGCAAGCGCCAGGCTACGACATCCGGCACTACGACCTGCGTGTGGAGCCGGATTTCGCCGCCGGAATCCTGCACCTGTCTGTCACGATTGAAATCTCCAATCCGGGGCTGGCGCACGAGTTCAGTTTTGAACTCGGCGACCGTTACCAGGTCGCTTCGGCGCGAGACGGGAACTCGGAGGCCAAGGTTCAGCGAGATCCGCGCCGGATTGTGGTCAGCGTGCCCCGGACCGGAAAGAAAGTGCTTCTCAATCTCGATCTGAACGGGAAGCCCGGTCAAAGTGATGATGAAGAGCGCCCGGTAATGGATAACCACAGCTTGTTCCTGCTCTGGTCGGATCGATGGTATCCGGCGGATTTCAATGACTGGGCGACAGTCAAGACTACGGTCGTGCTGCCGCCGAATTTCCAGGCGATCGCTCCGGGAAAGTTGGTCGCGGCAAACAAGCGCGAAAACGGGCTCGAGTATGTTTTCGAAACCAGTAGGCCCACAGTCAGCTTCTCGCTATTCGCTGACTCTCGCTGGGTGAGGACCGAACGCGAAGTTGGAGGTTTCGATGTCGTGACGCTGCTGCATCCTGAGTCGCAGAAGCATGCGGAACAGATCTTCGCGACGAGCCCGGACGTGCTGAAGTTCTTCTCGGAGCTTCACGGAGGTTACCTGTTTGACCAGTTCGCGTTCATCACGATCCCGGGCATGTATGCGCGCCGCGCCTTCCCCGGATGGGTCGGATACAGTCCTGAATATCTTGAAACAGAAATGGCGCGCACCGGCTACGACGCGCATGAGACATCGCTGCTCTGGTGGGGCCTCACGTCGCAGGGCCGGGGACCGGGCAGCTGGCAGTGGACTGAAGGCCTGGGTGATTACGCCGAGGTGATGTATGCGGAGGCGCGGCACAAGCTGCTGGCGGCAAACTTCGGGATTTTTCGCCAGCAGTACCTCGACACACCCGTCGATCAGGATGTGCCTTATACGCGACTGCGCGCCAGCACCCCCCAGAAGATCGTGCACGGGAAGTATCCATGGCTGATGCAGGTAATGCGGGAGCGATGCGGCGACCATGGTTTCCGCCGCGGCATCCGCCTGCTGTTCGAGCGCTACCGGTACCGGACTTTTACCATGGATGAGTTCATCGCCGCCTTCGAGCAGGCTGACGCCCAGTCGCTGGGCTGGTGGCGCGAACAGTGGCTGGAACGCAAGGGCATTCCGGTCGTGGCATTTCAGGCGTCGTGGGAGCCTGCCGCAGGCGGCTATCGTATCACCTGCCTGTTGGAGCAGCGAGCTGAGTTCTACGTGCTTCCGTTGGAGATTGCAATCAGATCCGCCGCCGGCGTCCGAACGGAAAGAGTTTTTCTGAACCAGGTCAAGGCCGAGTATGCATTCAACTCCCCCGAGCAGCCGCTCCAGATAACCCTTGACCCGAACGAACGGATTTTGATGAAGAAAATCCAACTTAAAAACTGACGTATGACTGTGGAACAAAGCTCAGAATCTGGTGGATGCCTTAACTGCCGCCAGCGCCAGACGCGACGCCATCGGAAAATCAGATCCCCTGACCATCAATTCGTTTGCCTCAGATACAGTTATCAATGAAAAACAGTGGCTGATGAACCAGGGAATTCCGGAAATCGTCCGACTCAACCCTACACTAAAGAGTTGCGAAGCCTTTTGGAATCTTTCACGCGCGTACTGGATCAAGCGAAATGATGACATGTTGCGCGACATAAGGCATTATGCCGCTGAATTCGCGGGCAAACGGCTCGCCGTGCTTTGCGGCTTCGCGCACCGGTATCGCTTTTGACTTTTAGAAAGCGGGGACTCTCACACCTTTTCCTGATTTCTCAGAAGCTCTTTCCTACGACGGCATACTCTATCTGATGGCATTGCTCCACTGTGGCGGCCGGTTCCGCATCTGGCCCACGCGGCGGGGTCTCGTGACCGAGCGAGATAGTCGATTATCCTTCCACGACCAGGCTACTCATGCTTGAGTGCCGCCAGTGGGTCCACTCGCGTCGCGCGCCGCGCCGGAATCCAGCACGCCGCCAGTGCCACAGCATAGAGCAGAACAGCCATACTCACAAACGTTAGCGGGTCATGCACCTCGACTTCAAACAAAAGCGCCTTGAGGACTCTGCTGAGGGCGAAAGCGCCAGCCAGTCCAAGCACGACACCGCTCAGCGCAAGCAGCATCCCGCGCCTGAGCATCAGCCACAGAACGTCGCCCGGCTGCGCGCCCAGCGCCATGCGCATGCCGATTTCGCGCGTTCGCTGCGTCACCGCATAGGCGGTCACACCGTAAATCCCGATCGTGGCCAGCAAAAGTGACAGGCCTGCGAACATTCCCTGCAGCACGGTACGGAATTTCGGTTGCGCCGTGGAGAGCGCCACCGCTTCCTCCAGTGTGCGGACAAACGCCACCGGCTGATCCTTGTCGATGGCGTTGACTTCTGCGCGCACTGCGGCGGCAAGCGTGGCCGGCGGCACACGGGTGCGCAAGGCCAGCGTCAGCCGCGGCTCCGGCATCTGGAAAAACGGCTCATAGACCTGCGAGAACTCCGCATCGTCGAGGCCGTAATGTTTCACGTCGGCGACTACGCCGACGATTTCACGCACGATCCTCGAATCGCGCCCCAGCCGCAGGCGCTGGCCAATCGGGTCTTCATTGGGGAAAAAGCGCCGCGCCATGGTTTCGTTAATGACGATGACGCGAGGCCTGCCATCCCTGTCCTGCTCCCCGATCGGCCGTCCCTTACGCACGGGAATTTGCAGCACGCGGAAATAGTCCGGCGTCACACAGTAATAGGTAGCCGAGGGCGCCTGGCCCGGCGCCAGCGACGGCCGGCCCTCCACGGTAAAGTGAAACTCTTCATCGCTACTGCTGATGGGAACGAAATTGCTCCCTGCGGCCGCTTCTACACCGGGCAGGCTGCGCAGCCGCCCGAGCAATTCACGAAAAAAGTTCGTTTGCTGCGCCGCGTCGCGATACTTCGCCTGCGGCAGGCTCACCTGCAAAGTCAGTACGTTGTGGGAATCGAACCCCGGGTCCACCCGCTGGAGCCGCACAAAACTCTGGATCAGGAGACCCGCACCCACCAGCAGCACCAGCGAGAGGGCGACTTCCGAGACGACCAGCAGGCCGCGCAGGCGCTGGCGCTTCGCGCCTCCGCTCTGCCCTCCTTCCTTCAGGGCATCGTTCACGTCGATGCGGGTTGTTTGGTATGCCGGCGCCAGACCGAAAAGGATTCCGGCGAGCAGGGAAACTCCCAGTGTGAACGCCAGCATCGTTGGATTCACCTGCACGTCCCGATAGCGCGGAAGATTCAGCGCCGGACCCATCGTGCGTACCAGGCCCACGCTCGACACGGCGATGAGCAAACCAAGCGCCCCGCCCACAAGCGAGAGCATCGCGCTCTCCATCAGTAGCTGGCGTATCAGGCGCAGACGGCTGGCGCCGAGCGCGCTGCGGATCGCCACCTCGCGGCCTCGGGCAGCCGAGCGAGCCAACAGCAGGTTGGCGACATTAACACATGCGATCAGCAGCACCAGTACCACCGCTCCCAGCAGCACCCACAGGGCACGCCGCACGCCGCTGCCGACGACGCTGTCCATCATACTGACGAGCGTGATGCCCCAGCCCTTGTTGCTCGCCGGATATTGCGTCCCGAGCCGCACCGCGATGGCACTCATCTCCTCCTGCGCTCTTTCCAGCGTCACGCCGGGCTTCATCCGGCCGATGACGCCGATGCCGTGAGCGCCGCGTCGCTGGTTGCTCAGTTCCTCCGAGCTGAACGCAATGGGGATCCAAACATCCGGCCTGCTCGGGAACGTCACCTTTGCCGGAAGTACGCCGACGACCATGTAAATCTCGCCGTCGAGCGACAGGCCTTTGCCCAGGACGTCGTGGCGGCCGCCGAAGCGCCGCTGCCACAGACCTTCGCTGATGACAGCAACATGGTTTTTGCCGAGCTGGTCATCCTCCGCTGTGAAGACGCGGCCGGCCAGCGTTTGCACCCGCAGCAAGTTGAAGAGATTTGACGAAACTCTGGCGCCGGCGAGAACCGTTGGCTGGTCGTCGCCGGTCAGATTAAAGCTGCTGCTGCGAAATGCCGCGAGTTGTTCAAAGACATGGTTTTGTTCGCGCCAGTCGGCGAAATTCGGCGGCGCCACACTGAACTGCTTCCAGCCTTTGGCCAGGGAGTTTTCCCAGACGAGCACGAGCTCATCCGGTTTGTCGAGCGGCAACGGGCGAAGCAGCACGGCATTGACCACGCTGAAGATGGCGGTGTTCGCTCCGATGCCCAGCGCCAGGGTAAAGACGGCAATCAGGGTGAAGCCGCGATTTTTCAGCATCATGCGTAGGCCGTAATGCAGGTCCTGAAACATTTCGTCCTCCAATCTTCGTGGTTGCAGCAGCAACGCATCCCAGAACGCGCCAATGCTGCGGCGCACCAGTTCCAGCTTGTGGCGCCAGTCGAGCTTGTCCCATTCGGCCAGCAGCAACTCGCGGTAGCGCAGCTCCGCCTCCCACTCCTGCCTCCAATCTGCCCGTAAGCGGCGCGGGACGATCAGGCCGACGAGCGCGATCAGCCGGAGGTGGGGTCTTGTGAAGATTCGGCTGCAGAGAGTGAGCAGTCGCACGGCATTGAACCTCACGCACGTGACGGTTTCGGCTCGCGCGCCTTGTGCAATTGCGTCTGTTCCAACAGGCGGTAACGTCTTACGGCTTCGGTTAACGCATCCCGCCCTGCGCGCGTCAATTCGTAATACTTGCGCGCCGGCCGCAACTGGGACTGTGCGATGTGCGGCTTTTCCCACTTTGAGGCGAGATGCCCCGCTTCTTCGAGTCGCCGCAGGGCAGGGTAAACGGTCCCGCCTGGCAGCCCTGTAATATCAATGATGTCGAACCCGTACAGATGGCCGTTGGCCACCGCTCGCAAAATGACTGTTGTCGAGTAGGTGAGAAACCCCTTGCCCATACCAACCCCCTTGAGCCTGTTGGACAATAGAATTCTATCTATAAAGAATTCTATATACCAGACCGCATGGAATCAAGAAGAATTGGCGTGCTATATGCACTGTACTTGCACAGCACTGTCTGGTTCCGGCGAGTGAGATTCCTCCAGACAGCCCTGGACAAACACTTTAGCCAGCAAGCCTCTGGGCTTGCCCAAGGCCCGTGATCATCAGTCTCGGTTTGGGCCATGATTCGAGCACAGCTTTGGAGGGGTCATCATCCTGCTATTCGGAGCGCAGTGCCCTCATGGGATCGAGGCGCGCGGCTCGCCGAGCAGGGATGTAGCCGGCGACAAGCGCGATTGCCCCTAGCAGAAGCATGGCAAAGGCGAATGTCGCAGGGTCTTGCGGTGTGATGTCGAACAGAAGCGGTTCGAGCCGGACGGTGAACAAGACAGTCGCGGCGATGCCAAGCGTGAGGCCGATGGCTAACAGGACGAACACTTCGCGTAGCAGGAGTGCGTGGATTTGGCAGGGCCGTGCTCCTAAGGCAAGGCGAACTCCGATCTCAGGCGTCCGGCGTTGGGCGGCGTAGGCAACCACGCCGTAGAGCCCGACGGCGGCAAGGATCAGGGCGAGGCCTCCGAAGGCGCCGGAGAGCCAAGCCAGAAGGCGTTCGCGCCGGGCGGCGGTCTCGATCACAGAGTCCAGGGTGCAGACCTGGGTGACGCGGAGGGCGGGCGCAACCTCGCGAACTGCCTGGCGGACGGCGTCGGCAAAGCGAAGAGGATCGCCCTCGGCCCGCAGTACGAAGGTGGGGCCGCTGAAGACGAATTTCTGCGTGACCGGATAAAATACCAGAGGACCGAAAGGCGCGCGCAGGGAGGAGTAACGCAGATCCTGAACCACACCGACCACCTGGACGGCTTTCCGCTCGTCAAATTGCTTGCCTTCCGTGAAGAGGCCGCCAACGGCATTCCGTTTGCCGAACATGAGGCGAGCCGCTGATTCGCTGAGAACTGCAACCCTGGGCCCATCTTTGCGGTCCGCGCCGGTGATGGGCCGGCCTGCGATCATGGGAATCCCCATGGCCTCAAAATAGCCGGAGCCGACCAGAACCTCCTTGACGGCGCTCCGAGGCAAGGTGCGGCCCGGTAATGCAATGGCGACGTTGTTGGTCACATTGCCGAGGGGGCCGGCGACAGCCGAAGCGGCCATGCGCACTCCCGCCACCTCACTCAGGCGTTGCACGATAGCCAGGTGTTTATTGGCGTCGAGCAGCTCTTTGAAGCCGGAAAAATCAGCGTCCACGATGGCAATTAACACGCCTTTGGGGCGGAAGCCCAAGTCCTGGTGTGTGAGTTTCCAAAAGGATCTGACAAGAAGCGCGGCGCCGGCAGTCAGGACGAGTGAAAGCGCCACCTGCGCTACCACGAAAGCCTTCGCCGTCCCGCGGCGCGACCGGCTGCCGGTCTGAAGCGCAATATTCAGTCCGGCGCGGGTTGCCGCAAAGGCTGGCGCGACTCCAAACAAAAGTGCGGAGGCCAGCGTTGCGACCATATTAAATCCGGCGACGCGCCAGTCGACCGAGGTCCAGATCTGCCATGTTTCGCCCGCCGATGCGAGAGCCACGAGCTGGCGGGAGGCCAAGGCTGCGAGGGCAAGTCCTATCCCGCCTCCGAGCACCGACAAAACAAGAGACTCGGTGACGAGTTGTCGGATGAGACGAACCCGTCCGGCACCGAGCGCGAGGCGGACGCTCATTTCCTGGGCGCGCGCGGTGGCGCGGGCCAGTAAAAGGTTGGCGAGGTTACTGCAGGCAATGAGCGCTACGAGTCCAACAATGGCCATAAGCAGCCAGAGCGAACGGGAAAACTGAGTGTCCAATCCTCCGATGCCCTGGGGCGCAGGGATGAGTTCCAAACTGTATCCGCTGGAGTCCTTGGTCTGCAAGCCGAACTCCCTGAGCTGCATCCAAAGTAGGGAGATCTCGGCCTGAGCCTGTGCGAGCGGGACGTCGGGTCTCAGGCGAGCCATCGGGGAGAGCCAGACTGTACTTGATTGCAGATATGCCGGGGACGAGAGCGGCCCGATGAGGTGGAGAGGCACCCAAAGATCGGCGAAGGTACCAACACGATCGCCAAAGAACTCAGGTCGTGCAACACCGATAATCGAGATT
>Ga0315289_10008027_pt1 | contig 15298 bp, 3 predicted proteins | sample YL17G11_40_MG_FD_203452 | JGI IMG/M metagenome (GOLD analysis project Ga0315289, IMG submission 203452) | Sediment microbial communities from Yellowstone Lake, YNP, Wyoming, USA - YL17G11_40 | ecosystem: Environmental > Aquatic > Freshwater > Lake > Sediment | place: USA: Wyoming | collected... | reverse complement strand
TCTCAGAGCCTCTTCCAAGGCACGCCGCCCTTCTTCGCGCTCCTCTTCCTCGCCGCCGCGCTCTCGGACGCCGTGCCGCTCTCAGCGGCGACCCTCTCGACCTCCTCCACGGAGACGCGCGTCGTCATCGCCAGGGCCCCTCCACCGAGCCTGATCCCGAGCTGCCTGCCGCCGTCGTGCAGGGAGGCGATAGTCCCGCTGGAGCGCAGCCGCGGGACAAAGACGGGGTCGCCGACCCGCGGCTTCCAGGGCCCCCGGGCCGCCAGTGCCGCGAGCCGCTCGGCCTCCGCCGCGGCCTCCGCCGCGGCCGCCTCGGCCGCGGCCCGCTCCCGGTCCCGCTCCCGGTCCCGCTCGCGCTCCGCGGCCGCCCTGGCCCTGGCTTTGTCTTTGAGAGCCTGCTCTCCCTTCCGGACGGCGGCGGCGACCGCGGAGGCCGCCTCGAGCGCCGCCGCGGCCGACGCCTCCTCGGCGCGGGAGCCGAGCTCGGCGGCCCGCGCCCTCTCCACTGCGGCCGCAGCCCTGGCCTCCGCGGCGAGCCTCCTGTCCCTGGCCGCGCCGGCACGCAGCGCCTCGATGTCCGCCGCCGCCGCGTCGAGGGAGGTTGGCCGACCTCGGGAGCCAGGGGCGCCGCCGTCGTCGACGGCGCCGGCGGCGACGAGCGCGGCGAGGCCCGTGGTCTCCGCCAGCTTCCCCCTCGCGGCCTCGACGACGCGCGGGTCCAGCCCCAGCGACGCGGCGACGTCGAGGGCCGCGGACTTCCCCGGGACGCCCCAGAGGAGCTTGCGCGTCGGGGCGAGCGACGTGACGTCGAAGTCGGCGGCGGCGTTCTCGAACCTGCTCTCGACGACGACGGCGGCTTCGGCGGCGCGCCGCGGCCCCCTGCCGCCTCCCTTCTGCTCCTCGTCCTCGGCCCTCCGCCTCCGCCGCAGCAGCTCCGCGGCGTCCTGCGCCTTGAGCGCGGCCAGCGACGAGTGGTGCGTCGTCGCCAGCGTCAGCCCCACGCCTGCGTTGCTCCTCCTGCCGACGGTGTTGGAGGCGCCGCCGCCACCGCTCTTCCGCCTCTGCAGGAGGTCGGCGCCGGCGAGCGCGCGCAGGAGCGCCGCGCCGAGCGCCGCGCCCTCCTGCGGGTCGGTGCCTGTCCCCAGCTCGTCGATCAGGAACAGCGCGTCGTCGCCGACGAGGCCGCCGCTGCTCTTCCCGCTCGAGGAGGCGGAGGACGAGGTCAGCACGGCCTCGACCTGCGCCTTGGCCGCTTCCCTCCTGGCGGCGGAGACGCGCGCGAGGTGGCCGGAGAACGTCGACAGCCCGCCGCCGAGCGACTGCGCGTCGCCGACGTCGGCAAAGACCCGAGAGAACCACGGCACCCTGGCCGTCGCGCCCCTCCCTCCCGTCGGCGAGGCCGGGATGGGCACGCCCGCCGCGGCGGCCAGGGCCGCGAGCCCTATGGCTTTCAGGGCAGCGGTCTTCCCGCCCGTGTTCGGCCCCGTGACGACGACGACGCGCGCCCTCGACGGTATCAAGACGTCGATGGGGACCGGCGGCGGCGGGATCTTTTTCTGCTGCTGCTGCGCCGTCCGCTGTTCCTCCCTCTCCGCGAGAGAGAGAGAAGGGAGCGCGGTCACGCCTGCGGCGGCGAGCGCCGAGGCCGCGGCGGCCGCGGTCGAGGCCCGGTTGGCGGCCGCGGCGGCGGAGGCCCCCCCGCCGCCGCCGGCTGCCGCGCCGCCCCCGCCGCCGCTCCCGCCCCCGCCGCCGCCGCCGCCGGCCCCGCCTTTAGCCGCTCTCCCCCTCCTCTTCGCCGCGGCCGCCTCCGCGTCCCTGGCGAGCAGGTGGGACCCGAGCAGCAGAGGCTGCCTGAGGTCGCGGAGCTCGACGGAGAAGGGAGAGGGAGGAGAGGGCGACGGAGAGGAAGAGGGCGGAGGAGTTTCGCCTTCGCCGCCGCCGCCGCCGCCGCTGCCCCCTCCGCTCCCTCCCCGGGCTTTCCCGCCCCTCCTCGCGGCCCCGTCCCTCTCGCCCAACTCGTGGAGGCTCGCCAGCACGCCGCCACCGATCCACACGCCGTACCGCGCCCGAGCAGCCGCCAGATCGCACAGCAGCACGAACTCGAAGGCCTGTTCCAGATCGGAAAACTTCTCCGCGACGGCGCCGGAGAGCGCAAAGCGGGCCGCGTCCTCGGCCGCGGCGGCCTCGGCCCTCGCCGCAGAGAGCGCGTTGTTGAGGGAGACCAGCCCGGGGGGCTCCCAGTAGCGGACCCCGCCGCCGCCTCCCAGCAGCACGGCGCCCCTGGGAGGCGGGGCACCGTCAGGGAGGGCGACGCAGAAGCGCCCCCCCCTCTCGGCGGCGCTGCCGCTGCCGCTCCCCCCGCCCGTCTCGTTGCCGCTCGCGCCGCCGCCCCTGCCCTTGACCGCCGCGCGCGCCCTCGCTTCGGCGGTCCGCAGCCTCGTCCTCGCGGCCCGGAGCCCGTCGGCGGCGGAGTCCCTGACGAAACCGTCGTCGTCGAGGCACGCGAACAGCTTCGCGGCCAGATCCCGCAGCGGCGCGCGGTTCAGAGAGGCCGCGGGGGCCGACAGCGGCCGCAGCGTCGCGGCGCCTCCCTTCGCCGCCTCCGTCTCCGCCTTGGCCCTCCTCCTCGCGTCCTCGCCCTCCCGTGGGGGCTTCTTCCACTTCCGCGGGAAGCCCTCCGCGGCGGACGCGGCGTCGTCACCCTCCCCCGCGGCGCTCGCGGCCGCGGAGACGCTCGCCGACAGCCTCACGGCGCCGGCCGCGAGCGACGCGACGGCGACGAGCTCGCTGCCCGACAGCGCGCCCCCGCGCTCGGCCCTCGAGGCCGCCGACCTCGCCCTGCTCGTCGAAGTCCCCCCGAAATCGAGCTCCCTCCCCAGCTCCCCCTCCATGAGGGCCGCCGCGGCGGTGAGCGAGCCCAGCTCGCGGGACCGCTCCCTCGAGTCGCCGAGCTCGAGCCCCAAGCGCGAGGCGGCCCTCCCCGCCGAGGTCGAGGCGAGGCGGGCGACGTGGGAGCAGAGCGTCCTCCACTCGAGGGCCTCGAGGGCGGCCAGGGACGCAGGGCCGAGGTGCGGGTAGGTCGGGGAGAGCGGGGGAGGCGGGGCGGCGGCGGCGGGGGACGAGGAAGACGAAGAGGCCGGGGACGAGGTCAAAGGAGTGGCGACCACGGCGGCGGAGGAGGACCTCGACTTTGACGCATCGTCGAAAGCGACCTCCTCGGGCTCGTCGCTCTCGTCGACTGCAACAGCAGCGCTGGCACTGCTGCTTCTGGTCACAAAGAGAGAGCTCTCTCTTCGCTCCGCGGATCGGAACCGGAACGGAGCGATGAGAGAGGGCGACAGGGAAGACGAGCAGGAGATCGATGTCGACGTGTGTTGACGCCGAGCACCAAGCCGATGACGCGGCAGCGGTGAGGGATGGACCCCCCCTGCATTGCCTAGAGCGCCTGGAGCGCCGGCTCTGAGTCGCATGGATTTCGCTTGGCGTACGCAGCAGCAACAGCTCTGCGCCTGCTCCCTCTCTCTCTCTCTTTCTCTCTCTCTCTCTCTGTCTATCTCTCTCCCCCTCTTTGGAAGAGAGTTGCTTTTTTTCCTTTTCCTTTTTTTGATTTCAAAAAAAATGACATAGTATTTTTCAAAACCGATTTTGCTGTCCCGCTCATTTTTTCCTAGCTTTCCGAAGAGAGGACGAGAGCGATGAATCTCGGCGGCGCATCCGCGCTGTCGTCGAGGCATCGACAGCTCGCTGGGTCTGTGAGACCTCTCTCGAGGAGGAGGAGCGCGGGGCTTCCTCCTCTCCCACGACGACAAAGGACTCTGCCGGCGTCGTCGCCATTGTCGCCGGCATCCCCGTCGTCGTTCTCGACCCCTCCTCCTCCTCCTCCTCGGGGACCCCCGCGCCTGCCGCCGACGGCGGCCCTCCCTCCAGGCAGCGGCGACGGAGGAGGAGGACGAGACGGACCCTCCTCCTCTCCTTCCTCGTCGTCGAGCCGGCTCCTCCGAGTCGCCCTCGCGCTCGTTGGACTCGCTGCGGCGGCCGTCGCTGCGGCTCCGGCGGCGCTCTCCTCCCGACCCGGGACCCTCTTCCTTCTCAAGGCGATCAAGCGTTTCTTCCTCTCCTCCACTTCCGAGGTCGAGGTGGCGTCGCTCTCTCTCTCCTGGGGGCGCCCCCCCGTGATCAAGGGCCTGAAAGTAATCGACAGGAGCCCGCGGCAGGAGCCCGCGGCGGAGGGCGGGGGGTCGGAGAGGAAGCGAGGAGCCGAGGTGGTTTCCTCCTCCTCGTCGCCGTTTTCTTCCTCGTCGGCCTCCTCTTCCTCCTCCTCGCCTCCTCCTCCGGCCCTCCTCCCGCCCGAGACCTCGGGCTCCGTCGTCGCCGCCGCCGACGCGGTCAGCGCCTCGCGCTCCCTCGCGGCGATCGTCTTCACTAAAAAAAACTTCGAGGTGGTGGTCACGAGGCCGTTTGTGGACCTCTTCCCTACGAGCGACGGGAGGACATCGCGGTTTGCGCGGGCGCTGCGGGGCGGCGACGGCGGGACTGACTCGGACGGCGACGACGAAAACGGCTTTGAGCTCGAAGCCGCTTCCTATTCCCCGTCTTCCAAGCCAGAACAGCAGAAGCAGCAGCAGCAGCAGCAGCAGCAGCTCCCTTCTCTGGGGCAGGCAGCGGGCCTGCGGTTCTCCGCGGAGGCGCGCGGAGGGCTCGGAGGAGGGGCAAGAGGCAGGAAAGGCGGCAGAGGCAGAGGCAGAAGCAGCGGCGCCTCCTTTTCCCTCGTCGTCGCCGACGGGCGCGCGAGGGTGCCCCTCGACCTCAGGGAGGCTCTTGGAGAATCAGTGCACGCCGTCGTGCTCCTGGGAGAGGAGGCCTTGCTGGCCGAGGGGGCGGAGATGCTTACCTACCGCGGGAGGAGCCGAGGAGGCGAAGAGGAAGGAGGCGAAATCGACGACGACGAAGACGACGACGGCGGCGGCGACGACGCGATTCTGACGGGCATTTCGCCCTCGTCCCCGCTCTCGGTCCCTTACGACGCGTCCTGGGCGAGTCGCTGGAGAAACTCCTCTTCCAGCCGCCGCCGCCGAGGAAGCAGGAGCAGCGGGGCGGAGGAGAGGGAGGGGGGGGCTGCCCCGCTCCCGCTGCTCTTCTCCTCCCGGGGGGGCCGCGCCGCCGTCCCCGCGGCGTTCGAGGTGCGATCGGAGAAGGCCGCCGTCGCCGCAGACGGGTGGCTGCTGCTCCCCAGTTCCTCTGCGAGCCTCCGCGGCAGCAGCAGCGGGAGCGGCAGCGGGAGCGGGGCGAGAGGGAAAAAGCCGCGGGGAAGCACGCCAGAAACGGCGGCCAAGACGCCCGTCTTCGTGCTCCGCAAGCCCGCGGCGGCGAGGGCGGCGCTGACCCCCCCCCTGGTAAAGCACTGCCTCTCCCGCCTCAGCCCACTGCTGGCGGACGCCGTGGCCGTCGGGGGAGGCGGCGGAAGCGGCAGCGGCAGCGGGAGCGCGGGAGGCGCGGGGGGGCCCGCCCTGGCGGCGACGCTCTCGCCGGCCGGCGCCGTCCTCTTCCCGCGCCTCTCGCGCGGCGTGGTGCGGGTGGAGCCCCTGCTGGTGGAGCTGCGGAGGAGCGACCGGTCCGGCACGGGGATCGCCTCGAAGGCGCTGGGGTGGCTCGACGCGGCGGCGGCGGCCGCCTCCGTCGTCTCGGCAGCGAGCGGCGGCGGCGGCGGCGGCGGCGGCGGAGGCGGCGGCCGCCGCCGCTTCCCCTTTGGTGGCGGAGGTTCTCGTACCTCCTCGCCTCTCGCTGCCGCTCTCACCGCCTCTCCTTCCCTCGTCGCCTGGACCTCCCCGGCGGAGCTCGACCTCAGGATCTCGAGGCGCGGGGGGGTCGCCGTCGGGGTCCGACGGATCGACGTCTTGGTCGGCCCCCCCGAGAGGAAGAAGAGGGAGGAGGGCGACGCCGTCGCTCCCTCCCGCTCCCCCGCCGCCGTCATCGTTCCCGACAGGAGCCGGTCCGCGCGCTTCGCGACCTGGGGCACCGTCGACGCCGAAGGGGGGAGGCTGGCCCTGACGCTGGGGATCCCGGCGGAGACGCTCAAGAGGGCGGCAGGCGGAGGCGGAGGAGGAGGAGGAGGAGGAGGGAGCGGGGGGGCGGGGTCTCCCCCCTCCTCTCCTCCCTCGCTCCCTCCCGCTCCTCCTCCGGGGAAGCTGGCCCACGTCCCCGACGACGCCATGCTCTGCGTCGACATCAGGGGCTCGCTCGACTCCCCCCGGGTCGACTTCGCGGGGGCCACGCAGCGGCTGGCGGAGCTCTTCGCGCTCTCTTCGGCCTCCGAGGCCGGCGCGGCCTCCCCCCCGCCTCGCTCCTCGGGCTCGCGCCCCCTGGTGGCCGAAGGGGACCGCTCGCCCTCCGCCCCTGCCTCCCTCTCCCCCTCCTCCTTCGTCTCCCCGGCTCTGGTCGCGGTCAGGAAGATTTTCTGGAGGAAAGCCGCGGAGAGGGCCCGCGGGGGCGGCGCGGCGGAGCCCAGGAGCGCTCCCGGGTCCGGGGGGGGCTCGGTGCCCCGGAGCCCCTGCGAGGCGTTCCCCTGGGAGGGAGCGGCGGAGGGAGCGGAGGGAGGCGGAGCAAAGGGAGCGAAGAGGCGCCTCGGGCAGATAGAGGCGGTGCTGTCGAGGCAGGAGAGGCAACGGAGGCAGAGGCGGAGGGAGGCCGTGCTTGACGAGCGCTGAACAAGAACGAAAAATGAAAGATTAAAACAAAAAGGAAAACCCCTCACTTTTTCCTGGACGTCTTTGGCGGCGCCTAGTCTGTCCCCACCTTTCATTCTCTTCTTTTATTTCCCCCTTCTCTCTGTGTTTGATTTCCATTTCATTTCCATTTCATTCAAAGTTTAATGGTGTCGACGACAGCTTCAGTCGCTGCAGCGGCGGTGATCGTTTGCGGCGGGGCAGCCGTCGCGGCGGCGGCTGCAGCATCGTCGAGCAACGTCGACGTGGGCGACCCCTTGATGATGCGAGTGTCGGCGCTCGCTCTCCGCACCGCCTCGGCCGCCGCCACCGTCGCGTCGTCCTCTTCCTCCTTCACCGCCTCTTCGTACTACTTTCAGGGAGGAGAGATCGCCGAGGTCGCCCGCGTGGTCGTGTCGGGTAGGTTGGCAGAAGAAGGAGAGGAAGAAAAGGTTTTTACCATGGTGCTTTCAATTGAATTGATGGCCCAAAGGCGTCGACGAACAAGGTTTTTCTTCCCCCTCTTAGCCTCAGACCTCACCCTCGACTTTCAAGAAAAAACTATCTCTCACTTGTCCACAGTCGGCGCCGGCGCCGCCCTCGGCGTCTCGGCCTACGTCCTCGCCCTGGCTTCCGCCCCTCTGCTGGTCTCCCTGCCGAGGGAGGGCAGCGGGAGCGTCAGGGTGGCCGCGGCGAGGTGCGCCACCGCCGTCGTCGCGAGCGCTGGCCGCGCGAGCTCGTCGATGATCGCGTTCTAGGACCCCCAAAAAAGTCCTCTTTCCTCATTTCATTGTGTTTCATTGCAACCCTCCCTCTCTTACCTTGCGCGCTGTTTTGTAACATTACACTGTACCATAAAGGCCATCAAAAACTACTGGCAGAAGATGAAGAAAAAAAAGAAGCGGGGGACTCGGCAAATAGAAAAAGAAAAGGAAAAACCTGGAAAAAAAACCTCGCTCTCTCAGACAAAGTAGCTCCCACCGCCGAGCCCTCCGGCCTCCTTGACCGCCTCCCACTCCGCGGCCGTCAGGCCCCTGCCCCTGCGGCCGCGGCGCCGCCGCGAGCCGTCACTCCCCGCGTCGTAGCTCGGGGGGGGCGGCCTGCAGAGCATCTCCGGGTCGTTGGCGACGTCGTGCGTGCGCCGGAACTCGGCCAGCGCCGCGCGCGCCGCGCCGCCGGCCGGCTCCGGCTCGGCCGCGGCGGCGACCGCGGCGAGCAGCGCGCGCGGGAGCCAGGCCGGGACGTCGTAGGGGCTCGCGCCCACGAGGGCGCGGAGGCCCAGGAGCGCTGCGAGGCGCTCGCGGCGGGCGCGGAGGTGGGCGAGGGGAGGGGGAGCCTTGTCCTTCTGCATCGCCGCCGCCGCCGCCGCCGCCGCCGCCGCCGCCGCCAAGGCTGCTGCTGCTGCTGCCCCTTCGCTCTCGCCCTCCTCCTTCTTTGGCTTCTTATTCCTCGCCGCCGGCTTCTTCTTCTTCGCGGGGGCCGTCGCCTCGGCGCGCTCCACGAGCCTCCGGCGCAGCGCCGCCGCCGCGCGAGGGGGCAGCGCGCGCGCGTAGCCAGAGAGCGCGGCCGCGGCGGTCTCCGCGACCTCGATGCGCTCGTCGCCGAGAGTGCGCTCGGCCGCGGCGGCGAGCGCCGTCGCGGGGAAAGGAGAAGGGGCAGGAGAGGCGAGAGCGAGGAGCGCGCCCTCGCCCTCGCCGTCCTCCGAGGCGGAGGAGAGGGGGCTCGGGCTGGAGGAGGAGGGCAGAAGAAACAGGTGGAGGAACCAGAGCGCGGCGCCGGAGACGACGGCGGCCCCGCGGGTCGCGGCGGAAGAGGAGCAGGGCGAAGAAGAAGAAGAGGAAGAAGAAGAGCAAGGGCCGTCGGCGTTGGGGTCGCCTCCTCCTCCGCCCTTGACGGCCAGCGCAGCCAGCGCCGCGGCAGCAGCGCCCCTCGCCTCCCCCCCGGCGCCGCCGCCGCCCGGCAGCGCGAGGCCCCGGCACCGGTAGCACGCCGCGGAGCAGGCCCCGGCGACCGCCTCCGTCCCCGCCTCCGACAGCCCCACGGCGGGGAGCAGCGCGCGGGCCGCGGCCGCGACGGCGAAGGGGCCGAGCGCGCGAGCGTGCACGGCCCCGCGGGGGGAGGAGAGAGCGGCGAGGACGAGCTGGGCGCAGGCGTCGAGGGAGGCCGCCGAGGAGAGGAAGGAGGGGGCGCAGGGGGGCGGGGCGCGGTCGGGGGGAGGAGGAGGCGCCTCTGCCATTCCGCCGCGTCCGTCGCCGCCTTGCCCCTCGCCCTCCTTCTTCGCCTCCTCTTCCTGCTCTCCTCTCCCCCGCCTCGCGTTCAGCGCCTTCGACGCCGCCTCGCCCGCGGAGACCGCGGCCTCCAGCACCGCCGCGGCCTCGGCGGACAGAAGCGGCAGGGGGGAACCCCGCGCCCTCAGGGCCGGGCCGGCGACCTCGACGGCGGCCGCGGCGGCCGCCGCCCTCGTCGCCGGCTCGCCCGCGAGCGCCGCCGCGGCCGCCGCCCGGGACAGCGCCGTCGCGAGGGCGCCCTCGTTCGCCTCGAACAGCCCGGGCCAGGTCGAGAGCTCGGAGGCCGCGGCGGCGACGTAGAGGAAGTAGCGGACGCGGGCCGCGGAGGTCGACGGGGAGGGGCTCGAGCTCGGGCTCGAGGCGGCGGCGGCGGCGGCGGCGGGGGGAGGGGGAGGAGCGAAGCCGGCGGCGAGCGCCGGCGCGCTCGTCCCTTCTCCGATCGCCGCGGCCAGCAGCGCCGAGACCCCCGCGCCGTCGCCCCTGGAGGCCCTGGCCCCGAGGGCGAAGCGCAGCGCGGAGCACCAGGCCGTCCCCGAGAGCTCGAGCGGGGCGGCGCCCAGCGCGGCGGAGAAGCCGGCGAGGAACGGAGCGGCGGCAGCGGCGCGCTCGCTGTCGGCTCCGCCGGCGTCCTCGCCGCCGCCTCCGACGGCGGCGAGGACGCCGGCAAAGGCGTCCGCGGCCGCCGCGGCGCGGGGCTTGTCCCCGTTCTGCGCCTGCGGCGTGCCCGTGGCGGCAAGCAGGGGTCCCAGCAGCGACGAGAGGAGCGCAGCGCGGCACCTCAGGTGCGGAGGCGGGGGTGAGTCGGGAGCCGAACTCCCCTCCCTCGGCAGAGGCGGCGCGCCAAACCCGGAGAGGCGGGCGACGGCCGCGGCGGCCCCCCCCGAGAACCAGGAATCCGACGCGCCCGCGGGCGTCTGCTCGCCGGCCCTCGCGGCCAGCGCGGGCGGGCTGAACCGGCGTTCGACAGACCAGGCGAGCAGCTCGGCGGTGCGCTCCTCGGCGGCGCTCGCGCCGCCGCCCGCCCCGCGGCCGCCGCCGCCGAGCAGCGCGGAGAGCAGCGCGCCTCTGCGCCCGTTGCCTCCGCTCCCGCCGTCGCCGTCGTCCCCAGAGGCGTGCGGCTTGGCCTCTGCCAGCGCCGAGAGCAGCGCAGAGCCGTACGAAGAGGAGGGAGCGGAGGGAGCGAGGTCGGACGAGGCGGCGTCGCCCCCGGCGCCAAAGGAGGAGACGGCGGCCGCCGCGCCGTCGGCGGCGGCCTCGGCGACCTCGGGCGCCAGCCACGCCCCGTCCCCCGCCTCGTCGCCTCCGGCGCCCCCTGCCCGGCCCGTGGGCGAGAGCAGGAGCCCCAGGGCGGCCGCGGCCAGCGACCTGCGGGCCGAGAAGCGCGAGGCCAGGGCCGCCGCGGCGTCGCGGGCCGCCGCCCTCGCCACCTCGGGGCGCGAGGGGGGCAGCAGGGTCAGCATCGAGGCGGCGGCGACGAGCTCGGCCCTGCGCCTGTTGCCGCCGCCGCCGCCGCGGCTCGCCGCCTCCCCCTTCTCCCGACCTCCTTCCGGGGCCAGGGCCGAGAGGAGGGCGTCCTCGAGCGCCTCGATCGAGGCCGGGAGCGGCGGAGGAGCAGACGAGGAAGAGGAGGCGGCGGCGGCAGCGTCGGAGGGGGAGGGGGAAGAGGGGCTCGCGGCGGCAGCCGCGCCCGCGACGGCGGCGCTCAGCAGCGGCGGCCGCGCGAACCGAAGGCAGTGCACCCCGAACGCGTCGGCGGCCGCCGCCGCCGCCCTCGCGGACCGCGCGCGGCCTCCGGCCCCGGCGGCCATGGCGGCGGAGGCCAGGGCCAGGGAGGCGGGGAAGCGCGTCGAGTGGCGCCAGAGCGCCTGCGTGCGCAGCAGGCCGCTGGCGCCGGCGACCTCGCTGTCCTCTTCGTTCGAGGAGTCCGACGTCGCCGCTGCCGCCGGTGCCGCAGCCGCCGCCGCTGCTGCTGCCGTTGCTGCTGCTGCTGTTGTTGCAGAGGGAGCAGCAGGGGCGGGCAGCGAAGGAACAGAGGACGAAGAGGAAGAAGTCGAGGACGAAGAGGAGAGCGCCTCGAGGACCTCCCGCAGCAGCTCCAGGGGCACGCGCGCCCGCTCGTCGCCGTCGGCGAGCTCCGGCAGCGACGCGGCGGGGGAGGAGCCCCCGTCCACGCCGCCGATCCCGAGCAAGACGTCGACGAGCTCCGCGCGCGCGTCCCTCCCGGAAGCAGGAGAAGTGGCTTTGCCGCCGCCGCCGCCGCCGCCGCCGCCGTCGACCTCCATCTCCTCCCCTTCCCCTCGCTCCGGGGGAGGAGGAGGAAAAGAGGCCCGCTTCGGCGGCAGGCGGGCAAGCGCCGCCGCGGCGCAGGCGAGCACCCCCGCGGAGAGGCACGGCGCCCTCTTGAGAGCCGCCTCGATCGCCGCGACGCTCGTGCCGCGCACGCCAGAGTAAGGGCCGAGCGCGTGGGGCAGCAGGGCAGAGACGAGGCGCGGGAAGGAGGGGGGCAGGTCGGAGAGCAGCGGAGAGAGGTGGTGGTGACCTTTTTCCCCCTGTCCTCCGCGCTCTCCCTCCCCGCCCTTTGACTTTGAGGGAGGCGAGATCGAGAGCGTCGGGGGGCCCCAAACCTCCCTCCACGAGAGCAGCGAGAGCCGGCGGGAGGCGTCGACCGAGGCGCGCTCGACGACGACGTGGCGAGGGAACCGGGCGCGGAGGGCCCCGGAGGAGGAGGAGGAGCCGCTTCCGTCTCCGTCGTCGTCGTCGCCGCCGTCGTCGTCGTCGGAGCCGTCAAGGCCGCAGCCGCCGCAGCCGTCGTCGCTCGCTTCCCCCTCTCCCTCCTCCCCTCCTCCCTCCCCTCCTCCCTCGGCGTCGAAGAGCCTCGCCGCGGCGCCCTCCTGCACCAGCTTCCGGTCGGCATTCCAGGCGTGCAGCGCCGCGGAGGCCTCCGAGTGCTCCGAGGAGCCGCGGCCGACCAGCCCGCCGGCGACCCTGGCGAGCAGCGTCGCCGTCTCGGCGTCAAGCGGGAGGGGGGGCGGCGCGGGGGAGGGGGCGCTCGAGCTCGCGGCCCCGGGGGACGAGGCTCGCAGCGCCGAGGACACTGCCGCGGCGAGACGCTCGCGGGCCTCGAGGCTGCCCGGGACGAGCCTGCGCTCGAGCGCCGCCGCGGGAAGCGGGACGAGGAGAGAGCCCTCCGTCGTCGCGGCGGCGGCGGCCTCCTCGCTCTTCCGGTCCTTCCTCGCAAACTCCTCGAGGCTGCTGCGCCCCCCCCCCAGGGCCCCCTCCGCGCGGAGCAGCGCGGCCCTCGCGGCGTCGCGCCACAAGGAAGCGGAAGAAGAAGGCGAAGAAGAAGAAGAGGAGGAGGAGGAGGAGGAGGAGCGGGCGACGGACAGCGCGGCCTCGAGGTCGGCGGCGGCGCCGAGGAGGTGGTCCCCGACAAGGGCCGAGGCGAGTTTCGTCTCGTCGTCCGAGGGCGGAGCGTGCCAGAGAGGGGGCGGGCAGCGAGAAGAAGGAGCGGAGGGGTCGACGAAGGCGTCCGGGAAGAAGGAGCGAGCCGTGCCGTTTCCTTTCCCCTCGCCGCCTCCGTCGCTCCTTGCCGGTGGCGCTCCTTCCTTTCTCGCCGGCGACGCCCCACCCGCTTCCTTCTTCGAGAACGCCGCCAGCGGCATCATCTGGCTGCCCAAGGGATAGCAGCTCAACAGGCCCGCCAGCGTGCTCGCGATCGCCCTCGACGCCGCCTCGACCGCAGCGCGGGAGGGGGCCCTGCTCGCCGCGAGAAGCGCCGCGCGGAGCCTCGCGGCGTTTCGCGGGTCCGAGGCGGCGGCGAAGCCGCAGCGGTAGCAGCAGGAGGCGACGAGCGAGAGCTGCCAGCAGAGACTGGACTCGGCCGACTTCGACAGAGGCGGCGGCGCAGAGGGGGCTTTCGACGACGACGGCGGCGAGGAAGGGAGGTGCCTCTCGACAGAGTCCAAGAGCGAAGGGAGCAGCACCTCGGCGGCGAGCCGCGGCTCGGCCCACGCGGCGGCGTTCACCAAGAGCGCCGCCTCCTGTGCCACGCAGGGCATCGCGCGGTCCCTGACGAACCTCGCCAGGGCCGCGACGGCGCGCGCCCGCGCGGAGCGCGTCGAGCGCGCGAAGGCGAGCTCGATGGCGGGGCGGAGGACCGAGGAGGAGGAGAGCAAGAAGCTTGCGCCGCCGCCATCGGAGGAGGCTCCGTAGCCAGTGTTGCCTCCTCCTCCGCTGCCGCCGCCGCCCGCGCCGCTCTTCTCCCCGCCTCCGGCGCCCCCGGCGGAGGAGTCCAGGGCGGTCAGAAGGCCCAGGAGCCTCTCCAGGAACTCGTCGAGGAAGGAAGGGGGCAGGATCGCGAGGTTGAGGTCCTCAGGACCCGCCGAGGAGGGAGGAGCGCGCGGGGGGCCCCTCCCCTCCCCCCGCGCCGCCGCCGGGAGCGGGGGCTCCGCCTCGGGCGCGGAGCTCAGAGCAGCAGCAAAGACCCTCAGCGCCGCCAGCGTCTTGTGCGGGTCGTTGGCGTCTATCGCGCCCTCGGAGAGCAGGGTCGAGACGGCGTCCCTGACGAAGGCCGCGCCCGCGTCGGGGACGAGGGCCGGGAGGAGCGGAGGGGAGGGTTTTCCGTCTCCGTCTCCTCCGCCGCCAGCGCCGCCGCCGCCGCCGCCGCCGCCGCCGCCGCCGTCGGCGTCGCTGTCGTCTTCGTCGGGGTCGAGGGCCGGCGCCCCCTCGTCGTCCACGGGCAGCCCGTGCACCAGCATCGGCCTCACCACCAGGGCCAGGGCGTCAATGGCCGCGGCGAGCTGGTGCGGGGCGGCCACGGCGCCCAGCGCGGCGGCGAACCTCCGGGCGACGAGCGGCAGCGCGACTGCCGGAAAGGGCTCGCTCAGGCGCGCCAGGCCGGTGCGGGCGGCGCCCGCGAGGCCGCCGTCCTTGGAGAACATCGCGCGGCCGCAGAGGCGGGCAAGAGCCTTGGCCGCGAGGGCGGCGTCAACCTCCCTGTCGAGCGGGGCGCGGAGGGAGTGGTAGGAGGGGTGGGGGCGGCGACGGTTTTTGCCTTTCTTCTCCTCGCCGCCGACGCTGCCGCGCCCGTCCTCCTCCTGCCGGGAAGCCCTCTTCGCGCTCCTCGCCGCCCTCTCCTCGGCCACCAGGCGCTTCGCCAGGTGCCACGACGCCCCCGAGCACAGCTCCCCAAGCGCAGGGGACCAGGGCCCCGTGTTGCTCGGGTGCGCGAAGCTCTCCAGGGCAGAGACCATCCGGAGGAACATGGCGGTGCCCCCCTCCGCCTCCGCCTCTGCCTCTGCCGCCGCCGCCGCCGACGCCGACGCCGCCGCCGCCGCCGCCGCCGGGGGGCGGGCGAGAACGCTGGCTTTCCCGTCGCCGCCGCCGCCGCCCCTGTTCCCTCCCGAGGGCTCCGGAGCAGCGGCGGCGGCGGCGGGGGGAGGGGGCACTCCCAGCAGCATGACCGCGAGCTTGGCGGCGCACGAGGCCCCCGCCATCGCGCCCTCCCCCGAGAAGAGAGCCCACGCCCTCGCCGGCGGCGGGCGCGACGAGGGCGACGCCGACGACGACGAGCCCGACGACACGCCGGCGACGGGCACCCCGAAACTCGCGAGGCACCTCTGGAACAGCCGCGGCGCCAGCGGGGCCCAGTCGACGGCCCCGGCGGGCGCGTGCTTGGCGAGGCGGTCGAAGAGGTGGAGCCAGGTGTTGTCCCAGAAGGGGCAGCCCGCGATCGCGTCGGCCGCGTCGAGCGCCGCGGCGACGCGCGCGCCCCATCTGTCGCCCTCGCCGCTGCCGGCCAGGCCTCTGTGGTTGAGCAGCAGGGAGAGCCAGCCCAGGGCCTCGAACGCGGAGCCGTCGTCGGCCGGGGCGGGAGCTGCGGGAGCGGCGGGAGCGGCGGGAGCGGCGGGAGCGGCGGCAGCAGAGGGAGCGGAAGAGGGCGGCGGCGGCGGCGGCAGCAGCGCCCCGAGCGCCGGCCAGTGCTCGACCCACACCTCCTCCGCCGCCCCCTCGCCGTAGTACCGCCTGCTCGCCCTGGCCAGCTGCGCGAGCGACTCGCGCAGGCCCTCGCGGACCATGGCTCCCTCGAGGGCCGGCGGGGAAAGCAGCGACGCCCTGACGACGGCGCGCTTGACGAGGCGCCAGTCGATCGAAAAGAGCCGCACCTCCTCCTCGCCTCCCCTTCCTCCCCCTCCTCCTCCTTCCTCGTCGGCGCCGCCAAAGTCGCCCGCCGCGGCGCGCGCGAGCGGCGAGCGCAGGGCGCGGAGGTAGGCCGTCGCGAGCCCTGCCCAGCGGGACCGGGCGGCGATG